>ERZ1370068.6221-contig-5218_pt1 | contig 14453 bp, 18 predicted proteins | sample MGYA00561227_ERZ1370068 | MGnify/ENA primary metagenome ERZ1370068 (study PRJEB38410, sample SAMEA6850437) | metagenome | study: Metagenomic assessment of the ecological functions of the soil: analysis of the soil microbiota associated with the...
ACGACACCATGGATGGCGCTCGCACAAGGATCCATGCCCATACATCCGCGGAATCACCCGGAGCGGCACCACATCTTGCGAGCCATGCGCTTGACACCCGACGCGAGCCGAGTAGACTCGGCAGCGTTCGCGGCGGACACCGGCACTTTCGGAAGGCCAACGAAGGCACCACGGAAGGAGCAGCTCTGATGGCCCACACGCACGCATCGTCGTCTCGCGTCTCCCGTCGTCGCTTCCTGGCCGGCACCGGCGCGGCCCTCGGCGCCGTCACGCTCGGGCGCGCGCCCGCGGCGATCGGCCAGCAGGTGCGCGAGCTTCAGGTCTGGCATACCGAAGTCGAGCCGCAGACCGTCAAGATCATCCAGGACACGAGCATCGCGGAGTTCGAGCGAAAGGTCCCCGGCTTCAAGGTGCGCCAGCAGGCGCTCGGCTGGGGCGACCTCAATACCAAGCTCCTCGCCTCGCTCTCCGCGCGGCAGCCCGCCCGATCTCACGCACCTCAATCCGTTCATGACCGCGTCGCTCTACACGAAGAACCTGCTGCGCCCGATGGACGAGCTGATCCGGGCGCTCGGCGAGAACGACATCCACGAGGCGACGCGGAAGCTCCAGTACTTCGACGGCAAGTACTACGGCGTCACCCACGCGATGGGCGCGACCTACTTCTGCGAGCGCCGCGACCTGCGCGAGAAGAAGGGGCCTCAAGCCGCCCGAGACTTATGCCGACATGCTCGATGCTCGCCGCGGCGCTGACCGAGGACGGCCGCTACGCGTTCCAGATGCCGGGCGAGAAGCTCTACATGGGCTTCGTGCACCCGGCGGAGTGGATGGCGTCGAACGGCGGCTCCTGGGTGGACGCCAAGACGTGGCGGCCCCAGCTCAACAGCGCATCGATGCTGGAGACGCTCGATTACTTACAGAAGCTGAACAAGTTCCAGTCGCAGGGCTGGTCGGGGCAGAAGTACCTCGACACGCAGGCCGCGCTGGCCACCGGCAAGATCGCGATGAGCTATCTCTCCGGGCGCGCGGGCCATCGGCTACATCGAGAAGTACGCGCCCGAGGGCACGCGGGACCCCGAGCACTTCATGCCGATGCTGCGGCCGCACGGTCCGTCGGGCAAGGTCGGCATCTCCGCGCTCGACGGGGAGAACTGGGCCGTCTTCAGCCAGTCGAAGTACCCGAACGAGGCCTTCGAGTTCCTGCGGCTCTTCTACAAGAAGGAGCACTACCTCCAGTACTGCCACTCGGTGCCGATCCACCTCACGCCGATCTTCAAGTCCATGCTCGGCGATCCGGCCTACCTGGCCAACGAGCGCATCAAGAAGTGGCGGGCGTGGCACGACGTGATGCTGACCGGTCTCCGCGGCAACCGCTTCCTGCCGCTCGGCTTCACCCGGCCCGACGACAACCTCCTGCCGTTCCTGGCCGAGCTCGACGGCTCCGAGCATCGTCGCGGACATGGTCGTGGAGGTCATGGTCGGCGGCAAGAACCCGAAGGCGGAGGCCGATCGGGCGCAGAAGCGCGCCGAGGAGCTTCTCACGCAGCTCGGTCACAAGCGCTGGTCGTAAGTCCGAGGCCCGGGCGGGGCGAGTGAGGAAGAGCGCGCTCGTCGGCTGGCTCCTCCTCGCCCCGTCGCTCGTCCTGCTGGGCGGGCTCGTCGTCTTCCCCGTTCTCTACAACATCTGGCTCAGCCTCTTCGACAAGCACGCCTTCATGCCGGTCCAGAGCTTCGTCGGCCTGCGGCACTACCGCTACTTCGCGACCGACCCCGAGTTCTGGGCGAGCTTCTACTACGGCAGCGTCTACGCGGGCGTGACCATGGTGCTCCAGCTCGGCGTCGGCGTCCCGTCCGCGCTGCTCCTGAACGAGGGCTTCCGCGGGCGCAACCTCCTGCGCGGCGTCGTGCTCTTCCCCTACATGATCCCCACCATCGTGGCCGTCATCCTGTGGAAGTGGCTGCTCAACGACTCCTACGGCCTCGTCAACCATCTCCTCATGCGTGCCGGCATGGTGCGGACCCCGGTGGCCTGGCTGGGGCCCGACTACATCATGGCGTCGCTCATCGTCACCAGCGTCTGGCAGTTCTTCCCGTTCGTGGTGGTGACGTACCTGGCGCGCCTGCAGACGATCCCGCCTGAGCTCTACGAGGCGGCCACGGTCGACGGCGCGTCGGCGTGGCGCCGGTTCGTGCACGTCACCCTCCCGCAGACCGCGAGCGTGCTCTTCGTGATCGTGCTGCTGCGCAGCATCTGGATGTTCACCAAGTTCGACACGGTGTGGCTGATGGCCGGCGACGGCGGGGTGAGCCGCTACATCCGCACCCTGCCGGTCTACGCCTACGCGCGCAGCTTCACCTATCTGCAGGCGGGGATGGGGGCGGCGCTCGCGGTGATCATGTTCGCCATGCTGCTGGCGGCCACGGCGGTGTACTTCCGGATGTTCCGGAGCGAGGAGGTGTTCTCGTGAGGCGCGCGGTCGGCCTCTACGCCGCCGGCGCGGTGCTGTTCATCGGGGCCGCCTTCCCGTTCCTCTGGATGCTCTCGACCGCGCTCAAGCCCTCGGGCGAGATCTTCGCCACGCCGCGCTTCGTGCCGCTCTCTCCCACTCTGGAGAACTTCTGGCGCCTCTTCGCCGACACGAGCTTCCTGGCGTTCTTTCGCAACAGCGTGCTGGTCGCCGGCGCGACCGTGCTGCTGACGCTCACCGTGTCCGCCCTCGGCGCCTACAGCCTCACGCGCTACCGCTTTCGCGGGCGCGACAGCGTGGCCGGCCTCATCTTGCTGACCTACATGTTCGCGCCCATCATGATCATCATCCCCTTCTACATCCTCGTGAGGCAGCTCGGGATCGTGAACACGCGCGCTGGCCCTCGTGCTGTCCTACACCACCTTCTGCCTGCCGTTCTGCCTGTGGGTGCTCGCGCGCGTTCTTCCAGTCGATCCCGCTCGAGCTGGAGGAGGCGGCCCTGGTGGACGGCGCGGGGAGAGGGCGGACGGTGTGGTACGTGGTGCTGCCGCTGGCCCTGCCCGGGCTGATCGCGGCGGCGATCTTCACGTTCATCCTGGCCTGGAACGACTTCCTCTTCGCGCTGGTGCTGATCACGTCCGACGAGCTGAAGACCTTGCCGGTGGGCGTCAACGACCTCTTCAACGCGACGATCGTGGACTGGGGCATGATCATGGCGGCGGGCGTGATGATCACGGTGCCCACCGTCGGCTTCTTCGTCGCGGTGCAGCGCTATCCTCGTACAGGGATGGGGAGCCGGAGGGTGAAGGGGCTGAGCCGAGGGACACACGGGCTGGGCCAACCTCGCCCGGAGCCGTCGCTGAGCACCGAGCATCGCTCGCCGGGCGGGGCGCAGGACGGCGCCCGCCCGGCGGGAACCACACTACGCGCGAACGGCCTTGGCCTTCTCGGGCTCCCAAATACTGATGTGGCGCGTTTCCGGCATGATGAACAGGCAGATGATGAAACACACCGCCGGCACCACGATGGGGTAGATCAAGGCATAGCCGACGCTGCCGGTGGACAGAAATGCGGCGGAGGTGATGAAAGGCACCAGGCCCCCGCCCCAGCCATTGCCGATGTGGTAGGGCACGGAAACGGACGTGTAGCGGATCCGGCTCGGGAAATACTCGGCCAGGAACGCCCCGACCGGGCCGTACACCATGCCCACGTAGGACACCAGGATGAAGATGATGAAGATGGCGACCGGATAGTTGACGGCGCCGGGATTGGTGACCTGACCCAGCCACGCATAGAGCGGGTAGTACGTCAGGGAGGCCAGCGCCATTCCCCCAGAATGACCGGCTTCCGGCCGATGATGTCGGAGAGCCATCCGAACAAGATCAACGTCGGCGTCGCGATGAGCAACGCCGCGCCGACAATGTAGCTGGAGGTCAGCACGTCGAGCTTCTTCACCGTTTGCAAGAAATAGAGAGCCCAGAACTGGCCGCTGTACCACACGACGCCCTGCCCGATCAGCACCACGATGGCGACCAGGATGAATTTGATGTTGGAGCTCAGGAACGCCTCTTTCCACGGGTTTCGTACCATCCCGCCCTTCGCCTTCATTTCCTGGAAGATCGGCGTCTCCCCCAGTTGCAGCCGGATGTAGATGGCCATCATCACCAGCAGGAAAGAGATGAGGAACGGAATCCGCCAGCCCCAGTCGATGAAGGCGTCGTTCCCCAGGTAGGTCCGGGTGCCCACGATCACCGCGAGGGACACCACGATGCCCAGCGTCGGGGACGTCTGCAGCCAGCCGGTGTAGTAGCCCCGGCGCTCGTCCGACACGTGCTCGGCCACGTATGTGATCGCGCCACCGTATTCTCCGCCCAGGCACAGCCCCTGGATCATTCTCAGGCCGAACAGAATGAAGGCAGCGGCAACGCCAATGGAGGCGAAGGTCGGTATCAGACCGATGGCGGCTGTCGCCAAGCCCATGCCGGTCAGCGTCACGATGAAGGTGTATTTGCGGCCCACCCGGTCACCCAGCCATCCAAACAAGAAGGCGCCCAGTGGGCGAATCAGGAAACCGGCGGTGAACAGGGCGATCGTGCTCAGCAGCGCCGCCACCGGGTGGGTCTTGTCGAAGAACTTCACCGACAGGATCGCGGCCAAGCTCCCGAAGATGTAGAAATCGTACCATTCGATGATGTTCCCCACGGCGGCGGCAACCACCACGCGGCGGAAGTCTTTGGGGACCTGATCCTTACCGGCCATAGTATTCCCCCTCATGGTGCGTCGGGTTCACGTCGACATCGGGTAATCGTCCATGCAACTCCACCCGTTCGTCGTCAGAGCCTCGCGGCACGCGCCGGCGACTTCTGCTGCTCCAGGGCCCCGTGAAGAGCAACCAGGAGATCCGGCATCGCGAAGGGTTTCACGAGGTAGGCATCCGCCCCGTGGCGCCGCGCGTCGCCACTCAGATGGGGCATCTCAAAGTTGCTCATGCTTGGGCTGGCAGGTTAGGCAAGGGGATGCCGGAATCACGGCGAAGCTAAGTGCTTGACTGTTTGAGACTCCTGAAGCCTGACGGGCCGAAGCATTGGTATTCGTACCATGGAAGCCTGGGTGTCCGTACCATGTCCCGAGCGCCCAGGGCAAGGGCGGACTAGCGCCCTGCTGGCCAGCTCGGACGCCCGACTACAGACTCCTGAGGAAATCGATCATGGCCGCATTGACCTCCTGAGGCCGTTCCTGCTGGGTCCAGTGCCCGCAGCCGGGGAGCATGAGCGTCCTTCTGAGCTGGGGAACGAACTTCGACAGGTTCGGGAGGAGCTGGTCCATGCCGCGGAACGCTACCACCAGATCTCGATCGCCGGCGACGTAGAGCGCGGGGACGGTCACGCGCGCGCCCGCGAAGGGCGCGAGCAGCTCCCAGTTGCGGTCGATGTTGCGGTACCAGTTCAGTCCGCCGCGGAAGCCCGTGCGGGCGAACTCCTGGGCGTAGAAGTCGAGATCCGCCTCGGTGAGCCAGGACGGCAGGGTGCTCGGCTCCGCGGTGGCGCTCAGGAAGCCACCGCGCCGCGGCACCATCCCGACGGCGTCTGGGTTGGAAATGGTCCGCGCGCCGCGAGAAACGTCGCCGGAGCCCGAGTACAGGAGGCGGCGGTGCGAGAGGCGGACGTCGCGCTCGAGCTCCGCTTCGGCCACGCCCGGCTCCTGGAAGTAGAGCTGGTAGAACTGCGCGTCGTCCGTCCGGGGCATGACGGAGGTCGGACGGACCGCGCCACGCGGCCGGTACGGCACGCTCAACCCGACGACCGCGCGGAAGCGGTCGGGCCGCAGCAGGGCCGCGTGCCAGGCGACGGGCGCGCCCCAGTCGTGGCCGGCGATCACGGCCGACTCCTCTCCAAGGCTATCGAGCAGGCCCACCATGTCACCGACGAGGTGGAGGAGCGTGTACTGATCGATCGCCTCGGGCCGATCGGTCTGGCCGTACCCGCGCATGTCGGGTGCCACCGCATGGAACCCGGCGTCCGCGAGGGCCCGAAGCTGATGGCGCCAGGAATACCAGGACTCCGGGAACCCATGGCAGAGGACGATCAGCGGGCCCGCCCCCTGCTCGGCGATGTGCATGCGAATGCCGTTCGTCTCGACGCTGCGGTGCTCGATCTCGCTCATGGCAGGCTCCTCTGCAACGCGCATTCTGTCCCTGACAACGGCCGCTTCCTTGCGAGCGAGCATACCGCGGCGGGGACGGTTCCCGTCAGCGAGGTCGACCTTGCGCGCGATCCCAGCTCGATCTCCCGCAGCCCACGCACCTTGACGGCTTCGGGGGCGAACCGTCCGCCTACCGCCACACCCCCGGGCAAGGGCGTGTAGAGCTCGATCCCGATCGTGGCAATGGGCATGGACGTCGCGTCCGGCCGTCGGCGTGTCGAGAAGCTTCAGGGAAACGATGGCGAGAATCGGTCCGCTGTCCTCCGGCGTATCAGGAAGCGGCTCGCGGTCGAAGGTCTGGTTCGGGAACGCAGTCTTCATTGCCTTGACCGGTCGGCGTTTCCGACTCTTCGTCAGGTCGCCAGCGACACGCTCGCCATGGTCGTCGACGCGATCGCGGATTGCCAGCGCGCCGGACTCGTGCGCTCGGAGGAACCGGCAGCGGACCTTGCCCTCACCGCGTGGTCCAGTCGTCCACGGCCTATCCGCTCTCCTCCTCGATGGAGTGCTCGACAGGCCCGTGGCTGACGTCGCCGAGATGGTGACTCCGGGATCTGTTCCTGGGTCTGGGAGTACGTTAGAAATGTGCATCTGCAATGACCGGCGCTGGCCCGAGACCTTACCGGGTGATGGGACTCCAGGGCGTGGAGATGATCCTGCTCGGCTACAATACGCCCGCGCATAACCCGCCCGCGCCCGAGCACGACATCCTCGGCGCCTTCCACAATCACCTCGTCATGCAGGCGGGCGCGTACCAGAACGGCACCTGGGTGGTAGGCGTGGCCAAGTGCGGGCACGAGGAGGGATGCGACCTGCTCGGCCAGAGCGCCATCATCGCGCCCTCCGGCGAGATCGCCGCCATGTGCACGACGCTCGGCGACGAGGTGGCGACGGTGCGCTGCGACCTCGACGCCACGCGCTCCTACAAGGACACCGTGTTCAACTTCGCCAGGCACCGCCGCCCGGAGCACTACCGGATGATCGTCGAGCGCACTGGGCCGAACCGCCCGCGTAGTGGACACTGGTATCCCAGCGCTCGCGGCTCGGTCACGGTCGCGTGCGGGCCTCAGCGTCCCTCGAAGCTGAAGCGGGTGGACGGCAGCTCCCGAGGGCGCGCAGGCCTCCTTGTGGTCCTCGGTCTGTCGCAGCACGCCGATCTGCGGGCGGATGAAATCGAGCGCGGCCTCGAACGACATCTCGAGCCCGCGCAGCACCGTCCGCTTGGCCACCTGGACTCCCGCGGGGCGCAGACAGCGCGAATCGCCGCGCGAACTCTCGCGTCGCGGCGGGCAGCTCATCGGCCGGCACCACGCGGCTCACCAGCCCGATGGAGAGCGCCGTTTGCGCGTCGATGGGCTCGCCGCTCAGGATCAGGTCGAGCGCATTCGTCAGCCCCACGATGCGCGGCAGGAGCCACGCGCCGCCGCCGCCCGGGGCCAGGCCCAGCCGGACGTAAACCTCGCAGAATCGCGCCGTGTCGGCGGCCAGGCGGAAGTCGGCCGCGCAGGCCAGGTCGAGGCCCGCGCCGTAGGCCGCGCCGTTCACGGCGGCGATCAGCACCTTCGGGAAGCGGCGCAGCAAGAGCTGCGTCTCCTGGATCAGCCCGACCTGCTCTTGTCGCGCGGAGAGCGCGCCACCCCCGGCGCTCGCCACCTTCGCCATGCTCTTCACGTCGCCGCCCGAGCAGAAGGCCCGTCCCGCTCCCGTGATCACCAGCACGCGCACACCGTCGTCCTGCTGCGCGATGCGCACCGCGCTCGCCACCTCCTCCAGCATGTCCACCGAGATCGGGTTGCGGTGCTCCGGGCGATTGAACGTCAGGGTGGCGATCTGGTCCTCCACCTCGTAGCGAATCTCGCGGTAGTCGCTCATCGGAACTCCTCAGCCCAGAATCGGCGTGTCCAGCGCCTTGGCCGCGCGCGCTGGGATCGAAGTATTCGCGGAGGAAGGCGATCTTGCCGCCGGTCGCACGGAGAAACACCACATACTCCTGGCGATAGAGACGTCCCGTCGGCTTGATCAGCGCCTCCGCCTTGACTTCGCCGACTGCCGCTTCCGGATCGGCGAAGGCATGCACGTTCAGGTCGAAGAAGCGGAAATTCTCGACCGCCCCCACAAACCAAGTTACGTGGCGCACCACCGCCTCCCGCCCCGATAACCGGGCCGGATGGCCGAGGGCGGGCGCGAAGGGGAGCTCCCACACCAGATCATCGGCGATCAGCGTCTGCCATCGCGCGTTGTCCGCGACGAGCGTCTCGAAATGTCGGTGCAGGAGATCAGAGGCGATCGACATCCGAGTCGCCTCGTTCAGGCGGTCGCCGGGGCCTTGTGCAGGTGGCCGTCCTTCATGATCGCCAGCAGCGCGTCCTGGCTCTGCAGGCGCTTGATGTCGGCGAGGGGGTCGCCGTCGACGAGCAGCAGGTCGGCGAGGTAGCCGGGCTTGACCTGGCCGAGCTCGTCCGGGCGCCCCATGATCTCGCCGCCCAGCCGGGTGGCGGCGACCAGCGTCTCCATCGGCGTGAAGCCGAGCACGTCGACGAACAGCAGCAGGTCGCGCGCGTAGGTCCCGTGCGGGTTCCAGGCGAAGCCGTAGTCGCCGCCCGGCAGCACGCGGATGCCGCGCTTGCGCATCCGCCCCATGGTCTCCACCGAGACCTCCAGCTCGTCGAGGAGGCCGCGCTCGCGGGCCATCTCGGGCGTCAATCCCCACTCGCTCGCCGCGTAGCACGCCTGGTAGGTGAGGCCGAGCGCGGGGACGACGAAGCACCAGTCGCGGTTGGCCTCGAGCAGGTCGAGCGCCTCCTCGTCGGCCAGGTTGGCGTGGTAGATGATGCCGAGGCCGTGGCGGATGCACATCTTGACGGAGTCCGCGCTGCGGGCGTGGGCGCACACTCGCACGCCGGCGGTGCGGGCGACCTCCATGGCCGCGGCCACCTCGGCGTCCGTCGTCACGGCACGGTTGGCGCGCAGGTCGCCCTGCCCCGTCTGGCCAGAGACGTTGAGCTTCAGGAGATCGACGCCCTCTCGCACGAGGAGGCGGCAGACCTTCCGGATCTCGTCGGGCCCATCGGCGACCCAGGTGAAGGTCGGCGTCTCGAGATGGGGCAGGTGCAGCGCGTTCTCGTCGCCGAGCCCGCCCGTGACCGTGATCTCCGGGCCATTGGCGAGGTAGCGCGGGCCGGGGATGCGCCCGGCATTGATCTCGTTCCGGATCACGACGTCGAGCCGGGGCTTGGCCGCGGCGCCCGACAGCACGCTCGTGTAGCCGCACTCGAGCATGGTCCGGGCATTGCGCATGGTGGCGAGGACGTGCTCCTCGGGCGGCAGGCGCGTGAACTCCGCGTTCGACACCGCGTCGGCGTAGCTGACGTGGCCGTGGGGCTCCACGAGTCCCGGCATCAGCGTGGCGCCGGCGCCGTCGATGACGCGCAGCGCCGCCGCGCGGCAGGCCCCCGCCCATCTGCACCGCGGCGATGCGCTGGCCCTCGACCAGCACGTCACCGGAAAACGGCGCGGCCCCGCTGCCATCGAAAATCATCGCGTTGACGATCAGCGTCCTGTCCATGGCCTCCTCCTCGGGCCCCACGATAGCACGCGGTCCGGTGATACGATGTCGCCGGCGCCGCGGGCTTCGACAAGCGCGGCGCACATTGCCGAGGAGGTATCGTGATGCAGCTTGGCCGGCTCGGTGTCTGGTCCTCGATGGATGGCATGACCGCCGCCGCGGCGGCGGACTTCGCCAGGCGGGTCGAAGGTTGGGGCTACGGCGCCCTCTGGGTGCCGGAGTCGCGTGGCCGCAACGTCCTGGTGATCTCGAGCTGGCTCCTGGCCAATACCAAGACGCTCACCGTCGCCACCGGCATCGCCAACATCTATGCGCGCGATCCGCAGTCCACGGCGTCGGGCCAGCTCGCCCTCGCCGAGCAATCGGGCGGGCGCTTCCTGCTCGGCCTCGGCGTGTCCCATGTCCCGCTCGTCGAGGGCCTCCGCGGCCACAGATACGGCAAGCCGGTGGAGACCATGCGCGACTACGTCGAGGCGATGCGGCGGGCCAGCTATGCCGCGCCGCGGCCGGCCGAGACGCCGAAGACGGTGATCGCCGCGCTCGGCCCGGGCATGCTGGCGCTGGCCGGATCGCATACCGACGGCGCGCATCCCTACCTGGTCTCACCGGCGCACACGAAAGAGGCGCGCCACCTCCTGGGCCCGGACAAGCTCTTGTGCCCGGAGCAGACCGTCCTCGCCGAGACCGATCCTGCCCGCGCGCGGCGCATCGGCCGCGCGTGGCTCGGCCGCTACCTCGAGATGACGAACTACCGCAACAACCTGCTCCGCCTCGGCTTCGGGACGCCGGACTTCGCCGGCGGCGGGTCCGATCGCCTGGTCGACGCGATGATCGCCTGGGGCGACGCGGCGGGGATTCGCCGGCGCATCGACGAGCACTGGGCGGCCGGCGCCGACCATGTCTGTATCCAGGCGCTCAACCCCGACGAGGCCACACCCGGCCTGCCCGACGAGCGGCTGCTCGCCGCCCTCGCGCCGAAGGGTCAACCGGGCCATTGACGGAAAGGAGAACGAGCGCGATGAAGCACGGGGTCGTGTTTCCACAGACGGAGTTCGGCAACGACGTGCAGGCCATCAAGGACTACGCGCAGACGGCCGAGGGCTCGGCTACGACTACCTGCTCGTCTACGACCACGTGCTCGGGGCGCACCCGAGCCGTGAGCCGAAGCTGACGGGGCCATACACGTACGAGCATCCCTTCCACGAGCCCATGGTGTTCTTCGGATTCCTGTCGGCGATCACCACGAAGCTCGAGCTCGTCACCGGCATCCTCATCCTGCCGCAGCGTCAGACCGCTCTCGTGGCCAAGCAGACCGCGGAGGTCGACGTGCTGAGCGGAGGCCGCCTGCGCCTCGGCATCGGGATCGGCTGGAACTACGTCGAGTACGACGCGCTCGGCGAAGACGTTCCGGACGCGCGGCCGCCGCGTCGAGGAGCAGATCGAGGTGTTGCGCAAGCTCTGGACCCAGCCGCTCGTCACTCACAAGGGCGCGCACCACGTCATCGACAATGCCGGCATCAATCCCCTGCCCATTCGGCGTCCCATCCCGGTCTGGTTCGGCGGCGCCGCCGAGCCCGTGCTCGAGCGCGCCGCGCGGATCGGGGACGGCTGGATGCCGGCGGGCCGGCCGCCGGATGATCGGATGAAGGGCTACGTCGACCAGCTCACTGGCTACCTCGCGGCGGCCGGCCGCGATCGCAAGCAGTTCGGCATCGATCCCTGGATCAGCATTGCAGGGCTCGACAAGGACGAATGGCGCCGCCGCGTCGAGGCGTGGCGCGGCCTGGGGGCCACGCCACCTGGCCGTGGATACGATGCGCGCCGGCTTCGCGACGCCCGAAGGCGCACATCGACGCGATCCGGTCCTTCCGGGAGGTGCTGAGCTAGTCATGCGGTTCGGCGTGACCATCCCGAACAACTGGGGCATCGCGGATCCGCGCCAGGTCCTCGCCATGGGGCCGCTCGCCGAGTCGCTCGGCTACGACTCCGTCTGGTCCTGTAGACTCGGGAGATCCTGGCGCACATCACCGGGCTGATGGTGCACATCGCCCAGAAGGTGATGCCGCACTGCCGGCGGGGTCAGGGCTCCTGACAGGCGGCTCTTCGGCCGGCTACTGGAGCCTGTCGGGAGAAACCCGGCTAGAGCGATGAGAAGCGGTCCAGCTGCGAGGCGGCGCCCGATGGCCGCACGCGAGGCGTACTCTGCTGTACGGTTGAGCGTGACGGTCGAGGGCTGGCCTCCGCAGATGGGCGCTTATCATCGCTCCGTAGGCCATCTCGCCCTCGTGCACCGCCGCGAGGACCGCGGGCAGGGCCGAACACCACCTCCTCGAGACACCGGCGGACGCGGGCGATGTTCTCTTCCGCCTTCTCGGGGATGCCGCCGCGCGACACGTGGGCGATGAACTCGTCGCGGCTCGTCGTCATCAAGAGCGACGCGTTGATCTCGAGCTGGAGCGCGTGGACGCGCCGGGCCTGGGGCTGACCGAACGTGGCCACGATGTTGCCGCCGGTATAGCCGCTGACGTTCTCGTGCACCTCGAAGCCGTGGCGGGTGAAGATCGCCGCCACGGTCGCCGCCAGCTCCGGCGCGCAGGTCGCCGCGTGGCGCGTGCCGATGATCACCTGATGGTCCTTCATCCGGCGCGGGCTGCCGGTGTGGCCGTCGAGGAGCATCGCGTACCCGTAGGCGTCGCGGAGCTCGCCGAGCAGGTGCTCCAGAGTCGCGTAGTAGGGATCGTAGAGCGCCTGCAGTCGCGCCTCGAGGTCGGCCAGGCCCAGCGAGCGCGCGAAGATGGGCACGTCGCGCATGGTATGGGTGCGCACCACGCCCCGCCGGGAGCGCACCTCGCCGTCGTGGTGCTCGAAGTCGTCGCGCCGGCGATTGACGTCGACGAACATGCGCGAGAACGGCGTGGCGAGGACGGTGGCCCCGTGCTCGTGCAGGTCGCCGTACAGATCGCCCACGAACGTGTCGGCGAAGCCGTAGGCGAACGTCTCGAACCACGGCTCGCTGTAGTCGTCGCGCGTGACGTGGGGCAAGCGGCTGCGTGCCGTAGTGGGGCACGCTCACCAGCACCGGCGTGCGCGTCCCCGGCGCGGGGCGTCTGACGATGGGGAACGCGGCCGCCATCAGATGACGACCGACTTGCTGCCGTCGACCACCAGCGCGGCGCCGTTGACGTAGCTGGCCCGCTCGGAGACGAGGATATCGCCGTCCCGAGTCAGAAGCGCCAGCTCGAGGTGGCGCGCAGCCGCTCAGATCAACGCGTCGCGAAACAGCAGGGATAGGTATGGGTGACCGCCGCCTCAGTCACGGCGGGCCCGGTGCTGCCGCAGCCCCGGGCCGCCGTGAGCGACGCGCCGCCGCAGGCGGCGAAACGAGACCGCGGATCGCCACGTCCGCCTGCCTCAATGCCGGATCGGACGCCTGGATGCGAATGGTGCCGACGACGGATCTGATCGCCTCCGGCCGCAGGGTGACTGGAGATGGCCTTCTTGCCCATGCGATGAAGATACGATGGTGGTCCCACGCGATCAAGCATCGGGACCGCCGGCGATGCGCCGAATCGAACGGGTGCGCGGCGGTCAGCCGGGCGCGCACGATCTCGGCGGCGAAGGCCTCGAGCGCCTCCCAGTCGTACGGGCCTTCGCGGAACGCGATGCTGAGCCGGGTGCAGCCGAGCGCGCGGAACTGGTCCACCATCGCGTGCGCGTCCTTCACCGTCCCGCGCAGATAGCCCGTGCGGTCGGCGCGGTCGTTGCCGCCGAAGTGGCGCTGGAAGGTCTCCTCGGCGCGCGCGGCGCCCTGGCGTCGACGCCCAGATAGAAGCCGAGGTTCACCGTGCGCATGATCGTCTTCGGGTCGCGCCCTTCCGTCTCGCACCACTGGTCGAGCACCCGGCCCTTGTGCGCCCAGTCCGTCCGGACCGATGTAGGCGCCGTTCCACCCGTCGGCGTACTTCGCGGCGGCGCGCAGCGTGCGCTTCTCGCCGCGCCCGCCGATCCAGATGGGAATGCGGGGCTGCAGCGGCTTGGGATTGTTCGGGGCGTTGGCCACGCGGAAGTGCTTGCCCTCGAAGCTCGCGCGCCGCTGCTCGGGATCGAGGAGCAGGCGCATGATCTGCGCGTACTCCTCGAGCATGTCCTCGCGCGGGCCGATCGTCGGGAACGGGTAGCCGAAGGCCTTCGCCTCGACGTCGTGCCAGCCCGGCGCCGAGGCCGCAGTCGACGCGCCCGTTCGACAGATGGTCGATGGTGGTCAGCGACTTGGCGAGCAGTCCGGGGTTGCGGTAGACGACGCAGTAGACGCCGCTGCCGCAGGCGGATCTTCGAGGTGTCCATCGCCGCCGCGGTCAGCGTCGCGATCGCCTCGTAGCAGTCCATGTCGCCGCCGCGCGGCGGCGATTCCTGGAAGTGGTCGGACACGGAGAACCAGTCGAAGCCCTTCGCGTCGGCGAACTTCCACAGCTTGCGCATCTCGGCAAGCGGACCGCCCATGTGGCCGATGTGGATCCCGAATTTCATGCCACTCTCCCCTTCCCGGTGCAGGTTGGCCTCCGTCTGCGCCCGCGGGCGACGGCCGATCATACCGCGCCTGACGCGCGGTGATGACGGCCTCGCGCTGGGCGGGTCGTCGCACCGCTCGACGTCAGGCAGCCAAATCCTCGATGCCAGCGAGGAGAAACCACCCTGCTGACAGGGTCTTGGCCCGCGGG
>ERZ1370068.4340-contig-3417_pt1 | contig 14439 bp, 19 predicted proteins | sample MGYA00561227_ERZ1370068 | MGnify/ENA primary metagenome ERZ1370068 (study PRJEB38410, sample SAMEA6850437) | metagenome | study: Metagenomic assessment of the ecological functions of the soil: analysis of the soil microbiota associated with the...
TTACGTATTGCTGGGGAAAACCTGCGGTTCCGTGCGTAGGTGGGGTCCGGGGCGCGATCGGCGCTCAGGGATCCTAGGCGGTCGAGCGGGCATCTGGCGGCGAGGAGCGCGTCCCCAGGAGGAACCTAGTCGCCGAGCTGAAGGTCGCGATTCACGAAGATCACGGTCGAGATCAAGCCTTCTCACCTACCAGCGGAAGCCGATCTCGTGCTTCCAGGTCGTCGCAGCAGGTCGACGTTCCGCGCACCGTGGCCTGCATCAGGTCTCCATCGGCAGGGTAGTTCACTCCGTTCCACCTCACGATCGACCCGTCGCCCGTAGCGGAGCCCCGGCACGCACCCGTGAACTCCACCCGCGCAGTCAGGCCCGTTGCTCCAACCAGCTCCCCGGATACCTGCAAACCGGAGGCGTAGACTGCCGTCCTCGTCGTAAGTCACGCCAGAGAAGCTGCACCCGTTCTGATGAAGCTCGATCAGCGCTTGACCGGTGTGCCCGCAGGAGTCTCGCGTAGGAGAGGAACCACCAGCCGTAGGCAATGTTCCGCTCTGAGCAGGCAGAGCTGCTCTAGGCCAAAGAACGCTCTCGGTAGAGTGACAGGTCCGATGTAGTTCCAGGCGGCCGCCTCCGCCGAGTAGCAAGCAAGGTTGATCTGGCTTTCCTGGACGCCTTCGATTCCCGCAGTCGATGAAGGCAGCGCCGCCGCCCGGCAGAAGCACGTTGCCCGAAACGGAGGATCGCTCAGCGTCGTAGGTGATCGCCCAGCGTTCCCCGTTCACCTCTCTTGTTGATGAGTATGCGCGCGACCGTCGCGCGTCGCCTGCGTTTCGCTCTGGGCGATCGCGCCCGAACAGGCGAAGGCGAGATCGAATCCGCAAACCCCCAGGACTCGAAGAACCTGTTTGTTCATTGACCTTCGTGGTTTAGTCGCATGGGTTAGTTAGCTTCCTCTTCAAGACTTGACTTGGGAAACGTCATCGCTGTACGACCCTGGCGGATGGTGATCGTCTCGTAGTCGGACACCTGCACGATTTCGGCTAATCCGCTTAAGACAGCGCCTTCAGGCGAACATCGTGAAGACGCTCGGGCCAGTGGTCGGCAAGCCGGAGCACGTTCCGTTACCCCAGAAGGAGCGGACTCCTCGGCGTGCCTCCCCGGTGATCGAAGGCGCCTCGAAATACATCCATTCGGAGCGTTCCGCCTCGGAGAAGACGAACCTCAAACGCCGGATCTGGCTCGAAGTCTCCGGCGACAAAGACGTTTATCGTTGCCAAGCCTCGTCGAAACCATACAGGTACCTCGCGCCATCCGGTTGCAGTCGAGTTCCGCGCAGCCGCCATTGTCCTGTTGAAACGAAGCCTTCTTCCCAGGTGCCGATGAGCGTTTGAAGTAGGGCCGCTCGGACTCGGAGTTGGGGACGAGGTCGGCTGGGGTGTCGGTCTTATTGGCGGCGTTGGCGTCGGCGTTGGCGTCACCGAGCCGGTCCGATCAATGATCTGAAGATATTTGGCTAGGTTCAGACCACTCGACGCACGACGTTCTGCCCCGGCACCGGAAAGCTGAGCAACTCGAATCGCGCGACGCGCCGCGCATGAAGTTCGTCCCAAAGCGTCGTCACGTGCACGGTGGCGCGGGCGAACTCGATGCCGGCCTGGCGAACGCTGCGACGACGTGGTCACCGTCGCCGAGGATGTTCCAGTTCCACTCGCAGGATGGTAGCCGTTGCGGCCGTCGTTGCGGCATGCAGATGCAGTATCGTTGCGGGGCTGGAGTGCAGCCGCAGGATTCGGTGCCTCGCCATCGAACGAGATCGAGATGCTGGAGTTGGGACATTTCCAGCCGGAAACGTACCCGACGCCACCGACGCTCGAACCGCTAGTCGGCACTTCGATGGTTGCGGCCAGCGAGATCACCGGAAAGATGGTGTATAGGGCGAAGACCCAGAAAAAGGTTGGTGGGTAGTCGTTCCACGGTGACCTCCAACGTCGCGGCTGTAAGCCAGGTTGGTTGCGAACCCTGGCTCGTCGGCGGACTAGTCCCGCAAGCAGCGTGCCGTGCGAGTGCGCACCTCAACGACTGGCGATTCTCCGCGGATCTGGGCGAGCCGCGGCATGGCATGTGTTTCATCTCCGGTACAGGTTCCGGTTCATCTGCCCACCGCGAGTACGCCGCCATCTGGAAGGACCGGCCTCGTCGCCGAGCTCGGCGGCCGCATCTCACCTGGAGCGGAAGCTTACCTGGCCCCTCGCCGCGGGGATCCGGCTGGGCGATCGTGCAACCGGGAGGTGCCCACCCCCGGTGGACTCGCACGCGCCGGCGAGCAGGCGCTCGCCCCGTTCAGGGTGTGCCGACAGGGTGGGAGCGGCGCACCGCTGAGTGTCGTTGTCGGCACATGCGACCGGCGTCGCCCTTCGGACGATCGCCTACAGTTGCCCTTCGATCGGCAGGAACCCGAGAGACGCCAACCTTGAAGCGCAGCCAGAGATCGGCATTCGGCTCGTTATGATAGACGACCTCGCGTCCGTCCACCTGCGCCACCCATTCGATGTCGCCGTTGCGGTCCAGGCGGGAGTTGATAGGCTTGCGCCGGCAAGGCGGTGGACAATCGGTCGACGGCCGCACCCGCGAGACTCGCAGAATCGACGACGATCCCCATCTCGGTATTGATGTCGGCAGAGCGCGGGTCGAGATTGAACGACCCGACGAAGAACTGCCGGCGGTCGACCGCGAACGTCTTGGCGTGCAAGCTGGACGCCGAGTGGCCCAAACCTCGGCTTTGTCGATCTTGCCGGACGGGATCCTCGCGGATCTCCCAGAGTTCGACGCCGGCTTGGAAGGAGCGCCTTCCGCGAGCGCGCATAGCCCGCATGCACGGGCAAGACGTCCGGTCGACCTGAGTGAGTTTGTGACGACCACGACCTGCACGCCAGGCGTTGCCGGAGGCTCGACCAACCACTCGACGCCCTTGTCGCGGGGACGAAGTAGGGCGACACCATTACAACCTCGGTCTGCGCCGAGTCGACGATCGGCCTCAACTGCGCGTTCACCTCGATCCAAGTGGCGGTCGAACCCCGCGAGCGCCTTCTCGGGCGGGTCGTAGCACCACACGCCATGGTGCCCATTGCACGTCTCTCCGCCCGGAAACCGAAAAGCCCAGACAGCGAGCTACTGAAGGCTGTCCGGTACGTTGTTTGCCGGGCTTCGTCCGCGCGCGCCTTGAGGGTTACTCGCAATCGCTCCAGGGCCTGCGGTTCTGCGGGGCCGAGCAGTGCTTGCACGGGAACGACGGCGGCGCTGTTCCAATAGGTATCGAACTCAGCCGAGACTTCTTGCACCACGGGCCGACGGCGAAAAGCTCGAGGTCGTTGTAGTTCATGTCGGCCCGAGCGTCGAAGTACTCGTCGCCGATGTTGCGCCCACCCACGATCGTCGCCTGGTTGTCGAACGTCATCGACTTGTTGTGCATGCGGTGGTTGACCCGATCGAAATCGACGACGAAGTTCCACAACCGGGGCATCGCCCGCGAAAACGGGTTGAAGATCCGGATCTCGATGTTCGGGTGCGAGTCAAGCGCCACGAGGCCAGGGTCGTGTCCCTCGGTCGTGATGTCGTCGAGCAAGATCCGCACCCGCACGCCGCGGTCCGCCGCTTTGTGGAGCTGCTCCACGAACACGTATCCCGTCAGATCGGCATGCAGCAGATAGTACTGAACATCGATGCTCCGTTCCGCACGTTCGGCGAGGAGTAGCCGGGCCGCCAATGCCTCGATGTCATTCCTCAGCACGTAGAACCCGGAGCGTCCGGGTGCGCCCCGCGAGCGGCATTGTGGTGCGCCCGAAATGCGTATCGGTGTCCGGGGCGAGCGCCGTACTGAAGGGCTTCAGCTCCGGTGAAACGCGCGGTAAGCCGGGTGCGCAGCCGGCGATCAGCATCGGCACGGCGAGCGCTCCGAGCGCGGTTCGAAGTCGCAATACGTGCGGCAGTTTGCCCACCAGCGTTCTCCCGTGCGCGCGCGTTGGGATCGCCGGCAACGAAGGGAAGCCGCATCCGCAGCCGCCACGCAAGATCTCGCCCCATCGAGGCAACACCCGGGAGCGTCCCTGGACGTACCCCGGTTCCGTGGACGGTTTAGCTGCTTTCGGTCAGTTCTCCTACTCTTGAGGGTTCAGGGGGTTTTCCGGCCCCGCTGTCCCGCTACCTTCCTCCTCCCGGGTCCGGGCGCACTACGCCTTCGGCGACCACGAGCGGTGGCGCGAGCTGCTCGACCGCGCGATGACCGTGGCGCCATGATCGAGCAGTGCGAAGCGTGCGGAACCGGCGGGGTAGTCGACTACCTCGCCGGCCATGTCTGCCCGATGTACGCCTCGCACCACACGACCGATCTGGCCTGCTGGCCCGGCAACGATTTTGGTGCTGCCGGTCGTGCGGGACCTTTTGGCAATGGAGCCATGTCCATGGCCTTGAGAACCTGCGGACCGCAGATCCGCGCCGCGTGCGGCCACGCCCGTGCGGCCGCCTCGAGGCGATCGCGGCGCTCGCGCGGGCGGGCATCCCGACGGGTGTCATGATCGGCCCGGTCATCCCCGGCCTGAACGACTCGAGATCCCGGCGATCCTCCGCGCCGCGGCGGAGCGCCGGGGCGCGCACCGCGAGCTAGGGCTGCTGCGGCTCGCCCCGCCGATCGACGCCCTGTTCGTCGAGTGGCTCGACCGCCACCTCCCGCTCCGCCGGGACAAGGTCCTGCACCGCATCCGCGAGTGCCGGGCCGGCTGATCACCGACTCCGCCTTCGGCCGTCGCATGCGGGGCCAGGGCGAGTACGCGCGGCAGATCGGCGCGCTGTTCGACGCCAGCGCGCGCCGCCACCATCTCGACGGCGCGCTTCCGGAGCTCGACCCGAGCGGGTTTCGCCTGCCCCGCGAGCGCGGCGATCAGCTCGCTCTCCTCTGAGAACTCGGCCCGTCGCGAGGATTCTGGTAACAGCGCTCCGGAAGCGGCGCGATGCCGGGAGCGGACCCACAGCAGGCGGAGAGAGAGCTCCCTGGAACACTCTCGACGCTGCGCGCCGCATCGACGGTCGCCGCGACGAGCTCGCTCCCTCCTGCGGAGAGGCCTGAACCTCGGTCGCGCCGGCGTCGACGACGTTCGGCCGCGCTCGCTTCCCGGCTACGAGATCCTCGAAGAGCTTCGGCCACGGCTCGACCGGCTTCGTCTTCCGCGCGCGTCAGGCGAACCTCGAGCGAGACGTCGCCGTCAAGACGGCGCGCTCGATCGCAGCGAGCGACCCGACCATCGGGTTCGCTTCCTTCCGAGGCGCTCGTCACCGGCTCGCTCGATCACCCGAACGTCGTGCCGACCCACGACCTGGTCTTCGACCAGGAGGGCCGCCCGTCGCTCGCGATGAAGCTGATCGGCGGCGTCACCTGGGACGCGCTGCTCCATCCGGAAGACCGACGCCGAGCGCGAGCGTGCGCGGACTACGGATTCGAGCGTCATCTCGAAGTGCTCCAGGCGGTCTGCAACGCAGTCGCGTTCGCGCACAGCCGCGGCATCATCCACCGCGACTTGAAGCCGAGCAACGTGATGGTCGGCGATTTCGGCGAGGTCCTGGTGACGGACTGGGGCCTCGCAGTCGATGTGGCGGACGAGAGCGATGCGAGCGCGCGCTGGCGAGCGCCGCTCCGCCTCGAGCGTGACCGACCCGGAGTGGAACTCCCGCATACATGGCACCGGAGATGGCGGCCGGACGGGGTGACGCCCTCTGCCTCGGCTCCGACGTGTATCTCCTGGGTGCGATTCTCTTCGAGCTCGCGACCGGCGCGCCTCCGCACCTCGGCGATTCGGTTGCGAGCGTCCTCACCGCCGCGTGCCGCGGCGAGCATCCGCCCTACCCGCCCAGCGTGCCGCCCGAACTGCGGGACCTCTGCGAGAAAGCGATGGCGGCGGATCCGGCCGATCGCTTCGCCGACGCCTCGGACTTCCAGCGCGCTCTCCGCGAGTTCTCCTCGCACCGCCAGAGCCTCGCCATCGCGGACGACGCGGCGACCCGGCTCGCGGCCGCGCTGCAGCGAGCCGCGACCGAGCTGACTCTGGAGGGCCGAGCCGAGGTCTACCTCGACCTCCGCGAGGCCGCGAGCGGCTTCCATCAAGCACAACTGCTCTGGCCCGAGAACGAGCGCGCCGTCGACGGCGAGCGCGAGACACGGATCGCGAATTCGCGCATCGCTCTCGAGAACGGCGATCTGGCTCTCGCGATCTCGCTCCTCCGGGGGCTCTCCGACCGGACGTCGACTCGCTCTGTCGCGAGATCGACGTCGCGCGCGAGGCCCGCGAAGGCGAGGCGAGGCGCACCGCCACGCTCCGCCGTTCCGTCTTCGTGATCGGGAGTGTTCGCGCTCGCCCTCCTCCTGACCGCGGCCTTGCTGTTCCGGATCGATGCACGCGGTCGGCAACCGGATCGCCGACCAGATGGGAGAGCTCCTCACCGCCGAAGCGCGCGATTCGCTGCAGCACGCCGTCGAGGACGGGATCCGCGGACTCGCCAAGGTCCGGAGCCGGGCGGAGATCGCCCTCTACGTCTACGCGCGCGAGATCGAAGCGAAGCTCGCCGCGCCACCTCCGGACGCGGTGCCGCCGGGTCCACCGCTCTGGGCCTCCGACATCGACGCCGGTCGCGTCGACGCGGCTCGACTCGTCGAGCTGCCGCGCTACGACCGCGTCGAGGGCGGACATCGCATACCGAGCCCGATCAGCCTCGAGGACCAATCGTTCTTTGCACCGCCCGGAGCAAACGAGAGCCGCGTCCGTGACGACGTCGCTCGGCTGCGGAGCATCGTGCCGACCGTCCGGTGGCTCTACGAGGAGAATTCGGAGCTGGCGCGCTTCTTCGCAGCGCTCAGCGATACCGCGCTCTACGTGCAGTATCCCGGATCCGGGCAGCTCCCACCCGGCTACGATCCGACCAAGCGCGACTGGTACCGGACGGCCCTCGCCCACGACGGCATCGAGATCACCGGGGCCTACCGCGACGCGACCACGCAGCAACTGGTGATCTCGTTGGTGACCCAGCTCCGGCACGCGGGTCGGACAGTCGGAGTCGCCGGGGTCGACTGCGACGTCGATCAGCTGCTCGACAGCCGTCGCCCCGACGAATCGTGGCACGATCACGTCCTGGTCTCGCTCTGAAAGTTCGACACGAGCCCGAGCTGCAAATCCTCGCGGCGCTGGGTCGCGTCCCCGGAGGAAGGAGGAGGTTGGCCGCGAGCCCGGGAACGAGCCCGACATCACCCCCGCGATCCCGTCGCACGCCAGGCGCTCGAGCGAGCGATCACGGCGAAGCCTCCGCAGGTCCTCCAGACCAAGGACGAGCGCGGCGACTGGCTCTGGGCTTTCGAGCCGCTTCCCTCGCCGGTGACCTCGTAGCTCACCATGGCGGCGCCGACGAAGGAGGTCACCTGCCGCCGCCGCCGCCATTGGCGACGGGATCCGCGTGGAGGCGGGGGTCAGTCCGCAGAACCGCCGCCTACGCGGCGATCGGGCTCGCCGGTATCCTCATCCTCCTCGCCCTGTGGACCTACTACGAGATGCGCTCGAGCAGGCCGAAGGCACCGCCGCGTCGGACGACTCTGACCCTGCGCTCCGGTCGAGCGCGGGCGAAGACGCCCGACACGGCGGAGGGCGACGCGATCCCCGCCGTCGCGGGGTGGGGTGGTTGGGTGTGGGACCGGGGGTCCGCTACTTCGACGGGATGCCGCGCCGCTGCGTCCCTCCGCAAAGGTCACCATCCCGGCCGCGCCGGTTCACTAGACGTTCACTCCGGCGACCGGCGAGGAAGCGTCACGCTGACGCCATGCGGGGAATCGCGAGAGGATACGCGGACTTAGAATGTTGGCCGTCGGAGATCTCGAACTCCGGACCTGCTGGAGGCCGTCCCGCAGCCGATGGCGGGGTACTGCAAGAGTGAGCCCGCAGCGGTACCCCCGGGATCGAGCGCACCTTCACCGGCAAAGCTGCGCGCGCTCCTCGAAATCGCTGTCTCCATCTGACCCGATCGAGCTGTGCCTCTCCTCGGCCGCGCGGCGCATGCTTCTCGACTGGGTCGCGCAGATGGAACCGCGGCGCCGGCCGGATGGCGACCTCGCTCCTGTCGCAGAGTGGGCCGGCAAGCTTTGCGGTCAGGTCGCGCGCATCGCAGCCCTGTGGCACTGCGCGACCCACGCCGGGGATCGATCCCGACTGAGATCGGCGCGGACCACGTCGCGAGGCAACGATCTCGGCCGCCGACTACCTGATCGACCACGCCCGGGTAGCACTCGGCGCGATGGGCACCGATCCCGCTCTCGCCGACGCCCGCCGCGTGCTGGGCGTCGCCCGCCGCTATGCTGGCGGCACGGTGCGCCGGGGCACATTCCACCGGGCCACGCGCTACGAGCGCCGCCGCCTCGACGAGGCGATCCGCGTCCTGGGTCGAGGGCCGCCTGGCTGACGCCGAGTCGAGATGAGGGCACCGGCGGAAGTTCTGGCTCGGCGACGACTTCCACGGGATGCTGCTCGTCGAGGCGGACGCCGACGAGCTTGGCGCTCCTCGCCGCGGCCGAGATCGAACTCGGGTGGCTCGTGTAGAAGACCCTTTCACCGACGCCTCCGCAGGTTGCGCCGAGCAGTGACGAGGAGCGGCCAGGAGCGCGGCCGCGAGTCCCAGCGAGGTGAGGCCGGGAACCCCGACTCCGCCGCCGGGGGTTGGCCTCGGCGTGGGCGGCGGCAGGGGGTCGCGGTCGGCCGGATCGGCGTCAACGTCGCGATGGGCGTCGCGGTGGCCGTACTCGCGCACGTTCCCACCCCGACCCTGAAGATTGCACTGCATCAACGGAGCGGTGCAGGCGGTGTCGCAGCACACGCTGTCGACGCAGAAGGTCGACGCGCACTGTAGCGCGGTGGCGCAGCTCGTCCCGTTGGGCTGCGGGGGGAGTAGCGGCTGGCGCAGGCGTGGCCGTCGGGGTGTTGGCTCTGGCCTCGCCGTGCTGGTAGGCGTCGGCGTCGCGGTCGGCGTAGCCGTGGAGTCGCGGTCGGAGTCGCGGGTTGGGGTGCTCGTCGGCGTCGCGGTCGGGATGGGCGTGGGTGTCGGGGTGGGCGTCGGAGTCGGGGCTGAAAGGCACAGGGGGTTGATACTCGATCGCAGCAGAAGCTTTGGAATCGGGTCGCATAGGAGCCCGTTGCCACTTCCACAGAATCGGCCCGGTGTCGTCGCACGCGACGCCGGTGAACTGGCTACAGGAGCCCGTCACGCATTCCTGACTCGCGCAGAAGGCATCGCATGCAGCCGAGTCGGCCACGACCTGGCAGACCTGCTTCGCAGGTCGACGCCCCGCACCCTATCCCTGCGAAGCAAACGCAGCAGTAGCCCTGCGCCTGGGCACCCGTAGCAAGTGCGAACAGCGCGACGATGGCGCACGCCGCGGCGACCTTGCTGACCTTGTTGACCTTGCTGACCGACATCCGGGCGACGAGGGTGGCAGAGATGCGCGAGGAAGACGAATCTTCCCCGGCCTCGCGATGGGCGCCCCACGCGCGGGTGCGCCGAGTTTCGGGTGGGCCTCTCCCGCTGGGCACGGGGGCATGGGCGGGTCCGCGGCCGGGGGGTCGCCGCGAGGGTGCCCTGCCAGCGCGCTGGGCGGCCCTACGCGCGGCGATCGGCGTGCGGTTGATGCCCGGAGGGGGTGCGAGGTTCCGAGATGCGTAGCTGCGTGCCGAGCGAGCGTGACCGTCACTGTGCCCAAAGTGTGCCCAAAGGACCTTGATACTCGATGATCCGACTTGACCCCGAGGTCGTGCTCCGCCGAAAAAACCCTCGTGCGCACTACGTCAGATCAAGTAGGATCGCACGAGGTGAAGACCGGGGTTCGTCTTTCAAGACCGGTGCATTCGACCACTCTGCCACCCCTCCGTGGCCGTCTTTTCAGGGAGTTACGGGCTTCTCGTCCGCATCGCAATCGGGCGTTGCGTCCAAGCGGCCGGTCCTTCGATGATGCGCTTGGGCGTCGCGCATGGCGCAAGCGGCGAGGTGATCGGGGTAGTCGGCGTAGTCGGTGAGCCATTGCGTAACCACAATTTGGTCTGACGATATCGAGCGCACCTCGTCTCTGGAGAATACAAGGACCACCGAAGCGTCGACAGGCCCTCGCCCCGTGACGTCGCTCGCCGGGAACCGCACTCTTCGAGCCTTCGTCGCGATCGTCTGGAGTGGTCAGCGCCGACCTGGCTCGCGATGCCGCCTCGCCGCCGCGAGATGCTGCCGGGACGGGCAACGCAAGGACGGCATTCCTCGAGGATTCTCTACGAGAAAAACTCTTGTATGTCCATCACTCTCGTGAAAAAAGGAGCATCCCATGTTCAGAGGCCCAGAACAGACGCTTGGAGCGCCCAACCGAGGAGATTCTGCCATATGTCTACTAAGATCTTGAGGCCTGCGCTCGATGGAGGGCGCTCGTGGGGATCGTGAGCACCTCGCATGGGGCTTGGTCCTCGTCTCCGGGGCCTCGGCCCACCAGTTCCCGGCGGGATGCCAGGGAGTCGGTGTGAGTCTCGGCCTCGCAGTGTTCTTCGGCGAGGGTCTTTGCGCCGGCGTCCCGGGAACACCTGCGAGCTCACGAATCCTCCGCAGCAGGACTGCGCGGGCGGCCAACCGTGCGAGCTCGCAGGATGCGACGGCAGTGGACCTCAGCCCGTGCGAGACCGTGATCTATCAGGGGAGGCTCGCCTACTTCGGCGCGCCTCGCTGCGGCATCTCGGACGGAGTCCTCGGGATCACGCTTGCCCAACGGCACTCTGGTCAACGCGACGCCGGCCGGCGGCATTCCGCTGCTCGCCAGCCCAGGGGCGTTCGTCGACAGCAACATCGTTACCTACACCGTAACCCGGCCGACCTCGATCCGGTGACCATGCAGCTCACGGCGACCATCACCTATCTCGGTGTGAGCCATTCCAGCCGCGAACGAACGGCGTAGCCTCGGGCTCCATCGACATCTTCAACGGCATCTCGCCGTGTCCGGCGTCGCCACCGAATGCAGGCGATTCCGTGTGCGATCCGGCAGCGGTGGACGAGCAAACGGGCAGGGTCGGCCTGTGCGTCATCGGCGACGCGCAAGACAGCACCCTGCACGGACACCGACGGCAACGTCTGCACGGGAGGCGGGCTGCGAGGCGGGTGTCTGCGCTCAGGACCACGTCCTGCCGAACAGCAAGCCTTGCCCCGACACCGGCAACGACGTGCGCGGCGGCTGGCTGTGACGGTGCCGGACAGTGCGATCAGCTCCACACTCCGGTGCAGGACAGCACCCCGTGCGCAGACACGGACGGCAACACCTGCACGGAGGCGGGCTGCCAGGCGGGTGTCTGCGATCAGAGACCACGTCCTGCCGAACAGCAAGCCGTGCGCCGACACCGGCAACGAGTGCGCGGCGGCAGGCTGCGACGGGGCCGGGCAGTGCGATCAGGCCCACACGCCGGTGCAGGACAGCACTCCGTGCACAGACACGGACCAGAACGAGTGCACCACGGCCGGGTTGCCAGGCAGGCATTTGCGAGCAGGACCACATCATTCAGGAAGCACGCCGTGTCCCGACACCGACATGGACGAGTGCACGATGGCTGGCTGCAACGCGGCGGGCATGTGCGACCAGGCCCACATCACGATCCGGACTGCAAGCCGCCGATCTGCCACCATCCATGCCCCAGCAACATCAAGTTCGATCGTCGCGGTCCCTCGACGCGTTCCACCCTCCGCATCGGCTTCGACCTCAATTTCGCGCCCTACGACCCGACTGCCGATGGTCTCAAAGTCACAGTTTCCAACGCCAACGGGGTGATCTGGTCGGGTACTCTCCTACCCGGCGATATCATCAAGACCGGCCGTTCGTGGCAGTACCGCTGACCCGACCTTCTCTCTCCGCGACGGCATCCGTTCCATGCAGACGAGTATGCGGGGGATGGCCTCTGGCGCCTCCGAGTCGACGCGTTCGACGACTTCCTCGGCGGCTACCCTGCCCGACATGACCGTGACCATCGAGGCGGCCGGGCACACCATCTCGAAAACCGTAGCCTGGAGCATGCTGAAGCAAGGTTGGTCGGTGGACTTCCACAAGGTTCCATAGGTCGAAAAGGTTCCATTGGTCGAATCATCCACTCGACGCCGCCAATAGGCGGCGTCAGAGTGGGACATCGAGTCGGCGCCCAGCTCAGCTCTTGTGCTGGGCGCTCTGACGCTGGTGAGGCGGGGAGCCGCGACGGGATGGGGGCAAGGGGGATGAAGGGCGCTGGTGCTGGCCATGGGGCTTCTCGCCACCTCGTCGCGGCACGCGGCGGCGACCGACTACTACGTCCGGCAAACCGTCGGCGACGACAGCAACGACGGCCTGTCCCCCGCAACCGCCTGGCAAAGCGTGAACAAGCTCTCGACGGCGATGAAGGCGGGCGATACCGCCTACGTCGGCCCCGGCCTCTACCGTGGAGAGGTCCTGGTGCTGCACGACGGTACGCCAGATCAGCGACTCGTTTTCATCGCCGACGCGACCGGCGAGCACACCGGCGACCCTCCCGGCACGGTAATGATCACCGGAGCCGAGCCCGTCGATGAGACCATCTTCGCGCCCTATTCGGCGCCGGGGTCTTCACCGCCAAGGTGCCGTATCCCGTGCTCGGGGTGGTGGAGATGGACGGTCCCCAACATCGCTACAAGCGGGCGGTGGATACCAAGGAGCATCTCAAAGACAAGCTCTCCGAGCTCGAGGTCGTCACCAAGCTGCCGTCGACCTGCTTCTATGACGAGGAGACCGGCGTCCTCTACCTCCACACGAGCGACGGCAATGCCCCAACGACACATGAGATCGAGCTGATCCGCCGCGGCAACGGGATCGCCATGGTGGGAAGGCATTATGTCACCGTGATTGGCTTCACGTTCCGTCACGTCGGAGATGCAGGCATCAACTTCTTCAAGGGTTCCGGCGAGGGGATCGCGATCGGCAACACATCGACGGCAGCCGGCAGGGGATCCGCGTCTACGGCGCCAAGAACATCCTGATCTATGGCAACACGTTCTTCCGGACCGATAACTCCGGGGTCTACTTTGCCGCCAAGTCGAGCGATGGCGTGGCGATCGGAAACATCTCCTACGAGAACGTGAAGGGGAATCCGTTGGAGCAGCGACTCGGTCAACGGGATCGCAGCCGACAACGTACTCTTCGATAACAGCGAGCGCGGAATCTCGATCGAGAAGGCAGATCATGCGGTGGTGCGGGGCGACAAGTTGGTGAACAACCAGCAATCTCAGCTCCTGGTGATGGACGCCGAGTACAGCTCGGAGAGCAACTGCTTCGACAAAGGCCCGAGCGGTCAGCTGATCGCGGATTTCTTCTCCAAGCGTTTCAAGACGCTGGCCGGAGTACCAGCGGGGCAAGCGCCAGGACTTCACTCCACGCGAGGGTGACTGCGGTCCTCTGCCGCCGAAGGTCGATGTGCAAGATCCATCGAGGGAGACGATGGGTATGCCGAGCGAGCGCGGGAAGCTCCCGAGAGATGCCCCGCAGCCGAGCGCAACCGCGGCGTCGGCGAAGCCGGGACGTTAGCGGCATGCGGCCTGCCGCCTGACGGCGAGGCCGTGCCGCGGTCGTCCCTTCGCTTTCTGAGGGCGAGGTTGAGGAGGAGGAAGTCGTAGCCGCCGGGGCTGGTGAGCGGGGTCCCGGCGTAGCTCCCGGTTACCTACGGCCGCCGGCGATCACCGCCTGCCGCGAGACGCTGCCGGGACGGGGCAACGCAGGACGGCATTCCTCAAGGATCTCTCTAGAGAGGACTCTAAGGAAAACTCTTGCGTTGGCCATCACCTCGTGGCATCCAAAGAGGGAACATCCCATACACCGGCCCCCGAACAGCCGCTTGGACTCTTCGTTCGCGCCCCGACTGCGACCAACCGAGAGAATCCGCCATCGTCCACGAAGATCTTGAAGCTGCGCTCGATGAGAGCGCTCGTGGGGATCGTGAGCACCCTCGCATGGGGCTTGGTCCTCGTCTCCGGCGCCTCGGCCCGCCCAGCTCCCGCCGGGTTGCCAGGGAGTCGGTGTGAGTCTCGGCCTCGCGGTGTTCTTCGGCGAGGTCTTCTGCCCGGCGTCCCGGGGAATACCTGCAGCTCACGAATCCTCCGCAGTCGAACGCGGACTGCGTGGCCGGCCGAGACGTGCACACGCCGCAGGATGCGCGGCAGCGATCCTCAGCCCGTGCGAGACCGTGAGTCTATCAGGAGGCTCGCCTACTTCGGCGCGCCTCGCTGCGCCATCTCGGACGGAGTCCTCCGGGATCACGCTGCCCAACGGCACTCTGGTCAACGACGCCGGCCGGCGGCATTCCGCTGCTCTCCATGGAAGGTGATTTAGCAATGGTAACTGAACGAAGTACA
>ERZ1370068.5922-contig-4927_pt1 | contig 14439 bp, 29 predicted proteins | sample MGYA00561227_ERZ1370068 | MGnify/ENA primary metagenome ERZ1370068 (study PRJEB38410, sample SAMEA6850437) | metagenome | study: Metagenomic assessment of the ecological functions of the soil: analysis of the soil microbiota associated with the...
TCACGATAATCTTCAATTGATCCATCATGGATTCTTGATGTAAGAAGGGATGCCCACGCTGTCGGGAAAAATACGAGGCCAAAACTGCTGAACTGTGCCACGCGCTTGCAGATGAGACGCGGCTGAATATTCTCGATCGGCTCAAGGAGGGCGAGCGTTGCGTGTGTGAACTGACCGATGCCCTTCAGACCGGGCAGTCACGTCTCTCTTTCACCTAAAAGTACTTAAGGACGCAGGCTTGGTTCCGATCGTCCGGAAGGCCGCTGGATCTATTACATAATCAATTCTGATGCCGTCGAAGAGCTTGAGGATCTTGTGGCATCACTCAAGACCAGGAGGAAAACGGTTCGGCCAAGTCCGCGCTGTTAACTTTTTGGGGTTATTTATCAATGATTCTTGATGAGTGATTCGGGAGGCCCAAGGAGATTTCGCTGATGGATGCTCCAACCAGTAGTCGAGAAGTAATTTAATCCTATTGAGCGTTTTCCGACAGTCTGGGTCGCTCTCTGTATGGTCGCGGGCGTGGTGCTCAGGCAGGTAGCCTCGGGCCTTGTCCCACATTGCGGACGACGGAGCTCGGTCGCGAACAGCCATATCAATCTGCCGATCGCCGTGCCATCCGGCCGATGATCGTACCGATGATGATGAAGGTCGATTTCGCCTCGATCACGTTACGTCGGGGCACGCCCGACCGGACTCGTCATTACGCTGTTCGTCAATTGGGTGGTCAAACCGTTTTCGACGGCGTTCTTCGCGTAGCTGTTCTTCCGCGTCGTTTTTGCCTCGTGGATCGCCGGCCGAATCCGATCAGTACATCGCTGGGGCGATCATCCTGGCCCCAGCCCCCTGCACAGCGATGGTGTTTCGTCTGGAGCTATCTGACGGACGGGGATCCGGCCTATACGTTGGTCCAGGTGTACGTAAACAATTTGATCATGCTCGTGTTATTTGTGCCGATTGTCGGCCTACTGGTGAGCGGTACCTTCGTCGTTTGTCCGTTCCCTTTACGTCTTGCTGTATTCGCTCCTGGCCTTCATCGTGATTCCGCTGGCGATTGGTTGGGGCTTCGCGCCTGGCGCCTGCGGCAACAGGGTCAGCGGTGTGTTAAAGACATGCTGTTACCGCCATTTGCCCCGGTCACAATCGCGGCCTTGCTCCTCACATTGGTCTTCATCTTGGCCTTCCAGGCCCAGAACATCATGGGCAAGACCGTCCATGTTGGTGTTGATTGCGGTGCCCATCCTGCTCCAGGTCTATGTGAATGCCGCTTTGGCCTATGGGCTCATGCATCGGTTTCGTGTCCCCATGCGATCGCGGCGCCGGGCGCGTTGATCGGGAGCCAGCAACTTTTTCGAATTGGCAGTGGCAACGGCCATTGCTCTGTTCGGTGCCGAATTCGGAGCGGCGTTGGCAACGGTTGAGGGCATACTCGTGGAAGTGCCGGTTATGTTGTCGGTCTGTGGGATCCGCAATCGGACCAGGCATTGGTTCACGCGCGAGGCGGTCGCATGAAGCCGCGAGTCGTATTCCTCTGCACCAGCAACTCGGCTCGGAGTCAAATGGCGGAATGTTGGTTGCGGCATCTGGCGGGCGATCGTTATGACGTGTGCAGTGCGGGCACGCAACCAGCCTGCCTGAACCCCGGATCGGTCGAGGCATGGCCGAGGTCGGGGATCGACATCTCACATCACCGATCCAAGCACGCCACAGAGTATGCGACTGCAGCCCATCGACTATGTAATCACGGTGTGCGATCGCGCCAAAGAGAGTTGCCCCTCGTTGGCCCCGGAGCAGTTCGACTCATCCATTGAAGTTTCGATAATCCGGCAGCCGCCACAGAGTCCGCCGAACAACGCCGACAAGCATTCCCGGCGAGTCCGCGACGAGATCAGCTCATCGATTCGCGAGTTCCCGGCCTCAGTTCCGGCATGATCCACCTTGCCAGCGTTACTCTAGCCAGAAGAGAGCGACAGATTCGGGGTCGATCTCATCGTGACTGTTTTCCCAGCAACGGTAAAGATCCTGCTAGAGAACTTTGCTGAGGATGAGATAAGCGATACAAGCGAAGAGAGGCCGACGCTGGCAGCGTCACCACCCAGGCCAGGACCATGTCGCGAACCGTCGTCCAGCGCACGCTGTTCAAGCCTTTGAGAAGGCCGATTCCAATTATCGCTGAACTGCTGACGTGGGTCGTGGAGACGGGCAGCCCCAGTGATCCCGGAGAGGAGAACGAAGTGAAGCACGTTGCGAGGTTTGCAGATAATCCTTCCGCATGGTCCATGCGCGTGACATTTTCGGCGAGCACTTCAGTTACGCGCAGCCCTCCGAAGTAACTGCCCAGTCCCATCGCCATGGCGACCTCTCGAAGGCGGCAAGCTGGGACGAGGTGCTGGGCCATGCGGGCTCGCACTGCCGAGCAGAAGCATCGCCACGATCTTCGGTGCGCGTCGTTCGTGCCGCGGGCAAACGCCGCGAGGCCGCTGGAGATCCAGTGAGATCGTATCGAGTCCCACGACCAGCCTCCTGCAAGCCGGCGCGGTCGCATTGCGACGGTACTGCCATGACCGGCGAGCCGAAGTGTGCGGCTTGAAACAAGGTCTTCGTTCCTCACGGGGATCGATCGCCACCAGCGCCTCGCGAGGCCGGCATCACGCACAAGCGAGGCCCCTTCCACTCCGCGAGCGCGCGAACAGCTGGATGGATAAGTAGAGAGACGGCGAAGGCGAGGATCGAGACTAAGTAACAAAGGAAGGGCAATCTTTTTCCCGATCGCGGACCAGATCAATCCTTCTCCGGCGAAGGCGACGAAGCCGGTGCCGACGATGGCCCCGGTGAGTGCATGAGTCGTTGAGACAGGGAGACCCGTGCGTGAGGCGAAGAGGACCCACGCCATCGCCCCGGTCAAGACACCCAAGGTGACGGCCGGTTCGATGATCGTGCCGGTCTGGACGAGGCCATGGCTGAAAGTCTTAATCATCGCACTTGCAACAAAGGCAGCCAACGCTGCGCCGATCACGGTCCAGACAGTCCTCCGGGCGATAGCCGACCGATAATCGGTGACTCCGCTGCCAACTAAGGTCGCGATCGCTTTCGAGACGTCGTTGGCTCCATTTGCGGAAGCGAGAGCGAATACGAGAGCGAAGGCGAGCAGGGAGATTTCCATCGTTATCCTTAGGAGGTGACGGATCCACCGCAAGACGAACCGGCCCCTGCGGTACAGCCATAGCAATGGTTGCGCGTCGTGATCTGGCGCTGATTGAGTTGAACAGGATCAAAGTCGCGGATATGGGCGGGCGACACACGATGGTCCACAGGCAGATCGAGCATCTGGTTGAAGTCGCAGTCGTAGAGGGTACCATCCCAACTCACCGAGATCGTGTAGCGGCACATGACGCCGGCCGCAGCAGTGGGGTTGAAGGCGATTGGCCAATCGCTCCATATACTGCCTCGTAGTTGCCGCTCTCAGGAGAAACTCAAGAAATCGGCTGATCGGCATGTTGGTGATCGTATAGAGTTGGTTGAACTCGACACCATGGCGAGCCCGGAGTTCTTTCGAAACTGCGCTTCCGATCGCCTCTGCTTGGGAGGGAGAAAGGCTCCTACCGGATTGCAGACCAGTTCAAGGCGAGAGGCCGCCATCGGGACGGCCATACCCGAGTTTATTCAAGAGTTGAAGGGCCTCGACGGATTTCTCAAAGACCCCTCTCACCCCGCTGCGCATCGGTCTGGCTGGCGCGGTAATAGGGCAGCGAAGCGACGATTTCCACACGATGCCCGGCGAGGAACTCTGCCAAGTCCGCTTGGGAAGGGAGGAGCAACACAGACAAAGTTACATCGATCCATCACATGGCGACCCAATGCCCGGCTCTGTTCAACCAGCCAGCGAAAGTTGGGGTTGAGTTCCGGTGCTCCACCCGTGATATCGACTGTCGGAATATCGGTCTTAGCGAGAGTCCGGATGCACTGCTCCGCCGTTTCTTTGGACATGCTTCGGTCCGGTCAGGCCCCGCATCGACATGACAGTGCCGACAGGTCTGATTGCAGAGCTTTCCGACATTGATCTGAAAGACTGTGATCCCGGTAGCGCGAAGCGGGAGCAGGCCGATGTGATCGAGTTGCGTCTCGGAAGGGGTGTAGCTCGTTGTCCTCCCGAGCATCTTCAACTGCTCCGATGGAGAGGCGAGGGGGTTCTGTCGTCCAAGCAGGGTCAGCGCCATAGGACTCTTTTTACAATGCCGAGGCCGTTTAGGAAGCGATGATCACCGAGGTCACCTGTAGGACTCATCGTCACCTAGCATCAGCAGCAGCCTCCCTCGTCGGGAGAGCAGGTGACAGCGTCACCGCTGGCGCTCTGGCCCGCGCGGTTGATGATCGCGAAATGAGGTGCATAGCCGGCGGCTTCTACTACGCGTAGGGTCTTGGAACAGATCTCCACCGGTTCGCCTCGGCGATACACATGGTGATCGTCATCGGCGGCTTCGATGAAGGGTCCGGCGAGCATGGCGAAATGCCCTTGCCAGAGGCAGGGAGCGTCTGCCGGGTAAATTGCGATCCATCGGTCAATCGGTGTCGATCCAACCACAACGGGTCGGAGGACAGGACAAAGTGAGAAGCCAACGGAGCCTGGTTCAATAAGCACACAGCGTCCGGCGTGATTGGCTGGGGAATGCCTCGGAGATAAGTCGTGCCCAGTTCATCGACCACTCGGCTGAACGGCCCGCGGAGCGTGGCATAACGATCGGCCGACACAGGCGTGCCGGCGGGAAGTTTATATCCCGTCAACGTGACGGAAATGAAGTGAATGCCGTCGATCACCTGCCAGGGCGAGGACTTGAGCAGATGAATGCCCAGGAAGCCGGATCCCACCATCCCCGCGATATAGTCGGTGAGCGTCAGTGCCCCGGAGAGGCAGTCGCCCCACTTTTCAACGTCATGCACCAAATACTGCGGAACGGTCTGATCAGCCACGATGTCAGAGATCGTAAATCGTCCACCCGGTTTGGCGACGCGAAACATTTCCTGAAGACCTTCCGTTTATCCGGTGCCAGGTTGATCACACAGTTGGAGATGATCAGATCGACGGCGCCGTCGATCACCGGTATCGCGTCCGCCATCCCTTTGCGAAACTCGACGTTGGAGGCGGTGTAGCCAAGATTGGCTGCCACGACGGGGGCATTCTTTCGGGCGATGGCCAGCATCGTGTCAGTCATGTCGATCCCGATGACGTGACCAGTGGGACCGACGAGACGAGAGGCTTCGAAGCAATCGATGCCGCCACCTGAACCGATATCCAGCACAGTTTCCCATGGGAGACGGTCTTTAGCCCGGCTGGTGTCCCGCAACCGTACGAAATCTTGAGCACTTCTTCCGGGATGAAGGACCGGAGATCGGCCATGTCGTAACTCGTCGGGCAACACATTTGCTCACCCGTTGACGCAGCCCGAGTATAACGATCGTTGACCTTTGGGTAACCTCATCTATTGGCATAGCGTCCTCACAGTCGAATTGAGATATACACGCTTCTCCATGTATCAACGTTGGTGGAGGTTCGTCAACTCTGTTTTCCCTAGGTTCCCCGTCACGCATTGGCGGGAGAGCAGGATCACCTGAACGGACCCACTGTAGGGGTGGTCCAATGTTGAGTCACAGGGATCGGGACTATCTTACAGCCTCGATAGGCACACAAGGGATATCTGTCGAGGCTACCTCTTGTGACGGGCCTCGTTCCCTGGAGCAAACAGCGCGTGAACCAGAGCCGTGGTTAGGTAGAAGGTGACCACCTTCGCCCACATGACTGAACCCTATCAATTCCGAGAAGCACCATGCACCTGCATCTCGCCAGAGCCACCAATAGACAGCGGCATTGAGGGCGACCACCACTGTGCCCAACAGCAACTGAATGTCTCGTGTCAGGTCCCCAGGGTAGAGTACCGGCAGCAGATATTGTGCGATGAAGTCCGAACCATAGGAGGTCTCGCCACCTTGCGCGAGCAACCAATTCTCCAGGGGCGTGAGCGGGCAGATCCAGCCGGTGAATTCGACGACCGTGCCCCACACAGCCGTCGGTATGTGCAGCCATGCAATCCATCGCCACCTCAGCACAAGTAGGCCGCCAAAGATCACGAACAGGACAAAGCCGATATGCATGCAGAGGATCAGGTTGGCAAGCCAGATGTACCACATCACGTCAGAAGAGTCGTGGAGGATCAAGGGGATCGGCTGGTTGAGGGTAGACGAGTGTGTCTCCATCGATGACCGCGAACGGCGTCAGCCGATGTTCGCCTGCCTTGACCTGCGAGAGGATATGCTTGACCTCCCAGCCGCGCGCGGCCAACGCATCGGCGATCAGCGAAGCGGTGGCAGCACCAGGGGACAGCCTCGGCACACATAATCGCGGTTGGACCTCGCCGGCCATGCATCATTAGTTCTTCCAGCGCGTTCCAGAATTCTGCCGTCTGCATATAGTCGGCGTACCCGCGAAAAGTGGCGTTGCGCCATCCGTTGTTGATCGAATCCTTTCGAGGCTTTCGAAGACCCCCAAGCGCCGGCATGTGAAGAAAGACGAGACCCGCCTCTTTCAAGCTTTCAGCCAACGTATTTGCGTTGAACTGCGGATTGTAGCGGGATCGAGGAACGGTGCGGACATCGACGAGAAGATTGATCTGATGGGCGCGCAACAAGCTGATGAATTCATCGATCGGTCTCGTCGAATGGCCGACGGTCCAGATTGTAGGTCGCTGAGGCATGGATGAAGTGTGGCATAGCGAGCAGAGAATCACCACGGCTTGAAGGGGAGGAGTCAATCCGGCGGCATTTTTCTGGGTCGATTTCGAGAAGCCGCAGTCGGCCGTTGGCGATGTGCTCGGTCTTGTAGAGGCGGTCGTCCAGCTGCATGGTCCCGACAAGGAGAGATTGGCGTTGACGACAAAGGTAAAGTCTCCCCTCGAAGGCGGCTGAACGTACCACGGATGATAGGCACTATCGTTGCTGCGGGAGACTGTCGATGTGATATCCAACTCGTGGTTGGCGCCATCAAAGAGCTCAACGGTTATTCCTGGGATGGGGTCTGGCCCCGGCATCCTTCAACATTTGAAGCAGTTGGAGGTCGAGAGCGATCTCCCGGTCGCGGAGCACCCACGGCCTTCGCGGCGTCGGTGGCTGATCGGCGGCGGGAGGAGTAAGGACTGTCTGCCACAAGCTCTTCGGTGTCGGGCGCTCATCGGCCCCACAGGAATAGAAGACACGCAGCCGAGTAGTCCGGCTAAGAAGCAGGCATCAGGACTGGCAAGCGGTCTGGCCTGTGCCATGTGAAAGCCATCAGAGGTCGCTGGCCTGCTGAGCCCATATCGTCAGCTCTCCCGCATCTTCCAGGACGTCCAGCGGGATTTCGTAATAGGTATTGAGGGTCTGTTTGGCGCTGGGCCTGAATGGTTTCATCTCGCGCTCGCGATATCGTGACGCCGTGGTCGCATTCGTCTTGAAATAGAGCCGGCCCTTATGGACGATGCCGAAGAACACCCTACCACAATACAGCCCGTATCCGCCGAACATCGCGCGGCGGGTCACGCCGTGCAGATCGCTGAGTTGATCCAGCACGAAATCCTTGAATCCGTCGTGCTTCGGCGCCACGGTAGTCTCACAGAGGTTTGCGTGCAGCGACCATTCGGATGGCGAGGGGAAGGTGATTCTGTTGCCACGCTGGTACTGGAGTCGCAGCCTGGGTGATGAGCCGCTCTCACCTCTTGCACTTGGGGCGCCGAGAGTTTGGCCATGAGATTCTGTATCGGCGCCGCGATTTCCATGAAGGCTCGTGTAGTACTCATCGGCTGGACGCATACGACCATTCCGCGAGAAATTCCTGGTCTGTCACATCGACCAATCCGTGCCTGTTGCAGCATCCCGGCGAGATCGCCGGGCTTGGCTAGCCGAAAGATGCCGGGGGCAGTGGGGTCTGGTGTCGGCAGTTCAACCACGCTTCTTGATCGCTTCCATCGGAAAGGCCGATCGAGGGATTCTTCTCTGGCGCAGACCAGACAGCCGCCGCGACCCAGCTTCCGGGCCTCAGCACGCGCGCGATCTCAGCGGTGGCACTTCGGAATCTCCGGCAGAAACATCAAGCAGAAGCGGCTCGTGACGGCATCGAACGAGTTCAGCCTCAAATGGAAGCGCGGTCACGTCGCCCGTGCGGAACGTCACGTTCGCGAGGCCCAGCGCCGTGGCTTTGCGTCGCGCGACGGCGAGCATCTGCTCGGCGAGATCCAGCCCGATCACGCTCCCCTCGGCCCAACGGTTTGGTGCGCCGAGCAGGGCGGGATAGCCGGTGCCCGAACCGAGATCGAGCACGCGCATGCCGAATCGCAGCCGCGCATCGGCCACGAGCCGGTGATTCAGAAACGCCATCTGCTCGTCGAAGAATCGATCCCACTTCTCCCAGCCCCTGCGACACGGTTCCAGTCCTGCCGTTGGCCTTCGATGAGCTGTTGGGAAGATTGCTGTGTCATGTGCTTTCCTTCCGTGCGGCGTCGGCACAACTGTCGACGGAGCGTCAGCCGCCGCTCAAGGCACAGATGATGTGGATCTGATCCTCTGGTTGAAGCGCAACAGACAGATCCGCACCTGTTCTTCTTTGACGAAGATTCTGATGTGCTGTCGAATCGTGCCCTGTTCAGTGATGATGCGAAAGCGTAGGCCGGGATAGCGATGATCCAATGCTGACAACACTTCGGCCAGGGTCTGGCCTTCGACCGCTACTTCGCTCCTCTGCTTGGTGTAAGAGCGAAGCGCACTGGGGATGTAGACGGTCACGGTTAGAGTTCCGCTGCTTCCACCGAGTAAATTTCAGGAAGGTGCCGGGCCAGACAAGTCCAACTCGTGCCGCCCGTACGACTCGCCCAGACCTCGCCGCTAGTCGTGCCGAGATAGAGTCCCACCGGTTCATGGGCGTCTGCCGTCATGGCTTGCCGTTTCACCGTCCACCAGGCATTCGCTCGCGGAAAGCCCTTGTCCTGTCTTGTCCAGGTCTTACCGCCATCGCGCGTGACGTAGGCAGCGGGTTTGTCCCCAGGGCTCACGCGCGGCCACACCGTCGAGGCCGTCCATTGGGAACACCCAGGCGGTATCGGAATTGCGCGGGTGGAGGACCATCGGAAAGCCGATATCGCCGACCTTCTTTGGCATGTTCTTGCCGATGCGAATCCATCGGCCCTCAGAGCGATCCATCCTGTAAATTCCGCAGTGGTTCTGTTGAAACAACCGGTCTGGATCGGTCGGACAGAGCCGGACGCAATGGGGTCGTGGAAGGTGACCGTAGCTGCGTCAAATCCTTCGACCACTTCGAGTCCCCGGACGATGGATGTCCAGGTTCGGCCGCCGTCCACCGATTCGTGCACCACCCCCAGACATGGCGAAGTAGAGGTGGGCGGGATCGCGTGGGTCGATGAGGATCGAATGAAGCTTGGGGCCATCCGGTGTCCCGTCCTGCACGGTACCCATCCACTCTCGGTATTGCGGATCGTCGTTGATGTACGAAAAAGGCTCCACGTGATGCCGCTGTCGTTGGAGCGGAAGAGTCCCTGTGGTGAGGTGCCGGCATACCAGAGGCCCGATTCACTCGGGATGTCCAGGGGTGAGCCAAACACACGTGATCCACCACCCGCCCGTTCTGGCCCTCCGGCGCTTTCGGAAAGGCCGGCGGAATCTTCGCTTCCTTCCACGTCTTGCCGAAGTCCGTGGACCGGAACACCGTCGGTCCCAGATGCCCCGTGCGTGTGGCCATGAGCATCGTGCGTCGATCTCGCGGATCCAACATCAGATGATGCACGGTGTGACCGAGGAACATTGGGGCGGACAGCTTCAGGTCCGGTGCGATCGATCACTGCGCAAGATGAACGCACCTTTAGCGTGTGCCGATCAGTAGCGCCACAGAGCCAGTTGCAGAAGTTGCGTGTGAAGGCGCCTTCCTCGATTTCGGCATCGGTGCTCTCACTTGTGAGGGGTTACTGGATCGTTTGCAGCGTCTCGCGCAGTTCCTTCAACTCGACGCTTAAGAGATCAAGATGCAGATCGCGCTGCGGTTGACTGTCCTTGAATTTCCGACAGGCGCCAGAAAATCGCCGTCAATTCCTTCTTGTGCGTCACGGCCAAGTCGTAGGCCGGCGTTTTGGCCTGCGCCTCCGTCACACCACAGTACGAATCATGGAGCGCATGGAAACTGATTGTGCAGATCGTCGAAGGCGGTATCGACGCCTTTCCCGCCCTTGGCCTTGCTCGCCGTGGCCTCCATCATAGTAGTGAGGTTGATCATCGTCTCGACGCCGCTGGCGCACTTTCGCTTGCGTCGCGTAGTCGCCTGCTCGGGGATAGAACAGATAGCTACAGCCAGAGAGCCCGACCAGCAGCATTGAAAGAGCAAACAATCAATCATCCGTTGCATGGGAATCTCCTTGTTATCGTGAACGGCGATTCTTGGAGATATGTTTTCCACGCCGTCCCAATAATGCTTGGGCCAGCCTTCTTTGATATTCCGGTAGGCATGTTGCGGAACATTGGCCCGCACAGAGCGTGATATCGCCCGCCGTTCTTGACGCGATCAGAACTGCAGAATAAGCACCGAATCGGGATCGTACTTCTTCCAACTACTGGCCCGCCACGATTGAACGATCAAGTGATCGGGCACGATCATCAACGTTCGCCCCCGCAACATCCCGCCGAATGCCGCGAATCGGCTGCCCACCTTGCGAGCTAGATCGAGGCCTTGTCGTCAATCGCCGCGCCGTGCTTTTTCGAATCGAGATAGATATTAAACAGTTCTCGAGGCGACGCGCTAACCATCACCTTCTGATGGATGATGCTCTGCGCATGGCGACTTCACTCCGGATCAGCCGGTCACGGAGATGCTTCCCCGGTGCTGATGAACCACAGGAAGCGTCTCGCTGCGTCAGATTTCCATTAGACCGTGACGGTCACGGTCTTGATCGCCGCCTTCACTTTGGCAGCCATTTCCGGAGGCACTGAATCCAACTATGGCACTGCTTCGCGTGCAGGGCCACTTGTTGCATCATCTCTGCTTCCGTTTCGGCCCGCACCTGGAATGCGCAGCCGGCTTTGGGGTCAACATCCAGACATCCCAGTTGCTTATATTGTTTCGTCGCCATGGTCTTCTCCTCCTTTATGATTATGATGGGGGTGACGATACTTCCCTACTTCACAAGGGCAAATTCTAACCGATGTGGCAGTTCCTTTCCATCCTTGTCGAGGACCCATTCCTGGGAGAAGTGATTCCGATCCTGGAAGCTAAACGACATGTTGTGCACTGTGCGCGTCCGTTCGCGTGGCGAGATTCGTGGCGTCTACGAAGTTGAAGGGCAGCGTCTTGGCGTCGCCCTTGGGCATGGCGGCGTGCATACGCGGTTGGTTGCCGAGCGCGCAGTAGTGGGTCAGCATGAACTCGCCCTTGTCGGCGTGATACATCGTCGTCATCGTCGGCTTCTCGGCCAATCGTCAGCGTTTCCACGAGACTCGTGCCGCCACTGGCCCATTGATACGAGACGCGGTCATCGGTTTCCTTCTGGGTCCTTGCCTTGCTACTCGCCAACGAGAGAGGCCAAGGTGCCGAAGTCAGGGAGGTTTTGGGGTATCGGCCTGCGCCCGCTGGAACGGCATCGCGAGGGCGAGCAGGATGAGGGAGAGGGTGACACACCATTTCATGGGAGGCCTCCTTAGGTGAAACGGTAAAGTGTGTAGTTCGGCACGTTGTCCAATCCAGGTCAATGTTGCCCAGCCTCCGGCGCTACATCGAGTAGAAGAACTCCTCCTTGACGATTTTTCCGTTTTGTACCGTGTAGAGACCTGTCTCGTCCATGGTCATGCGTTTCCCCGTGTGTTTAGGCGTGACGTCATACTTGAATCGCACGATGAAGCGGTCGCCATGGGGGAACGGTCCTTCGGCGACGCTCCCATGGACTTTCGTGGTTATCCACCCACCATTGATTCTTGCCTTTGATATTCGCGATCCCCGCTGCGTCTGTTCCATGCCCGGCATGGCGACGGGTTCGACGCTCTCGATACTCGGGGAGTAGAGTCGAGCGATTGCCTCCCTGATTCTTGCCCTGCCTGCACAAGGCCGACCAGTTCTTTGCCGATCTCCATTGTCGTCATGATGGCTCCTCCTCCTTCTCGGTATGGTGGTGATGGCCATCTGTTCTGATCTTGACGCCGATACGTTGAAACATTCTCTTGGCGGGTCTCCTGCGCACTCATACCGCCATGACTCCCCGTCGACAGGCAAGAATGCTGCCGGTCGTCCAGCGTGACTCATCGGACGCAAAATAGATCGCAGCTTCGGCTACTTCTTCCGGCTCCCCCAGGCGACCCATCGGATGGATGTTCTCGAATAACGCTTTAGCCTTCGGGTCCTTCAGCATCTCCTGGACCGGCGGGGTCAGTACGCCCGCGGGACAGATGCAGTTGCAACGGATGCCCTGCTTTGCGTACTCGACCGCTACTGATTTGGTCAGCATATTCACGCCCGCTTTCGCCGCCTGGTACGCATGGGCCTGAAAGAAGGGGATGGCTTTCATCCCCGCGACCGTTGACACGTTGAGAATCGAGCCCCGCCCTGCTTCAACATCAGCGGGATCGTGGCACGCATGAATCGGAATGTCCCTTTCAAGAACAAGTCGAGCGTCTCGTCCCAAATCTGGTCGCTGGTTTCATGCAGCGGCCCGGCATAGAACAGGTTACCCGCGTTGTTCACGAGGATGTCGAGTCTCCCAAACGTTCGGACCGTGGACTCCACCGCTTCGCGCACATCAGGTTCATTCGTCACGCTTCCCTGAAGCGCCAATGCCATGGCCACCCTGTTTCTCAATGTCTTTGACGACCCGCGCTAATTCCTCCTTCCGCCGACCCGTGATCGCGACCTTCGCGCCCTCCCGCGCGAACGCTCTCCGCAATCGCTTCTCCGATACCGGTCCCCTCCGCCCGTGACAAGAGCTACTTTATTTGCGAGTCTCATGGGTGCACCCTCCTTGAAAGAATTGTGTTGAGCGTGTCTCGCTTCATATCTTCCGTGATCACAGTGAATCGTGATGAGTTTCTTATGCAACCATCACGAGTTCCTTCAGCCGTCGTCGCCACAACTGATCTGGCTCGGTCTTGTGGGCGGTGTGATGATGAGCCGCGATCACAGGATCGACGATCGCGCCGCAGTTGAGACAGCGCCAGCCAGAGATCTCATATCCCGCAGAGCCCAAGTCAAGATCGTCATACCGCTCTCGAACCATCAGCCCATCACAACGTTGACATGTCATACAGCGCCTCCTTTCCTGGATAATCCTCTGTAACTTCAAATGTGGAACGAACGTTCCATAATAGGTCAAAAAAGAGATCGGTTCAGTCCAAGATCGAAGCGCGGTCTCCGCTGTCTGCTTCACCACGTCAGCCGACGCTCCGGCTTTGATCATCACAGTGGTGCCTTGCATCATCGTCGTGAGAAAGCGCGCCAGCGCGCGCGGGTCTTTGTCCTTCGTTCAGCTCGCCTTGCTGCTTGGCGCGAGTCAAGACCTTGAAGAATGTGTCTTCAGCCATCTTCAGGGCCTGACGGAGCTGTGCCCGGCGATCTCCTGTCTCGTGCGGCGACAGTTCCATGACCGTGTTGGCGATCAGGCAACCGCGGCGCTGCGGATCGGCCAGGCCGCCCATCGATCATGCCACTGGATAAACCGACGAAGTGTTGGAAGCGCTGGCCCCGGTTGATCGAAGCAGCGAGAATTTCTCGCCGACGAATCCGTGGTGCAGTACCGGTCTATCACTTTCAGAGAACAGTTGGCGCTTATCGCCGAACGTGTCGTAGAGCGAGCCGCGATTAAGATCCATCGCGCTCAGCAGATCTTCCATCGACGTGGCTTCATAGCCCTTGTGCCAGAAGACCTGCATGGCCTTCTCGATCGCGTCGTCTGGATTGAATTCTTTCGGGCGGAGGCATTCGAGGGCTCTCCTGCATTCCTGACTCGGTAAGCAAGGTAGCATATATTGGAACGATCGGTCAAATAAATGAGGACTCTATCCATCCCTCCCACCGGAAGGCGCCGCCATGCGGGGCATTGATATGGGAATGGAGACCTAATCTACGTAGTTCTAGGGCCTCCTTTTGGATTCTATACAATAACGATGACTGATGTATTATAACGGCTCGAACCGCCGGGGTGCCGACAATTCGGAAGTCGGGGCGACAAGGGTCTTCGTGACTGGTGGAAGAGATTCAGTGAGAAGCAGATCGTGTGAATACATACGATCCATACTGCCGCAAGGCACTGCTGCGGAAAATGGGCGTGCAGGTTGCGGAGCAACCTCGTCATGAAGCTCATACGGCGGGGTGGAAGGATTCTTCTCTTCGGAGCCGAACGTCGGCGGGAAGCACGAAGCCCGAGGTTAGTCCCT
>ERZ1370068.7352-contig-6274_pt1 | contig 14426 bp, 17 predicted proteins | sample MGYA00561227_ERZ1370068 | MGnify/ENA primary metagenome ERZ1370068 (study PRJEB38410, sample SAMEA6850437) | metagenome | study: Metagenomic assessment of the ecological functions of the soil: analysis of the soil microbiota associated with the...
TTACGTATTGCTGTTCTCGGTGTCCGCCTGCGAGCTGACCGAGACGTACTCGCCCGCGGCCATCGACATAGCGCCGGCGACGAGTCCCGCCACGCCAGCGACGAGGATGCCGCGCGGGCTGGCGCCCGCTGCCGCCACGCCTACGACGAGGGCTCGCGGTGGCACACGATCCCGTCGTTCGCGCCGAGAACGGCGGCGCGCATCCAGCCGATGCGTTGCGTGCGGTGTCGCTCGATAGTGTCTCATGGTGTCTCGTCTCATCCCTAAATTATTTGGTCACGACGGTTGGAAATCGTCCGTAGATGCCTTGTCCGCGTCGAGCTGACGCGATGTGGGATTCTATTCCGTGAAGCAGTACCGAGGTGCGCGCCCATCTGGAGAGCTCGGCGCGAGCCAGTCCACGCGCCGCTCGCGTCGCGCAAAAGCCGTCGGGTCCGCTCATTGCGGGCGCTTGGAGTCGTCGAACTTGGGATCGAGCGCCTTGACCGAATCCATCAGGAGCTGCACCGCGTACTTGCTGTTGTGCACGCCGCGGCTGCCGTCCTCTCTTCGCGAACTTCCAGCATGTACAGCGTACCGACCACCTCGACCGGATACTGGACCTTGTTGCGGATGAACTCGCCCTTGGCGTCGTATAGCGGGTCCTTCATCGTCTGCAGCAGCCCGGTTCCCTGCTTGTTGATGATGCGGTCGAGCAGCCCCTGCACTTCCTCCTGGATGGTCTCGACCTTGCCGTCGCCGTCCCAGTCCGCGGCGGCCTGCCGGTCGAAGAGGTGCTTGCCCGGGACCTGCTTCATCTCCGAGTGGCAGCCGGAGCTGAGGCAGCCCGCGTTGTTCAGCTTGGGCGCCTCGTGCACCTCGGCGCCGATGCGGAAGCTGTGGCCGGGCGATCGTCGGCATGAGCGCGTAACGTTGCCTAAGAGGCTGCGTCATGTGGCAAGTGACGCAGGTCGCCTCGGGCAGCATCGCGTGCGCAGACTTGGAGTAGGTCTTTCCCGGGAACTCGTAGGCGTTGACACCGAGCAGCATGTCGGCGTGCGGGCCGTGGTGCGCGCCCCAGAAGTCGAACGGGGATAGAGCGAGGCTTCACCTCGTCTTTCGGTAAGAACAGGGCGTGATGGCAGTTGACGCAGAGATTGCTCTTGCCCCGGTCGAAAGTCGCTCCGTTGGCGAAGCGTGACGGCGCTGGTCTTGCGCAGCGAGAAGTTGCCGGTGTCGTGGGGCGCATGACGGGTGAAGCAGCCGATTTCCGAGGGATTGGCGACGATCGCCTTCGGGTCGACCGCGCCCTTCTTCACGAACTCGATGAAGCCCTCGTTCGTGTGGCAACGCTGGCAGCCTTCGCTGTTGGGCGTAGGAGGCATGGCCGAGCGTGCGGTGGCCCGGGTGGTACTGGCTGCGTGCGCCGCGAACAGGGTATTGCGGGCTCCGGAGCCGTGGCAATCGACGCAGGCCTTTGGAAACGCGAACTGCGGAGGCGCACCCTTGGACTTCGATTGGGCCGCGCCGTTCAAGGGAAGCAGCGTCGCCGAGAAAACCAGCAGTCCGAGCAGCCTGTAACGGGCGATCATGGCGTCACCTTCCTGAGGATGGATTGACTTTCGAGCTCGAGGCGTCCGTACGTAGATACGATATCCGGACACTGCGCCCTTTGATCTGGATCAACCCCGATCCAGGTGCGACGCAGCATCTTGCTAGCGGGCTTCAACGCGTCCAGGTCGCCCGCACAGGGTTCTCTTCCTTGCTGTACTGAAGGGCGAGGCTGCCCTTGCACGCGTCGTGCACATGCTCGGCGATGCGCCGCGCCAGATGGGTGTCGGTGGTCGTGACCAGGACGCCGCCGCCTTCATCGCTGATCGCGATAATTCTCTGCAGCGGGTGCCCGGCTTTCTCTTCCGTTTCGCAGTTGCGGACGATGTTGAGGATCTCCGTCGCGATGCGCGGCGAGGTACTCGCCGACCAGGCTCACGTATCCCGCCGGATAGTCGTCGCGGATGCGCTGGCAGGCCGGGCACGATTGTTCGTGCGCGCCGCGCGGCGCGCCGTTCCAGGTCCAGCGCCCCTTTGGTACACCGCGCCGCACTCGGGGCAGCGCGTGGGGTCGGGTAGCTTGCCCTTGGCCTTGTAGCTGTCGTGCTCGGGCCGTCCTGCAGCTGCTCGCGGCGCTGCGAGCGGGGTTCGCCTCTTCCGGACTTCATGATGTCTCTCCCTTGCGCCGCGCGGCGTCTTCCTGGCCGGGTGCTTCTTGACCTCGCCGCGCTTCACTCGCGAGACGTCCTCGAGCTGGCGCCGCAGAGAAAGAAAGGCGTCGCGAAGCGCAAGGTAGGGATCCTTGTCGTGGCGGTGGCTCGACACGGGCTCCTTGCCTGGAACGCGCAGGTCGACGCGGACGTGATAGAGGCGGCCGCGGCTGCGGTGCCTGCGCAATTCCTCGATGTTGACGCGGCAACTCACGATGCGAGCGAATGGAATTTCTCGAGCTTCGCCGACCATTTCCGGACTACGCGGGCCTCGAGGGCAGCGGAGTGCAGGCACGTTCAGGACGGTGATCTGCAGCGGGATCTGGCATGGTCGGCTACGCCTAGCCTGCGCCGCGCCGAGCGCACCAGCAGCACGGGTGCGGGCGAGTTGCGTACGACGAGCTCGGCAGCGCTTCCCAGCACCAGGCGGCTGACCCCGCGCCGCCCGTGAGTGCCCATCACGATCAGAGTCGGCCCGCCAGCGCTTCGCCCGGTCCGATCGAGGACGTCGGCGACGCGTCCGGTGGCGTTCTCCCGCAGCTCGGTTTCGGGCCGGGCTCCCCGCGCCGCCGCCAGTTTCGCGGCGCGGTCGAGGATGCGCTTGTCCGCCGCGTTTCATCGACTTCGATGACCGGCTCGATATTGAGGCCCGCCTCGCTCGAGCTGAAGATCACTCAGCTCATCGACGACGTGGATCAGCTTCAGCTTGGCGTTCTGGTTCCTCGCGAGCCGCAGGGCTTCGTTCAGGCCCGCCGTCGAGGTGGCGCTTCCGTCCACCGGTACCAGGATTCGCTTGTAGGTCATGATGGGGTCTCCTGTTCCCTTGTTGGTTGCTATTGTAAGTATCGAACCCAAGTCCTCGCTCCGGGTAGGCTGTTGATCTACGCTCGATCCGTCGGCGACCCAAGACGATGATCGAAGTGTCGGGCAAAGCACTATCTTACGCCGCTGTTCGAGCCGTCTTCAGTCGCAATCGTTGAGGGCGAGTGAGACTCCGGGCTAGGTGAGGACCGTGCTTGTGCGGCGCGTCGCCCCGAATTTTCATCGGGACTTGACCCATGTCAAACCGCCCCGCCCCGCCGGTTCCATAGTGGCGCATGGTCGCCATCTCCGCCAGGACTGACGGAACGGCCCGAGCCGTCCGATCTCGTCGTCGATTCCCGAGCTGATCCGCAAGTACGGAGGGAACGGGCCGCGCTACACGTCCTATCCGACGGCGGACCGGTTCGTCGAGGCCTTCAGATGCGGCGGCATACGGACATTGGCTCGCCAACCGCAATGTCGGAGGGGCGGGTAGACCGCTCGCATTATACGTACACCTGCCGTTCTGCGACACGATCTGCTACTACTGCGCCTGCAACAAGATCATCACCAAGGATCACGGACGCTCGGCGAAGTACCTGAAGCACCTGGAGCGCGAGATCAGCCTGCGTCGCCGAACGGCTCGGAGAGGACCGTGCCGGTCGCGCAGATGCACTGGGGCGGCGGCACCCCGACCTTCCTCGAGCGAAGCCGAGCTCGCCGAGCTGATCGGGATGATCCGCTCCGAGTTCAGGCTCGATCCTGCGGGCGAATACGCGATCGAAGTCGATCCGCGCAAGGTCGGGCTCTGAGAAAATCGCCTTGCTCGCGCGGCTCGGGTTCAACCGCCTGAGCCTGGGCGTGCAGGACTTCAATCCCGAGGTGCAGAAGGCCGTCCACCGCATCCAGTCGGTCGCTGAGACGCTGGAGGTGGTGCTCGCCGCCCGGCGCAACGGTTTCAAGTCCGTCAACATCGACCTGATCTACGGCCTGCCGAAGCAGGACGTGGAGGCTTCGAGCGCACGCTCGACACGGTGATCGCCTGCGATCCGGACCGGATCGCGCTCTACTCCTACGCGCACCTGCCGACGGTGTTCAAGCCGCAGCGCCGCATCGCATACGCCGACTTGCCGCGGCCCGGAAACTAAGCTCGCGATTCTCGTCGCGCTCGATCGAGCGCCTGCAGGCCGCGGGCTACCTCTACATCGGCATGGACCACTTCGCCAAGCCCGGGGACGATCTCGCGGTGGCGCAGCGCCAGGGAGGCTGCACCCGCAACTTCCAGGGCTACTCGAGCGCAGGAGACAGCGACATCGTCGGCCTGGGCGTGTCGGCGATCAGCAAGGTCGGACCGGTGTACGCGCAGAACGTGAAGACCCTCGACGAGTACTATGCCCGGCTCGAAAGCGGCGAGATCCCCGTCATGCGCGGCATCGAGCTGACGTCAGGACGACCTGGCGCGGCGCGCGGTGATCCAGGCCCTGGCGTGCCACTTCGCGGTGTCGAAGGAGGCGATCTCGATCGCCCACCTGATCGACTTCGAGCGCTACTTCGCCGTCGAGCTGGGAGAATTGAAGGAGATGGAGGAGGAAGGCGCTGGTCGAGCTCGACGACGAGTGGATCACCGTCACGCCGCGGGGCCGGCTGCTGGTGCGCGCGGTGTGCGCCGTGTTCGACCGCTACCTGCGCGCCGACCGCAAGCGCGGCAGCTACTCGAAGCTCATATGAACGCCGGCTGTTTGATCTGCGTCAAACCGCTCCCGGGACGCCGCAGGACGATACGGGTCGTGTCGACCGCTCTGAACATCATTCGTGACGAGCACCGCTCCATCGCGGCAGTGCTGCACGGCATGCAGCATCTGGTGCGGCGGATGCGCGAGCGCGGGACGAAGGTCGACCCGAAGGTATTCCGAGCGATGCTCTACTACCTCGATACGTTCACGGAGCGCATGCATCACCCCAAGGAAGACCGCTACCTGTTCGATCCACTGCGCCGGCGCGGGGCGGGGCCCGATTCGCTCATCGCCGAGCTCGAGCGGGACCACGCGGAAGGCGAGGACTGCCCTGCAGCCGCGTGGAGCAGTGCCTGATCCGCTACGAGGAGGGAGGGGAAAAGGAGTTTCCGGAGTTCGCCCGCGAGATCGACCGCTTCGTCGAAGGATACTGGGAGCACATGCGCAAGGAGGAGGAGCACGTGTTTCCCCTCGCGCAGAGGCTGTTCACTCCCGGCGACTGGGACGCGATCGACCGCGCCTTCAAGGCCAACGCCGACCCGCTCGCGGACGACCGCAACGAAAGGGATTTCCGCAAGCTGTTCTCGCGCATCGTCAGCCTCGCCCCGCCGCCGATCGGCGTTGGACCGTCGGCGGGCTAACCGTCCGGGCCTTCCTCGAGGAGCGCGCGAGCGGTCTCGCGAACGATCTGCGCGTTGTTCCAGCGGGGCTTCCACCCCAGCGCGAGGCTCTCGCTCACGTCGAGCACCTGGCCGTAGCGCAGCAGGAGCAATTGCTCGGCTGCGAGCAGGCGGTAGCCGCTCGCGGCGGAAAGCCACTCGACCGGGGCGAGAGGCAGCCGGATGCGCCGCACGCGCAGCGCGTCGAGTTCGTCCGCGATCGCGTCCACCCACTGGCCGATCGACAGCGGCTCCGGCCCGCCCGCGTTGAAGATGCCCGCGGCCTTGCGCGCCACGATGCGCACCAGCAGGGCGGCCGCGTCCTCGACGTGCACCATGTGCACCGGAAGGGCGCCCTGCCCGGGAAGATCACTGCGCCGAAGCGCGCGATCGACCGCGAGAACGGGCGGAACAGTCCGCCGCGCCCCGGACCGGCGATGATGCCCGGGACCATGAGCGCCGCGGGGTTGGGCAGGGCGCGCACCTGCTCCCAGGCGGCGATCTTCGAGGCCGAATAGACGCCTTGCGCGCGCATCGGGGTGCGCGCGTAGCAGGCTCCCGCCGCTCACCTGGTACATCATGCTCGTGCCCACGTAGACGAAGTGGGCGGTGCCCGAGTAGCGCTGCGCGAGGAGCGCGGTCGCGTGCACGTTGTTGCGCCTCGAAATACGCGCGCCTGGAGAACAGGGAAGGTCCGGCGAGAGGTATTGCACCCCGGCGTTGTGGACGACGGCGTCGACGTCGGGCAGTGTCGCGCAGAACCCGGGCTCGGAAAGATCGCCGGGGCGATCGACGTCCCCTCGAGCGGTCGGTCGAGACCGCTTCGATCCCCTCGGCGCGAAGCTGGCGGATGCATTCGCGGCCGAGAAAGCCGGCCGCGCCGGTGACCAGCGTCTCACTCGGGCCGGAACTTCGTTTCCGGCTTGACGCCCTTCTTCTTCTGCTTCTCGCTGATCTCGCCGTTCTCCAGGTAGCGCCCTTCGACCGCGCGCTTCGCCGCCTCGTCCCAGTGCGGCAGCCAGTCGCCCAGCGAATACCCGAACCACGGCGGCTGCGGGCGCAGCTCGGGCAGCCCCAGCTCCTCCCAGATCGCTCTCGCGCGCTCCATGTATTCCTGCTTCGGCAGCGCGAGCGGCGGCATGTCGCCCTTCATGGTCGCGTCGATGAGCAAGCGTCGAGTCCTCCTCGTTGCCGTGCTCGCGCTTGGGGCCGTGGCCCTGGCCGCGGTGCGGCAGCGTCTGCACGTCCTCGACCGGATTCATGCGGTAGGCCATCGACCACAGCAGCGCGTCGCCCGTTGTCGGGGTCGATGTCGTCGGTTACCGCGACGGTGATCTTGCCCATGTCGCCCTTGAAGAACGCCGCGCCGCGCAGCGCGCGCCACACCTCGGTGCGCGGCATGCCCTTCTCGCAGCACAGCACCGTGACGCGCAGCAGGCCCGGTGAGCGGCTCGTGGAGCGAAACCCTTTTCACGCCGCGTGATGCCGAGCGCCTCGCGCAGGTGCGACGAGGAACAGCGGCTCGTAGGCGACGCGCTTGATCACGCTCGACTCCGAGGGCGCGACCTGGCTGATGTAGGAGGGGATGACCGGGTTCCTGCGGTGCGTGATCGCGGTCACGCGCATCGGCATGTTGTATTCCTCGAGCGCGACGTGGCCGTGCGACTCGCCGAACGGCGCCTCGGGCTCGCAGTACTCGGTGTCGATCAGCCCTTCGATGACGACCTCGGCTTCCGCCGGCACCAGCAGGTCGACGGTCTTCGCCTTCACGACGTTGATCGGCGAGCCGGCGAGGCCGCCCGCGACGGTGAACTCGTCCACGCCGATCGGCAGCTTCTGCGGCCCCATGAAGGCGACGTACGGCGGGCAGCCGAGCACGATCGCGCAGGGCATGGTCTTCTTGCCGAGCTTCTGGTATTTCACGTAGTGCAGGTAGCCGCCCGCGCCGCCGACGCGCGTCGCCATGCGCACCACCAGCCGGTCCGGTGCCTTGAGCGCGGCGCGGTAGGTTCCCATGTTCTGCACGCCGGTCTCCGGATCGACGCGTGATGACGTTGGTCGCGGTGAGCGTGGGCGCGGAGTCGAAGCCCGGCGTCGAGATCGGGATCGGGAGGCGATCGAGGCCATGGCCTTCGCCGAGCAGGGCGTCGCCCTGCGTGCACGACCTCGTGGCACGCCGCGTGCTCGACAGTGCGCGGCGGAATCGGGTGGGCGATGGCACGGTCCCACTTCGCCCTGGATCTCCGCGAGCGGCGCGCCCATGCCGACCGAGTAGATCGCGCGGTTCGCCGCGATCGCGCCGACCACGACCGGGATGTCGTACTTGCGCCCGCGTCCGTCGACGATGTTCGTGAACAGGAACGCCTTGCGCTCGGCCTCGTCCATGCCGCCGACGAACTGCCAGCGCACCAGCGGATGCAGCTCGGCGTCCTTGTCGATCGCGCGGTCGATCGTCGAGCAGCAGGCCGCGCTTCTTCAGCTCGGCGAGGTGCTCGTGCAGGTCGGGGTAGCCGCGCGCCGCGACCGGTTTCTCCGGGGGCGTTCATTGTTTCGGGATCTTCGCGGCTTCGATCACTTTCTTCCACTTGGCGGTCTCGGACACGAGGAGCGCGTGCAGCGCCTCGGGCGTGCTGCCCTTCGCGTCGACGCCGAGGTCCTGCAGGCGCTGCTTCACCTCGGGCGCCTCGACCGCGACGTTGATCTCGCGGTTCAGGCGATCGATGACGGGTTTCGGCGTCTTCAGCGGCGCGGCCACGCCGTTCCAGGCGGAGGCCTCGTAGCCCGGCACGCCGGCCTCGGCGAGCGTGGGAATGTCGGGCAGGCCCGCGAAGCGGTGGTCGAAGGTCACGGCGAGCGCGCGCAGGTTGCCGCTCTTGATGTGCGGGATCATGGGCGCGAGGATCTCGACCATGGCCTGGAGGTCGCCGCCCTTGAGCGACGTGATGATGAGCGGCGTGGTCTTGAAGGGTATCGTCTGGAAATCCACCCCGGCCATCGACTTGAACAACTCGGCCGCGATGTGCTGCGTGCCGCCGGGGCTGGTCGTGCCGATGTTGAGCTTGCCCGGACTGGCCTTCGCCGCGGCGATGAGATCCTTCAGCGAGGCGTAGGGCGACTTCGAGTCGACGAGCAGCGCCATGCCGAAGAAGCCCACCGTCGAGATCGGAAGGAAATCCTTCGCCGGGTCGTAGGGCAGCGAGTTGAACAGGGATGCGCTCACGGCGTGCCCCTGGTTGAACCAGAGCAGCGTGTAGCCGTCCGGCGCTGCGTTCTTCGCGGCCTCGGTCGCGACGATCTGGCCCGCGCTCGGCCGGTTCTCGATGAGCACCTGCTGCCCGAGCTGCTGCGACAGCTTCTGCGCGACCACGCGCGCGCTGATGTCGGCGACACCGCCCGCGCCGTAGGGAAGCAGGATCTTGACCGGCTGGTTCGGGTACCCCTGCGCGAGCGAGGCGCTGCAGACGAGCGCCAGCACCGAACCGACTATCCTGCGCATGCAATCCCTTCCCTTCATCGCGGACTCCAGCAGTCCGCGCGGATGCGGAACACGCCCTGAGCCGTTTCGCCGAGTATGCCCTTTTTCAGCGCGTCGTTGAAATACGCGCCCTCGAGCGGCTTCGCCGGCTCGGGGTCGCCGATCGGGAAAGGGCTGGTCCGAGCCGAGCATGACGCGCCCCGGGCCGGCCTTTCTCGCCAGGTACTCGAGCGTGTCGGCGTCGAACACGCAGGAGTCGAAGTACATTGCCTCGAAGCCCTTGCGCGGATCGGCGTACTTGCCCTGCGCGATCTTGTGGTTGCGCGCGAGGCGCCCGAGCGCGTAGGGCAGGGCGCCGCCGCCGTGGGCGATGACGAGCTTCATGCCGGGGAATTTCAGCAGGTGCCCCGAGAACAGCAGCCGCGACACCGCGATCGAGGTGTCGGCGAGGCGGCCGATGGCGTTCACCAGGTCGTAGTCGGCGACGCGCGGCTCGCCGCACAGGAACATCGGGTGCAGGAACACCGCCGCCTCAAGGTCCGACGCCGCCTGCCAGAACGGAGTCGAGCGAGGGATCGTCGAGGTTGCCGGCATTGCCCTTGGGCAAGGTCCCGATCATCACTCCGCCGAAGCCCGCGCTCGCGCACTTCGGCGAGCACTTCGGCGGCGAGCCCGCCGTGCTGCAGCGGCACGGTCGCGAGCGGCGTGAAGCGCGTCTCGTCGCGCGAGCTCCTCCTCGAGGCAGTCGTTGTAGAAGCGGCTCCAGGCGAGGCCTTCGCCCGCCGGCAGCTCGTAGCCGAAGCTGTCGAGCCAGCCGCCGACGAGCTGGTGGTCGATGCCGTTCCTGTCCATCCAGGCGCGGCGGTCGGCGAGGTCGGAGAGCTTGGGCGAGATCGGCCGCGTCGGCTGGCTCGCCAGGAAACTGCATGCGCACGCCTTTGTCGTCGCGGATCAGCTTCACCTCGGGAAATTTCGCCGAGCTCGCGTCGAAGCGCTCGTAGACGCAGTTTCGGGATGAAGTGCGCGTGGACGTCGATGACGAGGTCTTTCATGTGCGTTTCCCGGGTGGATGGCGGTCCAGATGGCGAGGTGCGACATCGGCAGGGTGTCGATCGCTGCGCCGAGGGGAGCGAGAGCGTCGTTGACGGCGTTGGCGATCGCCGCCGGCGCGCCGAGATAGCCCGCCTCGCCCGAGCCTTTCTGGCCGAAGGTGGTGAGCGGCGAGGGCGTGCAGTGGTCGACGATGGAGAGCGGCGGGACTTCCATCGCGCTCGGGAGCAGGTAGTCCATGAAGGTGCCGGCGGCGAGCTGGCCGTCCTCCGGTATACGAGAACTTCTCGTAGAGCGCCGCGCCGATGCCGTGCGCGATGCCGCCGTAGGTCATGCCGTGGACGATGTCCGGGTTGATCATCACGCCGCAGTCGTGGCCGCAGACGTACTTGCCGAGCTCGGGCTTGCCGGTGTCCGGATCGATCTCGACGTAGCACGAGGTGCGCCTCGAAGGAATAGCAGGGATACATCTGCATGCGGCCCTCGGGCGTCGGCAGCGCCGCCGCCGGTCGGCACCTCCCAGACGAATTTCGCCTGCAGCCCCGGCTCAACGCCCGGCGGCATCTTGTGGAATTTGCGGTGCGCGATCTCGACCAGCTGGTCCCAGGTGAACTTTCTCTCCGGCGCGCCCTTCAGGCTGACGTCGCCGTCCCGGTACTCGAGGTCCTCGGGCGCGCACTCGAAGTTGTGCGCGGCGATGGCGACCAGCGTCTCCTTGATCTTCTTCGCCGCGCCGGCGGCGGCGCCGCCGAGCATGATCGCCATGCGGCTGCCGACCGGGCTGTTCGAGGGCAGCGCGGTGAGCGAGTCGGCGCGCACCACGCGCACCGTGGCCGGGTCGCGCTCGAGGACTTCGCCGATCACGGTCGAGACCAGCGACTCGTGGCCCTGGCCCGGAGCTCGAGGTGTTCATCACGCCGGTGACGCTGCCCGCGAGGTCGACGCGCACCAGGCAGGAGTCCATCCAGGTGGTGGTCTCGTTCTTCGGGTTGAGCAGCACCTCGAACGCCGAGTTGCCGCCCGAGGGCTCCAGGCAGGTCGAGATGCCGATGCCGGCGAGCCGTCCCGGCCTTGCGCGCCGCGTCGCGCGCGGCGACGAGCGCCGGGTAGTCGATCGCGGCGAGCGCCTTGTCGAGCACCGCGTGGTAGTCGCCCGAGTCGTAGGTCGAGCCGCTCGGGATGGTGTAGGGAAACTGGTCCTTGCGGATGAGGTTCTTGCTGGCGCAAGTCGATCCGGTCCATGCTTCAGGAAGGCGCGCGACGCGGTCGATGGTGCGCTCCATGGCGAAGTTCGTCGGCGACTGGCCGAAGCCGCGCACCGCTTCCTGCGGCGTCTTGTTGGTCAGCACCGAGGTGGCGTCGTACTCGACCGCGGGGATCTGGTAGGGCCCGCAGATCGCGGTGATGGGCTTGCCGAGCTGGAAGGGCGCGCGGCCGGCGTAGGCGCCGACGTCGTCCACGCGCGCGGATCTTCCACGCGCGTATCGTGCCGTCGGAGTCGAACGCGACCTGCATGTCGAAGAAGCGGTCCGGGCCCTGCATGTCGCCGCCGCGCATGTTCTCGAGGCGGTCCTCGATGAAGCGCACCGGCACGCCGAGCTTTTTCGCGAGGTAGCCGACGAGCACCGTGTGCTTCAGGCCGCGCTTCACGCCGTAGCTGCCGCCGACGTCGACGTCGTAGTGCACGCGCACGCCGTTGCCCGGCAGGCGCAGCGCCTTGGCGACCTGGTCGGGATACTTCGGCATCTGGATCGAGGCCCAGACGTCGAGGATCTCGGTGCCGGGATCCCATTGCGCCGCGACGCCGAAGGTCTCGATCGGCACGGTGGCTGGAGCGCCCCCAGGTCGCGCGGAAGGCGAGCTGGTGCTGCGCCTTCGCGAAAGCCTCCTCGACCGGTCCCCAGACGAACTTCTTGTGCAGGATGACGTTCGAGCCGTGCGCGGGATGCACGAGCGGCGCGCCGGGCGCCATCGCGGCTTCTCGGATCGATCACGTGCGGCAGCGTCTCGTATTCGACCTCGACCAGCTCCGGCGGCGTCCTCGGCGAGCGCGCGCGTGTCGGCGACCACCGCCGCGACCCATTCGCCCGCGTAGCGCACCACGCCTCGCGCGAGCGCGAAGCGCGTCAGCTTGGGCGCGTCGACGCCGGTCACGAGCGAATCGGTGTGCGGCGCAGAACTCCTCGCCCGTGAGCACGTACAGCACGCCCGGCGCGGCGAGCGCCGGCTTCGGTGTCGATCGACACGATGCGCGCGCGACGCGTGCGGCGAGGCGACCAGCGCCACGTGCTTCATGCCCGGCAGCGCGATGTCGGCGACGTAGCGCCCGCGGCCGGAGACGAAGCGCGGATCTTCCTTGGTGCGGCGCTTCTTGCCGATGTAGCGGAAAGCGGCTCATTTCGCCCTCGTGCGCTGCGGCCGCGAGCTGCACCGCCTCGACGATCTGCTGGTAGCCGGTGCAGCGGCAGAGGTTTCCGCCGATCGCGTCGCGGATCTGCTCCTCGGTCGGATCCGGGTTGGAGTTCAGCAAGCCCTGCGCCGCGATCAGCATGCCCGGCGTGCAGTAGCCGCACTGCAGGCCGTGCGTCTCGCAGAAGGCGTCCTGCAGCACGCTCATCGAGCCGTCGGGCTTCGCCAGGCCCTCGACCGTGGTGACGCGTGTGGCCGTTCGCCTGCACCGCGTACATGAGGCAGGAGCGCACCGGCTCGCCGTCGAGCATCACCGAGCAGGCGCCGCAGACGCCGTGCTCGCAGCCGACGTGCGTGCCGGTGAGGCGCAGCTCGTCACGCAGCCAGTCGACCAGCGACAGGCGCGCCGGCACCTGCGCCTCGCGGCGCTTGCCGTTCACTTCGACTGCGATACGGCGTGCAGCGTCTCGCTCACTGACGGCTTGCGCCTTCTCGCGCGCCTCGCGCAGCGCCCGCGCGGCGAGCACGCGCGCGAGGTGGCGCCGGTATTCCTTCGCTGGCGTGCAGGTCGCTGCCGGGATCGGTCTCGTTCGACTGCGTCGCTCGGCGGCCGTCGTCGATCGCCTTGTCGTCGAGCTTGGTGCCGACCAGGCGCGCGGCGATCTTCGGAAAAGCGAGCGGCGTTCCGCCGACGCCGCCGAGGCCGAATGCCGCGCGCGTGCAGCGGCCGTCCGCGTCGAGCGCCACCTGCGCCGCGGCGGCGACCATGGCGAAATCGCCGTGGCGGATGGCGATCTCGGTGAACGCCGAGCCGGTGCGCTGCTCAGCTCCACACCGGCCAGTGGATTTCCTCCGAGGCACTCGTCGGGCCGCACCGCGGTCGACATCGGCCCGGTGAAGAATTGTCTCGGCTTCGAGCGTGCGCGCGCCTTTCGACGAGCGCAGCACCATCTTCGCGCCGAGCACCTGCGCGGCGAGCGGCAGCTCGGCGGAAGGATCGGCGTGCGCGAGGCTGCCGCCGACCGTGCCGCGGTTGCGCGTCTGCACGTGCCCGACCCAGGCGAGCGCCTGGCGCAGCAGCGGCACGCGCGCGGCGAGCGCGTCGTCGCGCTCGACCGTGCACTGGCGCGTGCATGCGCCGATGCGCGCGACGTCCGTTTTCCATCTTCGACGAATTTCAGCGCGGCGATCTCGTTGATGTCGACGAGAAACGCGGGACGCACCAGCCGCATCGCCATCATCGGCACCAGGCTCTGGCCGCCGGCGATGAGCTTCGCCGTAGTCGCCGTGGCGTCGCGAGCAATGCGCAGGCCTCGGCAAGCGAAGCGGCGCGGGCATACTCGAAGGGAGCGGCTTTCAACGGGATCTCGAAATCAGGCCGTAATAATACACAGGCACACCATCGGCCGCGGAACGGTACACTTTTTCGAAACAGGGTTGGGAGGGGACATCGCCGCCCGGGCTCGCCGACGGGCATTCTTGTCAGAACAATCAACCACTCAGGGAGAGATCATGAAAACAAGCACGAAAGCTCTGCATGTCGCTACGCTGCTCGCGTTGGCCAGCATGGGAGCGCACGCCGGCCCGGTCGGGCCGCTCACCACCTTCGAGCTCGGGGTCAACTGCCAGGGCCTCCGAGGTGAACGGGAACTTCAACGCGGTGACTACGGCGGTCAACGACAACGATTCGCGGATCACGACGCTCCAGACCAACCCCAGCATCACCGGCAACCTCACCCTGGTGCCTTCAACGGCCACGGCGGGGAACATCATGAAAGGAGTGGGGCTCTTCATCCACAACTTCGGCACCAACAACACTTTCGTCGGTCTGAGCGCGGGCAACCTCCACCATGGCCGGTAGCAACAACACCGCCATCGGCAATTCGGCGCTTCAGCAGATCACAACTGGATTCAACAACACCGCGAGCGGATTCGCCGGCGCTTCAATTCAACACGGCCGGCACAGGCAACACCGCAAGCGGGTCGCTCGCTCTCTCAGCGAACACGACGGGAAACGACAACACCGCGATGGGCGCATTCGCACTCAGGTTCAATAGCA
>ERZ1370068.2695-contig-1829_pt1 | contig 14414 bp, 18 predicted proteins | sample MGYA00561227_ERZ1370068 | MGnify/ENA primary metagenome ERZ1370068 (study PRJEB38410, sample SAMEA6850437) | metagenome | study: Metagenomic assessment of the ecological functions of the soil: analysis of the soil microbiota associated with the...
AGAAAGCGTGACGAGCAAAACGATAAGAACGAAGAGTAAGAAAGGAAATTGAAAATTGAAAATTGAAAATTGCAAAGTGCAAAGTGAGGACTTCGCTCTCGCGTGATTTACAATTTCTAATTTACAATTTTCAATTTGCATTTCTTTTGCCTCTTTGCTCTTCTTCCTTTGCCCTTCGCTCATTCAGAACGTCTGCGTAAATCGGAACTGAATTTGTCCCTGATGCAGACGGTAGATCGCCGTGGTCGGCGTCGTGCCCAGATTCTGGGGGATCAGAAACTCAGACGGATTCAGCAGATAACCATAATCGATCGCCAGCGCCCCGCCCAGTGGAGTCTTGAAGCGAAAACCAAGGCCCACCGTATTGGTCCAGCGAACCCGTAAATTTTGCGCGTTTATGTCCTGGACAAAATCCCCGGCGGGCGTAATCGGCTGTCGTTTGAAGATGTCACCCGCGGCGCGGAATACGTTACCGCCATCGTAAAACGGAACGACCTGTATATCGGGCGTCACTGGCACGCGCGCTTCCAGGTTCGTCACGATCATGCCGTTGCCGCCGATCGGGACTGTAAACGGATTCACCCCGACGAGCTCGCCCGACGAATTGTGAAACTGACCCTGCGGCACTATCACTTGCCGCGGTCCGGCTTCCTGATAGCCGAATCCGCGCAAGGTCGTGGACCCACCCGAGAAGAAACGTTCGCTAATCGGCAGCAACAGATCAAAGTCATCGACCAGTCCGTTGCCGTTCAGATCGCGCGGATTGAACAAACGTGCCAGGCCCACCGTCAGGTTGGCCGGCGAACACCGTATTACGTGCCCGGCGGGCTTTGTAATAAGTGTGATAGGTCGATTCAAACCGCATGAACGACGTATTGCCGCCCAGCGCTCGCGCCGTGACGCGAAAGTCTGCGGACAGAAACTGGCCGCGCGTAGCATCGGTCTGGTTGTAACGACAAACTTCGCCGCCGCGAATGGTTTCTTCTTCGCCGACGATGGTGCCGGGCAAGCGCCGCTCGCAACGCTGACGAGTATCAATCACAAATGAAACGCCGGGACCCGAAAGCCTGACCACTTGATCCGGCCGCAGGATCGGTTCGATCAAAAGACTCTCGATGTTTCGCAGCCGCACGTCTTCATAGTTGTAGCGAAGGAAAAGCAGGCTGTGCAATTTTTGGCTCAAGACCCTTTGCGTCTCGATGCCGAAAGTGAAACGGTTAACGGTAGGTTCGCCTGCCGGCATTGCCGAACCGGTCGACAGGATTGCCGTCTTCATCCAGACGCTGAACAATGCCATCCGTTCCCTGATCGATGGTCGAGCGAAAGAATCGAGTGATCGAAGAATCGCGCAGGTATTGAACTGAAACGGCCAGCGGCGCGAATTGGTGCTTGCCATATTTGAATGAAACGCGGATCGAGTACTTCAAATCGGACCAGTTGCTGCCGCTGGCTGACGCGAATCCGCATCGCCGCCTGGCGCAGCCGGTTCATAAAGTTGACGTTGGTCAGCTCAAAGATGCCGAGCGGCCCGAGGTCGGTCGAATAGCCGCCGCCGTACTCCATCACCCGCGGCCGTTTTTCTTCCACGTCGATGATGACGTCGTAAAGTTTGGTGCCGTTGGGACCGTCGCCAGCCGGCTGCTGGCTGATCAGAACCTGCCGGTAGGCGTCGGTGACGTAGAGCACGCGTTCCGCTTCCGTGATTCGATCCGCGCGCAGCGGCTCGCCGGGATGCAACGGAACCGCTCGCTTGATGGCCGCGCGCTTTGTTTTCCTGGACCGAACCGTCGCCGGTGACGCCGTTGACCAGAATGTCGTTGATGATTCCTTTCGCGCCTTCTTTATTGACGTTGAAGACGACGCGGACCTGCTCGTCTCCGCCTTTCATCGGCAGTTCATCGATCGAAGGCCGCACTTCCGCTTCGATAAAGCCCTCGCGCGCATAGAGATTCAGCAATTGATCGTTGTCGGCGCGCACCTGGGACGGCGAGTAAGGAGCGTCCTTCACGATCGAGAGTTCCTGTCGCAGGCGATCGTCGGAGAAAGACTTTTTCGCCTCTGATGTCGATATCCGCGATGCGCGTTAGCGGTCCTTCAGTGACCTGAAAGGTGATGATGAGATTGTCCTCGGTCGGCGAAATACCCTGCAGCACGTCAACCTTGCTCTTCCGGTATCCCGAGATCTCGCATCAGCGGCCCGAATCGTTCGCTGGTCCTGCTCGAGCAACGCCGTGCTGGTAAATCCGCGGCCATAACTGCCGAGAAATGGCAGAAACGCGAAAGAGCTGACTTTGCGCGATTTCAGTTGCGGCAGGATATCCTCGACGGTGAGTTTGTTAGTTCCGGTGATCCGAATGTCGGCCAGACGCAGTCGTCGCCTCAACGTCACGTCATAGACGCACGCTGATTGTTGTGGCCATCCAACTCAGACGGATTGATGTTTCGGCAGGTTTCTCTGGTCCCATTTTCCGTCATCGTGGGGAGCGGCGGAGTCACGGTACAGAGCGGCGTCAACCTCAGCAAAGAAGTATCCCTGCTCCTGAAGTTGCAGGCGCACCCGGCGCGCGCCTTCATCCAGGATTGAATCGTCCAGATTTCCTTCGCGCTTAATCGGCAGCAGCTTTTGCTGCTTGCTTTCCTTCAGGTCGTAATTGCGAGAAAACGAAATCTCCACCAATGGTCCAACCTTGCCGGTCAAACCGATATTGATGGCGTTTGCTGGCAGAATCGAATTCTACCACCGGATCGTCGAGCTGCGGCGCCATAAAACCTTTCGCGATCAGCGCTTGTCTTATTCGAGTCAGGTCGTCTCGCCCAGAATTTCGCGGGTGAAAGGGCGCATCGGGCTGCAACTTCAACGTAGGTTTGCACGAGGTTTGGATCGAAACCCGTGATGGCGATATTGAACGCTGCCCGACGTGAGCTTGCTGGCCTCGGCGTGATCGTATAAATAACCCGGCGACGCGTGCCGGTGGCGTCAGACGGATCCGGGCATTTCCTGAATGCTCAATGGTCGGCATTGTAATAGCCACGATCGCGCAGATAGGTTTGGATTTCGTCGGCGTTTCGTTCGATTGAGGCCAGCGAAAAACGGCGGCCCGGCTCCGAGCAGGTTCAGGCGAGCGCGGATTTCATCACGCGCGACCGGGGTTCCGGTGGTCGGTCCGATGCTGATGCTGACCCCGGCGATGATGATCTGTCGCTGCACCACAAACCGGATGCGGACTGGAGCCAGGCGGCACCGTTTGTTCCGGATTCTGAGATCTCCACCCGGGCTGAAGCGACGCGGCCGGAAGCGATACAGATCATGCAGCGACTGGCGGACGATCGACCGCAGAATACTCGTCGCCCGCAGCAATTTTGACGATTGATTTGAATTCAGCCTGAGCCGCCGCGTCGGCAGGTGTGCCTTCGATAACGACTTCAACTGCAGGCGACCGGGCGGCCTTCGTAATCGCCGACCTGGGCGAATGCAGACGCACTGGAAAGCAGTCAGGAGAAGAACTGCGGTAATGCAGAACGCAGTAAAGAGTCACAGCCTCTTTGCCTTCTGCCCCCTGCTTACTGCTTTCTGCCTTTGCCTTCTGCCTCTGACTCACCTTAGAATCTCTTTCGGAACCTGATCTCAAAACTGTAATTGTTGTTGCGCGTGCTCAGATTCCGGTTCGAACCCTGCTCGTACTGCGCCACGAAAGACATCCGGTTCGAGACGCGATACTCGACCGACAGTATCTGATTCGGATCAGAAGCAATGTTGGTCGAATAAGTAATCGTCATGTCCTTCGTCAGTTGGCGCGCCGCCGTTAACCGGCGCCGTCGGCGCCGAATTGTTGCTGCCGCCGATGACGGGATTGATTTCCAGACGGCTGAGCCCAAATAGTTTGTTACTGGCGCGCGAAATCGGCGCGTTGATGAGCGCGTCGGTCAGCAAGCTCGCCGCCGTGCCCAAACCTGACTGCGCCAGCACCGACGCGTTCGTATCTGTTGAGGCCAGCGTGCCCGTCAAAATCAGCGATACGACATCCGCCTGCGGCAGGGACGGCTCTGCGGCCACGGTCGTCGTGGGATGCGTCAAAGGTCCCTCGATAATCGCCGTGACGCGATAGCCGCGAATCACCGATTGCGCTTCAATGTTCAGCACCGGATCGGCGCCATAACGCGCGGGCAGGTAAATCAGGCCGCGAGTTATCTCGTACGGATTGTTTCTGAAATTCAAAGTGCCGCGCGTTGCCGTAATGCGCCCTTCGACAATCGGACTCTTCACCGGACCATCGAGCTGCAAAGAGATCGAACCAACCAGGTTGCCGAGGTTGTTGCGCATGATCAGGGCGTTCCGTCCTTCGACGCGCAGCTTGTCGAAATTTGCCGTCTCGGCGAATTTGAACTCGCTGCCTTCTTCGATTGAGCCGGGACCGCGCTGATTGATCAGCTCAGCGAGGTTAATGTCCTTGGTGTACTCGGTGCGGATCACTTCGACGTTGCCGCGAATGAACTGGCGGCCCTGGGCTTCGAGACTGCCGCGCAGTTCCAAATTGAGATTCACGGTCGAACGAAAATCGGCAGGGTAATCAAGCGTGATCTTGTCGCCGCGAACGTTGAGCAGAAACTGCGAAATCGAGAGACCTGAGAGCTGGGCGCCGCCGGTAGCACTGATCTGACCGCCACCGATCGTCCCCTTCAGGCTTTCGATCTGCATTTGCTTGGCATTGAAAAGGACGGCCCCATTCAAATTCGAAAGCGCCACGCGTTGATCGCCCAGATAGATCGAGACCGAAGCGCCCGTCACCGACGCTCGTCCGGTGACGCGCGTGTTTTCATAGGTGCCGCCGACCATCACGTTAAGCACGGCCACGCCGGAAGAGATGATGTCGGGAGATTGCAGATTGAGGATGCGCAGGTTAACTCTGCCGTTAATCGCCAGAGTGTTTCGACCACCGGGACTGGTGGCGATCGATCCGCCGAGCGGTTACGTTGGTTTGATTGCCGGTTAAGTGCGTGTCGTGAACAACAATCTCGCTCGACTCGCACTTCAACGACCATGGGGCCATCGTTGATCAGCGCAAAATCGGGGATGTTAATCGACAGCGCGCTGATGGTGGCGGTGCCCGTCAGACCGCGCCAGGACAGCACTTCCTCGCCCTGATCGTTTTCCGTCATCAGGTTGCCGCTCAGCTTAAGTTGGCCCGAGCGCGCGGCCGGTAACAGTGATTTCAGGTTGAGTACTGGCAGCCTCAGTACCCGCGGGCGTTGGCCATGAGGATTCTGAAAAGCTGCGTCAGGTCGGCATCGTTGATGGTCGATTCAATTGTCGCCGGCAATTTTTCATCTGCGAGATCGACGCGCGCCGATGACGAGTTGCGGCGTGTCGCCCAGCAAGTCCGGTTGACGTGAGGGTGACGTTGAGTTGCTTGTTTTGCGTCTGGCCAACCAGCTTTCACCGCGCCTGCCGATTGGCCATCGAGCGTCGCGTTATTACTTTCGGCGTTGAATTCGACCTGATACGAAGAGAAATCTTTGGCGTTGAGCACGCCGGAGGCTTTCAAAGACGTGACCGTGGCCGTTCCTTCAAGCGTGTGCGTTTTGGATTAGGGGATCAAGGCCGCCAGGCGCGCCAGTTGGATTCGATCGCCGCTGGCTTGCAGCTCAAACGCCTGGGTGGCAGTATCGATCTTGCCGCTGGCCACCAAATGGCCGGCGTCAAAATTGATATCAGCCTTTTCAATATTCACCGTCGAACCGGCTGAAGGTCGCCCGCGCACTGCCACTTTGCAGCGGCTCGCCGGCGATGTTTCCGGATCCGAAGCGGACGTCGGCGACGCCATTCATATTCTTCGTCAATCCGGCGACCTGAATCTGTCCGGAGATCGGCGCGTCGATCGTGATGTCCTTGTCCACCCGTAGCTTGAACGGCAAAGAGATCGGCCCGCCAAAGCGATCGAGTTTGGCATCGATCGAAATGTTGTCTTTGCCGATGCGCGGTATGACCAGAGCGAATTGCGCGCTGCCGCCACTCGCCTGTACCAGGCGCCCATCGGTTATGCGCGTTTCGGCGCCCGTTGAGGCGATGTTCGCCGTCAACGATCCAACATCGCGCTGATTGATGAGCAGCGAGGCGAGCTCAGCATGACCATTGACGATCGGATCCTTAAGCGCCCCGCTCAGGGTGCCGTTGAAAACCAAGCGGCCGCCGAGATCGAGGTTATAGGTCCGGAATTGTTCTTCCAGCTCAGGAATAGCGCCGGACGAAATCAGCAGGCGCTGAAGCTCAGAAGCATCGCTTGAGGTCAGATCAATCCGCAGATTCGATGTCGGCTGTTCGATCGCAAACTGGCCGGTTGCGGTCAGAGTCGTGGCCGCTGTTTGCAGCGTGGCGCGTTGAATCTGAAACTGTCCCTGATTAGCCGTGACGGAAAGTTCTCCCGAGAGCGGCGCCAGATCGCTGCCGGCCGGCGCGGTGCCTGCTCAGTTTCGCGTTGACGGTGCCGTTTGCGTTGGCGAAATCGGTGCCGGTAAACGAGAGGTCAGCCTTGCCGGTGGCTTTGCTGCGTGATCGGCACGGCGCGTCCGGACGCCAGAGTAATCAAACCGCCGAGATCGAAATTATCAAAGTCTGCATTGACCCGTGATAAGCCGTTCTTGCGAAGCGAAATCGTCGCATTGCCACTGGCACGGCCATCCAGAGCTTCGGCCACAAAGTTCGTGAGTTGAATTTGATCGCTGCTGGCTACCACCGAGGCGCGCGCCGGCCCGAGTTTCATCTGGCCCAAGACGCCCCCGCCCAGACTCAAATCCGCACTGGCCCGATAGCGGCCCGAGGGCTCGAGCGTGAATGCCGGACGCGCGAGCTTTACGTTTTCGATACTGCCGTCTTTCAGCTTTACGGTGCCGGCATTGATGTCGTTGGTCGAACCCTGCACGCGGCCGTTGTGGATCGCCAGCCGCACACCGGCGATGTTGATGCTGCCGGTTTGCGCGCCAAAGGCGTTGGCTTCGCCGACCTGCGACTTCTTTCACGGTGACGTTGGTGGTGTCGCCCTCGTTCTTGATATCTATAGCTTTCGCCGTGACGCCGTTGATGGTCGTCTCTGCCTGATTGAATCTTTCCGGCTTTGGCGCTGACGCGATGGTGGCCGTGGCTTTTCCGTCTTCAATTCTGAACGCGCAGATCGTTCGCCTGAATTCCGTTCTGCACTTTCGCGGTGCTGGTCGTGAGGCCGGAGCCGTTGAATTGCGGCGCCGAAGCAGTGATCACGCCGTCGTTATATTCCGCGCGCGCGTCGCGCAGAATCAGTCCGGTGATGGTCGTACCGTAACTCTTCTCAGCCGCGGCGCGCAGTTCGCCTATCCAGCGAAAGTTTGTGCCGGTGCCCATGACGCCACCGGTTATTTGCACGACGTTCAGTTGAAAGTCTCCGGCCGTGAGCAGTTGGGCGACCGCGCGTCCGTTGAACTCGTACGAACTACCCTGACCCGATCCTTTGGCCGAGACATTCAGGCCCTGCAAACGCAGGTTGTCGGCGGCGATGGCGTCCGACTTGATGCTGCCGTCAACCTGGTAATGATCTCCATCGCCAACGACGGTGCCGACAAAGTTGCCCGCGCCGCGCAAGCGTCATTCCCGGTTTGAGAATGTCCGAAGCCTGAGTGAGATCGACTGTACGACGTAATGTTCAGGTTGATATCTTGAGCGCGCGCCAGTCGTCCATTACGCCGCTGCAGGTGCGTCTCAGCAATCGGCGAACGAATCGGTCAGGTCCTGAATCTCCGCGCGTATTTGATTGACGCGGCCCCGCGCCTCGATATCGATGTTGTTGACCGGACTGGCCGTCGTAAACAAAGCGTTGAGTTGGTGGAACTGAACGTTACCGGTGTTCATCCGACTCGACGCCGGCGCATTCGGATCGTCAGGCTGAATCGTTGCGCGCAGATTGCGAGCTTCGCCTGACAGGCTGTGCAATTGATCGCCGTAATGAACCTGCGAGTTCTTAATCTCAACATGGGCGGTTGAGTAAGCAAACAGGATGCGCTGCGTTTGGCGCAGGCGGCGGCACATGGATGTTGCGGAAATTGGAATTGCCCTGGGCGTCGAAGTTCACCCAAAGTTCCAACCCTTCGATTTGCAAATCTTTCAGATTGATGTTGCGGCGCAGGTTGAGCGCGTAAAGATCTTCGATTCGAATCGTCGCGAGCATCCGATCAATCTTGCCGCAGCTTTTCGCCGGTTTTCGCGTCGTATAGTTCGACGCCCAGCATCTCGACCTGTTTGCGGTGGCCAGGTGGTGTGAAAGTTTTTGATCTCGGCCCGGATGCCGTATTTCGAGAGCGTGTCCTTGACCTGGCCCGGCGATGTAGTTGTCGACGTAACCGAGCCGGAAGGCCAGCAGTCCGACCAGGACCAACGCAATTGCGGCGCAGACCATCCCGATCGCCACGATTATCGTGTTCCGGCGATTGATGAAGCGCCGCCTGCGGATGACTTCGCTGGGCGTCGGCGAGTTATCGCGATGATTGTTTTCAGGCATCGATTGCCAGCGCCGGTCTGAGATCAATTTAGACTTCAGATCGCAACTACGATCCATACCGTAACTTTTGAGGGGAAGAGCGAAAAACCGGAGGTCAGAACAGAGGTCAGAGATCAGAGGTCGGATGATCAGCTATCTCGGATTTCAGAACAGATCTGACACTCTGACTTCTGATCTCTGACCTCCGATCTCTGACCTCTGTACTGTTTGTAAACTGAAAGCCGGGGAATTTCAAGGCAATAGTGGCACAGACTTCAGTCTGTGATGGTCTTCGGGAGAAAACCTCTCACCGTACTCTCGATTCTTCTGAATCACAGACTAAAGTCTGTGCCACTTCAGATGCCGGAGACCCAAGCGGCACGTTGCCTACAACCTCTAACTCGAAGCCTTCGAGCGCAGTTACTTTGGGGGGTGATTGGTCAGCAGCAGGATGCGGCGCAGTCCCAGCTCGTGCAGAATCTGGGCGCCCACGCCGTAATCGCGATTCAGGCCATAACCTGTTTCCGCGCTGGCTTCGGCCTTGCTCACGCCGCGCTCCTGCATCACGGCATAAGTACGCAACTGGTGAATCAGATCCAGGCCGTGCTCGCTTTGACGCAGGTAAAGCACGACGCCCTGACCGGCTTCCGAGATTGTTTCCAGCGCCCGTCGCAGCTGATAAGCCGGTATCGTCGATGGTCGAACCAAACATGTCGCAGGTGACATTTTCGCTGTGCACGCGCACCAGCACCGGATCGTCTCGTGCGCACGTCGCCCATGACCATGGCCAGATGCACGTCGCCGTTAACGGTGTTCTCGAAAGCGATGGCGCGAAACTTTCCATAGACGGTGGGGAGATCGGTTTCGACGGCGCGACGTACCAGGACTTCTTTGGTGATGCGATAGCGAACCAGATCGGCGACGCTGACGATCTTCAAACCGTGGATGCTGGCGAACTCGCGCAGATGCGGCAGACGCGCCATCGTGCCGTCTTCGTTCATGATTTCGCAGATGACGCCGGCCGGATAAAGTCCGGCGATGCGCGCGATGTCGACGGCTGCTTCAGTCTGTCCCGGCCGCACCAGCACGCCGCCTTTCTTCGCGCGCAGCGGAAACATGTGACCCGGCCGGGCCAGATCCTGCGGCTTAGTCGCTTTGATCGACAGCCGTGAGAATCGTCGTCGCGCGATCCGCGGCGGAAATTCCCGTGGTGACACCGCGGCGCGCTTCGATCGAAACGGTAAAGGCGGTGCCGAGCTTTGAGGTGTTATCGGCGACCTGCGGCGGCAGGTGCAATTCATCGCAACGCTCTTCGGTCAGCGGCAGGCAGATCAGCCCGCGCGCGTGACGCGCCATGAAATTGACCATCTCCGGCGTGATCTTTTCGGCCGCGCACACCAGATCGCCTTCATTCTCGCGGTCTTCGTCGTCCACGATAATGATCATCCGACCTTCGCGAATGTCGGCGGCAGCGTCTGGAATGGAAGCAAATGCCATGTCTGAATTTCGAAATCTTGGAATCTGGAATTTCGGGATTGACACTATGTTAGCGCGAGGCGCGGTGATTTAGCGACTCCGGGAGGGCTCTGGGGTTTATGCTGCTTCGTCCCCCAAAGATCTTGCCGATAAGTGGTAATTGTCCCAGCACCATCACCAAGTAAGTCCCCAAATGACTTCTCAGAGAGACGGTCATCCTGGCGCGAAGTACGCAAAGAGCCAATCAGGGGAACAAAAAATAACCCCACGCGACCAGAATGCTGCCGCCTAACGCGTATCCTGGCACGGTCTGGCGAAGCACTCCCAGGCCTGCAATTACCACGGCGAACGTGAACAAATGGGAACGAACCATTGGCCGAGGCGCTCCGGACGTGAAGTTCTTGTTTCATGTGATCGCCCACAATATTGTCTCCTTTGTCGGCTTGTTGAATAACTACCTTTTCAATGGGTCCCTGAAAGACAAAATCGGACCTAGTCTTCCCGCCCTTCGATCGCTGCTTTTTCTCGTCCAGCACGTCATCGATCAAACTACACGAGCGCTCACCATGCGATAACTCTTCTGGCACTGAATCGTTTGTTGACTATCCGCGATGAAGTTTTCAGAATTTCATCGTTGTAGAAATGCGGATTTTAAAGGAGTTCTTACACAGTTCCGCAGTTGCATGGAATTAATTTGTTGTACTTTAGGCGCTTGCAAGACGAATGAGATTTCACGTCCAGTTCATACGTTGCGACAGTAAGCAGTTCTCGTTTGTGCTTTCCGGTGACGCGAATTGCTTATTTCACGTTTACCGTAGTACTCAACCAGACTTCTGCCCGGGTCTGCCCGCTGTCTAAACTACCCACTTTCCAGGCGTGTCTGTTTTTTGCTCAGAGATCAACTTACGCATCGCGACGATGAATTGCCGTCACTATGCCTTGCAGGCATAAATGATTCGACACGTATACCGCATTATGAGATTATTGGATTCATCCCAGAATATTGGGGCTGGTTTTCACTGAGTAGCTGCCGGAGCGATGTGCGAATCACTGTTCGAATTCGATAGCACAATTTGGGAGTTAATCGTCATCTGGAGCGAACTCGTCCCGCATTCCGAATACTCCGGCTCGACGGCCAGATTGTTGCTAAGTCTCTGCGATTAAACTCTCCAAGATTGCCAATCGCATCCTTGTTGTCTAAAACCTTGTACACCACATCCAGTTCCCCATTTTTGGTTTGAGTACAATGAGTCTTCTTTAGCAACGGGTCGTCTTGAAAGTGCAGACGCACACCTGGATCGTGCAAGGTAGCCAGCCAATTGGAGCTTATCAACTCTTGATTCGGCAGAGATCCGTTTTGAGACACAAACCGCAAGGTATTCAGAAAGGAGTGACGTAATTGCGCGATTCTTTCTCTGTACCTCCCTTACCTTGGCCTGCCAGTCTGGCGAAAGGGCGCTCACCTACCTGGGAGAGGTGTTATGTAGTGCTAACTTTTTCATCTCTAGGGACATCAAACTCGGTTTTGTCGCCTGGTTGGCATGTTAATCCTCACTTTCCGAATTTTGTGAAATCTCCCCTCAGCTGGTTTTTCGTTGATTTCGCGATGCCGGTCCTGCTTTCGTTCTTAACAATTAGCAGCGGGAATTGTCGCTTAGCAGCTCCACGACGTTCAGCCAATAATAAAAATCCGTATCCTCTTTCCGTTGTCGGCGACGAGTATGTACAGCGAACGCTTGGTGAGAAAAAACTGATGGGTGGCGTGATAAATCTGCTGTCATAAAATCCCAGATGTTAACCCGAAAGGTTCCGCCATCTTTCATCTCAAATGTCCACGGAACCACGGAAATTCCCCAGGTCGAATCCTCTTCTTGCAACTGATATTTCGGATCAGCAATTTCCTCGCTAGTGTTGTTTTTTCCGGCGCCTCCTTCTCCTAGAATAAGTTTTCGCTTCGAACAGATGGTCTTCGCCTTGTGCTGATTTGCCTGTAAATAGTTCTTTTACTGCCTCAACGCCATTATCCACAACTTCAGGTGGGGGGCTTTCTAACGGATTATTCTTCCAGGTCTGGGACTGCCGAGTTCTCCATCTCTAGGATCTCGGAAGACACTACCTTAATGTGATTTTTGCTTCCACTGAGCTGAGATTTGCGAGATCAACCTCTCTAATGACCACCAAGCGATATAATGCAGCAGGAAATTCGGTGAGCTCTTGTTATTCGTCAAGCCGAGAAAGGACAGATTCTGTAACTGAGAAATTGAATCTGGGATCGTCGCAATACTGTTGTTGAAGAAATTGAGCCCCTTCAGCGCCGTCAACTCTGAAAGCCAATCCGGGAGAGTGGTCAATCAGTTCACGGCGAAGCCAAAGAGTTGTTCCAACTTTCTTAGTTCCTGACAACGTTCGGGATCTCTGTAAACGTGTTATCCGACAGCCACAGATAGTTAAACTCTTCATATTGGGGCAGCCAGGTAGGGGAGCGTTGACAAATGGTTATTACTAAGATCAAGTTGGGTAATATGTTCCAGCTCCGAAATCCGATCAGGAACTGCACTCCATAGTTTGCACTCAGGCCTAAGAACACAAGGCCGTCAAGAAGTTTCGCTATTGAGGGCGGGCGCAAAGTCTCAACGGGTTTCCTACGAGGATCAGGCGTTTTGGTTTCTTTAGTTCAAGCAGAGCCGTAGGGAAGGTCCTGATCGTATTGTCTGAAAAATTAAGGACCTCCTAGATTTGCGAGTGCAGAAACAGAAGTCGGGAGGATCTTCTAACCCTGTCCTTGATAAGTCTAGCTCCACCAAGTTCGTTAACCGTTGAAAAGGGTAGGAGAAATCGAATCCAATCCGGTTAAAGCTCAGGTTGAGCCGAAGTTAAGCACTGGCAGTTGAGTCGCAGAATCTGTGGAATGTCATGAAGTTCATTACCTGAAACGTTAAGAGCTCTCCACTGCCCCAGCTCTTTGATCCAATCTGGCAGAGATGTCAAAGAATTAAAATTCTAGCTGAAGGCTTTCAAGATGGTGTAAATTCCGGAATTTCGGGGGGGCAACTCGGTCAATCTCATCATCGTCTGTTCCGCTCCAATCATAACTAAGATCCAAAGTTATAGCGGAACTTCGTTTACGCTTCTTGAATTTTTCTGGAGACTTGGGGAGGAGTTGGCATTGTGTGGCCCTCATGTTAACCGGAGAACTTGAGGCTTCTTATAGTCTAAGTCAGCCAACTTCTCAACAGTAAATGGCAAAGCTAATTAGAGTCCAGGATGAGCAGCTTTTCAACGTATTTCGCAATCACATCCACTTCCAGATTCACTTCGTCGCCTGGCTTTAGCTGAGAAAAGTTCGTCACTTCGAAAGGTCTTGGGAATGATCGCGATGTCGAAATGATCGTCAGTCAAATCAGCGATCGTGAGGCTGATGCCTTCCACGGCGACTGAGCCTTTGAAGACCAGATAGCGCGCCACCTCTTTCGGGTAAGCAAAGCGAAAGGTCCACGAGTCGCCATGGTTCTCTGATCCGAGAAACTTCCCGCGCGCATCGACGTGACCCTGCACGATGTGTCCGCCCAGGCGCGTCGCCGGCGTGACCGCGCGTTCCAGGTTCACCGGCGATCCTTTTTCAAGGCCGCCCAGCGTGGATCGAAAGAGTGTTTCTTTCGAGACGTCAGCCGCAAACGAATCCGGTTTCACGTCGAGCGCCGTCAGGCACACGCCGTTGACGGAAATTGAATCGCCGTTCTGTGAGCCGTCGGTTACGGTGCGCGCTTCGATTACGATGCGCGCATCCTCGCCGCGCTTGGCAACTTCGCGCACATGGCCGAGTTCTTCGATGATTGCCGGTGAACATTAGCAGTACGTCACGCCTCTGGCGTGCCTGCGAGTGACAGTTGATCGTTTCCGGAGCGATAGCGACCGGGCCAGAGGCTAGTGCGTAGCCGACCCGGTCGCTATCGCTCCGGTACTGACCTACCGTCAGGACACTGCCTCTGGGCGAGGACGACAATCAAAGTGATCACCAGGCCGATGAGAAACAATCCCAACGACGAGATCAGCATCCAGATCGCTTCATTCTTAAACGTGAATCTGAGAATTCTCATGACGCGCCTCGTTCTTTCACAATCGTCATCATCCGCTGAATTACTTCGCTAATCGACTGGCCCGTTGAATCAATCACGATCGCATCGTCCGCGGCGCGCAGCGGTGAATCCACTCGCGTCGTGTCGCGCCGGTCGCGCTCAGTGATGTCGGCGCAGAGTCTGTGCGAAAGTCGCTTCCGGATTGTGTTCACGCTCTTCAGCCAGGCGCCGTTCCGCTCTTTCTTCGATGGCCGCGTCCAGATAAAACTTTATGTCCGCGTTCGGGAAAACCACGGTGCCGATATCGCGGCCGTTCATCACCGCGCCGCGCTTTCCCAGTTCCCGCTGCCGCTCGACCATC
>ERZ1370068.8775-contig-7603_pt1 | contig 14410 bp, 22 predicted proteins | sample MGYA00561227_ERZ1370068 | MGnify/ENA primary metagenome ERZ1370068 (study PRJEB38410, sample SAMEA6850437) | metagenome | study: Metagenomic assessment of the ecological functions of the soil: analysis of the soil microbiota associated with the...
GGCACCGGGATCTATCCTTGCAAGGACGGCCATATCAGCATGGTGGCGGGCCGTCTCGGCACCGCCAATGCGTTCGTCACGTTGACGCAGTGGGTCGCCGCCTCCGAGGTGCCGGGCGGCAGCATCGTTGCTCGAGCCGCAATGGCAGGATTTTAAATTCCGCCAGTCGCGGGAGGATCGCTCGCTTTGCCGAGATCTTCGGCGCCTTCTGCCGGACGCGCGGCAAGCAGGAGCTTTATCGCGAAGGTCAGGCCCGCCAGATCGCGATTGCGCCCGTCAACACCGTGGCCGATGTCCTGGAGGACGCGCAGCTTGCGGCGAACTCGTATTTCCGGCCGCAATTCGAGCGCAACTCGGGCGGGGACATCACCTTTCCCGGTCCGCCCTATCGGCTCAGCCGCACGCCCGCGCGCCTACGCGGCGCCGCGCCGAAGCTCGGCGAGCACAATCGCGAACTTGTGGATCGGGAGCTCCGCCTCGCCGCCGGCGCGGGCGAAGCTTGAGAGAACGCGATGCAGCTTGCGGGTCTGAGAGTGCTGGATTTCTGCTGGATCGGCGCTCGGCGCGTTCGTCACCCGTATCCCTGGCCGATCTGGGCGCCGAGGTGATCAAGGTCGAATCGCGGACCCATCCCGACAATCTGCGGCTCTCCGGCCCGCACCAGCCGGGAGCGAAGCCGCTCGAAGGCTCCGGCTATTTCGCTTCGCGCAACACCAGCAAGAAGAGCATCGCGCTCAACATGTCGCATCCGCAGGCGCGGCAGATTGCGCTTACGCTGGCGAGCCGATGCTCCATCGTCAGCAACAATTTTCGTCCTGGCGTCATGGAGAAATGGGGCCTGGGCTACGGCGAGGTCGCGGCCGTGAACCCGTCGGTGATCTACCTTGCGATGCCGATGCAAGGAGCAGCGGTCCGAACCGCGACTATATCGGGTTCGGCTCAACCATCGCGGCGCTCTGCGGCCTGGTGTCGATGGCGGGACGTCCCGGCCGCCCTCCGCTCGGCACCGGAACCCACTATCCCGATCATGTCCCCAATCCGGGTCACGCTCTGGTCGCGGTCCTGGCCGCGGCTTTTCATCGCGCGCGAACGGGCGAGGGCCAGCAGATCGAGCTCGCGCAGATCGAGATCGACCGTCAACATGCTCGGGCCGTCTGTTCTGGCTTGCGCCGCGACTGGCGCGCTGCCGCAGACGAACGGCAACCGCCGCGCTGGAGCGGTCCCGCGTGGCGTCTTTCCCTGCGCCGGCGAGGACGTCTGGTGCGCCATCGAGGCGAATGACGATCGGGACTGGCAGGGTCTCGTCGACGCGCTTGGCGCGCCGGAATGGATGCGTGACGATCAATTGAAGACACTGCCGGGTCGAGAAGCACGCCAGGATGCGATCGAGGCACGGCTGGCGCAGGAAACCGGGCGCTACTCTGCCGCCGAACTTGCGGTGCGGCTGCAGGCGCACGGCGTTGCGGCGGCAAAGGTCGCCACCAGCGCCGACGTGACCAGCGATCCGCAACTGCTGGCGCGCCGCTATTGGCACAACGTGCCGCATGCGGAGATGGGTTCGGTGCTGGTCAATCTGCCACCCTTTCGCGCCGTCGGCGAGGAGCGCGTCGCGCCCGGGCCGCCGCCGCTTCTGGGCGAGCATACCGTCGAGGTCGCTTCCGAGCTGCTTGGTTTCGACGAAGCCGAATGCCGGCGGCTGATGGACGAAAAGGTGTTCTGATTGAGTACGATCGCGATTCACGTCGAGGATGCGGTCGCGCGGGTCACGCTCGACCGGCCGGACAAGCGTAACGCCATCAACGACGACATGCGCGCGGAACTGACTGCGGCCTTCGCTGCTTTCGACGCCGATCCGTCCGTTCGCGTCGTGGTGCTCACCGGCGCCGGCAGCGCGTTCTGCGCGGGTGGCGACCTGTCCGCCTCGGCTTCGCCCGATCCGCAGCGGCCGCGCATCGTCGAGCCGCTCGACCAATTCAGCAAGCCGCTGATTGCCGCCATCAACGGCGTGGCCTTCGGTGGCGGGCTCGAGCTCGCCCTCGCCTGCGACCTGCGGATTGCCGCCACCGGCGCGCGCTTCGCCTTGCCCGAGGTCCGCATCGGCAGCCTGCCCGGCAGCGGCGGCACGCAGCGGCTTCCCGCGGTCGTCGGTCCCTCGCTCGCCGCGCAGATGATCCTGACCGGCGAGCCCATCGACGCGCGCGCGCGCTCGCGGCGGGTCTCGTTACGGAATTGTGCGCGCCTGACAAGCTCATCGACACCGCGATGGCGCATGCGCGCACCGTTGCACGCAACGCCCCGCTCGCGGTGATCGCCGCCAAGCGTGCGTTGCGTGTGGCGGCCGGCACGCATCGGGCCGAGAACCTCGACTTCGAGCGCAAGCTGTTCAACGAGCTGGCGCTCAGCGAGGACCGCAATGAAGGGCGTCGGGCGTTCCGCGAGAAGCGCCAGCCCGTATTCAAGGGGAGATGAATGGCCTGGCGGCAAGCATCCATTGTCGGGGTCGGAGCCACGCGGCAGGGCAAGTTGCCGGATGAGACGCCGCTCTCGCTTGCGGCGCAGGCCTTCCGCCTGGCGCTCGAGGACGGCGGCATCGACAAGCGCGAGGTCGATGGCCTCCTCACCATGCCGGGCACGACCTCGCCGGAAGGTGCCAAGAACTATCTCAATGTTGGAGAACTCGTCGGCGTCAATCCGCGCTTCACCGGAAGCTTGACCATGGGCGGCGCCACCGGGGGTGCGCTCATCCAGATCGCGGCCATGGCGATCGCAACCGGCATGGCCAAGACCGTCGCCTGCATCTTCGCCGACACGGCGCGCACCGGCGGCTCGCGTTTTGCCGCGCGCGGCCGGCGGCGACGATTCCTGGGGCGTGTGGGGCATGTTCGGCAATGCCGCCAACAGCGCCATGGGCTTTCGCCGCCACATGGCGCTCTACGGCTCTCGCCCGAGCACCTCGGCTGGATCGCGGTGACCTGCCGCAAGCATGCGGCGATGAATCCCAACGCTGTCATGCGCGATCCCATCACCCTCGATGACCACCAGAACTCGCGGCTGATCGTCGATCCGCTGCGGCTGCTCGACTGCTGCCTGATCAGCGACGGCGCCGTCTGCGTGATCGTCACCTCGCCCGAGCGCGCGCAGGACTGCCGCAAGCGGCCGGTCGCGATCTGGGGCATGGGGCAGGGCCACACCACCGAGAATCTGCGATTGAGGGAATGGTGGTACCTGCCGCACCAGCGCGATTGCGTCGCGGATGCCTACCGCATGGCGGGCGTCTCGCCGAAGGATATCAGCCTGGCGCAGCTCTACGACAACTTCACCGTCGCAGTGCTGTTCTGGCTGGAGCATGCCGGCTTCTGCCCCGAGGGGAGGCCGGCGCCTTCGTCGAAGGCGGCACGCGCATCACGCTCGGCGGTTCGCTGCCGATCAACTACCGCCGGCGGCAATCTGTCGGAGTCGTACATGCAGGGCTGGCTGCACATCGTCGAAGGCGTGCGGCAGCTGCGCGGCGAGTGCGGGCAGCGGCAGGTCGGGGACGCCGAGCTTTGCCTCGTCACCGGCCGCGGCATGACGCTCAACACCGCGAGCTGCCTGATCCTGGGACATTGAGATGAACGACAAAGCCGAAAGCGGATCCCATCCGACCGACCATCAACGACGTCAACCGGCCGTTCTGGGATGGCTGTGGGCGCGGGCAGCTTCTGCTCCAACGCTGCGGCCATTGCGCGCGCCTGCGCTATCCGGCCGCCGTCGTCTCGTCCGAACTGCCTGGCGCCCGAAGCGCAGTGGCAGCCGATGAGCGGACGCGGGCAGGTGTTTTCCTTCGTCGTCTTCCACCGTGCCTATCATCCGGCCTGGGAGGGCAAGGTCCCCTACACCGTGGCGCTGATCGAGCTCGACGAGGGACCGGTCATGCTCAGCAACGTGATCGGCGTGGATCGGACGCGAAGCTCGCCGTCGGCTTGCCGGTCGCGGTCGCGTTCGAGGCGGTCGACGAGAGCCTGGCCATCCCGGTGTTCACGCCGGCCGGATAACGGCGGAGCTGCGCGGCCGCTCATCCAGTCGATCATTCACTAAACTAGCGTGCCATGGCGGCGGCTCATGCCGTGGTTGTTCGCAGTTCCGCGTCGTCGAGGCGAATGCGCCAATCGCTGTAACAGCGCATACGCGCGCGTCTGCGACGGTGTCTGGAGGAATAGCGCCAGATCGTCGGGCGTATCGATATCAAGCCCGATGCGCGGCAGGTGCACCACCCGGGCTCGATGCCATGCGTTTTGGCCGCGTCCAGGTGCGGGAAGAAGCTGTTGTCGCCGAAGCGCAGCGGCACTGCGTTGGCCGGCGAGCACAGCACGGCGTTGGAGCCAAGCTCGTCCCGCGCTGGTACGATGGTGAAGGCACCCGCCCGGCGATCGGCGCCGGCACAGTGGAGGCGGACGAGGTGCCGGACGTCGTTTCGGTTCGACCAGTGGGATGTCGCCCGGCAGCGTCAGCAGGTCGAGGCCGTCCGCCGCCAGGCGTCGTGCCGCCGTCATGACCGCGCCGGTGTGGCCTTCGCAGGCACCCTCGCTCATGACGCGGGCGTTATGGCGGGCGGCGATGGCTGCGGCCCCGGCATCGATGGTGACCACCACGATGCCGGCAAGCTCGCGCACACTGCTTACGGCCGCGATCACGTCTTCGAACATCGCGAGCGCCAGCTCCCGCCGCCGCGCGGCGGGGAGCAGGGCGGCGAGACGCTGCTTGGCTTGCGCCGTATCCTTGACCGGGATCACCGCGCAGATTTTTCGCGAAACACTCATGTGCGGCCGTTCATGCCTTCGCCTTGGCGAGCGCGTCGGCGGTTGCGAGCACATGGTGCGCCAGTCGCTCGCGGTCGTCGATCGTCGTCATCAGCGTATGCGCCATCGTGACCGGAATGCCAAGCGCGGAGGCCTCGGCGCCGTCGGCACGATCGACGACATAGCCATCGAGCAGGTCGCCGTAGCGCCGCGCCACCGATGTCGCATTCACGGCGAGGCCGAGCTCGGCCATCATCTTGGCGGTCGGGCCCTTGATGGCGTGGCCGCCGATGATCGGGGAAACTGCCACGACAGGCGCGTCGCAATTTGCGATCGCTTCACGCATGCCGGGGATGGCGAGAATCGGCTCGATGCTGATGAACGGATTGACGGGCAGATCACGACCGCACGCAGGCGCGGATCGCGCAACGCCGCGAGCGCGTCGGGTTGCGCGCGCGCCGTGGCCGCGCCTTCATAGGCCAGCTCCATCACCGCCGGCGCGCAGCGGCGGTGCACGAAGTAATCTTGAAGTCGAGCCAGCCTTCGCTGGTGCGCAGGCGCGTGCGCACCTTGTCGTCGCTCATCGGAACGACGCGCGCGGCAATTCCCAAGCCGCGGCAGAAGTGGGCAGTGACGTCGGAGAGCGTTTCGCCCGCTGCACGTCGTCGCGTGCGCTCCACATGGGTCGCGAGGTCGCCGTCGCCGAGTTGAAACCAGGTCTCGCCGCCCAGCGCCGCCAGCGCGGCCATAAAGCTCCAGGTCTCGTCACGCCGGCCCCAGCCGCGCTGTGGATCGTCGAGGCCAGCCAGCACGTACATGACGGTATCGAGATCGGGCGAGATCGCGAGCCCGAGATGCTCGAAGTCGTCACCGGTATTGGCGACCACCATGAGATCGGCGGCGCGCACCACACGGCTTAGTCCGAGCACGAGCTTGGCGCCGCCGATGCCTCCGGACAGAGCGACGACGAGACTCCTGGCGTGGCTCGTGGCCGCGCTCACCGGAACAAGTCCTCTTCCGGCGTGCGGAGCAGCGATGCGCCCGGCTTGGCTGCGTCGGCCCAGCACAGTCCGCGCACCAGCACCACCGGCTGGCCTTCGTTCGCCTGTCCCATGATGAGCGATGCGGCGCTGGCGATCTCGTCGGCAAATCCGGTCTCGGTGACGCGCAACTTCGTGTCCGAACAGGTCGCTCCGTCCGCGCAGATCCATGAGCGCGGGCAATCCTGCGGCCCCGAGCGCGACACCGACCGTGCCGCGCCGCCAGGCGCGTCCCCAGCTGTCGGTGACGATGACGGCAGGCTGGCTGCGAAAGTGCGCGCCGAGCCGTTCGCGCAGGCGCGCGGCCGAGGTGTCCGGATCGCGCGGCAGCAGCAGCACCGGCTCAGCGCCGAGATCGGGGTCGACATTGGAGCGATCGACCCCGGCATTCGCCATGATGAAGCCGAGCCGATGCTCGACGATCAACACGCCCGGGCGGTGGCGCACCACGCGCCGCGACTCGCCCAGAATGACTTCGACCAGGCGCGGGTCCTTGCCGACTTGCGCCGCGAGGCTTTCGGCGTGCGCCGACGGCTGAACCTGCGCAAGATCGACGTAGCGTCCTTCCGCCTTGAGACGATCTTCTGCGCCACCACCACGACGTCGCCGTCGGCCGGGGCCAGGGCGCTTCCTCGCAGGCCGCGATGAGCAGCGTGGCAAGGTCGTCGCCCGGCCGCACCATCGGAAACCTGGGAACCGGCGTCAGCGTGACGACCATCGCAGCCGGGCTTTCGCGTTAGAGCGGATCATCTAGATCGAGGCGCACCCATCTTCCGCGTCACGCGCAGGCTCGACCCGCGCACCCACCCATCATCTTGCGAAAAGCGATGGATTACCGGGGTCAAGCTCGGCAATGACCGAAACCGGGTACGACAGTCTACAGCGGTGTCGACCTCGCGTAACGGGCGGGCCGCTACGCAACACGCGGCAGCACGTCTCGCGCCAGCCGGTGCATGAACGCGTTCATATCCTGGCCTTGAACCGGAAACGGCCAGATCACGATTTCCTGCACGCCGGCTGCTTCCAAGGCCTTGAGCCGCTCCACCACCTGCTCTGCGGTGCCGACCAGTGCGAGACTGTCGATGACGCCGCGGGGAAGAAGCCGGCGCAGTTCGTCCATGATCGGCGGCGACCATTCGTGCGGTGCGTCGCGGATGAATGTGCGGAACGCGTCCGAGGCATCGGGCGCAAGCGTGTCGACCAGGGCACTGAGCGCCTTGCGGCTGCTCCAGAACGCGAAGCTCACCCCGCGCTTGATGCCCTCCGGCACCGGATCGTCCTCGCGCTCGAGCACGGAGAGATAGATCCAGGAGCACAACCGGATGTCCCGCCAGCTGCGCTTGGACGCTTCCAGTCCTGGCAGGATGTGTTCCTTGGCGTAGTCGATCCCGGGTGGGGTTGCGAAGCTGCCGACCAGCACGCCGTCGGCGACCGTGCCGGCGAGTCGCAGAATCTGCGGCCCGCGGCTGGCGATGTAGAGCTGCGGGATCTCGGTGGGCTTCCAGTCGAGCGAACCGTTCTTGAATTTCACCACCTCGCCATCGATGGTGACTTTTTCTCCGCGCCACAACCGCTGCATCAGCTCGGCCGCTTCGCGCAAGCCTGCGACCGGCTTGGGGCTGCCGTAGCCGGGCAACGTCTCGAAATGGCTGCCCGATCCCATGATGACGCGGAAGCGGCCCGGCGCCAGTTCCGCGAGCGTGGCGGCGGCCTGCGCCAGCAGGGCGGCGTGCCGCGTATAGGGATCGACCACGCTGGTGCCCAAGCCGATCGTGGTCGTACATTGCGTGGCGGCGCCCAGGCGCGAAAACACCTCGCGCGCCCACTTCTTGTCGTTGTGAAAGAAGCCGTGGAAACCGAGCTGCTCGGCGAGCTTGACCTCGTCCAAGAAGCGCGCGCCCGGTTCGGCGCCGAGCGATGCGAATGAAAGCTCCATCTCTGAAAGTCCCTCGGTTGTCACCGTCGGACGCGCACGGTCCGTCATGGTCGCGGCCGGTGAAATCACGGTGGTGGTCCCCGATCGCCGCCATGGGGCTACTGGATGCCCCGGTTTCGCTGGGGATGACGAGACGGGATTTCGCGATGCTGCCATGCGCTTCAGGCTTTCGCGGTGGCTTCCTTGTCCATCTCGTCGAAAATCTGCGCCGCCAGCTGGAAGGCGCCGAAAGCGGCGGGAACGCCGCAATAGATCGCGGCATGCATCAACAGCTCTTTGACCTCGTCGCGGCTCACACCGGTATTGCGAGTTGCGCGTATGTGGAGCTTCAACTCATCGAGCTTTCCCATCCCCACCAGCATCGCGATGGTGATCATGCTGCGGGTCCTGTGGTCGAGGCCGGGGCGCGCCCAGATGCTGCCCCAGGCATATTCCATCAAGAAGTCCTGAAACTCGGCATTGAACGCGGTCCGGTTCTTGGCGGTGCGCGCGGCGTGAGCTTGGCCGAGAACGGATCTGCGGACTTGCTTGCCGCGCTGGTAGCGCTCTTCGTTCACATCGTCCTCCCTGTGGAATGAAGTGCGGCACGCCGGTCACCGCGGCCAACGCTCGGCTTCATTCGCTATGTCAGCGCAACGGAGAGCGCAAGGCGCATGATCACGTCGTCGGGCGCCAGTCCTGATCTGGATCGTCCTGGCAGCGTTTCAGTCGAACTCTGGCTTGTACGGTGCTGCCGCGTCGGCGTGGTGATGCGGACCGCCCTCTGGGATCCCCTGGGAGGTCAGACGGACGCGGTCCCATTGAGCTGGTTGTCGCCGGGCCGGTGTGAGCGTGATGCGGTGTGCTGTCCCGCCGATGGTGAGGATCGCGATCCCCTTCCAGCCTTGGGTGCTCACCGCCTTATCTCGAGTGATCGCGCAGATAAAGCCTGCAACAGGGTCCCCGCGGCACGAGCTCGACATGGAAGCTTCCGGCGTCGACCTGCGGCCCGCCATGGACCCCGATCTTAGGCGCATGCGCGAGCGCCGCGAAAGTGACCGTCGTCAGTGCAGCCGCCACGGCGAGAACTGTCAATTTCATCGCAACTCTCCTTACAATGTTCTTGGTTGCCGTCAGAACGTTTCGGGGACCGTGGATGGGGTCGCCATTCTTGCCCGGCCGGGTCCCGAGCCGGCGACAAGACGCTGCAGCGACTTCTGTCCAAAACGCAGAAACAGCACCGGCGTGAGAAGACGCGTCCAGCAGCGTTGCGCTGATCAGCCCGCCGAAGATCGTCACTGCCACGGGATGCAAGATTTCCTTGCCGGGGTGTGGCTGCATCGATGAGCAGCGGCAGCAATGCGACGCCGGCCGCCAGCGCTGTCATCAATACGGGGGTCAGGCGCTCGAGGCTTCCTCGAACGATCAAGTCACGGCCGAATGGCATGCCTTCGTCGCGCGCCAAATTGATGTAATGGCTGATCTTGAGGATACCGTTGCGGGTGGCGATGCCGGTCAACGTGATGAAGCCGATCATGCTCGCGACCGAGAGCGGCTGCCCGGCAAGCCACAACGCCGCGACGCTGCCGATGAGCGCGAGCGGCACGCTGCCCATTATGATGAGGGTGAGCACGACGGACCGGTATCGGCTGAACAGGATGGCGAAGATCAACGCGAGCGACAGCACCGACAGCGCCAGGCGATGGTGCGACTCGCCTCTTCTTGCGATTGAAATGTGCCTTCCAGCCGGCTGAAGTATCCCTCCGGCAGATGTGCGCGGCGAGCTGTTGACGCGATGTCCGCAACAGATCTGCGCCATATCGGTTTTGCCGTCGCTGTTGGCGAGAACGACAATCCGGCGGCGAGCGTTCTCGCGCAGGATCTGATTGGGACCGTCGGTTTCGGCAGTATGTCGGCGACCTGTCGTGCCGGGATCCAACCCACCGGACGTCCGATCAGCAGATCGCCCAGCCGTTCGGTCGTGCGCAAGTGATTGGGCAACCGCATCGTGACATCGAACCGTCGATAGCCGTCCACGATGCGCGAGAGGACGCGACCATTGAGAGGCGGCTCAATTGATCGACCACTGCCGCAGGCTGTACGCCGTAGAGCGCGGCTCGCGTAATCCACCCGGATTTCAAGCTGGGGAATCCGACCTGCTTCTCCACCTGCAGATCGACGATGCCGGGAATCGGCGGCGAGCATGTCCCGCAGCTGCTCCCCGGTTGCGCGCAGCGTATCGAGATCGTCGCCGAAGATCTTGAGTGCGATCTCGGCGCGGACGCCCGAGAGCATGTGATCGAGCCGATGGGAGATCGGCTGTCCGACATTGACGGACACGGGCAGGACCGCGAGCCGCGAGCGAATGTCGGTGACGATCTGCGCCTTCGCGCGCGAGGACGGTAGCGAGATCGACTTCGATGTCGGATGAATGGACGCCCTCGGCGTGCTCGTCGAGCTCGGCACGGCCGGTGCGCCGGCCCACGGTCCTGACCTCTGGCACTTCCATGATCAACTGCTCGGCGATGAGGCCCACGCGGGTGGATCTGGCGAGCGAGATCCCGGGATTGAAGACGCAGGTTGATGGTGAAGGTGCCTTCGTTGAAGGGAGGCAGGAACGCGCGCGGAAGCGCTGATGCGGCCACTGCCGCAGCCAGCACTGCAACCGCGGTCGTCGAAATGACGATGCGCGGGAACCGGAAGGATAAGTCCAGAAGGACGCGATTGCAGCGCTTAGCACCCGGACCAACATGCTGTCCTGGGCGCCGAGCGCCTCGAGCCCGGCAGCATGTAATACGCCATGACCGGCGTGAGTGTGATCGAGACGACGAGGCTCGCGAGAATGGAAATGATGTAGGCCTCTCCGAGCGGCGTGAACAACCGGCCTTCGATGCCCGACAGCGCGAACAACGGGACGAAGACCAGGCACGATGACCATCGTCGCGTAGACGATGCCGGAGCGCACCTCCTGCGATGCGGACACCACCACGTCGAAGATCGGCCTGGGGCTTTCGGCTGCTCGGTTTTCGCGCAGACGGCGGAAGATGTTCTCGACGTCCACGACCGCATCGTCGACCAGTTCGCCGATGGCGATCGCCAATCCTCCCAGCGTCATCGTGTTGATCGACAGTCCGGCGAGATGAAAGATCGCCGCCGTCGCCAGAATGGAAACCGGTATGGCGGTGAGCGAGATCGCCGTCGTTCGCCAGTTCAGGAGGAAGGCGAAGAGCACGGCGGCAACCACGATCACCGCCTCGAGCAGCACCATCTGGAGATTGTGAACGGACGCTCTCGATGAAGTTGGCCTTGCCGGAACAGGATCTGGTCGGCTTTCATTCCGGCTTGGAGGCTCCCCGCCATCTCCTTCAAGCTCTGCTCGATCTCGCGCGTCAGCACGACCGTGTCGATCCCCGGCTGCTTCTCCACCGAGACGGACGACGGCGGGTTTTCCCATGTAGCCTGCGTCTCCGCGTCTGAACTTGGCGCAAACTCGATCTCGGCGACCTGACGCAGTAGATCGCCGTGGTGCCGGTTGTCGCCACCACCAGATTGCGCAGGTCGTCCAGGCTGGTAGTGCGGCCGATGTTGCGTGATCAGATATTCCGCGCGCATATTGGTCCGTATAGCCTCCCGGTATTGACGCCGAACTGCATCAGCGCGCGCTCGAGTTGGTCGTAGCCGACGCTGAGCGCCCGTAGCGCCGCCGGATTGGGCGACACGCGGTATTGCCGGACTTCGCCTCCAATCGGGATTACCTGCGCGACCCGGGAATGGCGAGCAGGCGTGGCCGCAGGACGAAGTCCGCGGTTTCCCGCAGCTCCATCGGACTGGCGCGGTCGCTGGTCACCGCGATCAGCAAATATTTGTCCCATGATGGAGCTGATCGGGCCCATGACGGGGCTGCTGTTGGCGGGAAGCTGGTCGCGGATCACTGCCAGGCGTTCTGCGATCAGCTGACGATTGCGGTAGACGTCAGTGCCCCAGTTGAACTCGACATAGACGATCGACAGGCCGACCCCCGATACCGAGCGAACCCGGATGACGCCCGGCACGCCGTTCATCTGAGTCTCGATCGGAAGCTCACGAGCTGCTCGACCTCCGGCGGGCCAGGCCTCCGCCTCGGTCATGATGGTGACGGTCGGGCGGTTGAGGTCGGAAAGACGTCGACCGGCAGACGCGTCACCGCGAACGCGCCGTAGACCACAAGCACGGTCGCCAGCGCCAGCACGATCAGCCGTGTTGCGCAGCGATTGAGTGACCAGGATGTTAAACATGGCTGGGCCTCGCTAACGCACCTGATCGAGCAGCTCGGCGCCCTGCGTCACGACGCGCACGCCAGCCTTCAGACCGGAGACGACCAGCACCCGTTCGCCGTCAAGCGGCTCCACGCGCACCGAACGCGGCTCGAACCGCTCGGCCGAGCTGTGCTCGAACACCACATCCTGACCGCTCTGGCTGCGCACGACGCTGCGCGCGTGGAACTGCAATGCCTTGCTTCTGCTCGGAGGTCGCGGATAGCACGGTGACGAACTGGCCGGCACGCAGACCGTTGGTATCGCCCTCGATCCTGAAATGCACCGGCACCGCCTGGTTGCGATCGGCCAAGCCGGCGCCCTGATAGCCCAGTGGTAGAGATACGCCCCGCGCTGGTCTTGGCGATCGCGCTCTGGTCGCCGGTCAAGCGTATCGAAGCTCAGGGCTTCGACCCACAGTCGCGTCGGCTCCATGATCTGAAACAGAATGGCGCTCGGCTGCGCCATCTGTCCGGCAACGGCATTGATTTCCGCGATCACGCCGGACACAGGAGCAGCCAGTGCTTCGGGGTCGGCCTCACCCGATCGAGTGCGCTGCGGCGATCTTTGAGTCCCGCAACTCGATGCGGGCTTCATCGAGCTGGACCTGCGTGACCACGCCTTTTTGCGCAAGCGGCTCGAATCGAGCGATACGGCGTTCTGACGAGACTGATCTGCTGGTCGAGCTCGCCTTGGCGCTGGCGCATGTCCGATACGTCGACCGTCTGTACGGGTGGGAGTCCACATAAGCGAGGATGTCGCCCTTGCTGACGGCGCGTGCCGGAGTCTCCGGAAACCCGGCATCGGGCGCGAAAGCCGTCCTCCCACCGAAGCCTGGACATAGGCGCTGGCATTCGGATCGGGGATGATCCGCCCCGGCAGTTCGATCGTGCGGTGGTGAATGATGCTCGCCGTGATGTCGGTCCGAACGGCAAGCAGGCGCTGCGTCGGGCTTGGGCACGAATAAAGACCCGTCCGGCAAGCGTTTGGCGAGATCACGCTCGGACGATCGCGATGGCGCCGGAGCTGCATGATTGTCCGCCTCATGCGCGCCTGCGGCAGTGCCGACAGAGCGACGAGGATTGCAAGCAGCGCCGCGCCAGGAACTCGCCTGCGAAGCGCGAACAATCCCGTCACCAGCACGCCCAGAACGAAGCCGCCGGCGGCCGCGCCGATGAGGGCTGGATCGGTACGCCCAATCCTGTCCTTCCAACCGCTGAATAATCTGCCGCCCGTTGAGGGTGGGCGTTGAACCCTTCGGCGTCGGTGCCGACCATGGGAGGCATGTGGAGCGCGGCGGTCAGCACCTCGGTTGAGCCGCCGCTCGCAACCGTGAAGATGAGGTCATGACGGCTCGGCTGCGCCGACCAGGGCGCGGCGAGCGTGTATGTGCCGTCGATGCTCTGCGACGGGCGTCCACGCTGCCGATCGGAGTCTCGACGGTAACCGTCGCGCCGGTGACGGGACTGGCTGCTGCGCAGGCGATCGAGATAGATCGTCAGCCGCTCGCGTCGGGCGACCGCGACCAGTTCGAAATTTCCGACGCCGCCTCGAGCGAGGCGAAATGCCGGTCGCTTCGACCCCGGCTCGCGACGACGTATGGTCCTCGCCCTCGTGAGCGTGTGCACTCGTCCAAGCAACAGCCAACAAGAGCGCAAGGAGGGCGTAGGCGGGGAGAACGATGGCAACGCGCGCATGAAAGAATCCTTCACGGTCCGGATGGACGACCTGGTCGTGCGACCGGTCGCCTCGTCGCGCCGCGCGGCGCGCATGGACTACGTGATGGATTTGGGAGGCTTAGCCGGGCTTCCGGCTCGATGCCGGCGTGGGTCGATGGAGCTGGAGCGATGATGTCGAGCGCGTTTGCAAGCAAAGGCCAGCCCGCCTCGGGTTCAGCCAACGTCATCGGAACGCAGCACGAGCAGCCGGAGGTGCAGCATCCGCCATTGCAGGCGGGCGCCGTGCCGCGTTTGTCATCCCGATCCGCCGAAGCGACCTCCGCCGTCGCGCGGGCCTCCGCGGTCGTCAGCTGGCTGGTATGCGATCGGTCGCGCGCTGGTGCCTCGTAGGTCGAGGTCGAGCCTGCTCCAGGCGCGCCTGATACAGGCGCGCCTGAGATATGCGCGCCTGACACATGTGACCCCGATACCTGTGACGTCCGATACAGTGAGTCCGATACATGTGAGTCCGATGCATGCGCGTGGCCGCCATGGGCGAAAACAGTCGTCGGCGCAAGCTGGACAAAGCGATCACCGCGACCGCTCCCCAGATCAGCGCTGCCAACGCCCGCCGCGAGATCATGCCGTCGATTGAACCCTTCAACTATGGCCGAAGATTGAGCCTTCCGGTTGGAAAGATCAACAACCGAGCTTCGATCCTGGCGCA
>ERZ1370068.8984-contig-7796_pt1 | contig 14383 bp, 16 predicted proteins | sample MGYA00561227_ERZ1370068 | MGnify/ENA primary metagenome ERZ1370068 (study PRJEB38410, sample SAMEA6850437) | metagenome | study: Metagenomic assessment of the ecological functions of the soil: analysis of the soil microbiota associated with the...
TCAGTTACGTATTGCTGAACTGGGTCAGCTCGGTGCACCCTGCGTCCGCCGTGACGAGGTAGCGAAAACTCACGGTCCCCGCTTGCCGGCAATGTCGGCTGATCGGCATAGCGAACGACCCGCCGCTCTGGTCGAGTCGTCCCGTTGGCCATTGCGGCGCTGAGCGCCGACACGATCTGCAGACTCTCCCGTTCCGGGTTCTCGACCTCCGCACGACTCGCCCGCCGCGACGTAGACGGCGGTGCCTCCGGCTCGAGCTCGTGCGGCTGCCCGTCCGCGACGACGGTAAAGCCCCGGCCAGGAGACGATGCGTACAGGATCTCCCGAAACCCGTCGAGCGATCGCGACTTGGAGCGTAGCGACCCTGCTCGTAGCGCCCGACGTGCAGCTCGAGGAGCCTCCGATCCGCCCCTGGGAATCGATCGCGACGACGCGCGAGGCGGTGTCGCCGCTCTCCCGGCTCCCCGCGAAAGCTCCCCTTCAAAGAGGCGCAGGGGACGACAAGGCGCCGCATCGGGCATTCTCACACGGGCGCGTCCGTGGGGGAGTTGAGGACGGTGGCTCAGGCCCAAAGAGCGCTCGAGACCCCTTCACGAGAGCGCCACGTATGCGCCTCGTTCAGCGGCGTCGGCACGCCGTGCTCGCGGCCGAAGCGGGCGATGCCGCCGTTCAGGTAGTCGATCTCGGTCTCGCGGCGCGCCTCGACGTCCTGCAGCATCGCTCGCCTTGTGGTCGTAGGCGACGTCCGGCGGGCGGCGTGGTCGATCAGCTCCTCCGGGATCGGCGTCGAGCGTGATCCCCTGCGCGTCGCGCGACCGCCTTGCCCTCGTCGACGAGCGCCCGAGACGAGCCGCCGCAGCGCCGGGTCCTCGCAGACACTGCCCGTGCGTCAGGCCCGTGAGCGCGCCGACCGGGTTCGTGGCCGCGTTGAAGATCACCTTCCGCCACTGCGGCGCCGCGCGCGTCGTCGACCGCGGCCGGTCGGCATGCCCGGCCCGCGTGCACGCTCTCGGCGAGCCGCGCGACCTCCTCGCCGTCGGCGCCGGGCTCGGCTCGAACGGGCCGATCGTCGTGTCGCCCTTGACGTCCCACTGCACGTGGCCCGGCTCGACGATGCTGGCCGGCCGGGAAGGTCGTGCCCGCGGATCACCCGCGCGACGTGCCGGCGAGCGCCTCCTCGTTGCCGAGCGCCGTTCTGGACGGAGCAGACCGCGCCGTCGGCGAACGCGTGGGCGCGTCGCGCGCGATCGCCGCCTCGGTGTGCATCGCCTTCGTCGCGACGATCCCGAAGTCGCACAGGCGGGCAGCTCGGCCGCGTCCGCGGTCGCGCGCGTGACCGCGCCCGGACGACCTCGCCCGCGCCCGAGAGCCGCAGCCCGTCGGCGTTGATCGCGTCGACGTGCTCCTCGCAGCGAGGTCGTAGGCCCAGACCTCGACGTCGTCGAGCTGCGCGAGGTTCGCCGCGAACAGCGAGCCCGACCGCGCCGCAGCCGACGATGCAGACCCTCACCGCGCGCCTCCGCGCCACGGCAGCCCGGCCTCGCGTCCGCCGGTGAGTCCCGGAGGGCCGAAGGATCAGCACGAGCGCCATCAGTCGCCGCCAGGATGACGAGCCGCGTGCCCGGAAGGCAGGTCGAGCGTTGAAGCCGAGCACGTGCACGCCCTGCTCGGCCTGGCTGAGGAACGAGTCGAGCCCGCTGACGGCGAGCGCGCCGACGACCGCGCCCCAGAGGCTCGTCAGCGCCGCCGACGACGAGCATCGCCAGCGTCAGGAACGTCAAGCTCGAGGTAGACCTGCTCGGTCGTGATCGAGCCGAGCTGGTGCGACGAGCAGCCCGCCGGCGAAGCCCGGCCAGCGCGCCCGAGAGCGTGAACGCCCAGAGCCGCTGGCCGGTGGACGTCGACGCCGACCGCCTGCGGCCGCGGCCGGATCCTCGCGCGTCGCGCGCAGCTGCCGCCCGAAGCGGCTGCGCTGGTAGCGCGAAGGCGACCGCGATGACGACGCAGCGCGCCGACGGTCGCCTGCAGCGGCCCGGTCGTCTCTGGCACGAGCGAGAGCGTCGTCGCGCCCGGCCCGATCTTCGTCCACTCGCTGCAGCGACGTTGTGCGTGATCTCGAGCACGGCGAAGGTCGCGATCCCCGCGGCGAGACCCGATCAGGCGCATCAGCGGCAGCCCGACGACGAACGCGAAGAGCCCGCCGAGCGGCGGCCGCGAGCAGCAGCGACGGGCACGTTGCCGATCGAGTGGTCGCGCGAGCAGCGGGAAGAGCGTCGGCAGGACGCCCGTCTTCGACGTCGAGCGGGACGGTCATCACCCCGGCCGCGAACGCGCCGACGGCGACGAAGCTGATCTGGCCGAACGAGAGCACGCCCGAGTTGCCGACGAAGACGTAGATCGCGACCACGATCGCGACGCGAGACGAGCGCGTTCAGGAAGTAGATCTCGTTCGAGCGCCGAGACGGTCGTCGCCGACCGAGCCCGACGAGCGACGACCAGCAGCGACGGCGCGCCGAGCTGCGACGACGGCGTCGAGGCTCGTCTCATACGCGGTCCGCACGGCTGCGCGCCTGCCCCAGGCGAACAGGCCCGTCCGGCCGCAGCAGGAGCACGAGGATCACGAGCGCGAAGACGACCGACGGGCAGGTAGACGCGTCTTGTCGGTCGGCAGCTAGCGCCGTTGAGCAGCGCCGGACGCGAAGCCGATCGAGAAGCCGCCGAGCGTCGCCGTCCACAGCCGGTCGATGCCGCCGACGACGACGCCGACGAGGACGACGATCGTGTCTCCGTGAGCGCGAAGTCCGGCGGTCACGAGCGGCGTGCTGCGACGGTCAGCATCACCGCGACCGCCGCGGCGAGCAGCGCCGGAGAGGACGACCGCGAGCGCGATCACGCGGTTCGGCGCGTACGCCGAGCAGCGCGCGCGGTGCGGAAGTCGGCTGCCGCGGCGCGCATGTGCAGGCCGATCGTCGTGCGCAGGAGCAGCAGCGCGAGCAGCAGCGAGCGCGACGACCGCGACGCCGAGCGCGACGAGCGTGATCTCGCGGACCTCGACGCCGAACGATCGTGATCGGTCTGCGCGAGCGTGGTCAGCGAGGCGCGTCGACCTCGCCGAGCGTGGCCGTCTGCGCAGGTCGAGCGATCAGCGCGATCGCCTGGAGCAGGAACGCGATCGCGAAGGTCGTCACGAGCATCGCCGCCGGCGACTGCGCCGCGCAGCGGCCGGAAGACCGACGACGCTCCATCAGCGAGCGAGCAGCGCGATCGACGACGGCGAAGCAGGTCGAGGATGCTCGCCGCGAGCGGCCAGCCGGACGGTGTAGGCGCGAGCGTGTAGGCCCCGGCCATGACCAGCTGGCCGTACGCGAAGTTGACGAGCCGCAGCACGCCGAACACGAGGCCGATGCCGACCGCCATCAGCGCGTAGATCGGCGCCGAGCCCGACCGCGTCGATGAGCGTCTGCGAAGTCGAGGTACGCCCAGGATCACGACGAGAGGTAGGCCGCGACGATGCTTGTCGGTGTCGTCGGCATCGGCCGGCGTCAGCGTCATGTCGCAGCTCGCCGTCCGACGAGGACGTGCGTGCGGTCGGCGAGCGCGACCGTGCGCAGCGCGCGCTGCTCGACCAGGAGGATCGTGACGCCGCGCTCGCGGATCCTGCGCAGCGCCTCGGAAGACGACGTCGACCGCCAGCGGCGCGAGCCCGAGCGACGGCTCGTCGAGCAGCAGCACGTCCGGGTCGGGCGACGAGCGCCCGGCCGATCGCGAGCTGCTGCTGCTGGCCGCCTGCAGAGCACGCCCGCCTGGGCGGCGGCGAAACTCCGCAGCGACCGGGAAGAGCCCGTAGGCGCGCGGCGAGCGCGATCGCCGCCGTCCCGCTTCCTTGCACGAGCCGCCGAGGCCGAGCCGGAGGTTCTCCTCGACGGTGAACTCGGCGAAGATCCGCCGGCCCTCCGGGACGAGCGCGACTCCCGGCGGGCGATCGCCTCCGGCGAGCGGCCTCCGGATCGAGCTGCCGCGCGAGCCGGATGCTCGCCCGGCGTACGCCGGGACCACGCCCATGATCGCGTGCAGCGTCGTCGACTTGCCTGCGCCGTTCGGGCCGATCAGCCCGACGATCTCGCCCTCGTCGACGCGCAGGCTCAGGCCGCGGACCGGCGGCGACGCGCCGTAGCGGACCTCGAGGTCGCTCGAGCTCGAGCGCCGGCTCAGGCACGTCGCCGCGGACGGCGCGTCTCGCCGAGGTAGGCGGCGGCGACGTCGAGGTTGCGCGCGGATCTCCGCGGGCGTCCCCGCGGCCAGCGTGCGTCCCTGGTCGAGCGACGTGGATGCGGTCGCAGACGCTCCATCGACGAGCGCCATGTTGTGGTCGATCAGCAGCACGCCCGCGTCGTGGTCGTCGCGCACCGACGCGGACGACGGCGGCGAACTCAGGCACCTCCGGCCTCGGGCAGGCCCGGCAGCCGGCTCGTCCATCAGCACGAATGACGGGCTCGGTCGCGAGCGCGCGCGCGACGCCGAGCCGCCGCTCGTCCCCGTGCGGCAGCGCGTCGGCCGCGGTCGTCGGCGCAGCTCGACAGGCCCAGCGGCCTGAGCAGCACGGTGCGTCGGCGCGGCGCCGTGCCTCCCGCCGGCCGCGCCCCGACGCCGAGCGCCGCCACCTCGACGTTCTCGCGGACGGACAGGCCGCCGAACGAGCGGCTGTGCTGGAAGGTGCGTGCGAGCCCGGCCGCGCGCGCCGGTGCGGGCTCCAGCGCGGTGATCTCGCGGCCCGTCGAGCTCGACCGTGCCGCTCGTCGGGCGGTCGAAGCCGCGTGAGCACGTTGACGAGCGTCGACTTGCCCGGCGCCGTTCGGGCCGATCAGGCCGACGACCTCGTGGCGGCGCAGCTCGAGCGTGACGTCGCGGAGGGCGTGGACGCCCTCGAACGAGATCGTGAGACGGAGGAGGCCCGGAGCGTCTCTCCGGGCCTCCGTCTCAGCTGCGGCGCTGCCGGCTCGGCACGCGCCGATCTGCGGGCACGACCTTCGGCCGTCGACGATGCCCGACGCGCTTCGCCTTGTTGTCCTGCGATCTTGATCACCGCGGTACTGCCGGCCGAACACCGTGTGCAGCTTCTGGAGAAGCTGACCGCTGCCGCCGAGATCGTGCGCGCGGCTTGAACTGTCTCCAGCTGAGCCGCGAGCACAGCTGCCGCTTGAGTCGAGCCGTGCGCCCGCTTCGATCGCGGTGACGACGCTGTCGATCGCGTCGCGCGCCGCCGACGAAGCTCGCCGGTCGCGGAGTCGAGCCTCGCGGCCTTCAGCGAGGCGATCAGCTTGCGCACCGCCGCGCTCGGGTCGTCGCCGAACGACCGACGCGTACGTGACGACGTAGTAGTTCGTCACCTGTCGGGTTCTGCGCGTCCCAGTAGGTGCCGTCACCGGCCCACGAGTTGAGGATCGGCGTGTTGTTGCCGCAGCGATGCGCAGCCCGGAGACGAACGCGGGCAGCTCGCCGAACGCGGTCGACGTGACGTGATGACGTCGGCCTTCGTGCTCGAGTTCAGCCGCGTCACCGCCGAGCTGGACGTTGTTCTGACCCGTCGCGTAGCTCTCGCGGTCGACGACCTTGCCGCCGAGCTGCCGTGAAGCGGTTGTCGAACGCCTGGACGACGTTCTTGAAGTAGACGAGCAGCGTGTTCGTCGCGAGGCCGGCCGTCTTCCAGCCGCGGCTGCAGCGCGTACTCCGCCATCGCCGAGCCCTCGTCCTGGCGCGACGTTGCCGAAGCTGAAGGCGAGCTTGCCCTTCGTGCCGAAGCGCTTCGGCCCCATCTGGTCGGTGCCGATGCACGGCGCGATCGCGAGCTTGCCGCGGTTGATCGCCTCCTGCACGACCGGGCGTCGCGTAGTCGACGTCGCAGGTCGTGAAGATGATGTTGGCCTTCTGGGCAAGCAGGCTGAGCGCGCACGACTTGGCCTTCGCGGGTTGTTGTTCTGCGTGTCGCAGGTCTTGATCACGAACCTGTACTCTGCGCTGCCTTTGGCGTTGATCTGCTTGATGCGGATCTCGGCCGCCGCAAGCGCCGGGTTGTCGAACGGGCCATCTGGCCCGCCTGGTCGAACGCCCAGCCGATGATGACCGGCTTTCGCCGCGGAGCCGCGTGGCTCCGCCGTGGTGCCGCGCGAGCAGCGCGCGATCGCCGCGAGCGCCGCCAGCGCCGCCGCCAGGATGCCCCACCTCGTCGCACGTCTCACTGCACCCCTCCTCCTGTCGAGAAACGCGGTCGCGAAAGAGCTATTCAAGAGCCTACGCACTGCAGGGTCAATCGCGGTTCCCACGAGGCCTGCGGCCCTTGACCAGGCGCGTAGAGCGCCGTGTGCAGGGGCACCGGCACGCTGACCCGCCCGGCCTCGCGCACGAGCGCGCCCGTGATGTGGCTCGATCTCGGTCGGCCGCCGCGCCTCGACGTCCTCGAGCATCGACGGGTAGTGCGCGGCTCGCCGCGCTGCGTGGCGAGGACGTTCATCTCCCACGGGTCCTCGTGCAGCTCGACGCCCGCGGCGCGCGCGACCGCGCTTGCCCTCCTCGACCAGGTCGAGGACCAGGTGGCCGAGGTCGCCGGTGCCCGCGCTCGGCGAAGTGGCGGTCGTGCGGCAGGCCGGTCAGCGCCGCGACGGCGTTGACGGTCGCGTTGAAGATCAGCTTCGACCACTGCGCGGGCCGCAGGTCCGCGAACGCGCGCGCCTTCAGGCCCGAGGCGACGATCAACCCAGCGACCTCCTCGACCAGCTCGAACGGCGTGTCGCCGTACGGCCCGAGCCAGGTCTCGGTGTCGAGGATGTACTCGACGTGCGTGTCCGAGTGGCGCGTGCCGCTCATGAACGTGACCGCCGAGATCAGCGCCGGCGGCCGGGAAGACGGCCTCCGCGCCGAGCCCGTTCTGGACGGTCATCACCGCGGCATCCGGCCAGACGGCCGTCGAGCCTGCGCGCGGCGGCGCCTGAGCTCCGTCGTCTTGGTTGCGACGATCGCCAGCTCGGGCTCGGGCAGCTCGGCCGGGTCGGTCGCCGCGAGTAACGGCGTGAGAAGTCGTGCCGGCCCGACACGGTGAGGCCGTGCTCGTTCAACGCGCGGGCGTGCTCCTCGCGGCGGGTGAGCACCGAGAGGTCGGCGACGCGCGCGCAGGTGCGCCGCGAAGAGGCTGCCGATCACGCCGGCGCCGACTACGCAGACACGCTCGATACCGTCCTCCGCAGAGACTCGACTCCGCGGGCGGCGAGCTCGCGCGGATCGCTCGCGCCAGAGCGATTCGTCCAGCTCCGGGTCGGAGAAGATCTCCAGGTCGTAGAGGCCGTCCCAGCGCAGCGCGTCCAGGATCGGGCCGAAGTCGATCGGCGCCGTCGCCGGGCAGGACGCGGTCGTTCGTGTTGCGGGTCGGCTCCCGCCAGTCGGCCAGGTGGACGCCGCGATCCGGGAGCGGTGGCGACTCGATCTGCTCGAGCGGCGTCGCGCCAGAGGTGCCAGGTGTCGTACATGCAGGCCGACAGTCGGCGCCGCTCTCGTCGACCAGCGCCGCCGCCTCGTCGAGCGAGCTGACGATCGTCCAGAAGCCCGGCGAACTCGCGCTGGATCGGCTCGAGCGCGACCGGCACGCCCTGCGCGTGGCCCTCGTCCGCGATCGCCCGGATGCCCTCGAGGATCGTCCGCGGTCGCCGCCGGGGCCGGTCAGGAAAGAGGACGCACGGCGGCTCGAACGGCGCCAGCCGCCGGATGCCGGCGCGAATCGCCTCGACGCGCTCGGCCGGGATCCGCCGGGCCCTTCCATCAGCGGCAGCGGCAGGATCGAGGGCACCGCCGGAACGGCGGTCGCCGCCTCGAGCCCGCTTGCCCGGAAGCGCTCGAGCGAGTCGTCCTCGAGCTTCATCTCCCAGATGCCCGACGCCGTCGGCGCCGGCCCGCCGGTAGGCGTCGAGGTCGTCGGCGAACGACTGCGTCACGGTCGTGATCTGCGAGATCGAGAGCCTCACCGCCGGTAGGCCTTCTGCGCAGCAGGCGCTTGGCGACGAGCGTCCCCGGAGCCGGCGCCGAGGCCCGGGCCGGGATGCGTGCTGGCGCCGATCTGCCAGAGGCCGTCGACCGGGGTCGCGTGGCCCGGGCTGCGCCGGAGCGGGCCGCCAGAGCAGGTTCTGGTCGAGTGCGAGCGAGCCGGAGTACGGGTCGCCGCCGGCGCAGGTTGACGTTCGCGGCCTGCGAGGTCGGCCGGCGAGAGCGTCACGCGGCTGCGGATCGCCGACTCGAGGTTCGGGACGTGGCGCGGCGATGCGCGCCTGATCCGGTCGGCGTAGCGCTCGCGCAGCTGCTCCGTCCACGTGCCGTCGCCGGGTCGATCTCGCCGGCCGCGTCACCCTTCACGTGCCAGCGGCAGCTCCTGCAGCTGGATCCAGAGCAGCCCTGCGCCCTCGGGCGCCCGGCGACGGGTCGATCGTCAGCGGCTGGCCGACGACGACCGTCGCCTCGGCCGGCAGCAGCCCGCGCTCGGCCTCGTTGACGGCGCGCGAGACGCCGTCGAGGCCGGGCGTGAGGTGGACGATCGCGGTCCTGCCGAGCCGCTCGTCGCCGTTCCCAGCGCGGCGGCTCGGAGAGCGCGAAGTGGATCTGCATCTCCGCCGCGGCCGTAGCGGAAGCGCGCCGACCGCGAGCCCGTCGTGGCCCGTCGAGCGAGCCGCCCGTACAGCTGGGTCGGCGTCACGTTGGCGATGCACCGCGCTCGACGGCGCGAAGCTCCTCGCCGTCTGTGACGCCGCACGCCTGCGCGCGGCCGTCCTCGACGAGCGACGCGCTCGACGTCCCGCGCCGTCTCGACAGGCGCCGCCGTGGTCCTCGATCAGCCGGACGAGCGCCTCGACGAGCCGTGCGCCGCCGCCGCGCGGGATCGGGCATCCCGCCCTCCTGGATCGGCGACCCCGATCACCTGCGTCATGAAGCCCGAGCCGGCCGCGTCCGGCCCGAGACCGGTGTGCAGCACCCACGGCGCCAGCAGCCCGTGCGCCCGCTCCGGAGGCGAACGTCTCGGTCAGCCAGTCGCGGCTGGTGGCGAGCACGGTGCCGGTGAACTCGACGCAGCGCCACGGGCGCCGAGCTGGCGGTACGCGCGTAGCCGCCAGCCCGACGCCCATCGCGGGACCAGAGCTCGGTGCCGAGCACGCCGAAGGCGAGGTCCGCATTCGGGCAGGAACGACTCGACGCACCCCGCGCCACTCCGGTCCCAGCTCGGCTTCGTTCGTCCTCGGTCGAGCGGAGCGAGGAACGCGGCCTCGCCGTCCGGGAAGAGCGTCGCGGTCGGCAGGTCGGTGTTCAGGTACTCGAGCCCGCGCGCCGCCAGCTCGGCGCCGAGCTCGGCGTGCGCGCGCGCCGCCGACCCAGAGCGGGTGCCAGGCGCTGAAGACGTCGTGCAGGTAGCCCGGCTCGGTCAGCTCCGGCCGTGCGGACGGCCGCCGCCGAGCCCCTGCTCCCGCTCGAGCACCAGCACGCTCCAGCCGGCGCGGGCGAGCAGAGCCGCGCACGCGAGCGAGTTGATCCCGCTGCCGACGATGATCGCGTCGCGCTCAGCTCCCGGCGCAGCTCACGGAACTCCTCGTCGCTCGACGAGTCCGCGCTTGCGGGCGCCCAGCGCCTTGACCTGCGCCAGCAGCTCGGCCTGCCGCTCCTCCGGGACTTCGAGCCCGAGCTCCTCAGCCTTGATCCGGATCGAGTCGAGGCCGCTCTTCTTGCCGAGCACGATCGACGCGCTCCGCGGCGACCAGGTCGGACGAGTACGGCTCGATCGACGGCGGGTCGTGGAACTGGCTCGCGACGGCGCCGCTCTCGCGGCGGAAGAGCGTCTCGCCGGTGACCGGCTTCCACGGCTCGAGCGCGTAGCCGGAGAGCTCGCGCACGCGCGCGGAGACCTCGCGCAGCGCGATCGAGCCGCAGGTTCGACTCGACGCCGTAGAGCGCCCGCAGCGTCGAGCGCCACCTCGCCGAGGTTCGGCGTTGCCGGCCCGCTCGCCCATGCCGTTGATCGTGCCGTGGACCCAGCGCGCGCCGGCCCGCACCGCGGCGACCGCGGCGGCCGTCGCCAGGCCGAAGTCGTTGTGGCCGTGGAAGTGGACCGGGCACGTCCGGCCCGACCCACTGACCGTGCGCGCCGACCAGCTCCGCGACCGCCTCCGGCGAGGCGATCCCGAGCGTGTCGACGACGGCGACCTCCTTCGCACCCGACTCGACCGCGCGCCTGTAGACCTGCTCGTAGAAGTCGGGCTGCGCGCGGGTCGAGTCGACGCCGAAGAACGCGGCGTGGATGCCGTGCTCAGCGGCGAACGCGCATCGCGTCCGGTGATGCGGTCGAGCATCTTCTCGCGCGAGACGCCGATCGCCTCCAGCTTCAGGTCGGAGATCGGCGACTCGATCACCGAGGCACGGACGCCGAGCTCGACCAGCGCCTCGAGGTCAGCCGGCACCGCACGCGAGAAGCCCCAGATCTCGGCGCTCAGGCCGGCATCGCGAGATGAGCCGCACCGCGTCCCAGTCGTCCTCGCGAGACGCGCGGGAACCCGGCCTCGATCCGGTCGATGCCGAGCTCGTCGAGCAGGCGGGCGATCTCCAGCTTCTGCTCCGGGTCGAGCACGACGCCGACGGTCTGCTCGCCGTCCCGCAGGGTCGTGTCGTAGAGGCCGACCTTGCCCTCGAGCCGGTAGGCGTCGTTCAACTCGCCTGTCCAGATCACCTCGCACACCACCCCGTCCGGGAACGGCGAGAGCTTCTCGACCCCGTCCGCGGTGATCGAGGAAGTTGTCCTCGACGCGCAGGCCGCCGCCGCCCTCCCAGTAGATCCCCGGCTCGATCGCGAGCACCATCCCTCCTCGATCGTCCCGCCGCCCGCCTGATGTGCATAGGGCGGCTCGTGGGCGCGGGCGCCGACGCCGTGGCGCGATCGGGTGCGTCGGCTGGCCGGGGTAGCCGACTTCGGCGATGTCCGTCGCGGACCGACCGGTCGAGCTCCGGCGAGGCTCGCGCCCGGCCGGCAGTGCTCGAGCGCCCGCTCGTAGACCGCGAGCAGGGCGCGCTCGAGCTCGGCGTACTCGCGCGCGCAGCTCGCCCGGGCAGAGGTTCTTCGTGTGGTCGCACCAGTAGCCGTCGGCGCAGACCCAGATCTCGAACAGCGTCGGCTCGTCCTCCTGCACGGGCAGGTCGCCGGTCGCGGTGAACGTCTTGATGCCGGGCCTCGACCACACGAGCGAGAAGCCGAGCGCGAGCTCGACCCGGCCCCTGCCAGCCTGTGCCCTCGCCGTGGACGAAGCCGTTCCACATGCGCGGCGGCCTGGGATTCCTTCATGCCCGGGCGCAGCATGCTCGCGGCACGTGCTCCATCGCAGCCGCCGCAATCTCGTTGGCGAGGCGCATCCGCTCGAGCTCCTGTTCGGTCTTGATCGGCGCGGGCCCGGGCGAGGAGCGGCGTCGCGTCGGCCGCGTCGGCGAAGCCGTCGAACCAGGCGTGCGGTGAACGTGGTCGGCTCGCCGACCATGCGGTCGGCTGCCTGCGTGCCGAGCGACAGCTCGAGGCCGACGCGGCCGTGCGGTCGGGCGGCTTCGCGCGCCAGTTCGAGCGTCGCGAGCGATGGGCGGGCGCGGGTCGTCGGCGGCGTAGCCGCTGGAGGAAGCGGACCTCTTCCGTCCAGGCGGTGCGCTCGGCGTCCTCCGCGGACGCCTCGAGGCAGACCAGCGTCGGCTCACCGTCGCGCGGGAAGACCGCGGCCTCGTAGCCCTTCATCCCCCAGAAGTTGGTCAGGTAGAGGACGTTGTCGGGCGCGCGGACGACGAGCGCATCGAGGCCCTCCTCCGCCATCAGCGCGCGGACGCGCTCGAGCTTCGCGTCGTCGCGGGGCCAGCTCACAGCCAGATCGTCACGCTCTCGGCGCGCTCCCGGCACAGACACGTGCGCGTTCCCTGGTAGCGTCGACCGCGAGGGAGGTGGGTCCGAAAGCCCCACCCTGGGTGGGGGTATGGGTTCGAGCGCCGCGCTGCGTTTACCACCGCACGCGCACGGGGGGCGGCTCGCCGTGCGCGTCCTGCCACGAGACCACGGGGTTGCGCAGCACGCCGATCTGCTCGATCTCCGCCTCCATCACGTCGCCCGGCTTGAGGTACAGCGAGGCCGCGTCCGTCGCTGAAGCCGGCGACGCCGCTGACCGTCCCGGTCGAGACCACGTCGCCGCGCCGAGTAGCCGAGCGGCGAGTAGTGGCTGAGGATCTCCGGGATCGTCACCGACATGTTGCCGCGAGTGCGAGACCTGCCGCCGCTCGCCGTTCACGCGCAGCTCCATCGCCAGGTCGTCGCGGGTCGGGGATCTCGTCGGGCGTCACGATCCACGGGCCGAGCGGGCAGAACGTGTCGATCGCCTTGCAGAACGAGAACACGCCGGAGCGCATCTCGCGCCGCTGGATGTCGCGCGCGGTGATGTCGTTGAAGATCACGTAGCCGCCGATGTAGTCGCCGGCCTCCTCCGGCGGGAACCACTTGCCGGCCTTGCGCGATCACGACCGCGAGCTCGAGCTCGTAGTCGAGCTCCTCGGTCAGGTGCTCCGGGTAGACGACCGGCTCGTCCGGGCCGACGATCGCGTCGACGTTCTGGAAGAAGACGATCCACGGCGCGATCTCGTGCGACCAGTCGACGTGCTTCGACTCCTCCTCGTGCTCGCGGAAGTTGCCGGCCGTGTGGAAGAACTTCTTCGGGACGATCGGCGCGCGTAGGCGTCACGTCGGCGAGGCGATGCTCGCGATCACCGGTCGCGCGCGCCGACGTCGCCGCTCGAAGTATCTCGCGCATCGACTTGGCGTCCCACTGGAGCACGACGTCGTCGTCGCTCGAGCCAGCCGACCTTGCCGTCGTCGAAGGTCACGAGCTTCATGCGCGACTCCGAAGCCACGCGACGACCTCTTCGGCGTTCTTGTCCGGCGGGAACACCGGGTAGAAGACCTTCGCGATCGCGCACGCCTCGACGACGAGCGTGATCCGCTTGTACGAGCGTCATCCCGGCAACGTCGAACGTCGGCAGCCGCAGCGCTCCCGCCGAGCCGCAGCTCCGGATCCGCGATCACCGGGTACGGCGATGTGGTTCCGCTCGGCGAACTCGACCTGCTCGTCGAGCGTCTGCGCCGAGAGACCGGCGAGCGAGTGTGCCGAGCTCCCCAGTTCCGCCGCGTGGTCTCGGAACGCGCACGACTCAGGCGTGCAGCCGCGCGCTCCCGGAATCGCGTCCCACCCGGAAGGCGACGGGCTGATCCGGCCGCCCCGTGCGCGGATAGACGTAGAGCACGAGCAGCTCCAGGCCGAGCTCGCGGAGCGACACCGGCCCCGCAGACGACTCGAGCGTGAGCTGCGGCAGCATCAGCCCGAGCGAGGTGGTCGGCAGCACCGTCGTCCTCGGGCACCGGCAGGTCGGGCGGCAAGGTGTAGACGTCTTCGGTCATGCGACCCCGCACACGCGCATCGCGGCGCGCGCGTACACCTCCGCCGTCTGCACCAGTCCGTCGATCGCGAGGTTCTCGCCGAGCTCCGCGTCCGGCAGCCCCGCTCGAAGTGCCGTAGTTCACCGTCGCGATCCCGTAGCGCGTGAGCACGGACGCGTCGGAGAACCAGCGCGTGACGTCGCGCTCGGGCGCCGAGCCGAACACCTCACCATGAGCCTCCGCCACAGCCGCGACGAGCGGGTGACCCTCCTCGACCTCCGCGCCCGGCGCGCGTCACGTAGACCTCCGCCTCGACGCCGTCGAGCGAGCGCGCGAACTCGAGCGCCTCCCGCCGCGCGTCCGCCATCGGCACGTCCGGCGGCACGCGCAGGTCCAGGAACAGGTCGGTCCGGTGCGGCGTCCGAGACGCGCGCCAGCCGAAACCGCCCTCGATGCCGCCGACGTTCGCGACGCCGCGGACATCGCCGTAGCTCATCCGTTCCTCCCAGCGCGGCAGCCACTCGAGCACCGCGTCGAGCACCGGCCGCATGCTGCAGGATCGAGTTCTCCTCGCGCCGCCCCTCGCTGAACGCCGTGTGCATGAACGGCCCATGTGTCGAGAGCCGCAGCCACAAGCGAGCCGAAGTGCGCGAGCACGAGCTTGTTCTCGGTCGGCTCGCCGAGGATGCACATGTCGGCCGCGCCGCCGTGCTCACGCAGGTAGCGCGAGCCGGCCGCGTAGCCGCGGTACTCCGCGCCCCTGCGCGTCGCCCTGCTGCGTCTTCTCGATCTCGCCCGCGACGGCCGCGATCAAGACGTCACCGCGCAGCCGAACGCCCGCGTCCTGCAGCGCGCGCACCGCCTCGACGTAACACGCGAAAGCGCGCCCTTCATGTTCGAGATGCCGAGCCC
>ERZ1370068.5202-contig-4234_pt1 | contig 14380 bp, 19 predicted proteins | sample MGYA00561227_ERZ1370068 | MGnify/ENA primary metagenome ERZ1370068 (study PRJEB38410, sample SAMEA6850437) | metagenome | study: Metagenomic assessment of the ecological functions of the soil: analysis of the soil microbiota associated with the...
GAGAAGAACAGAGAGGAGCCTACCCTGATTGTCGTCTGTTCCAGATACCCCTGGGCAAATACAAATTGAAGCCTCTAAAATCGGGAAAACAAATTCAAAATGTAACAGGCTGTTGAAAAACTCCGTTCGCTTTCGACCGAGCTCAGGCCGAACGAGAGAAATAGAAATGATTAGGTATTTCCGTTCTACTGAGCTCAGCCGAAGTATGAGCCTGTCGAAGCATTTCGAGCTGTTTTCAAGAGCGTGTAAAAACCGCTCTAACGGACGCCTCTTCATTTGCTGGCGCGTGTCCTCCAGGCGTCTTCGATCATTGTGCATGGGGCTTCAATCCGCGTACTCAGCGCCATAACGTGCGTGGGCCCCGGAGGATGGTCCCGATAAGAATGTTTCACCGTTCTGTAACACCGAGGAGCATCCAGGGAAATCGCCAAGGAGCAACAGGAAAATAAAAAATCTGATGTATTTCTCACGGTAATCTATTGATTTGGAATTTCATTGGCAGGAAACGGACGCCGTAACACCGCGATCCCGCTGGGCGCTAAGAATTGGGCGACAGAGCCTATTCGACGGGGCTCCGCGAGCGGTTGCCCTCGCTCTTCGCGCGAGCGACCTGACCCTCAGTGGATATTGATCAATCGCGACATCCTCACCCCTCTGCGAATCCCGTTGATCATGCCACGTGGCTACGTCAATTCCGAGGACACCGGCTCAACGTAATGACGTATCGAGGAACAGAGTCGTGTACCAGTCAAGCTTATCGAATGGCAGGATCGAAACGAGAGAGACGTGAAAAGGAGCGTCTCCTCGGAAAGCGATAGATTGCGCTTCCACCAGTTCGCTCTACTTACGCTCCCACGTACAACTGTGTGAGCGTTCATCGAATTTATATCGCCCTTTTGGCGTCTTCAGACGGAAGGTTCCCACGCCTTTAAGGCGGTGGTTCTCAGCTTTTGGCTGACGGGAGTCTCGCGGTCGCGCCGCACTCTGTCGGTCAGCGGCTGCGCGAAGCTCGGACTATTCCCAAGCTTCTCTGCGATCGCCAGCACCCGGTCGGCCTCTCGCAGCATTGCGGCCTCAACCACACTGACCGTTCAGGACCGGCGTATTCGTACCGCTTCGCCGGCGAACGCGCCGCCGCCACGGCTCGGGCACGCGCCACGGCGTCCGGGCGAAGGCGTGAAAATTGTATTAATGAACGGGGAGTTGCTCGGCGCGTGTAGAGCAGCCTTCCCGGTCATGCCGAGCTTGCGGGCTGGCTGTCGCTTCCGCGCTGCCGCAGGGGCCCGCGCCGTCGGGTCTTGAAATAGGGCACATCGGATGGAGGCAATGCCGGTTGTCGCCGCCGCCGCGACGAGCCGAGAGCGCGCGCGAACGGCAGGTTCTCCCAGGACCACTTCGGCGCCAAGGTCTGGCCGCCGCGTCGCCGCCGCCCAGGGAACAGCCCGCACACTCGTTCGTGCCGCGTCCGCCCTATGTGATGGGCGACGAAGACCGCCCGTGCGAGCTCCACCATCGGTACGGATCCCGACCGCGGACTGTAGAGCCGTCCAGGACGCCGGCCACGAGCCGGATCGTCGCGCGCGACTCGCACTCTCGGAATGATGATGGGCGTCGTCGGGTCATGGCGTATCGGATTCGTTGGAGCGCGAGGCGAAGGTCGCGCGACCTTCGACCGGGCGCGGGCTGTTGATGCGCACAATGCGTAACGAAGTCCGGTACCGGTGGCTCGCGCAGGAAGACGGCCCAGCGCGGCCTCGCGTGCTCGTGCCTTACCCGGCGGCGCGACGGTGGGCTTCGAGATCGACAATAATGCCATCGCCACCCGCCGCGCGCACAACGACGAAGCTCAGATCGGGAACCCGGCGTGAAAAGAAGTCGCGACGCGGGTCGGTTGCGCAGCTAAGTACTCATGGAATTTTGAACCTCCGTTTCTGGGGTTTAGGACCTGACGTTTCTACTGGCCGCTCCAAAGCGTCGCCTGGCATCCGCTCTAAGCTGCACGCGTATCCTTATGAGATGAAGCAATCTCTTTGTTGAAATTGAAATCACTGGCCGACGGACCGGTGATCAGTCGCGCTCCACGGTTGAAGGTCAGGTCCTGAATCGCCCACTGGATGAAAACCAGAATGCGACTCTGGAATTGAACGAGATACATCAGATGAATGAACGCCCAGATGATCCACGCGAAAAACCCGAAATATGGGCGCTCGAAGATATTCGCCACTGCAGACCATCGGCCGATGACGGCCATATCTCCTTTATCGAAAATACTTGAAAGGTTTGATTTCCGTTTCACGTTGTAGTTTGCGCACGATCTCCTTCGCGACGTAGGTGCCTTGCTGCATCGCCACCTGCGCGACGCCCGGCAATGGCTTTCCGTTGGCGCCTTGCTAACAGTGCCAGGTCGCCAATCACATAGATGTCTGGATAATTCGGAATCTGTCAGGTCGGGATTGACCTTGATCCGTCCGCCCCTGTCCGTTTCGGCATTCGTGCGTTTTGCAACTGTGGCGTCCCAGCGGGGACACGGTGACGCCCCCAGCCCAAATAACTGTTCTCGCATTCAACCGTTGGGTGCCATTGTCGCGTCTCGATCGTCACCACCTTGTTGATCTACATCCTTGACCATGACACCGGTCTTACACCTCGACGCCGAGCGCGCCCAGCGAATTGATAGCCTTCTCTGAGAGATCCTCCGGGAATGCCGCGAGAACTCCGCGGCGCTCCGTCCACGACAATGATTTGGGCTTCTTCCGGACGAATGGAGCGGAAATCGTTCTTGAGCGTCTGCGCGCGCGATGCTCGCCAATGGCTCCGGCGAGCTCTACTCGCGTGGCGCCGGCGCCCACAATGACAAACGTCAGCCATGCACGCCGATCGGTGGCATCGGCCATAGCCGCTCGGCCACTTCGAACGCGTAGAAGAATCTTGTGCCGGATGTTGGTCGCCTCTTCGATGCTTCTTCATCCCCGGAGCCCACCTCGCGCCACGCATCGTGCCCGTAGTAAAAGGTCCTGCGAACCTGCGGCGACGATGAGCGAGTCGTACTCGAAGCTGGCACCATCGGCGAGCACGACGCGCTTGGAAAGCCGCATCGAGATCGACAACCTCACCCAGAAGCACGCGGGTATTTTTCTGGCGGCTGAACACGCTGTCGCAGCGGAGCTGAAATTTCTCCAGGCGACAGCGAACCGGTCGCGACTTGATACAGCAGCGGTTGAAATAAGTGATAGTTCCGCCGGTCAATCAGCGTCACATCGACGGGCGCTGATTTGAGCCCCTGCGCGGCACGGAGGCCGCCAAACCCGCCGCCAACGATGACGACGTGCCACCGCTTGTTTTCGGATTTGACACAGCGTTTAAGGTTCGGGGTGGTCAGTTCCATTTTCTTTACGTCCCCCGTTAGCTAAAGCATTCCCGTTGACGTGCGACTGATCTGATCTTTTGTCGCTCGTTCCCAGTGTTAAGGATTCCTCGGCGTCGGGCCCGGCATGTTCGTGAGATGGTTCTTGTACAATGCCGGGGATAACCAATGGCTCCCGGTGGCGGTGCCATAGCGCTCCGAATCAGATCGCGGTTCATCTTACCGATGAACTCGAGGGGTATTTCCCTTGGCGCATACCGCTTCACATTCGCCATGATTCGTGCAACTGCCGAAGCCTTCATTGGCCATGGCGACCACCATGCTGAGAGTCCGCTCGTCGCGCTGCGGGCTGACCCTGCGGCAGCGAATTCAGATGGGTAATTTTCGCTGAGGTGAAGAGCATGGCGGCTGCATTCGGGCAGGCGGCGACGCACGCCCCACAGCCGATGCACGCAGCCGCGTCAAACCCGGTATCCGCTGCCTCCTTCGGAACCAGGATCGCATTGGCATCGGGAGCGCTTCCCGTAGGGCGCGCTGATGAAGCCGCCCGCTTGAATGATGCGGTCAAACGCCGACCGATTCACGATCAGATCGCGTACAATCGGAAAGGCGCGGGCGCGCCACGGCTCGAGTGTAAGGGCCATCGCCATCCTTATCCTTGAAGAAGCGCATCGAGAGTTGACACACGGTAGTGCCACGCTGGCCTCCATGGGCCACGCCGTTGATCAGGAAACCGCACGAGCCGCAGATCCTCCCGGCAATCGTGCTCGAAGGCAACGGGAGGCTCGCCCCGATTGATGAGGTCCTCATTGAGGGCGTCAAGCATCTCAAGAAATGACATCTCCGGTGTTACGTCGCTTGATCTGATAGTTGAGCAAACTCTGCTGGATGCATTTGCGCTTTGTTGTCGCCAAATTTTGAGTGTGAAATTCATGACTCTCTACTCCTTTTAACTTCGTGTGCCGTCGTTCTGTCCGAAACAAAGACTCTCTAACCACGAAGAACACGAAGTTCACGAAGCTTCGGATATAACTTTATTTCTATTTCATCTTCGTCTTCGTGGCCTTCGTGTCCTTCGTGGTGATCTCCGACTTCCTGTCTAGTTGCGGCGTCAGCCGCGCGTTATTTGTAACTCCTTTGCGAGAGAGGAATGTACTTGAATGTAAGCGGTTCCTTGTGAAGTGCGGGCGCCTGGCCTGGACCCTTCCACTCCCAGGCAGCCGTGTAGCGAGAAATGTGCGTCGTCCCGTTTGGCCTCACCCTCGGGCTGTTTGGCTTTCCAAGCGGAAGTGCCCCCGCACGATTCGGTTCGGTTTAGTGCGTCGAGACACATGAGCTCGGCGAGTTCGAGAAAGTCGGAAATGCGGTTAGCCTTCTCCAGAGCTCTGGTTCAGCTCATCGTCGCCGCCGACGATCACGGAGGTTGTGCCAGAACTCGTCGCGTAACTCAGGGATTCGGGCGAGAGCCTTTCTGAGGCCTGCATCGGAACGGGCCATGCCGCAGTTATCCCACATGATTTTACCGAGCTCTTTATGGAACGAATCGGGGCTGCGTTTTCCGTTGATGCCAACCAACTTCTTGATCCGATCCTTGACCTCGGCCTCGGCGGACGTGAACTCCGGATGCGAAACGTCCACAGGATCCAGTTTGGTCGAAGCGATGTAGTCGGGAACGGTGTACGGCAAGACGAAATACCCGTCGGCGAGACCCTGCATCAGCGCGCTCGCGCCGAGCCGGTTGGCGCCGTGGTCAGAGAAGTTCGCTTCACCGCCCACGAACAGTCCCGGAATGGTCGACATCAGGTGGTAGTCCACCCAGAGCCCGCCCATCGTGTAATGAGGCGCGGGATAGATTCGCATCGGCACGGTGTACGCATCCTCATCCGTGATCCGTTGATAAATTTCGAAGAGGTTGCCGTATTTCTCGCGAACGGTTTCCAGACCGAGCCGGTGAATGGCATCGGCGAAATCAAGATAGACACCCTGTCCGTGCGGTCCGACGCCGCGCCCTTCATCGCACACTTCCTTGGCGTTTCGTGACGCGACGTCGCGGGGCACCAGATTGCCAAAGCTTCGGGTAGCGGTTCTCCAGATAGTAGTCGCGCTCGTTTTCCGGGATATCGTTTGGAGCGCGCGTTTCACCCTTTTCTTCGGCACCCACACGCGCCCGTCATTCCGCAGCGACTCGGACATCAGCGTGAGCTTCGACTGATGCTCGCTGCTTAACGGGATGCATGTCGGGTGAATCTGCGTGAAGCACGGATTCCCGAACAGGGCGCCGCGGCGGTGGGCACGCCATATGGCAGTACAGTTGGACGCCTTGGCGTTGGTCGAGAGATAGAAGACATTGGAGTAGCCGCCTGTTGCCAGCACGACCACATCGGCCGCATGACATTCGATGTCGCCGGTCACCAGGTCGCGCGTGACAATGCCACGCGCTCTGCCGTTCACGATCACGACGTCGAGCAGCTCGCTGCGGATATGCATGGTCACCGTCCCAGCCGCCACCTGCTCTTCCAGCGCCTGATAAGCGCCGAGCAACAGCTGCTGTCCCGTCTGACCTCGCGCATAAAATGTTCGTGAAACCTGCACGCCGCCGAAGGAACGATTGTCGAGAAGCCCGCCATATTCCCTGGCGAACGGCACGCCCTGGGCGACGCATTGGTCGATGATATTGAGACTGATTTGCGCGAGCCGATAGACGTTGGCTTCACGGGCGCGATAGTCGCCGCCTTTGACCGTGTCCTTGAACAATCGGAAGATGCTGTCGCCATCATTGCGATAATTCTTGGCCGCATTAATTCCGCCTTGGGCCGCGATGGAGTGCGCGCGGCGCGGGGTATCATGATAGGAAAAGCAATGGACGTGATAGCCCTGCTGGCCGAGCGTGGCAGCGGCCGCCGCCCCCGCCAGCCCTGCGCCCACTACGATGATCGAGTGCTTGCGGCGGTTCGCGGGATTGACGAGCTTCATGTCGAAGCGGCATTTATCCCACTGCTGCTCGATGGGACCGGAAGGTATCCTTGCTTCCAGCACAGTGGACTCCTTCGCCTCGAAGTCTTTGTCCGATTGCCGCTCGATCTGAGCGGACGGTGTGTTTGCTTCCAACATATGTGTCTCCTTTAGCGTATCCAGCCTGTCATTACGGCCACGGGAACGGAGGTGAATCCCAGGAACACGACGACCGCGATGCCCCGCGAAATCATCTGCAGCGTCGCTTCGTTTCGGGCAGTGTTCCAGCCGAGGGTTTGCAGCAGGCTCCAGATTCCGTGATCGAGGTGCAGGCACAGTGCGCCCATTGCGATGATGTAGAAGACTGCAATCGGCCATACCGCGAACGCGGCCACCACGTTCTGGTAAACAGCGAGATCCTTGAACTGTCCCGGGCCAAACCCGACGAGACCGCCCGTCAGGTGGAAAAGATGGAAAACAATGAAGGCGACCAAGAGAACTCCGCCCCAGCGCATCGTTCGCGCGCGCCCAGGTCGTCTCGATATCTCGTTTGGTGGCGTAGCCGATGGGTCGCGCAGCCCGGCTCATGCGAGTAAGCTGGACCGCCGCGGTGATGTGAAGCGCTACGCAGATAAGAAGGAAGATCCGCACGAGCCAGAGGAGCTGGCCGTAGCTCGAGCTCAGGCATACCGACCTCCCGGAGGAATCGGGAGTACGCGTTGATTGTTTCCGGGCCGGCGAAGATCTTGAGATTGCCGAGCATGTGCCCGATCACGAAGCCAACCAGAGCGATGCCAGTGATCGCCATCACGACCTTCTTCCCGATCATCGTGTTCCAGAAGGCTACCTCGCGGTGGCTGACAGCCACGCGTCGCGTCGTCGCGACGCTGCGAAGATGGACTGCCGAATTCAAATTCTTTGGGTTTTGCATATCAACCTCAATTCCGTTTCAGCTGTTCACTCCGTTCCTGGCGTCTCCCAGCAATGGATGAGCGGATCGAACGCTCTGCAACCTGAGCTTGTGAGAAGGTTGCCTGGGATGACAGTCACTTCATCAGTGTTTGCTATTTCAACGCCGTGTAAGCGGGAGTCCACTGCGTGGCCTTCACCTGCTCACGAAGTTTTTCCTCCGTCGTCTTGGGAGCCACCCCGGCCCTTTTGCGCTTCCAGGCCAACCGCAGTCGCGATCTCAACCGCCACCTTCCGCAGGTCGGTTAATGCCGGGAGGAGGGGCGCGGACGCGTCGTGGAGTGCCGGAGAGTTTTCGCCCAGCGCACGGGCGGCGGCGAGGATCATCGGATCCGTCACGCGCCGGGCGCCGGAGGCGACCACGCCGAGTCCGATCGCAGGGAAGATATAGATGTTATTGCACTGGTCGATGGGAATCCTTCGCCCGTTGTAGCTGACAGGCGCAAATGGCGAACCAGTCGCAATGAGAGCGCGAGCATCCGTCCATCGGATCAAATCCTCGGCTTTCGCTTCTGACTTTATGGTCGGATTGGAAATCGGAAAGATGATGGGTCGCTGAACCTTGCGCGCCATTTCGCGAACGATGGTTTCTGTGAACGCGCCGCCGACGGTAGAAAGACCAATAAGGATCGTTGCTTCGATTTTTCCAATCACGTCGGCAAGCCCTATATGGCCGTTGGCAGTCGCTGGCCATCCGGACACACGCTCCTGCGGCTGCGCATAGACGCTCTGTTCCGGTGAGAGGTCTTTCGTCCCGAATGCAGAAGACCGTCTTTATCAACGAACCAGAAGTGGCTGCGCGCTTCTTGTTCGGATAAGCCATCCCCTACTATTGCAGCGCGCAAACCATCGGCAACGCCGATGCCGGCTGAGCCTGCTCCGAGGAAAACGATCTGCTGATCCTTCAAACTCCTTCCGCTCACTTTGACCGCGCCCAGAATCGCGCCCAGCGCGACGCCCGCCGTTCCCTGAATGTCATCGTTGAAAGTCAGCAATTGATCGCGGTAACGCTGGAGGATGGGCCGGGCGTGCGGAGTCGCAAAGTCTTCCCATTGGAGACACGTCGTAGGGAACTCTTGCTTCACCGCCGTCACGAATTGATCGACGAAGTCAAAGTACGCCTGACCGGTCACACGCTCATGGCGCCAGCCGAGATATTCCGGATCCTTGATCCGTTCGGAATTGTTGGTCCCGACATCCAATACGATCGGCAACGTCCGCTCCGGGCGAATCCCGCCAATCAGCGTGTACAGCGAGAGCTTGCCAATCGGGATGCCCATGCCGCCGGCGCCTTGATCGCCGATGCCCAGGATGCGCTCGCCGTCCGTGACGACAATCACGTCGACCTCTGGATTGGGACGATTTCGCAACAGCGTAGGGATAGAATCACGCAGCGGGTAAGAGATGAACAGGCCGCGCGGCCGCCGGTAGATGTGGCTGAACTGCTGGCATCCGAGCGCAACTACCGGCGTGTAGACCATCGGAGTCATTTCCTCGATGTGGTCGAGTAGAAGCCGGTAAAAAGAACTTCGTTCGTATCCTGCAGCGCGCGCAAATAGATATGACGTTCGAGGTCATCGTCCTTGCGCCTGTACGCCTCATACGCGCGCACCGCTTGTTCATCGAGGCTCTCGACCTGTGGCGGAAGAAGTCCGTGCAGGCCAAACTTCTTCGCTCCTCTTCTGTGAAGGCGGTGCTTTTGTTCAGCAGCGGCCGGTCGAGGAGATCCATCCCGGATGGGAGATTCTGTAATGCTGGTTTGGTAATTGTCTGTCTTTTAGCCATTTTCGTATTTCCTTTCCTTTTTCTTTCGAGGCACACTACGCCGACTTAGCGGAAGAGATTGGTACTCGCCAGATCGATAATCTCATCGCCGCGACCGTTGAGCACCGCTTTGAGCATGAAGAGACTGAAGCCCTTCATCTGCTCGAGCGTGATCGGTTGGCGGCATCGAGAGTTCCTGCCGGGAGACGGCGACTTCGATCAACGCCGGTCCATCGTGCTGGAGCGCCTGCGTCAGCATCGGACGCACCTGATCCGGCGTATCGGCCGTCAATCCCAGGAGTCCCGCTGCCTCGGCCATTTTCGCGAAGTCCGGGTTGTGCAAAGTCGGTGCCGAAGTCGAGGAAGCCGGTAGCCTTCATTTCGAGTTCGACAAAAGCCAGCGAGTCGTTCTTGAAGACAATGATCTTAACCGGCAAATCCAGTTGCCGAAGCGACAGCAAATCGCCCATGCCCATGGCGAGACCGCCATCACCCGACAATGAGACCACTTGCCGTCCGGGATAACTGACCTGCGCGCCGATGGCTTGCGGCAGGGCATTCGCCATGGATCCATGGTTGAAGGAGCCAAGCAGTCGCCGTTGGCCGTTCATCGTCAGATACCGCGCCGCCCAGATCGTCGGGGTGCCCACGTCGCAGGTGAAAATCGCGTCTTTCGCCGCAAGCTCATCGAGAACTCTGACGACATATTGAGGGTGGATCGGCTTTCTGTTTCCTTCGCCGGCGGCGAGTTCATCGAGACCCTTGCGTGCTTTCTGATAATGTTCGACCGAAGCCTTCAGGTGATCGTCGTTCCTGTTTTGTTCCAGCTTTGGCAGGAGCGCTTGCAGTGTCGCCTTCGTATCCCCCACAAAACCGTAGTCGACCTTTGTGCGCCGGCCGAGCTGTTCTCCACGAAGGTCAATCTGGACGATCGTCGCATCCTTGGGAAAGAATTGCTGGTAGGGAAAGTCCGTCCCAATCATCAACAAAAGGTCGCAGTTCATCATCGCGTGATAGCCGGAAGAAAATCCGAGCAGACCGGTCATGCCCACGTCGAACGGGTTGTCGTACTCGATGAACTCTTTCCCGCGCATCGCATGCACGATCGGGGCGTTGAGCTTGCCCGCCATTTCGATCAACTCCGCATGCGCTCCGGCGCAGCCCGCTCCGCCAAGGATCGTGATCTTCTTCGACTGATTGAGAATCTTCGCCAACGCCGTGATTTCGTCATCGGAAGGACACACCTTTGGTTTCGGCTCGGGAAAATGGAGACGGGGCTCTTGTTCGACGGCGTCGCGCAACGCGACATCTCCGGGCAGGGCGATGACCGACACGCCGCGCCGCGCTAGCGCGGTTTGCATGGCAATCTCCAAAACCCGCGGCATCTGCTCGGGCTGGGAAATCAGTTCACAGTAGTGGCTGCACTGCGCGAAGAGATGTTCCGGGTGGGTTTCCTGAAAATAGCCGCTGCCAATTTCGTTGCTGGGAACCTGCGCGGCAATGGCGAGGACGGGAACACGGTTGCGATGACAGTCGTAGAGATCCATTGATCAAATGCAGGTTACCGGGACCGCAACTTCCGGCGCAGACCGCTAAGCGTCCGGTGAGATGCGCTTCCGCGCCGGCGGCAAACGCTGCGGTTTCCTCATGCCTCACGTGAATCCAGCGAGGTTGCTCTCGCCTGCGAATCGAGTCGGTGATCCCGTTGAGCGAGTCGCCGGGGACTCCGTAGATTCGCTCTACTCCGGCGCGGACCAGCGTTTCGACTAGTAACTCCGCCACATTTTTCTTGCTCATCTGTAGCGATCTCCTTTCCGCTCTCATTCTCTATTTACAATTCACCGATTACAAAAATAGTTTGACCAGTCGTTCCGAGCATCAAACTTTCGCAATTGTGCGAACGCAACGTTTGTGCCGAAGGTCACAATGGACTCACTTTCTCCGAATAAGTAGGCGACACATAAGATAGATCGAAGAATTAGGAACGACGAATCGAAGTGACCGTGCCGATGACGTGGTGCCAACGGGTTAGCAGCATGCCAGCCGATTGGCACTCGCGATGCGAATCAAAGTTGTGAAGGAAATTATTCTCAGGGACGCACACTGCCGAGCTTTTTGTGCAGTGTTTGGAGAGTCAGATGGAGAGGCATGAAGGTTGCTCTCTCAAGACCCAAGAAAGTGGAAAGAAAAAAGGTCAGAATCAGGTGAAACTATAGGGAGCGTACTTATGCGACCGGGAGAAAAATTGAATTTGACCAGAAGTATCAGATCCCCAAAGACAGGTAGCTTGCTGCCGAAGGAAGGCACCCTCGTTTCAGTCACCGAAAACCTTGGCCGGACGCTTTGCTCGTTGAATTTGCACGCGGACACCGCGAATACGTTTTCGAGAACGAGGTAGAATTCGAACAAGATCATTCCTCCAGCTCTGACCAAGAATGCTACCTGTAATTCGCGCTCTGTATTTGATGAAGAACTCTAGCGGCATCCAATTATTTGATGACCACTGCGGGCCATAGCACATCTAGATGGCGGCTTGATCGGTGTCACCATCCGTCTGGGACTGGCCCTGCTCGCGTGGAATTTCCTTGGATATTGTCTGGCTGCGTCTCTGTTTGTTCGTTGGCATTTCTGTTCGGCGGATTGTTTCTCAAGCGTGTGCTAACGATCGGCGCGCTGGGCTCCGCGATCGGTCTGAAGGTCAGCACTTCGCCAGCGGTCGATTGTTAGCAGTCACGCGTTCTTTCGACACAACCTTTTTCCGAAGCTGCAAAAACCAGTACGTAAATTCAAGCCCCTAACATTAGCAGATAAAGAATAACCAGAGCGAGAACGATCCCCCCTATTGCTACAAAAATCGTAGGATAAGTCATATTCCTTTTCGTATAGTCAATCATTTCGCTTGCACCAATTACCTTGAGCGGATCAACTGCCAGTCTGCTTTACAGAATGGACAGCGCAAGTGTATGTATCAATGAACGAATCCTTGAACAGCTCAGATTCTGGAACAATGTTTATCGTGTCATGCTCCTCACACTTGCCCTTCGGGTCTGCATGAACCGCCTGTGACATTGCGGGTAATCATAGAAGCTCGGCATCGTCCGTCCGGACGTAGTATCGGATGCGTGTTTTGATTTAAGAGGCGAGTGCCAATAGGTTGGCAACTGCTAGCCCGTTGGCACCACGACGTTCGCACGCGAGCTTCGATTCACGTCCGACTCTACCCATTTTTATTTCCATTCAAACATTTTGTGAAGCGACTCGGCGTCCCATGACGCTCGGCATAGGTATTGCCTTTGATCAAGCGCATCGGGAAAACGCATGCTCAGAATCACCGTACAGGACGAGCCGGACCAAGTCACGTTGAAGCTTGAAGGCAACCTCGATGGGATCTGGGTCACTGAGTTAGAGGATTCTTGGCGGACGGCACAACTCAAAATTCGCCGGCCGTTTGCTCCGCCTGGATTTAGCGGCAGTTGATCGCGTTGACAGCGCCGGTAATTACTTGCTGGCACTATTGCGCCGGAGCGGGGTGCAACTGATTGCTTCGGGAACAGCGATGAGCGAGCGCGTCCGAGACATTGCAAGAGACTGGCCTCTCAATAAGTAGGAAACGAGTGAAGCGAGCGGGGAATGGCTAGCACTACGGCGCGTCGAGTCAGGAATAGTGTGAACATATCAGAAAGCACAAAAATCGGCGGCCAATGGGGAGGTTTAGCACTCCGACCAAGCAATAGAATCTATCATGGACTCCGCATCTATTTCGGCTTTTGCCGCACTGGGTGGAGCGCTTATCGGCGGCCTGACGTCTTTCGCGACCTCATGGCTAACCCAGCAAACTCAAGCCAGGGCGCAGCAGCTCACACACAAGCTAACCCGGCAGGAAGACTTGTATAAAGAGTTTATTGAAGAAGCGTCAAGGTTATATGCGGACTCCCTTGTCCATGACACACCCGACGTCTCCCAGCTTATTAGACTCTACGTAATGATCAGTAGGATGCGTGTCCTCGCATCGACGAGGATTGTTGAAAACGCGGACAAAGTTGCTCGAATGATTGTTAACAACTATCTGGCGCCCAATAAGACTTTCCCCGAATTGCGGGACATGGTGAACAGCGGCGCGCTAGATCCGTTGCGAGATTTTAGCGAAGCTTCCCGCGAAGAATTTCAGAGGTTTGGATTTGTATAGCGTTGCGCAGGTCGGCGATTGCGCCCGCAGACCGCCAGCCGGGAGATCTATTCGCCGGTAAAGGAGTTGCAAAGAGGTAATAAAATCGCGCCACGAGGATCGAATACGCCCTATCGCGCGCTACGCAGCCTTTCCCCGCCAGGCGTTTTACCACGAAGCTCTTCGTGAGAGGAGCGTGGAGATAACTCGATCGAACTGCGAACGGTAATTGTTGACGATACTGATGTTCTCCACGATGGCATCGTAGACTTTCCATTGACCATTCACTTGCCGCAACTTGTAAACCACGGCGATCTCCTCACCCTTGGGCTGAATGATCGTTGATTCAACCTGCGCAAATTCGTTATCCGATGACCTCGCGGCCAGAAGCGCACCTTTTGCGCCGCCATAGAGATCGATCTTGTCCGAGTAGACTCTTTCCAAGAATTCTCGGAACAGTTTGACAAACTCCTCCTGCTCTGCCGGGGTCCTCTGCCGCCAATGGTGACCGAGCGCTCGCTTGGCCATCTCCTCGTAATCAAAGATTGCATCGAGTGCCTCTCTCAAGCCGATCCACTCGTTCCTTCTTTTCTATCCGGGGAACTTAGTTCGGGATCTTTCAGAATTTGAATCGCTCTATCGACAGTCGTGCGCACGAGATCCAGCGGCGCGCCTGCTTGAGCGCGCGTCAGAGAGGCAAGAAACAACATAAAAGTGAAAATGCAAATCTCAAATTGCCGTATCTTCTGATGCATTGGACTCATCCTTTGGTGATAAGCTAAGCAGGAAAGAGAATATAAAAACAGTAGCGGAAGCTGTTCCTTGCTGATTTGATCCACCGCTTCTTCGATCGCATATTACTCAGCCTAGTACCACAAATACCAACATCCAACGAAGCAAAGCGCGTTCCACGCTTCACTTGCCAAATTCAGCCGGCAGAAACGATTAAAAGCAACGCCAGCAGCTTTTATATTTTGCGTGAAGCGGCTCGCCGAACAGCCGCGGGATCGACCCGCATCGCGAAGTCGAATCGCGGTGGTGAGTGCCAATGGGTTGGCACCTGCTAGCCCGTTAGCACCACGCCGCGCTGGCAGCCGCTGGCTTCGATTGACGCTCCTAGTTCCTCCATTTCTCTTTTCGTTCAACTATTTGTGATGCGACCGAGT
>ERZ1370068.6511-contig-5490_pt1 | contig 14379 bp, 19 predicted proteins | sample MGYA00561227_ERZ1370068 | MGnify/ENA primary metagenome ERZ1370068 (study PRJEB38410, sample SAMEA6850437) | metagenome | study: Metagenomic assessment of the ecological functions of the soil: analysis of the soil microbiota associated with the...
GGAAGACGACGTCAAGATCACGGTGATCCACAGGCCGGTGAACAGTGCCGGTGAAGACCCGGCGAGTCGCTAGCGCCGCGGGACCTCGCCGTAGAGGCGTAGCGCCCCAGTTCGGCCACAGGAGGAAGAACATGTATGGGACCAGCAGCGTGGTCGGCCCCAGCGGCCCAGAAGCCCAGGGCGAGGTGCCGTACGCCGCCTTCTAGCAGCCGCGTGGTTGGTAGCGACGTAGGCGTTGTTGACGCCGGAACAGCTTGCTGTCGCCTCGGTTGAACGAGCTGACGAAGCTGGCGTGCGAGGTTGAACAGCAGCAGCAGCACGACGACGATGAAGCCGATCATGCCGCCGATGAAGCACCACCGCTGCCGCCTTGGCGTACGCCAGCCATCTCCGATGGACACCAGAGGCGACCGCCAGCGCGATCGTGATCAGCGTCACCACGAGGATCCGTTCTTCGTGCCGAACCACGCTGCGCCGCCCGCGCGGCCAGGTCCACTCAACGTCGCCCACAGCGGCTCGGAACAGCTGGACCGCGAGGATGTTGCCGCATCCGGGCCCAGAGCCAGAGGATGAACCACCAGCCGGTGGCCGCCATGACGAAGCGAGGCCGCTGCCGAGGATGCGGGTCTGCCAGACGTAGTCGCCATGCAGGCCCCGCGGATCGTGCGATCAATCCGCTGTGTAGGCGATGACCAGGAACGACACACCCGATGCCCGAGATGATGACCGCGGTGATCAGCTGGCCCTGGGGAAAGCAGGGCCGACGAAGGTGAAACCATGAGATCCCCGCAGCGTGACGAAGTTGGTGGCCAGGCAGAGCATAGATTATCGAATCCCTGACCGACCAGCCACGGACCAGGGCCCATTGGCTATGCGAGGAAGAGGAGTAAGCCTCTCCTCGCCGAGTGCTTCAGTCGCCATTTACATGCCTCCCATGCGGGCTGATCCGGGCGCGTGCGTGGACCGGCTCCGGCGATGCGGGCCGGGCGGCTGCGCTCAACCGTTCACGAGAAGATATTTGGTGACCTGCCTTCTTCGGCGTTCGAGTTCCAGCAGCGCTCCCTGCAGAACGCCATCACCATAGACGCTGCCCGGATTCATGGCGAACGTCCTGCCCATTTTCTTTACACCACGGCTCTCGTAATGTGGCCACGAACCGAGAGCATGGGCTGATAGCGAACGATTGCGTCCCGAACGGCCTTGGATCCCACCGGTTTCATCACCGCGCCGCCGTGGATCGGCCGGAGTGTCGCGTCCAAGGCGGGGCCTCGCCCAGGTCGAGTGCCATAGGGCGGGGCGTGGAAATTGAAGATGGCGCGTTCCATGTCGGGAACCAGGCTGGCGACGGCCTCGATCCGCGGTGCCAACTCCTCTTCCGGTGCCTCGCGGAAGGTGTCCCACGGGGTCGAGGTTGGTCCAGCCCATCGACACCAGGTGGAACCCGTCGAGGTCGAGCACCTTCCTCCGGCGAACGTCACGTTCGGCGACGACTCGATCACAGGGGTCGATCTCGAAGAGTCGTCGTTGCCGCCATTCAGGATGACGGCACCTGGCCGCCCCCGAGCTTGGTGTCGGCCATATCCAGCCAGCGGTCGAGGGAAGAGCATCTCGGTGCCGAACCGCTCGTCGACCGCACCCTCCTCCTTGCTGGAGGTGATCCAGCTCGTCCGGGCTCATCAGCGCGGCGGGTACGACCCGCGGTTGCGGATCTGGGCCTGGATCTTCTCCAGCTCTTCCCTTCGACTCGATGCGGCGCCGCTCCCCGCCGAACACCACTTCCCAGTACCGTTGTGCGTGGTGATCGGCACCATCACCCTGCCGGTGACGTCACCGCCGGGATGACCAGGTCGCTACTTGTAGCAGGCGGTCGCGTTGAGGAACTTCCGCCAGCAGATTTCCGAACCGTGAATGTCGGTGGCGAAGAAGACTCGCACCGGGACCACCTATGCCTTCCCCGCGCACCCTGCGCAACCAGCGTGCGCTCTGTGCAACGTGTAGCACTAGCGGGAAAGCGGCGTCAAGCAGGACAGATGCTTCAATGTGCGACTTCTTCTGGTAGCTCGTACCAGCGGACCCGCCTTCGCCCACGTTCGCGCGCAGCTTCCACTTCATCGACTTGGGTGCCTCGACGGCTAGCTCCAGCAGCCGCCCCGCCTGGGCGACAGGCTCGTAGACACGGTCGTCCGGAATCAAGGCGGGCCGCTCTCCCAGCAGCTCTTCCATCTTGGCCAGGTTCCCGGTGACGGTCCGCCACCATCCCCAGTCCGCGCCGAGCAGCTTGCGGAAGCGGTCGGTATCGATCGATGCCTGGGCGCCACCCCCAGTGGCAGCGCGGCGAGCAGGTGGACGATGTCCCGCAGGTCCTTCATCAGTTCAGCTCGACGATCTGGAGCTTGGACAGCGAAGCACGTCCACCGCGTCGATCGTGAACGGCTGGCGGTCGAAGGAGGGCCGGAAATCGAGCACATGGCACATGCTCAACCGGTCCACCACGACGTCGATCGGCCGTCCGGACGGGGCGGCGAAGTACATCTGGCGGTCGCCGTTCAGGCTTGTTGAACCTGCGGTCCGGCTCGCAGCCCGCCCGGTCGAGGTAGTCCGCCACCTTCTTGCGCTGCTTGGTCACGCAGGCGAAGTCGATGTCCTGGTCGCGGCGCAGCCGTGGCGGGAAATCGGGGCACAGCACCCGCACCGCAGCGCCCGCCGAGAAGCTAGGCCCGAGCGGGCATCCGCCGCGCCGCGGGCGAGCGCCAGGCCTCGGGGGAGCGGGTCGTCGGCGGAAGAAGGGGCGTGACCGCACCGGGTGTGCCGTCGTGCCCAGCCTGCTCTCACATCGCGGCGGCACCCGCGGCGGCACCGCCCGGCCCAATACTGCTCAGCGAGTATGCCACGATAGGCCGCAACACCGGTTGACGGCCGTATGCCAGCCTCGCCATCCTGGTTGCATGAGCGAGGCCCAGGTTGCGCCCTAACGCAACCTATCAGTCGGCCGAGCGGGTGCTGGCGCTGCTCAAGAGCTTCGATGACACCCGGACGGAACTGGGGTCGCGAGATCGCCCGCCACGCTACGGCGTGCACAAAGTCCACCGCCTCACGGCTGGCCGCGGCCCTGGAGCGGGCCGGTTTCCTGGCCCGGGCCGGAAGGCGCTACCGCCTCGGCGCTCGAGGTCATCCGGCTGGGCAGCGTCGCGCTGCGCAGCTTCGACCTGGTGGCGACGATGCAGCCGGCCATGGAGAAGCTCTCGCAACGGACCGGGGAAACGGTCAACCTGGCCGTGCCGGACGGCTCGGACGTGCTCAACGTCGCCGAGGTGCCCAGCACCCACATCCTGAGCTGCTCCGGCGGCTGGATCGGCCGCCGCACCAGTTGACACACGCGGTGGCCAACGGCAAAGGTGCTGCTGGCCTACGGGGCACTGCCGCCGCCGCGGGAGCTGGAGCGCTACACCTGCGCAGACGATCACCACACAAGGCGCGCTCGGCGCCGGAACTGGCGCGCGGTCCGCCGGGACGGCTACGCCCAGGCGTGTCGCGGAACTGGAAGAGGGCCTGGTCGCGGTCGCCGCGCCGGTGCATTCGACCCGGCCGGGACGTGCGTCGCGGCCCTTGTCCATCTCCGGCCCGGCGTTCCGGATGCTGCCCGCGACCCTCGACGCGCTGGGTAGGCTATGCGGCAGCGCCTGAGGCAGATGAGGGAGCGGTCATGCGGGACTACATGATCTGCGTGGGCGGCACCTGGCGGGAGGGGCGCGCGGGCCGGATCGCCGGCGGTCAGTTCCGCCACCGGCGAGAGTTCGCCTCGGTGGCCGTCGCGAGCGCCGCCGACGTAGACGATCGGTCGCGGCGGCGGGCACCAGCTGGCCCGGCCTGGGCCGCGCTGTCCGCTTCTCGAGCAGGCCGCCTGCTGCCGGGCGGCCGCCGGGCCGCGATCGACGACCACGCCGACGGCCTGCCCCGCGAGCTGACCCGCGACCAGGGCAAGCCGCTGGAGGCCAGGAAGCCCGCGACGAGGTCAGCGAACTGGCCGGGTACTTCCGGATGGCCGCCGAGGATGCGATCCGCCTGGCGGGGAGCGCACCGCCGTCCACCTCCGCATCGCGGCGCGCGTGCTGACCCTGGCGGTGCCGCTCGGCGTGGTCGGCGTCACCAGCCCGTGGAACTGGCCGTCGCACACGATGGGCGCGGAACTGTTCGCGTGGCCCTGGCCGCGGGCAACACCGTGGTCTGGGTGCCCGCGCCCACCACCTCGGCATGCTGCGCGCTGCTCGCGGAGATCATCACCGCGGCGGGCATCCCGGCCGGGGTGTTCAGCTTCCTGCCCGGCCCCGGGCCGGTGGTCGGCGACGCCGTGGCCGGTCACCCCGGCGTGCGCGCGGTGGGCTTCATCGGTTCGGTGGCCACCGGCGCGAGGCGTCGCCGCCCGCGCGGCGGGCAAGACGCAGCTCCTGGAGCTGGGCGGCAAGCGGCCCCATGGTGATCATGGAAGACGCCGACCTCGGCCTGGCCACCGAGGCGGCGCTGGAAGCCCGCGTACCTGTGTGCGGGCCAGAGCTGCACCGCGGGCGAGCGCTTCCTGGTGCACGCCGCGGTGCGGGCCGAGTTCGTCGAGCGGGTGGTGGCGGCCACCAAGGACCGGATCAGGCTCGGGGACCCGGTCGACCCCGCGACCACCATGGGGCCGCTGAACAACGAGCCGACGGCGGCCAAGTTCGACCGGCACAGTCAGCCGCGCGCTGGGCGATGGGGCCCGGGTGTGTTGGGGCGGCGGCCGCGCGGCGGGCTTCCCACCGCGCTGTTCGCCGACCGACCGTGCTGGACGAGGTCACGCCGGAGATGGAGATCGCCCGCGAGGAGACGTTCGGGACGGTGCTGCCGGTCATCGAGGTCGGCTCCGCGGAGCAGGCACGTGACGAACTGACCAACGCCCTCCCCTACGGGCTCACCGCCGCCGTGTTCCACCGAGGATCTGGAGCGCGGCTCTGGCCTTCTGCCGAGCGGGCCCGAGTAGAGCTGGGTGAACATCAACGCCTCGACCAACCTGTGGGAGTCCCACCTGCCGTTCGGCGGCCGGTCCGGGTCGGTGAGCGGGCGCGGGCGGGTCGGCGGGCGGTACGCGATGGAGAGCTTCACCGAGCCGAAGACGATCGTCTACCCGGCTCCCGATACGGCACATGAACTCGCGGCAACCTCAACGAAGCGGAAGGCAGCGCCGAAGCATGACCACGCCGGGCGAGCCGGGGCCGCCGTGCCGGACGGGCCGCGTGGACCCGGAACCGGCTGGAGCCGGGTACCTGGGCATGCGGGTCGGCGAGTTCCTCGACGAGCTGCCACCGCCCGGCCGGACCCGGGAGGCGGCTCCACCGCCGCCCCTCGCGTGTCGCCCTCGCCGCCGCCCTGTGCGCGATGACGGCGAGAACTGTCGGCGCGCGCAGCTGGCTCACGCCCCCGGCTTGCGGCGGACTCACGCGGGCTGCTGCGCCGGGCGGCCCCGCTGGCCCAGGCTGACGCGGACGCCTACTGGCGGCGTGCTCGCCGCGCGCCGGGCACCGGGCTAGCCCGGCGGCCAGCAGCGGGCGGAGCGGGTCTCACGCCGCGCTGGCGCAGGCCACGGAGGTGCCCTGGAGTTGGCCGAAGCTTGGCGACCGGGCTGGCCGCGCTGGCCGCGGAGATCGCCGCCCGGGGCGATCCGGCCGTCCGCGGTGACGCCCTCACCGCCGCCCGGCCTCGCCGCCGCGGCCGCGCAGTCGGCCGCGGCACTGGACGAGATCAACCTCGCGGGCACGCCGGACGATCCCCGGACCGCCCGGGCCACGCGCTGGCCGCCCGCGCGGCGCGCGCTGGACCGCACAGGCCGCGCCCAAGCCGGCGATCGCTCGGCGCCCCGAGTGACCGCCGGGCCGTCACCCCTTGGCAATCACCTGGAAGGTGGCCAGGGAGGGATCGGCCGCGTAGGCCGATCCGCCCTTGCGCCTGGCCGGCGCGCGAGTTGCCGCCAGGGCATCGGCGGTGATCACTTCGCCGGGTGCGAGCACTGGGATGCCCGGCGGGTAGGGCCACGGCGAGTTCGGCGCTGATCCGGCCGACGGCCACGTCAGCCACGACGGTCTCGTTTGGTGAAAAAATGCCTCCCGCGGCGGGATCGCCATCTCCGGCGACACCGACCACGCCGGAGACGGATCGGGACGCCGCGCCGGGCCGCGGCGCGCTCGATCGCGGCCGCCAGGGTGGCGGTGAACCGCTCCACCGTGTCCTCGGTGTCGGCGACCGTGATGATCGGCACGATCATGTCCCGGTCGCCAAGTTCCACCGGCATCCCGGCGGCGATCAGGTCGGCCTCGACCGGTATCCGTCCGCTCCGGCGCCTGAGCCAGCAGCACCACCAGCTGGCCGGGTCCACGCCGGGCCGTCGAGCACGGCCAACGCCGAGCACCTCGGCCAGCCGCCGCCGCGCGTCTGGCCACCAGCCGCAGCAAGCGGCCGCACGACAACTTGCTCGTCCCGGGCCAGCAGCGCGCGCGCCGCGTCGATGCTCGCGGTGATCGCTCCCGCCGGGCTGGTGGTGTGGGTGGCCTCGAAGGCGCGGTCGAGCCCTGGCCCGGTCCAGGTGCTGGGTGCGGGCGAGCACCAGGGCGGCCTGAGTGCTGGCGGGCAGCGCCTTGTGCGCGCTGGTCACCATTCCGTCCGCGCCCGCGGCGATCGCATGCGGCGGCAGGTCGGGGTGGAACCCCAGGTAGCGCAGCCCAGGCCGCGTCCACGAAGCGGGACACCCGCCTCGTGCGCGGCATCCGCGTGCCCGGCCGAGGTCCCCGATGGTGCCCACGTAGGAGGGTCGCCGAGGAACACCCCGCAGGCCCCGGGATGGGCGGCGAGGGCGGCACGGACGGTCGCCACGGCGACGGCGGCGGGCAGCCCGGTCGCCGGGTCGCGTTCCGGCCGCACCCACACCGGCCGCAGGCCCGCCAGCCACCAGCCCGAGCAGCGGGACCGGTGCAGGCGACCTGGTGACGATGATCTCCCTTGCCCCGGGGCGCCGACCGCGAGGGCCAGGGCCTGGTTGCCGTGCGTGGAGCCCGCCACCGAGAACCGGCACCAGTCCGCGCCCCAGAGCCGCGCGGCCCGGGACTCGGCGTCGGCGAGCAGCGTATCGGCGTGCTTGATCGTGTCCACGCCGCCGTACAGCGGGATGTCCCCGGCCACCACGGCCCCGGTCAGATCCTGCCGCTGCTTGTGCCCCTGGCGTGCACATGGAGGTGAGCGCGCCGCGCTCCGGCGATAGCTCGGTGGACAACAGCCACCCGTCGAGCAGCGGGGCATCGGCGCGCAGCCCCTGCGCGGAGTCGCGCGGGTCGGTCACTGGCTGGGCGGGTCCTGGCACGTGGCTAGTCTGCCCGACGGTCAAGAGCGCCGTCGATACGCAGGCGGTATCCGGCACCGCGGACCTTCTCGATCACCGGTTCCGCCGATCTTGCTGGCGCAGGTACCCGACGTGCCCGTCGACGAGGTTGGTCTGCGGGTCGAAGTCCATGCCCCAGGCCATCGCGAGCAGTTCCGGCGGGACAGGACCTGGCGGGGATATCAGGGAGCGCAGGACGCCGTGCCGGTAGAACTCGACCTGCTCGGCCGGGAGCGGCGTGGCGCCCAGGATCAGGTCGGCGGCCTTCTCGGCGACCATCATCACCGGGCGCGTAGATGTTGCCGTTGGTGACGTAGGGCATCACCGAGGCGTCGACCACCCGCAGCCCGTCCAGCCCGTGCACGCGCATGCGTCCGGGGTCGGCACGACCGCGTCCGGCCCCACGCCCATCTTCGCCGTGCAGGACGGGTGCAGCGCGGTCTCCGCGTCGCGGCGCGACCCAGTCCAGGATCTGCTCGTCGCGTCTCGACCGCAGGGCCCGGGCGACAGCTCGCCGCCGTTGAAGGCGTCGAACGCGGGCTGGCTCAGGATCGTGCCGGGCGATCTGGATCGGCCTCTGTCCACTCCCGCCGGTCGGTCGGTGTGGACAGGTAGTTGAACCGCAGCGCCGGGTGCACCGCGCGGATCCGTGCGAGATGATCTTCACCGGGCCGCGCGAGTCCGAGTACATCGGGCCGATGTGCACCTGGTAGCCGTGCGCCCGCGTGGCAGCGAGAGCCGTCGTAGCGGATCGCGACGGGCAGGAAGTGGAACATCAGGTTCGGGTAGGCGACGTCGTCGTTGCTCGCGGACGAAGCCGCCGCCCTCGAAGTGGTTGGTCGCGCCCGGACCGCGTGCGGACGAACAGCCAGCTGCGCGCCGACCATCGGGCCGGTTGCGCCACTTCAGCGCGGGCGCCACCGGAGACCGGCAGCTTCGGACGCCGTACTGGACGTACACCTCCAGGTGGTCCTGCAGGTGCTCGCCCACGCCGGGCAGGTCGTGCGACCGACGTCGATGCCGAGCGCGCTCGAGCTCGCGCGGCGTTGCCCGACGCCGGACAGCTGGAGCAGCTGCGGCGAGTTGATCGCGCCGCCGCAGACGGATGACCTCGCCGGCGCTGACCCGCTCTGGCCCGACCCCGGCCCGGCGTACTCGACGCCGACCGCGCGCGGGCCCGTCGAACACGATCCGGTTGACGAAGGCGCGGGTGACCGACCGTCGAGGTTCGGGCGGCTCATCACCGGATGCAGGTAGGCCCGCGCCGCGCTGACAGCCGCCGGCCGCGGTGGATGTTGCGGTCGAAGGCGGCGAAGCCCTCCTGCCGGAAGCCGTTGACGTCGTCGGTGAGCGGGTAGCCGGCCTGCTGCACCGCCTCGAAGAACGCGCCGAACAGCGGGCTCGTCGGCCGGGCCGCGCTCGAGCACGAGCGGCCCGTTGCCGCCGCGGTACGTCGTCGGCGCCCGGCGAGGCAGCGTCTCCATCCGCTTGAAGTACGGCAGGCAGTGCGCGTAGTCCCAGTCCGCCATCCCGGGTCGGCCGCCCAGCGCTCGTAGTCGAGCGGGTTGCCGCGCTGGAAGATCATCCCGTTGATGCTGCGACGAGCCGCCGAGCACCTTGCCGCGGGCGTGGTAGATCCGCCGCCCGTTCATGTACGGCTCGGGCTCCGACTCGTACTTCCAGTCGTAGAACCGGTTGCCGATCGGGAACGGTGAGCGCCGGCGGGCATGTGGATGAACACGTCCCAGCGGTAGTCGGACCGGCCTGCCTCCGAGCACGAGCACCCGGCGTCGACGGGTCGGCGGTCAGCCGGTTCGCCAGCGGCGCGCAGCTGCCGAGCCGCCGCCCACGATCACGTAGTCATAGCGCGCCTGTGTCATCGGCCCTCCCCGGGATGGCGCCCGGCGCCTCCCCGGAGAGGAAGCGTCCGAAGCGGTTTTATCTCGCATTACGCTACCGGCGTGGTGACCTCGCCCGAGACCTGAATGTGGCCCCGGCCAGCTACCCGCAGTCCGGCTATCCTGACATCCCGGCTCGGCCGACCTCCTGCTCATCCGGCACGGCCAGTCGGAGCCTCTACGTGCCGGGTACGCCGTTCCCGCTCGTGGAGGGGCACGCGGACCCCGGCCTTACACCGGGCGGCCAGGAGCAGGCCAGAGCGCCTGGCCGACCGGCTGGCCACCGCCCGTATCGACGCGATCTACGTGAGCACGCTGCGGCGCACCGCGCAGACCGCGGCGCCGCTGGCGGCCGGCTCGGCCTCGCCCCCAGGTGGAGCCCGGGCTGCGCGAGTGCACCCTCGGCGACTGGGAGGGCGGCGAGTACCGGCAGCGGGTGGCCGAGCGCGATCCGGTCGTCCGGCAGGTCTTCGAGCGGGAGCGCTGGGAGGTGATCCCGGGCGCGGAGACCTCGGCGTCGCTCGCGGCCCGGGTCCGCGCCGCGATCGAACGGCTTGCCGCCGCGCACTCCGGGCACCGGCTGGCCGTCTTCACCCACGGCGGTGTGATCGGGCAGGCACTGGCGCTGGCCAGCGGTTCCCGGCCGTTCGCGTTCCTGTCCGCCGGACAACGGGTCCATCTCCCGGCTGGTGGTCACCGGGCGGCACTGGATCGTCCGCGGCTTCAACGACACCGCGCACCTTGACGGCTCACGGCCGGGCTGAGTGCCCCTTTCGAATCTCGTCCGCACATTGGGCCTCCCCGGTTCGTTGAGCCGTGAACCGAGCTCCAACCCCGCATGCGTGTTAAGGAGTACAGGGGATCGGCCGCCGGGTGCCGCGCAACCCCTGCTGGCGCGGCCCGGCGACAAACCCGGAGCGGTCGCGGTTACCCCGAGAGCCGCGGCCGCTCCGGCTCTCCTGCCCACCCCGGCCGCCCGCGGCCGTCTCCGGCGGCCCGCGCGGCTACTTCGCCGTGACCAGCGGGGCGAGCAGGTCGCCGTGCCCGGCCACCCGGTCCAGCACCTCACCGCTGGTGAACACCAGATCTTCCCGCCGCGTGCACCGCGCGACCTTCGTCCCAGGTCACCGGCGTGGACACGGTCGGCTGGCTGCGGGCCCGCAGCGGAGTACGGCGCGATCGTGGTCTTGTGGGCGTTGTTCTGGCTCCAGTCGATGAGGACCTTGCCCGGGCGCAGCGACCTGGTCATCCGGGAAACCACGTAGCGGGGCAGATCGCGCTCAGGCGCTCGGCCAGGGCCCGGAGCGATCGCGCTGGCTTCGTCCGAGCTGGCCCCGGACAGCGGGGCGAGCAACTGGAGCCTTGCCGCCCGAGGTCTTGGCGAACGCCTCGAAGCCTCCTCGGCCAGCAGCGGGCGCAGCAACTGCGCCACCGCGCAGCATTCCACGATGGTCGCGGGTGCCCCGGGATCGAGGTCGAAGACCAGCAGGTCGGGCTCGGCCACGTGCGGCAGCCGCCACATGGGGGTGTGCAGTTCCAGGCCTAAACCAGGTTGGCGGTCCAGATGAGGGTGGAGGCAGGTCCCCGGCGATCACATACCGCACCCAGTCCCGGCCCGAGGTCGAGCCGGGCGCGGGCAGGCTGTCTCGGTCCGCACCCAGCCGGGCCGGTGGTCGGGCCGCGTGCTTGTTGTAGAAGTGCTGGCCGGTGACGCCGTCCGGGTACCGCTTGAGGGTCAGCGGGCGGGCGGCGATGTGCGGCAGCAGCACGGGCGCGATGCGCAGGTAGTAGTCGATCACCGCGCCCTTGGCAGAGCCGGTGTCCGGGTACAGCACCTTGGCCAGGTTGGTCAGGACCAGGCTCCGGCCCTCGACTTCGACCTCGACCTTGTCGGGATCGGGGCTCATGTCCGTCGCCCCTCCCGGCCGCTGAGGTCGCGTGACGCCTGCCCGTCTGACCTACCCTCCCCCGATCAGGAAAAACGGTAACCCCGCCGGACCGGGGCCCGCCTGGCCAGCGCCGCCCGAGTCGGCCAGCCGCCCAGCCAATCGGCCGGTGCTGTCATCCATGAGGACCGCACAGGCGCGCCCATACCGTGGGACCCCTGGCCGTTCGCGGATCGCTGCACGCGAACTGCCGGGGCTTGAGCCTTCCCGGGCCGAGTTATGACCGCTCCGCGAGATCGCAGGCTGATATTCGGCTGGATCACACGAAATCATCAGCATTCCTGGACCGGATCCCAACCTCCGGGCGATGAACTTCTAACTGGCGGGCCGCCCCGGAGAACCCAGGATCCCCGTCCACCGGGGCGCCCCGCCGCCAGCGATCAGGGTTTTCATCGCAGACCCATCGGCGATGCTCACCTCCGTGGCGCCGCCCGTCCCGGAGCCGAACTCGAGTCCTCGTTGGCGGAGCAGGTGCGCGACGGTAGCAACGGAGGCGTAATGGCCGCTTTCCGGATGACGCCACACTGGTGCCACAAGAGTGCCGCCGGGTAGCCCGACCGCGCAGTGAAGCTCCCGGCTGCTCTGTGGGCCAGTGGCCGATGCGGCGATCGACTTCCATGTGCACCTGCCCACCCCGGACTGGCTGGACGGCAGCATGGCCGGGTACGTCGAGGCGGCCGAGGCCTACTTCCGGTCGCCGGTTGCAGCGCGCAGTCGCTCGGCGGAGCTGGCCGCCTGGTACCGCGGGCTCGAGGCTGAGGGCGGTCCTGCTGGCCTGGGACGCGGAGACCGGCCACCGGGCGGCCGCGGGTGCCGAACGAGACCGTCGCCGCGCGCGCTGCCGCGAGCTACCCCGACGTGTTCACCGGCCTGGGCTCGGTCGACCCGCACAAGGGCGAGCGCGGCCGTGGCCGAGGTGGCAGAACATCGCCGCGCTCGGGCTGCGCGGGGTCAAGTTCCACCCGTCGCTGCAGGCGTTCGCGCCGGACGACCCGCAGTACTGGCCGATCTTCGCGGCCTGCGAGCGGCACGGGCTGCTGGCCCTGTTCCACACCGGGACCAGCGGCATCGGCGCCCGCCAGCCCGGCGGCCAGGGCATCAGGATCGACCTGGCGCACCCGCATCAAGCTCGACGCCGGTGGCGGCGGCGCGCCCGGAGCTGACCGTGGTGGCCGCGCACTTCGGCTGGCCGTGGCACATGGAACTGATCGCCATGGCGCTGCACAAGACCAACGTCTACATCGACATCTCCGGCTGGGCGCCGCGCCGCATCCCGGCCGAGGTGATCCGCGAGCTGCGCGGGCGGCTGTCCGGGCAGTTCCTGTGGGGCAGCGACTTCCCGTTCATCGCGCCCGGAGCGGTGCCTGGCCGAACTCGACTGCGCTCGACCTGCCCGGCCCGGTGCTGGAGCGGCTGCTGCACGAGAACGCGTCCCGGATCCTCGGCCTGGACCGGGACTAGCCCGGATTGAGCATGGACTTCTCGCTGACCCCGGACCAGGTGCTCATCCGGGACGCGGTCCGCGAGGTCTGCGCCCGGTTTCCCGGCCAGTACTGGCGCGATCGAGGCGAACGGCGAGTACCCCGCGCAGTTCGTTACGCGGAAATGACAAGGCTCGGCTGGCTGTCGGTGCTGCCATCCCGAGAGTACGGCGGCGGGGGCCAGGAGGCGTCACCGAGGCCAGCGTCATCCTGGGAGGAGGTGCACCGGTCCGGCGGCAACGCCAACGCCTGCCACGCCCAGCTCTACACCATGGGCGCGCTGGCCAGGCACGGCAACGAGGGCAGAAGCGGCGCTGGCTGCCGCCGCTGGCCGCCGGTGAGCTTCGGCTCAGGCGTTCAGGATCACCGAGCCGGACGCGGGGTCCGACTCACCCGGATCGCCACCCGCGCCGAGCGGGACGGCGGGGACTACGTCGTCACCGGCCAGAAGACGTTCATCAGCCGGGCGGAGCAGACCGACCTGATGCTGCTGCTGGCCGGACCGGCCCGCCTACCGCGGCCGATCGTGCCGCGGGCCTGTCGCTTTCCTCGTCGACCTGCGGGCAATGGCGGCACGGTGGAGACGCGCCGCATCCCGCGATGTTCAACTACCACACCTACCGGTCTTCTTTTCCAGGTTGCGGGTCCCGGTAAATCGACCTGATCGGCGTGGAAGGGCGCGGGTTCCGGCAGGTCCTCGACGGTTTTAACGCCGAACGATGCCTCCCTGGCCAGCGAGGCCATCGGCGATGGGCTGTTTTTCCTCGATCGCGCCAGCAAGTACGCGTCAGCGGGAGGTGTTTGGCAGGCCGATCGGGGCCAACCAGAGGGGTCGCTTTCCCGCTGCGCCGCAGGCCAAGGCCAGGTCGAGGCGCGCGTCCTTGCTGCGGTTCAAGGCGGCGAGCCTGTTCGACGCGGGCAAGCCGTGCGGGGCGGAGGCGAACATGGCCAAGCTGCTTGCCTCCCAGGCCTCAGCCGAGGCCGGAAACGCGAGCCAATGCACACCTTTGGCGGCTTAACGCGTTCGCCGCCGAGTTGCGACATCCCGAGCGCAAGTTCCGGGAGACCAAGCTGCTGGAGATTGCGCCGGTGAGCATAACAACCTCGTGCTGGCCTATACCTCGCGCAGCGTTCTGGGCCCTCCCCGCTCCTGCTGGCGCTTTCCAGCCCCGCAGCACGCCAGCCCCAACGCCACACACCCGCGCTTTGTTTTATCGTGGTTGGCGCAGCCTGACCAAAGAATGTCGTCGTTGGCGCAGCCACGACAAACCGCGTGGCGAGCGGGGCTCCCAGGCGCGGCACCCGGCCATCGGGGGGCTGGGCCGACGGCCGGATGGCCCGGGCAGGCGGTGCAGGTCGCACAATGTCACGACATGACCGACCTTCTCTGCGCCAGGTCTTCGATGACCCGCCACAGTGCTGCCGCTGGCCCGCCGCCGACGCGCAGCGGCCCCCGCTGCTGACCGATAGTCAGGCTCCGAAGTCGGGATTCGGCGCCGTCCGCGCGCTCACGCCGAGGTCGTGGCCACTCGGCGTTCCGGCCGGGCGAAGCTCATCGCGCTGGCGGGCGAGAACCGGGGCGGGCAAGACCCACGCTGGTGCGCTGCATCGCCGGTGACATCGCCCCGGCGGGCGGCCCAGATCTTCCCTGGCGGGCCAGG
>ERZ1370068.9125-contig-7926_pt1 | contig 14374 bp, 21 predicted proteins | sample MGYA00561227_ERZ1370068 | MGnify/ENA primary metagenome ERZ1370068 (study PRJEB38410, sample SAMEA6850437) | metagenome | study: Metagenomic assessment of the ecological functions of the soil: analysis of the soil microbiota associated with the...
CTGCGCCGGTCGGCAGCATGTCGCGCGCGCGAACTGCTGCCATGCCGCGCTCCCAGACGACTGCGCGGCGGCGGTCGCGGGCGGCCGCGACGGAGGCGGTCGGCCCGGGCCATGGGCGGCGGGTGGTCTTTTGGGGTGCTGCATGCGGGCTTCAGGTCGCGCCGTCTCAGGCGCCGCGTCGTCGGTGGGACGGCTGAGTGTCGCGGAAGGATACCAATACACCTCGCCCGTCGTGCGCTGATGACCTCGCATCACCGTGAGCGCCGCGCCGCAGGGGCCGCCGGCGCAGCGCCCGGTCGGCGGCTCGTAGGCCGCGCCGTGGATCGAGCAGATGATGAACTCGCTGTCGCTGTCGAGGAACTCGCCGGGCTGCCAGTCCATCTCGGTCGGCACATGCACGCAGCGGTTCAGGTAGGCCGACCACGCGGCCGTCGAAGCGCAGCGCGAAGGCGCGCGCCGGCTGGCGGTAGTGCAGCACGTCGAAGACGAAGCGCCGTGCCGCTGCTCGGCCAGCTCGGTCGGAGCGCACAGCGGCCTGCGGCCGTCGGCCGACGTCGTCAGGCATGGCTCAGCTCATGGCTAGCAGCCAGTCGTGCAAGCTCGCGCGTGGAGTGCGCAACGTGCAGCGGCGTCGAACGCGCTGAAGGCGTCGTGCTCGTGCGCGCCATAGCTCACGCCGATGCTGCGCGCGTGCCGGCATTCGCGGCCAGCTGCAGGTCGTGCGTGGTGTCGCCGACCATCAGCGTGCGCTCGGCGCGCACGCCGAAGCTCGCGCATCAGCTCGATGCAGCATCAGCGGATCGGGCTTGGACGCGGTCTCGTCGGCGGTGCGGGTGGCGTCGAACAGGCCATGCAGCTGCGCAGCCGCTCAGCGCTTCGTCGAGGCCGCGGCGCGACTTGCCGGTGGCCACGCCAGCCAGTGGCCGCGCGCTCGCAGCGCCTGCAGCATCTCCAGCGTGCCGTCGAACAGCACGATCTCGTGCTGGCTGCGCGAAGTAGTGGTGGCGGTAGCGCGCGCCCGAGCTCGGGGTAGCGCTCGCGCGGCAGGTCGGGCGCGCGCGTGCTGCAGCGCCTCGGCCAGGCCCAGGCCGATCACGTAGGCTGGCGTCGCTCGTCGCTGGGCACGGCGACGCCGAGGTCGGCGCAGGCGGCCTGGATGCAGCGCGCGATCAGCGCGGTCGAGTCGAACAGCGTGCCGTCCCAGTCGAAGGCGATCAGGTCGAAGCGGCGGGCGGACGTCATCGGAGCAGCTGCGAGCGCGTGGAGCAGCGCGCGCGCATTCTGCGCGGCAAGCGGCGCTGTCGAGCTCGATGCGTCTCGCCGCTCGCCGGGTGGTGTGAAGCGCAGCCGCCGGGCATGCAGGAACATGCGCTCGAAGCGCACGGCGCGACCGCGTGCCACGCGCCAGCGCCTTGTTGAGCGCGAAGTCGCCGTACTTGTCGTCGCCGACGATCGGGTGGCCGTCGTCGCGCCAGGTGGACGCGGATCTGGTGCGTGCGGCCGGTCTTGATGGTCACGTCGAGCAGGCGTGCAGCCGGCGAAGCGCGCGCGCCACCTCGCACCAGCGTGATCGAGCGCGCGGCCGCGTCGTGCGTCCTCGGCGACCGCGCGCACGCGGCGCTCGCCGTCGGCCGGTCGAGGTACTTGCGCAGCGGCACGTCGATCACCTTGCGCGTTCGCCGGCCAGGCGCCGATCGACCAGCGCCGCATAGGTCTTGCCGGTCTCGCGCTCGCGGAACTGGTCCTGCAGCGCGACCAGCGCGCGGCGCTTCTTGGCGACCAGCAGCAGGCCCGGAGGTCTCCTTGGTCGAGCCGGTGCACCAGTTCGAGGAACTGCGCGCCGGGCCGCGCGCGGCGCAGCTGCTCGATCACGCCGAAGCTCACGCCGCTGCCGCCGTGCACCGCCACGCCGGCCGGCTTGTCGATCGCCAGCAGGCGCTCGTCTTCGTAGACGACCGGAAACTCGCGCGCCGGCGCGGCCGGCGGCGCTCGGCTCCGATCGGCGACGCGCACCGGCGGCACGCGCACCTCGTCGCCGAGCGCCAGCCGCGTGTCGGCGCCGGCGCGGCCCTTGTTGACGCGCACCTCGCCCGAGCGGATGACCCGGTAGACATGGGTCTTGGGCACGCCCTTGAGCAGCTTGACGAGGAAGTTGTCGAGGCGCTGGCCGTCAGAGCCCTCGTCGATGCGGACGTTGCACACGCCGGACGCACGCCGTCGGCGCGACCGGCGCGGCCGCCTGTGACGGCCGGCTTGCCGCGGCCGCTTTTGCCCCTATAATGCGTTGCTCCACGTCGTCGCCGTAAGTGCTTGATTTTCCAGAGTTTAGCCTCGCGCACGAAGCGCGTGCGAGGCGGCCGGCGGGCATGGCGTCCGGCCACACGGTGATGCAACGCCTCGCGTCGCTGGCGGGCGGCGTCCCCAGTGACGGCGGCGGCTCCAGCGCGAGCGGCAGAGCAAACAAGAACGAACCCCGACAAAGGTTTCCAGGCAGCCGGAGACGAAAGCGTTGCACGATCAAGCGCACCGCCGCGCTGACGCACGCCTTCCGCGTCCAGTGACCAAGCGGATGTTGACCGCCGACCCCCGCGCCACGCGCGCTCGCTGCCGCCGAGCGCCCGGGCGGCGCCTGCGCGAGCTGCGCGCGATGCCGGCGACGCGCTGCCGCCGGCGCACCGTGCTCGGCGCCGCCGCTACGCCGGCGCACGCACGCGCCAACGCTGCGCTGCCTCGACCGGCGTCACGGCTCGCCTGCGCAGTCCAGGGCGATTCCTTCCGGTTCCTCTCGTTTCTCGTGCATCGATCGTCGCCGCTCGGCCCTGCCGCGGCGAGCGGTGCGATCGCGCGGCCTCGCGACGGGCCGCGCCGAAGGAGTGCACGATGAAACGCATGCTGATCAACGCGACGCAGCCCGAAGAGCGCCGCCTGGCCATCGTCGATGGCCAGAAGCTGATGGACTTCGAGACCGAGATCGAAGGTCGCGAGCAGCGCAAGGGCAACATCTACAAGGCGGTCGTGACGCGCGTCGAGCCCTCGCTCGAGGCCTGCTTCGTCGACTACGGCGAAGACCGCCACGGCTTCCTGCCGTTCAAGGAAATCTCAAGCAACTACTTCCGCGAAGGCGCCGACGCGCGCAGCGCGCGCATCCAGGACGCGATCACGCGACGGCGACGAACTGCTGGTCCAGGTCGAGAAGGAAGAGCGCGGCAACAAGGGCGCGGCGCTGACCGACCTTCGTCTCGCTGGCCGGCCGCTACCTGGTGCTGATGCCGAACAACCCGCGCGGCGGCGGCGTCTCGCGCCGCATCGAGGGCGAGGACCGCGAGGAGCTGAAGGAAAACCTCGACCAGCTCGAGTACCCGAAGGGCATGAGCCTGATCGCCCGCACCGCCGGCATCGGCCGCACCGCGCCCGAGCTGCAGTGGGACCTGAACTACATGCTCAAGCTCTGGACCGCCATCGACGGCGCGGCCAAGGCCGGCAAGGGCGCGTTCCTGATCTACCAGGAATCGTCGCTGGTGATCCGCGCGATCCGCGACTACTTCACCGCCGACGTCGGCGAGATCCTGATCGACACCGACGACATCTACGACCAGGCGCAGCAGTTCATGAGCCACGTGATGCCGGAGACGGCGCACAAGGTCAAGCGCTACCGCGACGACGCGGCCGCTGTTCAGCCGCTTCCAGATCGAGCACCAGATCGAGACCGCGTTCGCGCGCACCGTGCAACCTGCCGTCGGGCGGCGCGATCGTGATCGACCACACCGAGGCGCTGGTCTCGGTCGACGTCAACTCGGCGCGCTCGACGCGCGGCAGCGACATCGAGGAGACCGCGACCCGCACCAACCTCGAAGCCGCCGACGAGATCGCGCGCCAGATGCGCCTGCGCGACCTCGGCGGCCTGATCGTCGTCGACTTCATCGACATGGAAGAGTCGAAGAACCGGCGCGAGGTCGAGACGCGGCCTGCGCGACGCGCTGCGCCACGACCGCGCCCGCGTGCAGTTCTGCGTCGATCAGCAAGTTCGGCCTGCTCGAGATGAGCCGCCAGCGCCTGCGCCCGGCGCTCTGCGAAGGCAGCCACATCACCTGCCCGCGCTGCAACGGCACCGGCCACATCCGCGACACCGAATCGTCGCGCGCTGCAGATCCTGCGCATGGTCCAGGAAGAGTCGATGAAGGACAACACCGCCGCCGTGCACGTGCAGGTGCCGGTCGAGGTGACGTCGTTCCTGCTCAACGAGAAGCGCACCGAGATCACCAAGATCGAGCTGAAGCAGCGCGTCACCGTGCTGCTGGTGCCGAACAAGACACCTCGAGACGCCGAACTACCGGCTCGAGCGCCTGCGCCACGACGACCCGCGCCTCGAGAACCTGCAGGCCAGCTACACGATGGTCGACGAGCCGGAAGACGAGGTCGGCATCACGCGGCGCGAGAAGGCCAAGGCCAAGCAGGAGCCGGTGATCAAGGGCATCCTGCCCGAGACACCCGGCGCCGATCGCGCCGCCGAAGCCCGAGACCGTGGCCCGTGACGGTTGCGCCGCGCGCCGGCGCCCGCGGCGGCTGCGGACGGCCGCACCGGCCCGTACGGCGGCGCCGGCCGCTGGTACCGGCTTCTTCCGGGTGGGTCAAGCCACTCTTCGGCGCCGCCGAGCACTCGACTACGGCCGTCGCGAAAGCTGCCGCGCGTGCCGGCCGCGGCGGGCGAGACGGGTGAGCGTCGCGAAGGACGCGGCGATCGCGGCGCCCGCGGTGGGCGCGGCGATGCGCGCGCGCAGACGCGGAGAACGCGGTCGCGACGGGCGACGCGCGAGCCGCGCGGCGGCAGACGCGGCGAGCGCGGTGAGCGCGGCGCAGCGACGCCGGAGACGCGGCGAGCAGCGCGCGTGACGGTCGTGACGGTCGTGGCCGTCGCGGTGAAGCCGGAGGCGAGGCCGCCGCCGACGTCCCCGCGCGTGAGCGGTGAAGAGCGCACGGTCCAGGAAACGGCGCGTGCCGCGCGAAGGTCGGGGCGAAGGCCGCCGCGGCCCGCGTCCGGAGCGCGAGCCGCGATCGTCCGGCGCCGCTGGAAGCGGCCAACGACGAGTCCGTGCAGCCGCAGCCCTTCGTCGACACGGTGCCCGGCATCGAAACGGCCGAGGCCGGAACCGAGGCGCGCGAAGGCAGTGGACGCCGACGCCGACGCGGCCGTGGCGGCCGTGATCGCGACGAGGCGCGCCAAGGTGAAGGCGCCACGCCGCAGGAAGCGGCAGAGCCGTCCATCGTCGCCGTGCCGGTGGCGCCGACCTCGATGCCGCGCCCGTGAGCGGCTTCGCCCGCCGGGGGCGAGGAAGAAGGGCCGCCGGCCGAGACCGGCGAACGCGAGGGCGGACGCCGCCGTCGCGGGCGGTCGCGATCGTCATCGCCGCGAGCGCCCCGAGGACGGAGTGCCGAAGCGGCGTCAGAGGCGGCCTCGGCCGCCAGCGGCGCTGGGATTTCCGGCCGTCGTCGAAGAGGAAGCGGCGCGCCGCGAGCCCGGCCGAGGCGACCTACGCCGGGAGTCGGCTGCGGTCGCGCCTGCCGCACCGGCCCACGCGGCGCCGGCGGTGATCAAGCCCTTCGAGCTGCCGACCGACGAGCTGCAGGCGGTCGCTGAAGCGGCCGGGCTGCAATGGGTCAACTCGGACGCCGAGAAGATCCCGCGCCGCGCAGGAGGCGATGGCCAACGAGCCGAAGCCGCATCCGCGTGCCGCGCGAGATCAAGCCGGTCGTCATGATCGACGAGGGGCCGCTGGTACTCGTCGAGACGCGGAAGGACCTGGCGCAGTTCAAGCTGCCGTTCGAGACGACGCAGGGATCGCGGCCCCAGGCCTGACGTGGAGGGTGGGCATCGCCCACCCACACGCGCGCGTCAGGGCAGGCGCTCAGCGCCTGCCGATACGTCGGCGTGCGTGCATCAGCTCGTCCCAGGGCAGCGGCGCAGCTCTGCGGCAGCAGATGCGAGGCGCCGCGCCTCGCTGTCGGCGTATCGCGCCTGCCAGCGGCCTTGCTCGAGCGCCTGCTGCAAGCCGTCGCAGCAGCTCATCGACCGGCGCGCCCGCCGTCGACCTGCGACTGGTTGCACAGCAGCACCATGATCGCAACCGGCGTTGAGCGCCGCGATCCTCCTTCGACCGGGACTGCCCGCCACGCGCGCGCCTTCCATGCTCAGGTCGTCGCGCACGATGGCGCCGGCGAAGCCGAGCTGGCCGCGCAGGATGTCGCTTCAGCCAGCGCGCCGAAAAGCCGGCCGGCAGCGCATCGACCTTCGGGTAGACGTGACGTGCGCCGGCATCACGCAGGTGAGCGTCGGTGCCAGCCAGTCGTACGGGCTGCGCGTCGTCGGCGAGGATCGCTCGTCGAGCGTTGCGTCGTCGACCGGCCCGCGCGACATGCGAGTCGGCCATGGCGTAAGCCGTGCGCCGGGAAGTGCTTGCCGCAGTTGGCCATGCCGGAGCGCAGCAGGCCGTGCATCAGGCTCTTGCGCGAGCAGCGTCGACGACGCGCGCGGTCGCGGTGGAAGGCGCGGTCGCCGATCACGCTCGCTGCGGCCGTGGTCGAGGTCGAGCACCGGCGTGAAGCTGAGGTCGACGCCGCAGGCGCGCAGCTCGGCGCCGAGCACGTAGCCGGCGGCGGTCGCGGCGTCGGCGGCACGCATCGGCGTCTTCGCATCCACAGCTCGCCGAGCGCGCGCATCGGCCGGCAGGTGCGTGAAGCCGTCGGTGCGGAAGCGCTGCACGCGGCCGCCTTCGTGGTCGACGCAGATCAGCGATGTCGGGCCGGCAGCGACTTGATCTCGGCGGTCAGCTCGGTGAGCTGGCGGCGGTCCTGCCAGTTGCGCGCGAAGAGGATCAGGCCGCCGGTCGAGCGGATGCTGGCAGGCGGCGGCGGTCGGCGTCGTTGAGCGCGGTGCCGGCGATGTCGAGGATGACGGGGAGTGCATGCTTGGTGAGCACGGAAACGTGCAGGTGGAATGTGCAGAGTGTCGCTTGCCGGATCATTCTTAGTTTCCACGTCGTCGTTCGACGACGACGAAGCTGCGCCGCGTAGTCGGTCTCGTCGCTCACGCGTCACATGTGGCGCGCAGGCCTGCGCGCCTCGAACCACTCGGCCAGCTCGCCGTGCAGGCGGATCATCGGGCTTGCCGCTCGGCTCGTTGACGATCTCGCAGGCGCGCCAGGTCATCGGCATGCGCATGCCCAGGCCGATCGCCTTGGAGAAGGCCTCCTTGGCGGAAAAGCGCGTTGCCAGGTAGCGCGATGCCGCGCTCCTCGACCTGCGCGCCGGCGGCAGCGGAAAACGTCGATCTCGCTGCGGGCCGAGCACCTTCTCGGCGAAGCGCTCGCCGCGGCGCGCGCAGCGTAGCGGCGATGCGGCGGATGTCGCAGATGTCGGTGCCGATGCCGTAGATCATCGCGCCGGCCGCTCGCTGACGCGGCGGTGGCCTGGCGCAGGCGCGCGCAGGAATGCAACGGAGGTAGTCGCGCACCGTCTCGCACAGGCCGAGCTCCAGCGCGTCGGCGACCAGCGCGTGGCCGATCGACACCTCCTGCACGCCGGGCACGGCGCGCAGGAAATCGGCGAGGTTGGCGCGGTTCAGGTCGTGGCCGGCGTTGACGCCCAGGCCCTCGCGCAGCGCCGCTTCGGCGCGTGGCGGCGAAGCGCGCCAGCACCGCGCGCTCGCTGCGGCGTGCCGTGCGCGCGGGCATAGCTCTCGGTGTAGAGCTCGACGCGGTCGGCGCCGACCTCGCGCGCCGGCGCGCATCAGCCTCGGGGTGCGGGTCCATGAACAGGCTCACGCGCACGCCCGAGCGCCGCGCCTCGGCGATCAGCGGCGCAAGGCGCTCGGCATCCTGCGGGAAGCGCCAGCCATGGTCGGACGTGGCCTGCGCTTCGCTCGTCGGGCACGAAGGTGCACTGGTGCGGCCGGCACCGCGCGCACGAACGTCCATCAGGTTGTGGAAGCGGGTTGCCCTCGATGTTGAACTCGGCCTGCGGCCATTGCCTCATCAGCGCGGCCAGGTCGTGCACGTCGTGCTGCGCGGATGTGGCGCTCGTCGGGCCGCGGATGGACGGTGATGCCGTGCGCGCCCGCTTCCAGCGCGATCGTCGCAGCGCGCGTGACGCTCGGGAATGCCGAGCGTGGCGCGTGTTGCGCAGCAGCGCCACCTTGTTCAGGTTGACCGACAGCGCGGTGGCGCCGCGGCGTGGCATCGAGTCCGGTGGTGAGCAGTGGGTTCATCGGAGTGCGTGTCAGCGCTCGAGGTTCTGCAGCGTCGAGCATCACCTGGCGCGTGCGCAGCACTGGCGTGCCGCAGATGATAGTGAAGCAGGCGCGCAGCATCGTCTTGAGCTCGGGCAAGCGCGCGCGCGCACGCCTGCTGCAGCGCCGGCACGGCTGCCATGCGTCGAGCGCAGCCTGCAGGCCGATCAGCGTCGCTGCCGGGCATGGCCGGCGTCGCCGCGTGCGCGCGACGGCGACGCCAGCTTCGGCGAGCAGCGCGTAGCGCGCGTGCCTCGACGCGCACCTCGTCAGCGTCGAGCGTCACCAGGCTCGAGGTCGGGCAGCAGGCCGATCTCGCTGCAGCAGCGTCATCTCGAAGGCGCGCAGCGCCGCCTGCGCCTGCGGCTCGTCGTCGCTGCGCCAGCGCGGGCAGTGTCTGCGCATAGGCGTCGAACAGCGCGGCGATGCGGATCGTCGCGCGCCAGCAGCTTCATCAGCAGCTCGTTGAGGTAGAAGCCGCTGAACAGCGCGGCGCCGGTGAGCATCGGCGTGGCCGCCGGCCCATTCGGCCGCGCGCAGGGTCTGCACCTCGCGGCTGCTCGTCGCCGTCGTCGGCTGGCGCACGGCCGAGCGACACTGCAGGCGCTGGAACGGCAGCAGCACCGAGCGCAGCTGCGAATACGGCCGCTTGGCGCCCTTGGCCGCCACGGCGATGCGGCCCTGCTCGCGCGTGAAGAGGTCGAGGATCAGGCTGGATCTCGCTCCAGTCGTAGCGGTGCGAGCACGTAGGCGGTGAGTCGTGCGGCGGGCGCGCGGCGCGGCGCGGCACGCGCGCCGGTCATTCGTAGCCGTAGCTGCGCAGATGCTGCTTCGTCGTCGGCCCAGCCGGAGCGCACCTTGACCCACAGCTCGAGGAAGACCTTGGCGTCCATCAGCGCTCGAGCTCCTGGCGCGCTTCGCGTGCCGATGCGCTTCAGGCGCTCGCCGCCGGCGCCGATGATCATGCCCTTGTGCGCGTCGCGCTCGACGACGATGCGTCGCGGCGATGCGGCGCAGCGCTGCCCTCTTCCTCGAACTTGTCGATCACGACGGTCGAGGTGTAGGGCAGCTCGTCGCCGGTCAGGCGGAACAGCTTCTCGCGGATGATCTCGCTGGCGAGGAAGCGCTCGCTGCGGTCGGTGAGCGCGTCTTCCGTCGTAGAACCAGCGGCTGCTCGGGCAGGTAGGGCTTGACGATGCCGAGCAGGCGCTGCGACGTCGGCGTCGTTCTTGGCCGGCAGCGGCACGAACTCGGCGAAGGCGTGGCGCTCCTGCATGCCCTTGCAGCCAGGGCGCGAGGTCGGCGCGGCGGTGCACCGTGTCGAGCTTGTTGGCGACCAGGATCACCGGCTTGCCGCTGGCGTGCATCAGCGCCAGCACCTTGGCGTCGTCCAGGCCGAAGCGGCCGGCCTCGACGACGAACAGCACCACGTCCACGTCGGCCAGCACGCCGTGCACGGTGCGGTTGAGCGTTGCGGTTCAGCGCGCGCGCCGTGGCGCGTCTGGAAGCCCGGCGTGTCGACGAACACGAACTGCGCCGTCGCCGACGCGTGCGGATGCCGGTGATGCGGTGGCGCGTGGTCTGCGCCTTGTCCGAAGTGATGCTGATCTTCTGCCCGACCAGCGCGTTGAGCAGCGTCGACTTGCCGACGTTCGGGCGGCCGACGATCGCGACCAGGCCGCAGCGCGATGCGGCTGCCGCGCTGGCGACGCTCGGGTCGTGTCGCTCAGTGGGAGTGCGGCCATGGGGTCAGCTGAACGCAGCGCGCTGCCCGGCTTGTCGCTGGCCTTCGAGCGCGTCGAGCATGCGGCGCGCGGCTTCCTGCTCGGCGGCGCGGCGCGAGCGCGCCTTCGCCGGTTTCGCGTGAGGCCTGAGCGCCGGGCACCGCGCACTCGACCTCGAAGGTCTGCGCATGCGCCTGGCCGCGCGTCGCGGTGATGCGGTAGGTCGGCACCGGCAGGCGCCGCGCCTGCAGCCACTCCTGCAGCTCGGTCTTGGCGTCCTTGGCTCCAGCTGCCGATCTCGGTGGTCGCGATGACTTCGCCGAACAGGCGTGTGCACCAGCGCGCGCGCGCGCGCTCGAAGCCGCCGTCGAGGAAGGTCGCGCCGATGATGGCCTCGAGCGCGTCGGCGAGGATGGACGGGCGCTGCGCGCCGCCGCCGCGCGCCTCGCCCTCGCCGAGCCGCAGCACCTCGGGCAGGCCGAGCTGACAGCGCGACGCGGTGCAGGCTGTCCTCGCGCACCAGGTGGGCGCGCACGCGGGTCAGGTCGCCCTCGTCGGAGCCGCCGAAGCGCTCGAACAGCAGGCTCGAGATCGCCAGGCTGAGCACCGCGTCGCCGAGGAACTCGAGGCGCTCGTTGTGGTCGGCGCCGAAGCTGCGGTGCGTGCAGCGCGCTCGAGCAGCAGCCGGGCTCGGCAGAAGCGGTGGCCGAGTGCGTTGCTGCAGTGCGTCGAGGCGGGCGTCCATGTCGTGATCAAGTCGGACCGGACGCTCGCCTTACTGGAGCGCCCTCGGTATTTGATCAGCAGGTAGACCGGCGCCATGAGCTCCACTTCCTTGTCGTAGGCGAAGCTGATCACGACCTTGTCGTTGTCCTTGGTGATGTCGAGGTCCTTGCCGGTGATGGACGGCGATCGAGTACTCGATGTCCTTCTGCCTCTCGAACGCGGCGCGGATCTCAGGCACGGTCGTCGCAGCCTTCGCTGGCGATCTTGTTCACCGCGCGCTGGATCGTGAAGTATTCGTTCATCGTCGGCAGCACGCGCATGCCGACCAGCGCGAAGAAGCCGATGACGATGGCCCAGAACAGCAGCCCGAACAGCGTGATGCCGCGCTGGCGGCGTCGCTCGTGAAGCTCGACCGTCATGCCTCATGCTCCTCTGCTCGTTGTCCGCAGCATGCCGAGCGCTCAATCGGAACGAGCCGATCCGCTTCGAGATTACCGAAATTCATCCAGACGAAGAACGCCTTGCCGACGATGTTCTCGTCCGGCACGAAGCCCCAGTAGCGCGAGTCCTGCGAGTTGTCGCGGTTGTCGCCCATCATGAAGTAGTGGCCCGGCGGCACCTTGCAGGTCACGCCCTCGGCACTGTAGCGGCAGTTCTCGCTGAACGGAAAGTGTCTCGTTCGGCCGGCAAGAAGCGCGCGGCCGTTGCGGATCGACCAGGATGCGGTGGTCGACCGCGCCGAGCTTCTCGCTGTACTGCTTGCAAGTAGCGCGTGCTGTCCTCGTCGTAGAACTCGGCGGCGGCAGCGCTTCGATCGGCGACCGGCTGGCCGTTGATGGTACAGCTGCTGGTTGCGGTAAGACGACCTCGTCGCCCGGCACGCCGACCACGCGCTTGATGTAGTCGATGCTCGGGTCCTGCGGGATAGCGGAACACCATCACGTCGCCGCGCTGCGGGTCGTGGTTGGCGATGATCTTCTTGTTGATCACCGGCAGGCGCACGCCGTAGTGGTACTTGTTGACGAGGATCAGGTCGCCGACCAGCAGCGTCGGGCATCATCGAGCCGGACGGGATCTTGAACGGCTCGAACAGGAACGAGCGCAGCAGGAAGACGACCAGGATCACCGGGAACAGCCCGGCCGTCCAGTCGAGCCACCAGGGCTGCATCGAGCAGCGCCTCGCGCGGCCTGCGCGACGTCGCCGTCGACCTTGGCGATGCCCTGCTGGCGCAAGCTCGCTCGCGGCGCGCCGCGTCCTGCTGCTCCGAGCGTCGGCCGCGGCGCAGGCGCGCGCGGCGCGAAGTGAAAGCGCTCGGCCAGCCAGTAGACGAAGCGTCACCGAGCGTGAGGATGAACAGCAGCAGCGAGAAGTTGCCCGTCCACTTGCCGAGGTACCAGCCGCCCAGGTAGACGCGCGAGGCACGCCATAGAGCAAACCGGTCAACAGAACTCCATCAATCGTCCACTTGGAGGATGGCCAGAAACGCTTCCTGCGGCACCTCGACGGAGCCGATCTGCTTCATGCGCTTCTTGCCGGCCTTTTGTTTTTCGAGCAGCTTGCGCTTGCGGGTGATGTCGCCGCCGTAGCACTTGGCGAGCACGTTCTTGCGCAGCGCCTTGATTGTCTCACGCGCGATGATGTTGGCGCCGATCGCCGCCTGGATCGCGACGTCGTACATCTGGCGCGAGATCAGCTCGCGCATCTTGCGCGACCACCGCGCGGCTGCGGTACTGGCTCTGGCCGCGGTGCACGATGATCGACAGCGCATCGACCCTGTCGCCGTTGAGCAGGATGTCGACCTTGACGACGTCGGCGGCGCGGTACTCCTTGAACTCGTAGTCCATCGAGGCGTAGCCGCGCGAGACGCTCTTCAGCTTGTCGAAGAAGTCGAGCACGATCTCGGCCAGCGGCATCTCGTAGGTGAGCATGACCTGGCGGCCGTGGTAGGCCATGTTGATCTGGTCGCCGCGCTTCAGGTTGGCCAGCGTCATCACCGGGCCCGACGTAGTCCTGCGGCATGTACAGGTGCACCGTGACGATCGGCTCGCGGATCTCGGCGATGCGGCCCGAGGTCGGGCATCTTCGACGGGTTCTCGACCTGGATCACGCTCGCCGTCGTTGAGCTCGACCTCGTAGACGACCGACTGGGCGCGGTCGTGATCAGGTCCTGGTCGAACTCGCGCTCCAGGCGCTCCTGCACGATCTCCATGTGCAGCAGGCCGAGGAAGCCGCAGCGGAAGCCGAAGCCCAGCGCCTGGCTGACCTCGGGCTCGTAGCGCAGCGACGAGTCGTTGAGCTTGAGCTTCTCGAGCGCGTCGCGCAGCTGGTCGTACTCGCTCGCCTCGGTCGGATACAGGCCGGCGAAGACCTGCGGCTGGATTTCCTTGAAGCCCGGGCAGCGCCTCGGTCGGCCGGGCCCAGGTTGTTCGGCAGCTTCTTCTCGAGCGTGACGGTGTCGCCGACCTTGGCCGCCTGCAGCTCCTTGATGCCGGCGATCACGAAGCCCACCTCGCCGGCATCGCAGCGCGTCGCGCGGCACCGACTTCGGGCGTGAACACGCCGAGCTGCTCGGCGCCGTAGACCGCGTCGCGTGGCCATCATGCTGGATGCGCTCGCCCTGCTCGAGCTGCGCCGTCGACCACGCGCACCAGCATCACGACGCCGACGTAGTTGTCGAACCAGGAGTCGATGATCATCGCGCGCAGCGGCGCCGTCGGCGTTGCCGCGCGGCGCCGGCATGCGCGTGATCACCGCCTCGAGGATGTCGTCGATGCCCTCGCCGGTCTTGGCGCTGCAGGGATCGCGTCGCTCGGCGTCGATGCCGATCACGTCCTCGATCTCCTCCTTGGCGCGCTCGGGATCGGCCTGCGGCAGGTCCATCTTGTTGAGCACCGGCACCACTTCGACGCCGAGGTCGAGCGCGGTGTAGCAGTTGGCCACCGTCTGCGCCTCGACGCCCTGGCTGGCGTCGACCACCAGCAACGCGCCCTCGCACGCCGACAGCGAGCGGCTGACCTCGTACGAGAAGTCGACGTGCCCGGGCGTGTCGATCAGGTTGAGGTTGTAGACGCTGCCCGTCGCGCGCCGTGTACTGCAGCGCCGCGGTCTGCGCCTTGATGGTGATGCCGCGCTCGCGCTCGATGTCCATCGAGTCGAGCACCTGCGCCTCCATCTCGCGGTCGCTCAGGCCGCCGCAGCGCTGGATCAAGCGATCGGCCAGCGTGCGACTTGCCGTGGTCGATGTGGGCAATGATGGAGAAGTTGCGGATGTGATCCATGCGTGACTGCGTTGTCGGAAGCTCTCGCTGCAGACACAACGGCCGACGTCGTCGTGCGGCGAGCGCGCATCGCGAGCGATGCGAGGCGCGAGCGCCGTGCTGAATCGAACGAGTAAAAAAGGCACGTCGAAATGGTGACGCGCCTTCCAACAAAACGTATGGCAACTGCTTGTTGGGCCTTCATTGTAGCCAAAAGCACCCTGCTGAAAACCGCGCCAATGCTTGATTTCTCGTCGTTGCGGGCCGCCAACATCGAAATTCATCCACAAGTTATCCACAAACTGCATGTGGACGGCTTGGGGATAGTTTTGGGGTCTTCACTCGTTGCCAAAAGCGGTGGTAAAGGCTGTCCAGCAATACGTAA
>ERZ1370068.5005-contig-4049_pt1 | contig 14369 bp, 16 predicted proteins | sample MGYA00561227_ERZ1370068 | MGnify/ENA primary metagenome ERZ1370068 (study PRJEB38410, sample SAMEA6850437) | metagenome | study: Metagenomic assessment of the ecological functions of the soil: analysis of the soil microbiota associated with the...
GCGCGGCGCGAAGGGGCGCGGCGTGCGCGTGATCATCGCCGGCGCGGGCGGCGCGGCGCACCTGGCGGGCGCGATGGCGGCGCACAGCCGACTGCCGGTGCTGGGCGTGCCGCTCGCGTCGTCGCCGCTGCTCGGCTTCGACGCGCTGCTCGCCACCGGTGCAGATGCCCCCGGCGTGCCGGTCGGCACGCTCGGCGTCGGCTCGTGGGGCGCCCGCAACGCCGCGCACCTAGCACTCCGCATTCTGGCGCTCGAGGACGAGGCGCTCGCGAAGGCCGCCTCGAAGCGCACGCCGCGCGCCAGGCCAAGCCGGCGACCGCGAAGGAAAGTCGTAGGCGTGGAGTTCTACACCGTCGATCCCGATGCGCCCGACGAGGGCGTGCTGCTCGCAGCCGCCGAGGCGGTGCTGCGCGGGCGGCGTCATCGCGTTCCCGACCGACACGATCTACGGGCTCGGATGCTCGCTGTTCGACGTGTCGGCCGTCGAGATGGTGGCGCGCCTCAAACGCCGCGATCCCTCGCTCGCGCGGTCATCTCGCTGATCCCCGAGGCAAGCGGGTGTTCGGCCTCGCCGAGGGCGTGTCGCCGCTCGCCGAGCGTCTGATCGAGCGCTACTGGCCCGGCCCGTTGTCGATGATCTTCCGCGCCGCCGCGATCGTGCCGCCGCGTGTGCGCGGTGCCGGCGGCACCGATCGCGCTGCGCTGTCCCAGGGACGTGCTGTGCCAGCGGCTGCTCGGCGCGATCGGCGGACCCGTCGTGTCGAGCAGCGCAGAACCTGTCCGGCCAGCGTCCGGCCGGGACGGCCGACGAGGTCGTGCGCATCTTCGGCAACCAGCTCGACCTCATCATCGACGGCGGTCCGCGCCGCGGCGGGCAGCCGTCGACGCTCGTGGACGTCAGCGGACCGCGGCCGCGTCTCCTGCGTCGCGGGGCGCTCGACGTTTCCGCCGACCTCGGCGAGCACGAGGACGTCTCGACGAGCCGGTGACGTCAAGGTTTTGTGGGCGCTCCGCGCCCGCGATCGACCTGCCCGATCGCACGGTCGGGGCCGCGGCCACCGGCGTCCGTGGTGCGCCGCTTGAGGATTGTCGGCGGGTGATTCACACTGGCGCCCGCGGGACGCTCCTGCACGAGGGTACGAACCTCTGCGTACTCGTCCGGTCGCCGCCGCCAGGACAGGCGCACCGCCCGCGGACATCCCTGCCGATCGATTCCCAATCAGGAGATCACTATGCCGTCTGGTTCGCGGATCCCATCCGCATCGCAGTACCCCTCGTGGTTCGTCACCGTCGGTTTCCTCGCGCTCTTGGCGTGGTCGGCGCCGGCACTCGCGAATGCCCCCTCCGACGTGCTCGAGGCGGACGCGACCTCCACGCCGGCAGTCGACGCGGAGGCGTCGTCCGAGGGGCTCGTGCCGCAGGTGCTCACCACGTTCGACGCGCCGGCGCAGGACGCGCTTCGTTCCGCGGCTGCTCCAGAACAGCGCGGGATCGAACGAGATCAACTCGAGAATGAGGATCTACTCCACGCGCACCCGGACCGGCGCGCTGCACATCCACGGCGGGGCGTTTGCACCGATCGACGCCAACGCCCTGAGCGCCAACGTCGGCGCGCGACTCGGCATCAATCTCGGCTCGCCGCTCCTGTTCGGCGTGTCGGGGGGCTGGACGCACTATACCAAGAACCTGTTCCAGCCGGTGTCCTCGGAGCTGCCCGGGATCGAGCCCCAAGGTGATCCTCGCCACCGCCAGTGCTCAGCTCCTGCCGGCGATGTGTGTTCCTGCAGGCCACGCTCACCGAGCAGTACTTCCTCGTCCCAGTACGTCGGCATCGGGGCGGGCTACGAGTGGCTCTTCCTGCGCGCCCAGGACTTCCGCGACGGCTCGGACCAGAAGCTGACCTACAAGAACTGGGGTTGGGAGTGGTACGCGGGCATGGGGCTCAAGATCTCCCAAGGCTTGCGCGTCGACGGCGAGTTGTTCTACAACGGCGCGCTGCTCAAGGCGTGACGTGGTCGACTCGAACGGCGAACCGTTCACGGAGACGCTCGACCTCGCCGGCGTCGGCGCGCGAATCGGACTGCACGTCACGGTACTAGGCCGCGGTTGACGATCCTTGGGACGCTCCTTATCCTCGTGGGCGCATGGCCCCTTCTGAACCCGGTTTCCGCGTCTTGTTCGTGTGTACGGGCAACATCTGCCGCAGCCCGCTCGCGGCCGGGGCCCTGATCCACGAGCTCGGGCCTGACGCCTCGCGCGTCGAGGTGGGCTCGGCCGGGACCGCGGCCTGGGAGGGAGCCAGCCGGCCAGCGAGTACTCCGTCGAGGTGGCGGGGCGGGAGGGTGTCGATCTGAGCGGGCATCGCTCGCGTCGGGTCACGCCGGCCCCTGCTGCGTGCCGCCGATTTGGTGCTGGTGATGGAGCGCGGTCACCTGAGCAGCGTGCAAGCGCTCGGATCGGATCCTCGCCGCACGCTTCGTTGCTCAGCGAGTGGCCCGAGCCGGGCGAGGCCACAAATGCCCGTAGTCGATCCCTTCTGGCGCCTCGATCCGAGGCGTATGAGAGTGCTGGCGCCGGATCCAGCGCCACGTCCGGCGAGGTCGCGCCGCGCGTCGTCGAAGCGCTTCGTGCCCGTTCCCTTTAACCGCTGAGCCCCCGGCCGAGCGAGGGTGAGCGATGGCGATGGTGAAGAGCGACAAGATCTGGATGAACGGCCGCTGGGTGCCGTGGGACGACGCCAAGATCCACGTCCTGTCCCACGTGGCGCACTACGCCTCCAGCGTGTTCGAGGGCATCCGGGCGTATGACGACGCCGCAGGGACCGAACGTGTTCCGGCTCGAGGACCACATCGACCGTCTGATGCTGTCGGCCAAGATCTACCGGATGGAGACCCCGGTGACGCGCGAGCAGATCCGCAACGCGTGCGTCGAGGTCGTGAGCCTGAACGAGCTCCGCGGAGTGCTACATCCGCCCGCTCATCTATCGCGGCTACGAGAACCTGGGCGTCAACCCGTTCAACAGCTCCGGTCGAGGTGGCGATCGCCGCCTACCCGTGGGGGAAGTACCTGGGTGAGGACGCGCTCACCAAGGGCGTGGCGGTCAAGGTCAGCACGTGGCAGCGCTTCGCGCCCAACACGCTGCCGGCGATGGCCAAGGCGTCCGCCAACTACATGAACTCGCAGCTCATCAAGATGGAGGCGCTGGTCGACGGCTACGCCGAGGGCATCGCGCTCGACGTCCACGGCAGCGTCAGCGAGGGCAGCGGGCAGAACCTGTTCGCCGTGATCCGCGGCGAGCTGGTCACGCCGCCGCTCCACAGCAGCATCCTGGCCGGCATCACGCGCGACACGGTGATCACACTGGCGCGCGAGATGAACCTCGGGGTGCGCGAGATGACGATGCCGCGCGAGCTGCTCTACGCCGCCGACGAGCTGTTCTTCACCGGCACCGCCGTCGAGGTGTCGCCGATCACCTCGGTGGACAAGCTGCCGGTGGGCAGCGGGACCCGCGGGCCGATCACCAAGCAGATCCAGGACGCGTTCTTCTCGCGTCGTGCGCGGACAGAGCGCCAAGCACCGCGACTGGCTCACGCTCGTCCCTGCGTCCGCGCGCTCCGGCGCGGCGGTGGCCGCGGGCGCGCGCCCGTCGTGAGCGGCCCGCGATGCGGGTCGCGATTGGCGCGGACCACGCCGGATTCGAGCTCAAGGAGCGTCTGAAGGCCGAGCTGGCCGTGCTCGGGCACGACGTCGTCGACGTCGGCACCCACTCGACCGCGCCGGTCGACTACCCGGACTTCTGCTTCCCCGTCGGCGAGATGGTGGCGCGCGGCGAGGTCGCGCGCGGCATCGTGCTCGGCGGCAGCGGCATCGGCGAGAGCATCGCGGCCAACAAGGTCGCCGGCGTGCGCGCCTCGGTGGTGACGAGCGACGACACCGCGCGGCTCACGCGGTTCCACAACAACTCGAACGTGCTGGCCCTCGGCGGGCGCACGAACGCGCACGAGGACGCGGTGCGCTGGCTGCGCATTTGGCTCGAGACCGGCTTCGAGGGCGGGCGCCACGTCGCGCGGCTCGACAAGATCCGCGCCTACGAGCAACGGCACATGATCGAGGCGAAAGGCTCCGATGTCTGACTTGAGAGACCAGGATCCGAAGCTGTACGAGGCGCTCGCCGACGAGCGCCGCCGCCAGATGTCGACGCTCGAGCTGATCGCGTCGGAGAACTTCGTCAGCCCGGCGGTGCTCGAAGCCGCCGGCTCGGTGATGACGAACAAGTACGCCGAGGGCCTGCCGCGCAAGCGCTACTACGGCGGCTGTGAGTTCGTGGACGTCGCCGAAGAGCTGGCGCTCGAGCGCGTCGGCAAATTGTTCGGCGCGGACCACGCCAACGTGCAGGCGCATTCCGGGCGCGTCGGCGAACCTGGCCGCGTATCTCACCGTCGCCGAAGCCGGGCGAGACGCTGCTCGGGATGAGCCTCGCGCACGGCGGCCACCTGACGCACGGGCATCCGGTGTCGGTATCGGGGCAGCTGTGGAACGCGGTCCAGTATGGCGTCCGCGAATCCGACGGCCTGATCGACTACGACCAGGTCGCGCACACTCGCGCGCGCAGCACCGCCCGCGCATCGTCGTGGCGGGCGCCAGCGCCTACCCGCGCATCATCGACTTCGAACGCTTCGCCGCCATCGCGCGCGAGGTCGGCGCCACCTTCGTCGTCGACATGGCGCACATCGCCGGCCTCGTCGCCGCCGGGCTCCATCCCGAGCCCGGTGCCGCACGCCGATCTCGTGACGAGCACGACGCACAAGACCCTGCGCGGTCCGCGCGGCGGCTTCGTGCTGCGCGAAGCGGGCGTGGGCCGAGAAGCTCGACAAGACGGTGTTCCCGGGGCTCCAGGGCGGTCCGCTCATGCACGTCATCGCCGCCAAGGCGGTGTGCTTCGGCGAGGCGCTCACCGACGGCTTCCGGCTCTACCAGCAGCGCGTCGTCGACAACGCCCGCGTCTTGGCGGAGTCGCTCAAGGCGCGCGGCTTTCGATCTCGTTTCGGGCGGCACCGACAACCATCTGATGCTCGTCGACCTGCGCGCCCGTTCGCTCACGGGCAAGGTGGCCGAGGAGTCGCTGCAGCGTGCGCGCATCACGGTCAACAAGAACGCGGTGCCGAACGATCCGCAGAAGCCGTGGGTCACGAGCGGCATCCGGATCGGCACGCCGGCGCTCACGACGCGCGGGTTTCGGGCGCGAGGAGATGACGTCGATCGCCGGCTGGATCGCCCGTGTCCTCGACCGTCCGGATGACGCGGCCTCCGCCCGCGCCGTCGAGCAAGAGGTGCTCGAGCTGACCGACAAGTTCCCGCTGTTCGCCTGGGAGCCCGTGCTGCGCTGACCGCGGGGCCGGCGCCGGAGCCAAGCGCCAAGGGACCGTGCAAGCTGGAACCGGGGGAGCCATCCTGCAACGGGCGCGTCGCGGTCTCGCCTGTGGTCCGAAGTGTCCCGCGTAAGCGCCCGCGATCGCGTTAATTGCGTGCCGCGCAGTAGGCCGATCCCTGGCACTGTTCATTGCAGACTCGCGAGACGCCCCCGCCGCGAGACCCGACGGACTCCCATGCTCGATCGCCTGCTGCTCTATTCCTTCGCGGCTCCGCTGCGGCGCACTGTGGCCGCCGCCCGTCTCCACCGGGCGGCGTTGCTCGCCATCGGCCGCGGCCGCTACGCCGCGGCGCGCGAGCTGTTCGACGCCGCCGTGCCGGGCTACCGGCGCGAGCTGCGGGTCGAGTCGCTGGCGCGGCTCCGTATCCACGAGATGATGGGACGCGTGCTCGAGCGGACCGAGCCCGAGAGGGACGGCGAGCGCTGCAACGAGATCGTCCGCCGCCTCGCCGCGCTCGATCAGATCGAGTCGCCGGCGCCGCCGCACGCGAAGCTGCCCGTGGACCGCGTGCTCGCCGAGTGGCGCGCCGCGTTGATGCTCGCGCGCATCGAGGTCGCGCGCCCCGATCGACCGGGGCTCGCGACGCCGGACGCGATCGAAGTCACCCGCGCCGTTCGCGTCGCCGGGGCCTGAGGTCGCGCACAGAGCGCGCCGCCATGCTTGCGTCGATCGGGGGCCGCGGGGTACTTCTAGCCGACAGGCTCGCGTTCCGTGCTCCGGTCGGCCGGGGCGGGGACCGGCGAGCCGGCGCACATCTCCTCCACATCGTTTCGAGCTCCGTAGGGAATCTCCCGCCCACAGGGAGCAGGGTCGGCGGCCCCGCGGAGATCATCGCCCCGAGGACGAGCCATGACGGCGGCCCGGCAGCCCCTCGATCTCGAAGAACGCATCACTGGGGGCGAGCTACGCGATGCGTGGCCGCTGCTGTCCCCAGAGGACCGAGCGCTGTGTCTGCACCTCGCGCCGCGCGCCAGTGCCGAGGACCTGTTCCTGGGACTCAGCGCGCACGAGCAGGCCCAGATCGTGCTCGAGCTGCCGATCGAAGAGCGTCGCTCGTGGATGAGGCTGCTGCCGCCGGACGACGCCGCCGACGTGATCCAGGCCGCGCCCGACGACGAGCGCGAGGGTCTGCTCGGGCTGCTCGACGACCAGACGCCGCCGCGAGGTCACGGCCGCTGCTCGCCTACGCCGAGGACCGAGCCGGCGGATTGATGAACCCGCGCTACGCGCGGCTCCGTCCCGACATGAGCGGTGGACGAGGCGATCAGCTATCTGCGCCGCCAGGCGCTCGAGTATCTCGAGTCGATCTACTACGTCTACGTGCTCGACGACGGCCAGCACCTGCTCGGCGTGGTGTCGTTCCGCGAACTGTTCGCCGCCGATCCGAGCACGCGCGTGCGCGACGTCATGCGGGCGACGTCCGGTCACCGTCCGGCGAGGATCAGGACCAGGAGTCGGTGACGCCGGTCTGTTCGACCAGCACAAGTCTGATCGCCATCCCGGTGGTCGACGCCGAGGGCCGCATGCAAGGGCATCGTCACCGTCGACGACATCGTCGACGTCGTGCGCGAGGAGGCCACCGAGGACATCCAGAAGATCGGCGGTACGCAGGCGCCTCGACGCGCCCTACCTCGACGTCGGCTGCTCGCGCATGGTACGCAAGCGCGCCGGCTGGCTGGCGGCGCTGTTCCTCGGCGAGATGCTCACGCGCGACGGCGATGAGCTACTTCGAGGCCGAGATCCGAGCGCGCGGTCGTGCTCTGCGCCTGTTCGTGCCCGCTCATCATCATCGAGCGGCGGCAACTCCGGCTCGCAGGCCTCGACGCTGGGTGATCCGCGCCGATGGCGCTCGGCGATGGTGCAGCTGCGCGACTGGTGGCGCGTCATCCGGCGCGACTGGCGTCAGGCTCGGCATGGGCGCCGTGCTCGGCGCGATCGGGTTCCTGCGTCGAGCTGATGGCAGGCGCTGTTCCACTCGACGGCCCGCATCATCTGCTGATCGCGTCGACGATCGCGGGCAGCGTCCTCGTGTGGTGACGTGGGGCACGCTCGCGGGTTTGATGCTGCCGTTCCTGCTGCGCGCGGGCTGCGACCCGGCGAGCGCGTCAGCCCCGTTCGTGGCCACGCTCGTCGACGTCCGCTGGGATTGTCATCTACTTCACCGTCGCGAGTTCGATCCTGCGCGGAACGTTGCTGTGAGAGGGCTCTGGAACCTCCTGACCGCCGGTTCCGCGAGGGACTGGCTACTCCCGGATCGCGTGCATGCGCGCGTGCCGGCACTCCATCGAAGGAGCCGAACCCATGACGATCGAAATGCGCCCGTCGGCGGAGCGCATCGAACAGGCGGGCGCCATCCTCGCGCGCGTGCGCGAGGAGGTGGGTCGCGCCGTCGTCGGCCAGCGCGCGATGGTGGACCGGCTGCTGATCGGGCTGCTCACCGGCGGCCACGTCGCTGCTCGAGGGCGTGCCGGGGCTCGCCAAGACGCTCGCCGTCAAGAGCCTCGCCGACTCGCTGTCGCTCCGCTTCCGGCGCATCCAGTTCACGCCCGACCTGCTGCCCGCCGACCTGACCGGCACGCTGATCTACAACCCGCGCGACGGCACGTTCACCGCCAAGAAGGGGCCGCTGTTCTCGAACCTGGTGCTGGCCGACGAGATCAACCGCGCGCCGGCGAAGGTGCAGTCGGCGCTGCTCGAGGCGATGCAGGAGAAGCAGGTCACGCTCGGCGACCAGAGCCACCCGCTCGAGGAGCCGTTCCTGGTGCTCGCGACCCAGAACCCGATCGAGCAGGAGGGCACCTACCCGCTGCCCGAGGCGCAGAGCGACCGCTTCATGCTCAAGGTGCAAGATCGGCTACCCCGAGCGCGCGACGAGGAGAAGGAGATCCTGCGGCGCGCCGGGCTCGCCGAGCTGCCCGGCGCTTGAGCCCCAGGCGACCGCGACGAGGTGCTGCGAGGCGCGCGCGGCGCTGCGCGACGCGTCTACGTGCGACGACAAGATCCAGGAGTACGTGCTCGACCTCGTCAGCGCGACGCGCCGGCCGCGCGACTTCGGACTCGCCGCTCGACGACGCTCGATCGCCTACGGCGCGTCGCCCGCGCGCGACGCTGTTCCTGGTGCGCGGCGCCCAGGCGCTGGCGCTGCTCGACGGCCGGCGCCTACGTCGCTGCCCGAGGACGTCAAGGCGATCGCGCTCGACGTGTTGCGCCACCGCATCCACGTCTCGTACGAGGCCGAGGCCGAGGGCGTCGACGGCGAGGAGGTCGCGCGCCGCATCCTGGAGCAGGTGCGCGTGCCCTGATGCAGACCGCGGACCTGCTGCGCAAGGTCCGCCGGCCTCGAGATCCGCAGCCGCCACCTGGTCGAGGACCTGTTCGCCGGACGGTCGCAGAGCGTCTTCAAGGGGCGCGGCGTCGAGTTCGAGGAAGTGCGCCCGTACGTGCCCGGCGACGAAGTGCGCGACATCGACTGGAACGTCACCGCCCGGCTCGGCGCGCCGTACGTCAAGCGCTTCGTCGAGGAGCGCGAGCTGACCGTGATGCTGGTGGTCGACGTCGTCGCGCTCGATGCGCTTCGGCACCGCCGGCAGCGAGAAGCGCGAGCTGGCGGCCGAGCTGTGCGCGGTGCTGGGGTTCGCGGCGATCCGCAACAACGACCGCGTCGGGCTGGTGCTGCGCGGGCGAGCGCGTCGAGCACTTCGTGCCGCCGGCGCGCGGGCGCACGCACCTGCTGCGCTTGTTGCGCGACGTGCTCGGCGCCGAGCCCGCGTCCGCAGGCACGCGGCTCAGCGAGGCGGCGCGATTCCTGACCCGCACGCTCCACCGCCGCAGCCTGGTGTTCTGGATCTCGGACTTCGAGGATGCGATCGACGTGCGCGACTGGCGGGTGCTCGGACGTCGCCACGAGCTCACGGCGCTTCGTGCTGCGCGACCCGCGCGACGACCGACGCTGCCGCGCGGTCGGCTGGGTGGAGCTCGAGGACCTCGAGAGCGGCGCGCGCGCGGCTCGTGAACACCGGCAGCGCCCGCGCGCGCGCCGCCTACGCGCGCGAGGCCGAGTCGCGGCGGGCGGCGATGCAGCGTGCGCTCGCGTACGCGCGCTGCCCGTGTGCTCGAGATGCGCACCGACCGCCCGTACCTGCCGGTGCTGATCCGCTACTTCTCGGTCGCGTCGCGCGCGGCGCAGGCGCGGCGGTGGCATGAACCGCCCGCGCGTCGCCTTCGCCTCGGGCGTCGTCCTGCTGTTCGCCGCGCCGGCGGCGACCTCTCCCGCGCAGGAGTCGCTGCAGGCACGCCGCGACGGTGACGCCTCGGCAGCCGTCCGCCTCGGCGAGCGCGCGACCTATCGCGGGCGCGTGCTCGTGCGCGTCGGGCGGATCGTACAGGTGGATCGTCCGCCGGAGGCGGGCGGCGACGTGACGTGGGGCCCGCTTCGCCCGCGCCTACGCCCAGCGTCGGCCGTCGCCGAATCCGCCGTTCAGCGACACGCTCGAGGTCGAGGCCACCGTGCAGGTCTTCCGCCTCGGCACGATCACGCTCCCGGGGCTCGCGTTCCAGAATCGAGGCGTCCGGCCGGCGCGAGGTCAGCGCGTGCCGCAGGTTCAGCTCGAAGTCGTCCCGGTGTTGACGCCGGCCGACAGCAACGCCGAACTCAGGCCTGTGCGCGGGCCGATCGGCGCGCCGTGGTGGGAGCGGGTGCCGTGGGTGTGGTGCTCGGCGGGCTCGCGCTCCTCGCGCCTGATCATCTTGGGCGTCGTGGCGCGACGCGGCCGTCGCGCGCCGCCGGCGGTCGCAGCGTCGGCGCTCGATCCGGCGCGTCAGGCGCTCGAGCGTCTCGACGCGCTGAGGCGGAGACGCCTCCCCGAGCGCGGCGCGTTCGCCGACCACGCCTTCGAGCTGACGTCGATCGTGCGCCGGTTCCTCGAGGCCACGGCGCAGACGACGCGGCCGGGCGACACCACCACCGAGCTGCTGCGCCAGCTCGAGACGGCGACGCTGCCGCCCGAGGACTCAGGGCTGCTGGTCGAGCTGCTGCGCGCTGGGATCGCGTGAAGTTCGCGCGCGTGCCGTCGTCGGTCGCCGAGGCTCAGCGTGCCGAGGCGTGGTCGAATCGATGCTGCGGCGCCGCGCGCCGGCGGCGAGCGAGCGGGCGGCCTGATGCGCTTCGGAATGGCCCGTCATGCTGATCGCGCTGGTCCTGCTGCCTGTCGCTCGTGTGGCTCGCGCGCCGCAGCGGCGGGCGTCGCGCCGCGGTGCTGTGGTGCGCGCGCCGGCGGCTGGGGCGGCGGCCTCACCGGCGGGATCGTGCGCGGTCTCGAGGCGCCTGCCGTGGATCGCGCTGCGCTGATCGCCATGCGTCGCGCTCGCGCGCCCGCAGCAGGGTCTGCGCCAGAGCGAGACCGAGACGCGCGGCGTCGACATCGTGCTCGGCGATCGACATCTCGCCGAGCATGGCGGCCGAGGACTTCCAGCCGCAGAACCGGCTCTGCGGTCGCGAAGCCGACCGCGCAGCGACTTCATCCGCCAGCGCCGCCACGATCGCGTCGGGCGTCGTCGGCGTTCGCGGCCACCGCCTTCGTCCAGTGCCCGCTCACGCTGGATCACGACGCGCTGCTGGAGCTGCTGCGCGGGCCTCGACTTCGGCCTGCGCCGAGGACGGCACCGCGATCGGCATGGGGCTCGCCACCGTCGGTCGGCGCGCTGCGCGAGCAGCAAGACGCCGAGCAAGGTGGTGGTGCTGCTCACCGACGGCCAGAACAACCGCGGCGCGATCGACCCCCTGACCGGGGCCGACCTGGCGCGGGCGCTCGGCATCAAGGTGTACACGGTGCTCGTCGGCCGCGGCGGCGTCGTGCCGGTGCCGGTCGACGACCGCTGCTCGGCCAGCGCATCGCAGCTGGTGCGCATGGACGTCGACGAGAGCATCGCTGCGCGAGATCGCGCAGCGCACCGGCAGGCGCTTCTTCCGCGCCACCGATCCGGCGACGCTGAGCAGCATCTACGCGCAGATCGATCGGCTCGGAGCGGGCGCCGATCAAGTCGGTCGCCTACAGCGAGTACTTCGACCTGGGCCCGGCGCTTCTCGGCCTCGGCGCGGTCGTCCTCGGCGTACGTGCGTGCTCGGCGCGTCCGACGTTGGGGTTCCGGCTGCCATGAACGCGTGCACGCGCATCGGGCGGGGAGGAGGCGCGATGACGTTCTCCGGATCCGCGCTGGCTCGCGGCGCTGCTCGCGCTCGCCGATGCTGGCGCTGCTCGAGGGCTGGCGCGCAGCGGCGTGCGTCCACGGCGCTCGCGCGGCTCGCCGGCACACGCGTCGACTTCGGCGCTGCTCAGCGCAGCGCCGGCCGCGCGAGCGGATCGTGGGCATGCGCGATCCGGCTGGTCGGCGTTCACCTGCTCGTGCTCGGCGCCGCGTCACCCGGAGTGGGGGCGCGAGGTGATCCGGCGCGCGGACGACCGGATCCGACATCGATGCTCGTGCTCGACGTCTCGGCCAGCATGGACGCGCGACGACGTGTCGCCGAGTCGCATCGACGAGTCGCGGCGCGAGGCGCTCGCCGTGCTCGACCGCATCGCCGGCAGCCGCGTCGGCGATCGTCGCGTTCGCCGGCGACGCGGTGCGGCTGTGCCCGCTCACGCTCGACCGCGCGCGGCGCGGCTGCTACGCTCGAATCGGCGTCGACGGGCACCGTGAGCGAGCCGGGCAGCGATCTCGGCAAGGCGCTGTCGATGGCCGCTGCGCGTCATGCCGCCGGGCCGTCGGGAGGAGCAGGCGATCGTGCTGTGGACCGACGGCGAGGACCTGGCGGGCGGCGCGCGCACCACCATCGGCGACGTCGCGCGCGCCGGCGTACGCGTGCTCGTGGTCGGGGTGGGAACGCCGGTCGGTGATGTCGTGCCCGTCCTCGACGCCGAGGACGCGCGATCGACGTCAAGCGCGACGAGAACGGTCGCGTGGTGCGGAGCCGCCTCGACGAAGGGTTGCTGCACGTGCTCGCGGGCCACTCGCACGGCGCGTACTTCTCGGCACAGACGCCGGGCGGCGAGCTGCCGCGGCTCCTGAGCGCCGTCGATGGCGTCGCGCGGGCGGGCCGGTCGCAGCGTCTGGTCGAGCGGTCGGTGGCGCGATTCCCGTGGTTCGCGCTGCGGCGGCTGCTGCTGCTGTTCGACTTCACGCGAGCGCACCGGCGCCGCGCCGCCGCGAGTCTCCCGACGCCGTCGCGTCCCGCCGCGCGCGCGCGCGGCGGCGATCGTCACGGTGGCGTCGCTCGCGCTGGCGTCGCGCGCGCACGCCCAGAGCGATTGGGCGCGCGGCGATCAGGCGTTCCGAGCCGGGCGCTATGCCGTGGCAGAAACGCTGTACGCGCGCCGGCTCAGCGCGCGGCGGTCCCGACTGCGGTGCGCGTCAACGCGCGCCACGCGGCGGCGGCGCTCGCGCAGCGGCGACACGTCGCAGGTGGCCGAGCTCAAGCGGCTGTCGCAGGACGATCGCGCCGCGGGGCGCACGGCCGGATACAACCTCGGCACACTGCTCGGCCAGCGCCGCGACTACGATCCCGCGCTCGAGGCGCTGCGGCAGGTGCTCGAGCGCGACCCGACCGACGCCGACGCGCGCTGGAACTACAGGTGCTGTTGCGCCGGCGGCAGAGCGAGCAGCAATCGCCGCCGCAGCCGCAGCCGCAGCCCCAGCCGCAGCCGTCGCCGAGCGCGGGCCAGCCGCCGCCGCAACCCGGGCCGCAGAACCCGCCACCAGCGCCGTCGCCGAACCAGGGCCAGAGACCGCCGCCGCCCGCCTCAGGGATCGAACATGACGCGCGCGCAGGCCGAGGCAACTGCTCAACGCGCTCGAGGAGCTGGCGCGCGCCGAGCAGCAGCGCCAGGCGCAACGTGTCGCGCGGTGCAGGAAAAACACGGGAAGGACTGGTGATGAACGCTCGACGCCCGGGTGCGCACACGACGTGCTCGCGACTCGTCGCATGGCTCGCCGCGCTGCTCGCCGGACGCTTCTCGCGATCGGGGGCGTCACGCCGCGAGCCGAGGCTGCGGTCTCGCTCACCGCGCGCGTGGACCTGCAGCGCGGTCACGGTCGGCGAGTCGGTGTCGCTCCGAGGTGATCATCGAAGGCGCGGGCAGCGACGTTTCGGAACCGACGTTCGACGTGCCTGACGGTCTCCAGGTGCTGGGCAGCGCACGCTCGCAGAACTTCACCTGCGTCAACGGCCGCAGCACGACGCAGACGGTGTTCCGCTTCGAGGTCGGCGCCGTGTCGGCCGGATCGTTCACGATCGGTCCCATCCGCGCCCACGTCGGCGAGGCGGTCTACGAGGCGCCGGAGATCGCGGTCTCGGTGTCCTCCGAGCACGCGCCGGTGACGGGAGGCGGCGATGGACCCGCAGCGCTGATGGTCGACGTCGGCCCGCGCGATCCCTACGTGGGCCAGCCGGTGATCCTGCGTGCAGCTCGTGCAGCGCGCACCGCTCGCCGAGGATCCGCGCTACTCGCCGCCGCCGACGCCGGGGTTCTGGGCCGAGCGCTTCACGCAGCCCGAGTCGTACTACGGCGATCAGGGATCGAGCCGCGTGCTCGTGACGGAGACTCGTGTGCGTCTCTATCCGCTCGCCGCCGGCCCAGCGACCGTGGGCGAGGCGAGCGCGATCCTGGCGCTGGCGCTGCGCGGCGGATCCGATGGATCGGCTACGCTGGCCGGGCGGCTTCCCGCCGCGCCGCGAGGTCGAGGTGCGGAGTCGCGTGGTCTCGATCCGCGCGCGCGCGCTGCCCGCCGGGGGGCGCCCGCCGGCTTCGAGGCGCGCGGTCGGCCGCTTCACCGCGGCGTGGAGCGCCGGACCGCCGGCGCACGACGCGCGACGTGCCGTTCACCGTGCGGCCTCGACCTGCGGGGCGCTTGAGCAATACGCACCGAATCAGCTAATACCGA
>ERZ1370068.4096-contig-3188_pt1 | contig 14366 bp, 20 predicted proteins | sample MGYA00561227_ERZ1370068 | MGnify/ENA primary metagenome ERZ1370068 (study PRJEB38410, sample SAMEA6850437) | metagenome | study: Metagenomic assessment of the ecological functions of the soil: analysis of the soil microbiota associated with the...
AAGAACGGCGACATGATCACCCTCGATGTCGCCGCCCGCACCATCAACCTCGATGTACCGGAACAGAATTGGCAAAACGCCGCGCCGCCTGGAAGCAGCCGGAGCGCCGCTTCGAGCGCGGCTATGGCTGGATGTTCTCGCGCCACATCAAGCAGGCCAACGAAGGCTGCGATTTCGATTTTCTGGAGACCGGATTCGGCGAGCCCGTCGGCGAGCCGTCGATTTATTGATTGACCTCCGTCGTTCCGGGGCGCGAAGCGAACCGGAACCTCGAGATTTCCGGGTCCGCTCGCTGACGCTCGCGCCCCGGAATGACAGCATAGGAACGAGCGATGTCAAAACTCAGCGAAGCCACCCGCAACAAGCTCAAGACCGTCTCCACCGCCACCGTCGCCACCGCGCTGTTCAAGCGCGGGCTCCGGATCCAGATGATCCAGGATGTATACGCCCTCAACCCCGATCAGCCGACCATGGTCGGCGAAGCCTTCACGCTGCGCTACATGCCGGCGCGCGAGGACCTCAACAAGCTCGACGTGTTCCGCGACCGCGCGCATCCGCAGCGCAAGGCGATCGAGGATTGTCCGGTTGGCGCGGTGCTTGTGCATGGACAGCCGCAAGGACGCCCGCGCGGCGTCGGCCGGCGCGATCCTGGTGACGCGGCTGATGCAGCGCGGCTGCGCGGGCGTCGTCACCGACGGCGGCTTTCGCGATTCGGCCGAGATCGCAAAGCTCGGCTTCCCCGCCTATCACCACCGCCCGAGCGCGCCGACCAACCTCACGCTGCACCAGGCGATCGAGATCAACGTTCCGATCGGCTGCGGCGACGCGCCGGTGTTTCCGGGCGACGTGATCTTGGGCGACAGCGACGGCGTCATCGTGATCCCCGCCCATCTCGCCGACGAGATCGCCGAGGAAACCTTCGAGATGACCGCGTTCGAGGATTTTGTCACCGAGCGAGGTGCGCAAGGGCCGCGGCATTTTCGGGCTCTACCCGCCACCGACCCGAGCAGACGCTGGCCGACTTCGCGGCATGGCGGAAGGCAGAACGGGCGGTAGCATACCGTCAGCGATCATGCCGCGAACGATGCCGGAGCAGATCAAGAAAGCTTGCCAATCAAAAACACCAGGAGGACATGTCCATGATGATGACGCGACGCCATATGCTTGCGGCTGCCGGCGGTGCCGCTGCCGCATCCAGCGTTGCTGTCCCGCGCTGCCGGCGCCCAGTCGTTCCCGTTCTCGCCGAACCAGCGCTACCCTGACCCGGCCGTCCAGATCCTGGATCCGGGTTTTGCAAAATACCGGATCTACTCGAGCACGCTCGAACAGGTCGCCACCGGGATGCGCTGAGCTGAAGGGCCGGCCTATTTTCCCGAAGGCGGCTATCTCGCTGTTCTCCGACATCCCCAACAACCGGATCATGAAGTTCGACGAGAAGACCGGACAGACCATCGCGTGTTCCGCGGCCAACGCCAACTACGCCAACGGCAACGCCCGCGACCGCCAGGGCCGCCTCGTCACCTGCGAGCATCTCGGTCACGCCGCCGCATCACCCGCACCGAGAAGGACGGCAAGATCACGGTGCTCGCCGACAGTTTCGAGGGCAAGCGGCTGAACGCGCCGAACGACATCGTGGTGAAGTCCGACGACAGCATCTGGTTCACCGATCCGCTGTTCGGCATCAACGGCGAGTGGGAAGGCACGAAGGAGAAGCCCGAGCAGGCCACCACCAACGTCTACCGCATCGGCAAGGACGGCAAGCTCACCGCCGTGATCACCGACCTCGTCAATCCCAACGGGCTCGCGTTCTCGCCGGACGAGAAGAAGCTCTACGTCGTCGAGTGGAAGGGCACGCCCAACCGCAGCATCTGGAGCTACGACGTCGGCGCCGACGGCAGCGCTGGGCAGCAAGACCAAGCTCATCGACGCCGCCGACCAGGGCGCGCTCGACGGCTTCCGCGTCGACCGCGACGGCAATCTGTGGTGCGGCTGGGGCAGCAACGGCGCGCTGCAGTGCCGAGCCGACCGACGTCGGCGGCCGCAAGGTGTATCCAGCTCAAGGGCAAGTCCGGAGGACCTCGACGGCGTGATGGTGTTCAACCCGCGAGGGCAGAGCCGATCGGCTTCATCAGGCTGCCCGAGCGCTGCGCCAACCTCGCGCTTCGGCGGCCCCAAGAACAACCGCCTCTACATGACGAGCTGCCATTCGGTCTACGCGCTCTACGTCGAAGCGCACGGCGCGGTGTGAGCAGGGAGTGCGCCGTAGCCCGAGGCGTGCTGTCCCGGGGCCGTCTGCCGTCATGCGAGCCAACTACGCCGCGCGCCATGAGCTGCAGGCGCTCACACCTCGCCTCTTCTCCGCCATCCCCACCGCCCACAGCGCGAACGCATAGGCGATCGCGACTTCGTCGAGCCGGTTGAAGCGGCCCGAGGCGCCGCCGTGGCCCGCGCCCATGTTGGTGCGCAACAGCACCGGGCCGCCGCCGGTCATGGTCGCGCGCAGCCGCGCGATCCATTTTGCCGGCTCCCAATAGGTGACGCGCGGATCGGTCAGCCCGCCCATCGCCAGAATCGCCGGATAGTCCTTCGCCGCGACATTGTCGTAGGGCGAATAGGACAGGATGGTGCGAAAATCCGTTTCGCTCTCGATCGGGTTGCCCCATTCCGGCCATTCCGGCGGCGTCAGCGGCAGCGTGTCGTCGAGCATGGTGTTGAGCACGTCGACGAACGGCACCTCGGCGACGATGCCGGCGAACAATTCGCCGGCGCGGTTGGCGACCGCGCCCATCAGCATGCCGCCGGCTGCTGCCGCCATGGCCGACGATGCGCTTTGCGCTCGGTGTACTTCGCATCGATCAGCGCGCGCGCCGAGGCTGCGAAATCATCGAAACTGTTGGTCTTCTTCTCGCGCTTGCCGTCGAGATACCAGCCCCAGCCCTTGTCGGCGCCGCCGCGGATATGCGGCGATGGCATAGACAAAGCCGCGGTCGACCAGCGACAGCCGGTTGGTACGGAGAACGAGGCCGGCATCGCCATGCCGTAGGAGCCGTAGCCGTAGAGCAGCAGCGGCGCGCTGCCGTCGCGCTTCAAGATCCTTGCGATGCAGGATCGAGACCGGCACCTGCGCGCCGTCATGCGAGGTCGCCATGATGCGCGTGGTGACGTAGTCGGCCGGATCGTGGCCGGAAGGAATCTCCTGGCGCTTGCGCAACACGCGCGTGCGCTTCGCCATGTCGTAGTCATAGACTTCCGACGGCGTCGTCATCGACGAATAGGAGAAGCGCAGGTTCGTGGTCTCGAACTCGTAGGAGCCCATGGTGTCCAGCGAATAGGCCGCCTCGTCGAAGGCGATGGCGTGCTCCTCGCCGTCGCGAGATCGCGGATGATGATCGCGGGCAGTGCGTTGGCGCGCTCCAGCCGCACCATGTGGCCGGCATAGAGCTCGACGTCGATGACGTAGACGCCCTCGCGATGCGGGATCAGGTCGCGCCAGTTGGCGCGCGCAGGCGAGGCCAGCGGCGCGCGTGACGACCTTGAAGTCGATCGCGTCGTCGGCGTTGGTGAGGATGAACAGCTCGTCGCCGCGGTCGGCGACCGAATATTGCACGCCTTCCTCGCGCGCGGCGACCAGGCGCGGCGGCGCCTCGGGATTGGCGAGATCGATCAGCCGCTGCTCGGAGGTCTCGTGGTCGCCGCCCGCGATCACGCAGAACCGGCCGCTGGAGCTTCATGCAGATGGGTGAACCAGCCGGGATCCTGCTCCTCATAGATCAGCGATCATCGTCGGCCTGCTTGCGTGCCGAGCCGATGCCGCCAGACCTGCATCGGCCGGTGGTTGTCGTCGAGCTTTGACATAGAAGAAGCTGTTCGCGTCCAGCGCTCCAGACCACGCCGCCGTCGGTCTCCTCGACGAGGTCGTCGAGGTCGGCGCCGTTGTCCAGTCGCGCACGCGGATCGAAAAATATTCCGAGCCCTTTGGTGTCGGCGCTCCAGGCCTGCAGCTTGTGGTCCGGCGAATGCCGGCTGCCGCCGAACTTGAAATATTCGTGGTCCGCGGCAAGCGCGTCGCCGTCGAGCACGATTCTTGATCGTCGCCGCCATCGCGCGGCGTGCGGCCGAACATCTCGTGCTGGCCGCCCTCGCGGAATTTGCGCAAATAGGCGAACGGCCCGTCCGGCGAGGGCACGCTGGAATCGTCTTCCTTGATCCGCCCGCGCATTTCCGCAACCAGCTTCTTCTGCAAGCGCGCGGTGTGGCCGAGCAGGCTCTCGGTGTAGTCGTTTTCCGCTTCGAGATATTTGCGGATATCCGGGTCCAGGATCGAGGGATCGCGCAGCACCTCCTGCCATCTGGCGTCCTTCAGCCAGGCATAGTCGTCGATCACGGTGATGCCGTGGGTGGTGAAGGAATGCGGCCGGCGCGGCGCGATCGGCGGCAGAGGGTTTCTTGCTTCGCTAGCTAGTGTCACTCAGTCCTCATTGGTCGAAGTATTATGCGCGGGCTCACTTTCACCTCGCTCCCGATCGGCGGAGAGAGGGAGGCAACCGGGTACGCCAGCTCTATATCGGCTCTCGCCTCCGGATTGCCAGACGCTGCGGCGGCGCAAATCGGCGAGGGGTTGCTGCACGCCGACCTTGTGTGGTTAGGGCTTTCGCCCTCCGGGAAAGGCGCTGATGCTTTTCAATTCCTATCCATTCATTTTCCTGTTCCTGCCGTCGCCGTCTGATCAGGCTATTATCTCGCGTCTGGTGCCGGCTCGGCCAGTCTGGCGCCGGTGATCTGGCTGGCGCTGGCCTCGCTGGCCTTCTATTCCTTCGAGCAATTGGCCGTTCGTCGCGCTGCTGCTGCGGCCTCGATCGCCTTCAATTACGTTATCGGCTGTTGCTGATCGCGGGAAATTGCTGTCCCGTGGTCGCGCTTTGCGCGCGCTCACGGCTCGGCGTCGCCGGCGATCTCCTGATCGCTCGGCAATCTTCAAATATGCCGGCTTCTTCGCCGCGCAACCTCAACACGGTCTTTCTCGACCGGCTTCGCGGTCAATATCCTGCTGCCCGTCGGCATCTCCTTCTACACCTTCACCCAGATCGCGTTTCCTGGTCGATGCCTACAGGGGCAACGTCGCGCGCTACGCGCTGCCGCATTACGCGCTGTTCGTCACCTACTTTCCGCATCTGATCGCGGGACCGATCCTGCACCACAAGGACATGATCCCGCAGTTCGAGCGCGCGGACGGCAAAGCGGCCTGATCCGCATCTGATCCTGTGCGGCCTGATCATCTTCGCGATCGGCCTGTTCAAGAAGACCTGCCTTGCCGACGGCATCCAGCCGCTGGTCGCGCAGGCCTTCGGCCCGAATGCGCCGACCTTCGATCAGGCCTGGATCGGCGCGCTTGGCCTACACGTTCCAGCTCTATTTCGATTTCTCCGGCTATTCCGACATGGCGATCGGCATCGTCGCTGATGTTCGGCATCTGCCTGCCGCTCAATTTCAATTCGCCGTACAAGGCCGCCAGCATCATCGAGTTCTGGCGGCGCTGGCACATGACGCTGTCGCAGTTCCTGCGCGACTATCTCTACATCCCGCTCGGCGGCAACCGCCGCGGCCGCGCGCTGCGCTACGTCAATCTGATGATCACGATGCTGCTCGGCGGCTTCTGGCACGGCGCGGCCTGGACCTTCGTCGCCTGGGGCGCGCTGCACGGCGCTCTATCTCTGCATCAATCACGCCTGGAACAATTTTGGGCCGCAACGCGCCGCCGCTGCCGCTGCGCCGCCAACGTCTGCCGCGTCGCTCGTTGCTGACATTCTTTGCGGTCGTCGTCGCCTGGGTGTTCTTTCCGCGCCGACAGCATGTCACTCGGCGCTCCGTGTGCTGTCGAAGATGGCCGATCCCACCCATATCGCTTTCGGCCGCGGCGAAATGGCCTATGCGCTTGTTCATCATCGGATCTATGCCGCGATCGCCTGGTTTGCGCCCAACACGCAAAGCATCATGGGCTACGATCACGAGCAACCGGACCGTCGGCGCAGAAGCTCGGCGCTGTGGCGGATGCGGCCCTGCGTTCCTCTATGCGACCGCGGCGGTGCTGGCGTTCGGGATTCTCGGAATCCAGCAGCACAGCGAATTCATCTATTTCAGGTTCTAGCAGTTGCTGACTTGAATTTGAGTTTTGTCTCGGTGGAGTCGATCAGGTTTGGGTCGCTGTGCTCACTGGCTTAGGGCAGTTTTTGTGAGGCTGGGCGCGGCCTTGCCGGCCAGGCACTGCTACGCTGCAACGAAGTTTGGGGATGCGGATCAGGTTATAGGCGATCAGATTGAGCAGGAAGTTGGCGGCGACGCGACCGATGCCGCGATGTTTGGTCTTGCGCATGGTACCGTGCTGCTTGCCCCAACCGAAGATGCACTCGATCATTGCCCGGCGCGATTGCGACATGCCGTATCCCGGATGCCGCGTGGTTCGCTTGTCGATGGCGCTGTTGCGGGTCTTGCCGGTTCTGGTGACGGCCTGGTTCTGCGTCACATGCGGTGTCACGTTGATGGCGCGAAGATTGGCCACATGATCGGCGGTATCGTACGCCTTGTCCTCACCGGCCGTGATGCGGTGGCCGGCAGCTTTGCTTTTGGCCTTCAGCATGGTCTCCGAGGCTCGGCGTTCGGCGGTGCCATTGGCGTGGGTAACCATGCCGGCCACCGCCAACCCATGCCGGTTCTCCATGGTGGCGTGGCCCATATAGCAGAGCTTCGCCTCCCGCCCAGCCGCCTTGCGGTAAAGCCTGCTGTTTGGGTCGCTGGTACTCGCATGGGTGTCGTTCTTGCGCTTCTGGCCATGGAAGTTCGCGCCGTCATCATCGTCACCGCTGCCGTCCTTGGGACGAAAGCTCTTCTGTGAAGCCCAGGCTTCGATCAGCGTTCCATCCACCGAGAAATGCTCGTCCGACAGCAGCGGCTTGACCTGCGGATGGTTCAGAAGCCTGGTCATGAACTTCTTAAACACCTCGCCGTTCTGCAGCCGGTCCCGGTTCTTGGTGAAGGCGGTCGGGTCCCAGACCGGGTCGTCGGGCGAAAGCCCCACAAACCAGCGGTACAACAGATTGTAGTCCAGTTGCTCCATCAGCTGGCGTTCTGACCGAATGCCGTAGAACACCTGCAGCAGCAAAGCGCTCAGCAATTGCTCAGGAGGGATCGAGGGACGCCCCTCGCTCGCGTAAAGTCTCCCGAGGCTACGGTTCAGCTCACTCAAGACATCCCGCACCAGCGCCCGGATCTTCCGCAGAGGATGGTTGGCAGGCACCCGGCCTCCGGCGAGATGTACGAAAACAACCCGCCCTGATCCGCAAGCCTGCCACGCATGCTCGTCTCCAGCGATTCGAGATGATAAAGTGAATCACCAAGTCTCAACTGTGGCGAGTGGGTTCTTCAGCAAACTGCTAGAGCATGATCCGGAAGAGTGCGATCCGGTTTGCCGAAAAGATCATCTGCATGAACAGCGCGCGCAACAATCTGCTGCGGTTTCTGTTGCGCGAGCGGGCTCATCGGTTGTGATGGCGGCCGCGCTTGCGGTTTCGTTGTCGATCCGCTGCGGCTTTCCGGCCGGCGCGCTTGTTTGCCGCGATGTATTCGCCGGATAGTCGCCTGCAGGATGCGCGGGCTGATCCGGAGCCAGGATTTCGACACGGTATTCCTTTAGGCATTTCCTCGCTGGCGGTTCACTTCCGGCAGAGCGATATCGACAGGCTGCTCGGCGTGCGCTCGGTGAAGCTGGCGATGACCGGCTCAGATTCCCGCGAGCAGAGCTTTGTGCTTGCCGCGGCGCTGGGCGCACCGCCCGGGCGAGGTGATCTGGCAGATGGACGACTGGATCCTTCCGCGATGCGCCGGGCATCGACCAGGATTATCTATCTTCCGGCCGATCTCTACCGGCGCAATGCAAAGGGCATCGCGGAATATCTTTTCGGCGGCGCCATGGCGCGCGAGTCGCTGTGGATAGGGCTGCGGTCTGATTCCGCCGCTTCAGAGCCGCTGGTGGCGCGGCTGACCACCGGCCTGCTGTTGTTTCGGGAAATTTCCGAATTTCCCGCGTCGATGACATCAATACGCTTCGGCCCGATTTCTGACGTGGCGGGATTCTATAACGCCAGGAAAGCGCTCGCCGCGTTCGCGCGGATCCACAAGCCCGGTGCGCAGCGCGTCGACCGTAGCGGAAGGCTACGATTACGACGCCATGGTGCGCGTGTTCGAACAGGACGCGATCCCGGCCTGATCGAGAAAAATCCGGACGTGAAGTTCGACATCTACTCTTGCGCCCTATTCAATCCTGCAATTCGTGGCGGTGAGGGACGCTTCGCGCGCGCGACGCTGAAGGCGGTTTATGATTTTACTCCGCCTATGCGCTGCCGCGATTGGCGCGATTTCGAGTGTCACGCTGCACGATTCTTCCGCGTGGCCAGGCGCGCGATAACCCGCGATCTGAACAATTACGGCGACGTCGATACATCATTCGCCCGCGATCGACCTGAAGGTGCTGCAGTTGCTGGCAGAGGAAAATATGCCGTCGACCGCACCGCGCCCACGGCCTCGCTCGACCGCCTCAAGGCCCAGGTCGAGGCGTATCGGCGTGAGTGTGACGGTAGTCAGGAGCGGTAGCGCGGATTCCGTCACTTGCCAGAGAACACCGCAGGCCGTGCCGAGAGCGATCGACCTGTCCTCGCACTCGGGTCGCAATGGGGATCGACTTCAGCATGCGCTCGCAATCGACGCTCAAGCGTTCCGCAAGCGCGCGCCGGCATTGGCGCCGAACACCGGGATCTGGTTGACGGCGAGCACCACGGCAGTGATGACCAGCATGGCGATACCGAGAACCGAGATCGCGGCGAGATCGCCACTTTCATTCAGATCGTAGATCAGGACCGACAGCACCTTGGTCTGCGACGTGAACAGCATGATCGCGGCGGACAGTTCGCGCATCACGCCGATGAAGATGAAGCACCAGGTCGCGATCACGCCGGTGCGCAGCAGCGGCGCGGTGATCTGGCGCAGCGACTGCAGCCGCGTGGCGCCGAGAATGCGGCTGGCGTCCTCGAGCTCGGGATGGATGGTGGCGAACGCCGCCTGCAATTGCTGATAGGCCGACGGCAGGTTGATGGTGAGGAACGCGATCAGCAGGATCCACAGCGTGCCGTACAGCACGAAGGGCGGCCGCGTGTAGCTGAGGAACAGGCCGACGCCGAGCACGATGCCGGGCACCGCGACCGGCGCGGTGGCGAGAAAGCCGAGCACGCGCATGCCCGCGATCACGCGGCGCGTCGTGACATAGGCGATGACCAGCGCCAAGAATGGTGCCGATGGTCGCGGTCGCGGCGCCGAGGATCACCGTGTTCTTCAGCGCCAGCTGCGGTCGACGACAGCTCGGTGAACACGAACACGATGTTGTGCAGCGTCAAGCGTCGCCGGCGTCACCAGCGTCGTCGCGTTCGGCGAGAACGCGGCGTTGAACAGCGCGAAATAGGGCAGGAACACCGGATTGAGCAGCACCGATCAGGCAGAACGCCAGCGCCGCCCAGCGCCAGCGCTTCATCTCGACCCGGCGCGGCGCGCCGTATTTGCCGCCGACCACGGAATAGCCGCGGCGGCCCAGGATGAATTTCTGCGCCTGCAGCAGCAGGATGGTCAGCAGCAGCAGCGGCACCGCGGCGGCGGCGGCGAGCTCGAGCTTCGGCGGATACTGGAACAGGCTCCAGATCTTGGTGGTCATGGTGTGGAAGCCGGCCGGCAGCGCCAGGATCGCGGGCGAGCCGAACAGCGTCATCGCCTGCAGGAACGCGATCAGCGCGCCGGCGACCAGGGCCGGCAGCGCCAGCGGAATCGTGACGCGCCGCGCCGTGGTCCAGGCCTTGCCGCCGAGGATGGCGGAAGCGTCCTCCAGTTCGCCGGGCATGTTGTCGAGCGCGTTGGCGACCAGCACGAACACAAAGGGGAACGTGTAGCAGGAGATGACGAAGATGATTCCGGTCAGCGAATAGATGTTGAACAGATGCGCGTCGGCGTCGGCGCCCGGTCAGGTAGACGATAAAGCTGGTTGAGCAATCCGCTGTTCGGCGCCGCCAGCAATTCCCAGGCGACCGCGCCGAGAAACGGCGGCGTCACGAACGAAGCCGTGACCAGCGCGCGGATGAACTGCCGGCCCGGCATGTCGGTGCGCGACACCAGCCATCCCATCGGTGCGGCGACGACGCAGCAGATCGACGGCGGAGGTGGTGGCGATGATCGCGGTGGTCAGCAGCGGATCGAGGAAATCGGGATCGGTGAACAGCGTGACGAAATTCTGCAGCGTCAGGTGACCGGCCTTGTCGGTGAAGCTGTAAGACCGCAAGCCACGACATCGGCAGCACGATCAGCAGCGACCAGGCACGCCGCAAACAGCGCACAGCACCGGCTTGGTCCAGTCGATCTTGGCCTTTGTGGCGTCGAGTGGTGGTGACGGATCGCGCTGCTTGCAATCTTGATTCTTCTCTATCCGGGGAACTGGTGGCGCGGAGAGCTCCCTCTCCCCGCGCGCGGGAGAGGGTTGGTGAGTGGGCCCCTCACGAGACTCCGGACTCGCGGGGAGGTGCCCCTCACCCCGTCGCGCGATCTGACGATGCGCGCCGACCTTAACAACGAACATTGCCCGGATCTGTAAGATTGGCGGTGCGGTGGCAGGCGGGAGACCGTGCGACCTGAGGGACGCCAAGCCCGTGGGAGAGCGAGGGTCTTCGCCTGCCGTTCCATCGAACCCGAACAGTCGCTTGGGCCGCTCGCGAAGCCCGTTTGCGCAAGGATGGGATCAGATGGACGCGATTGTGTGTTGGCATCGATGTATCGAAGGACCGGCTGGACGTGGCGGTTCGTCCGACGGGCGAGAGTTTTGCCGTCAGCCGCACGGTCGTGGGGATCGACGATCTGATCGACCGGCTGAGAGCGCTCATCGCCGAAGCTGGTGGCGATCGAGGCTACCGGCGGCTTCGAAGACGGTGGTCGCAGCAGGCCTGGCTGGCGCCGGCCTGCCGGTGGTGGTGGTCAATCCGGCGCAGGTGCGCGCCTTCGCCCAGGCGCTCGGCAAACGGGCCAAGACCGATCCGATCGATGCCGCAGTGATCGCGCACTTCGCCGAGGCGACCAAACCGCGAGCTTCGGCAACTGCCGGACGAGACGACACAGTTGCTCGCCGATCTTGTCGCCCGCCGGCGCCAGATCGTCGAGATGATCGCGGCCGAAAGCCAACGCGGCGCGTCACGTCACTCTTCCGCTTGAAGAAGAGCATCGCCAGGCTGCGCAAGGCGCTGGAGAAGGAACTGTCCGAACTGGATGACGTACTGATCTCCGACCACGTGCGCGGCTCGCCGGTCTGGGTCGAGAAAGAGGATCTTGCTCGCCTCAGTGCCTGGTATCGGCCAAGCCATCGCGCGCACCCTGATCGCCGAACTGCCGGAACTCGGTTCGCTCGACCGCCGCCAGATCGCGGCGCTCGCCGGACTCTGCGCCCTGGACCCGGCAATCCGGGCAATGGCGCGGCAAAAGCTTCATCGGCGGCGGTCGCAAGCCAGCGCTGCGTCGCGTCCTCTTCATGGGCGCCATGGTCGCGGCGCGTCACAATCCGCACCTCAAGCTGCTTCCGCGACAAGCTCGTTGCCGCCGGCAAAACCGAAGCTCGCCGCGATCGTCGCCGTCGCCCGCAAGCTGCTCACCATCCTCAACGCAATCCTGCGAGACAAAACGCCCATGGCAGGCAAACATCGCTTGACCGAAAAGACAGTCGCTCCGCGCGGGGGGGAATGTTTCCGCGATGGTCTGTGTCCGAGCCCGAATTCTCCTCATCGAGGCGGCGTCTTCGCCGCGTCATCGAAGGATGAGCGCCTGTCGCGGCCTCATGGTTTCCGGCAGACGGCGCTGGCGCGCCTCACTCACCACGACGGGGGATCGTCACAGCCCGAAACAGCCGCGCGTAGCGGGTCGTGATCTCTTCCGTCATCTTCTCCACCCCGGCCGGGTCTTCCTTCATCAGCTTGATGTCGGCGAGCGTCTTGCGGCGGCCCGATGCTTCGATTGACCTGCGCATGCAAGCGAACATAGTGCGCCGAGCAGTCGATGACGAATCTGCTGCGCTTCCGGCGTGAAGCAGTCATGCCTGGAACAGCTTTGCCGCCGCATTGGGATTCGGCGCCGCCTTGAAGATGCCGTTCGGCCCGACGACGACAGGCGTGCCCTCGGTCGGATAGACCGCCTCGACCGGCTGGCCGGCTTCCTTGAGCAGCGACGATATTGTATTCGGTGCCATCGGCCATCACGCTGCGCTCGCCGAGCGCCAGCTTCTTCGGCGGATCGGTCGCCGACTGCACCTGCATGATGTTCTGCTTCGCGAGCTTGTTCGTAATAACTCCCAGCCGATGTCGCGCACCAGCTCGAACGTCGCGGTCAGGATGGTGCCGCTGTAGCCCGGGATGGGCCTTGACGATCTTGCCGTTCCATTTGGGATCGAGCAGATCCGTCGAAACTGGTCGGGCGCGTCTTCGGCCTTCACCAGCGTTGGTGTTGTAGGCGATCGGCGCTCAGCGTGAGCGCGGAAGCCGGCATAGGTGCCGTCGGGATCCGCGGTGCTCGGGCGGGTAATGCTTGCGCGACGTCTTCGGGCACGTAGGGCAGCCAGCCATGCCCTGTCGCTTCCACGTGATGCAGATGCGCGGCGTCGGACGAGTTGGCGACATCGACGGCGTGGACGTTGCTGGCATATTCCTGGCCGATGCGCTGGAACAGCCGCTCGGCGCCGGTGCGTTCGACCCGCACCTCGATGCCGGATATTTCGCCTCGAAGGCGCCTGGCGATCTTTTCCGCGACCGACAGGTCGATCGCGGTGTACCAGACCACCTTGCCTTCCTTCTTGCGCCGCCTCGATCAATTGCGGCGTGATCGCTTCGGCCGGCGGTGCCGCGGCGCGAACCGTGAGCGGCGAACACGGTTCCGAGCGCCAGCGCGGTCGAGCGCTTTCAGCGCGCCCTGCAGCATGTCGCGCCTGGAAAGTTTTCGCTGTGTCATCGCGTCCTCCTGTCGGCTTCTTGTCATCGGTCAGCGCCCGGCAGCGCTCGGCGGCAGGCGTGAGCCAGACCTCGGTGCCCTGCGGAACCGGCATTTTCGGTCGGCGGTGACGACGCGCAACTGTCGTGCCATCCGAGGTTTCGACCATGTAGTCGCGGCTTGCGCCGAGAAACACCTGCGCGCGTCACGGTGGCCTTGACCGCATTCTGCGGCGATTTGCGGCGCCTGCGTCGAAAGCTGGATGTCGTGCTGGCGTATCGCCACCGCGGCACCTTTGCCGCGGCTGAGCTTCGCGCCCACCACCTGCACAGGTCGCGCCGGCAAATTCGACATGATTGTCGTCGCGGGCGGTGCCCTTGATCACATTGCTGGCGCCGATGAAGCGCGCGACGAATTCCGATTGCGGCCGGTCGTAGATGTCCTCGGGCGTGCCGAGCTGCGTCGATCTTGCCGGCGTTCATGACCGCGATCAGGTCGGCGGTGGTCATCGCCTCGGACTGGTCGTGGGTGACGTACACCGTGGTGTAGCGGTATTCGTCGTGCAGCCGGCGGATTTCGAAGCGCATCTCTTCGCGCAGATTGGCGTCGAGGTTGGACAGCGGCTCGTCGAGCAGCAGGGTTTCCGGCTCGACGATCAGGCGCGCGCGCCAGCGCCACGCGCTGCTGCTGGCCGCCCGACAATTCGCCGGGATAGCGCTGCGGCGAGGATTTCGAGCTTGGTGGCTGCGCAGGATCGCGTCGAGCTTTCTGGCGATGGTCGGCGCGGTCGATCTTCCGCAAGCGCAGCCCGTAGACGATGTTTTCGGCGACCGTCATGTGCGGCCACAGCGCGTAGCTCTGGAAGATCATCGACATCTTGCGCTGCTCGGGCGGCAAGCGTGCGCGCCTGCGAGGACACCAGGCGGTCGCCGACATGGATCTCGCCGTCCGACGGCTCGAGGAAGCCCGGCGATCAGCCGCAGCGTCGTGGTCTTGCCGCAGCCTGAGGGCCTAGCAGGCAGACCAGCTGCCCGTGGTCGATCCGCAGCGAGACATCATCGACCACCGCAAGCGATCCAAAGCGCTTTGGTCAGGCCGCGCAATTCAACGGACGCCAATCGAAGTTCCTCCCCCTTTATCTTTCGTTGCCGTATTGCGAGGAGCGAACATAAACTCCGCGACAAAACAATCAAATCAATCATTCAGGTCCGGCGCTAACGCGCCAGCCCGGAATGACGGGACGAACGCTTCGGCGGACCCTGTCATCAGGCGCGCATTCACGGCGCGACCCGTTAACTCTGTGAAGCAATACGTAACTG
>ERZ1370068.8009-contig-6893_pt1 | contig 14358 bp, 15 predicted proteins | sample MGYA00561227_ERZ1370068 | MGnify/ENA primary metagenome ERZ1370068 (study PRJEB38410, sample SAMEA6850437) | metagenome | study: Metagenomic assessment of the ecological functions of the soil: analysis of the soil microbiota associated with the...
CGAGGCCGGTGAGGCTTTGCTCGATGTCGATGACCCGCCAGCCGTTCGCGAATGCGCGGGTCGGGTCGCGATCCGCCACGCCGCGTGCGACCTGATAGGCCGCCAGGAAGCCGAACCAGATCAGGAGCTGGTAGCCGAAATCCGCGTAACCACGCGGGAACAGACGCCTTCCGGCTGCAATGGCGGCAGTCATGACCTGATAATTCTAAACGTCGGCCAGGAGGGGATAAATCCCTCCTTTGGCAGGCTCAGCCGCCAATTTGCGACATCGAGCGCGAGGCGCGCACGAAGCCTGGGTCGTTGATTCGGTGTTTCAGCTCCTTGTGCTGAACGGCGAACCGGAGCAGCTCGGGTCAATTCGGCGTCGCTCGCGCCTGCCCGGAGCGGCGCCTTCAGATCCCACTCGCGTCGCGAGAAAGGCACGTGCGGAGCTGGCCGTCCGCGGTCAGCCGGATTCGGTCGCAGCTCGAGCAGAACGGCTCCGAGACCGGGTTGACGAAGCCGATCTCGCCCGCGCCGTCGGCAAAGCGGAAACGGCGCGCGGTCGACGACGCCTTCGCCGGCAGCTCGACGAGCGGCCCGTGCTCGACTCGATGATCGCCCTGATCTCCGCACCCGTCAGGACATCGTCCTCGCGCCAGGCCTCGTCGGCGTCGAGCGGCATGAACTCGATGAAGCGGACGACGTACGGCTTGCGCCGTGCGCGAGCTCGGCGAGCGCGGGAACCTCTGTCTCCGTGAAGCCTTCGGATCGCGACGCAGTTGACCTTGATCGGGCGCAGCTCCGGATAGCGCTCGGCCTCCGCGAGCCCGCGCAGGACCGCGGTCGAGCGCGTCGCGGCGCGTGATCTCCGCGAAACGGACGTGCGTTGAGCGAGTCGAGCGACACGTTCAGGCGCTGCAAACCGGCTTCCACGAGCGGGCCCGCGAATCGGTCGAGGAGCACGCCGTTCGTCGTCAGCGACAGGTCGCGGACGCCCTCGATCGCGGAGAGCATGCCGACGAGCGTCGGCAGGTCACGCCGGATCAGCGGCTCGCCGCCGGTGAGCCGGACCTCGTCGACGCCCAGTCGCGGCGAGCACGCCGACGAGCCGCGCGATCTCCTCGAAGCTCAGGATCTCGTCGCGGCCGAGCCACTCCAGCCCTTCGGCCGGCATGCAGTACGTGCAGCGGAAGTTGCACTTGTCGGTGACCGAGATGCGGACCGACTCTGATCTCCCGGCCCCACGTCGTCGACGAGCGGTTGCATGAACCGAGCTTAGCCCAAGGGTTTGGCGGAGAATCGCCCGGTGCCGGCTCTCCTCGCCCTGGTCCTCGTCACCGCTGTCTGGGGCGTGACGTTCGTCCAGGTCAAAGACGCCGTCGCGCTCTATCCGCTGTTCGCCTTCCTGGCGGTGCGCTTCTGGATCGCGACGCTGACGCTGGCCGTTCCCGGGCTCCCTCGTATGCGCAGCCTCGGGCGGACGGGGTTCGTCGGCGGGGCGTTCCTGGGTCTGCTGCTGGCCGCCGGGTACACGCTGCAGACGGCTGGGCTCGAGCGGACGACCGTGTCGAGCACGGGGTTCATCACCGGGATGTACGCCGTCCTGACGCCGCTGATCGCCCTCGTCCTCGTCAGGTCGCGCATCGGCTTGCCGGTGTGGGGAGGAGTTGTGCTGTCGACGATCGGGCTCGCGATGCTCTCGGGCATTCATGCCGGCTCGGTGACCGGAGACCTCCTGGTGCTGGCCGCCGCCGCCGTGCTACTCGCTGCAGATCGTCCTGATGGAGCGTTACGCGCCGCGCTACGACGCGGTCGCCTTCACCTTCGTGGAGATGCTCGCGGCCGGGGTCGCGCTCGGCGTCGCTGCTGCGGCGCTCGGTGATCTCCACCTTCCCCACGGTTGGACGGTCTGGGGCGCGCTGCTCGTCACCGGCGTCTTCGCGAGCGCGCTCGCCTTTCTCGATGCAGACCTGGGCGCAGCGGCGAACGTCGGCGACCCGCACCGCTCTGGCTTTCACGATGGAGCCGGTCTGGACCGCGTTCTTCGGCTACACCCTCGCCGGCGACCGGCTCGGGTTGCTGGGGTGGGGAGGCTGCGCCGTGATCATGGCCGGCATCGTCCTGGCCGAGCCCGCCGCGGCCGGGGCGTTGGTGCGTAACCTGAGGACGGCCGAGAACTTGATAAGATGTGACTTAGATTTTCTCAGTAGACCCACAAGGAAAGGCGAAACCAGGTATGGCTAAGACAATCGGCATCGATCTCGGGACGACCAACAGCGCGATGGCCGTCCTCGAGGGCGGCGAGCCAGTGGTCATTCCGAACGCGGAAGGCGGGCGCACCACACCCTCCGTCGTCGCGTTCACGAAGGACGATCAGCGGCTCGTCGGGGCGCCCGCGCGGCGCCAGCAGGTGACAAACCCCGAGAACACGGTGTTCTCGATCAAGCGGTTCATGGGCCGCAAGTGGGACGAGGTCTCCGGAAGAGATGACGATCGTCCCCTACGAAGTCGTGCAGGGCCCGAACGGCGACGCCCGCGTGCGGGCAGGTGGCAAGGAGTACGCGCCGCCGGAGATCAGCGCGATGATCCTCCAGAAGCTGAAGGCCGACGCCGAGGCCTATCTCGGTGAGCCGGTGAGCGACGCGGTCGTCACCGTCCCGGCGTACTTCAACAACGCGCAGCGCGAGGCGACGAAGGACGCCGGCAAGATCGCCGGGCTCAACGTCGTTCGCATCATCAACGAGCCGACCGCGGCTGCGCTCGCGTACGGCCTCGACAAGGAGGGCTCCGACCAGACGATCCTCGTGTTCGACCTCGGCGGCGGCACGTTCGACGTGTCGATCCTCGAGCTCGGCGAGGGTGTCTTCGAGGTGAAGTCCACGAACGGCGACAACCACCTCGGCGGCGACAACTTCGACAAGGCGATCGTCGACTGGATGGTCGCGGAGTTCAAGAAGCGACCAGGGCATCGACCTTGCGGCCGACCGCGATGGCGTTGCAGCGTCTCTACGAGGCGGCGCGAGAAGGCGAAGATCGAGCTGTCGTCGACGATGACGACGCAGATCAACCTTCCGTTCGTCACCGCGACGCAGGACGGGCCGAAGCATCTCGACCTCGCGCTCACGCGCGCGAAGCTCGAGGAGATCACCGGCGACCTGCTCGAGCGGACCGGTCGGTCCGACGCGGCAGGCGATCGAGGATGCGGGCATCGACAAGTCGAAGATCGACCATGTCGTGCCTGGTCGGCGGCATGACCCGCATGCCTGCAGTGCAGGCGAAGGTCAAGGAGCTGATCGGCAGGACCCGCACAAGGGCGTGAACCCGGACGAGGTCGTCGCCGTCGGCGCCGCGATCCAGGGCGGCGTGCTCAGGGGCGAGGTCAAGGACATCCTGCTTCTGGACGTGACGCCGCTCTCGCTCGGCATCGAGACGAAGGGTGGTGTGTTCACGCGGCTGATCGAGCGGAACACGACGATCCCGACGAGGAAGTCGGAGACGTTCACCACCGCGGAGGACAACCAGCCGTCGGTGGAGGTGCACGTCCTGCAGGGCGAGTCCGAGATGGTCGCGTTCAACAAGACGCTCGGCAAGTTCCAGCTCGTCGGCATCCCGCCGGCGCCGCGCGGCATGCCGCAGGTCGACGTCTCGTTCGACATCGACGCGAACGGGATCATCAACGTGTCGGCGAAGTGACCTCGGCACCGGAAACCAGCAGCAGATTCGGATCGAGGGCGGCTCGGGCCTCAAGGAGGACGAGGTGCAGCAGATGATTCGCGACGCGGAGGCGCACGCCGACGAGGCAGCGCCGCCTGCGCGAGGTCGCGGACACGAAGAACCACGCAGAGCAGCTCGCCTACCAGACCGAGCGTTCGCTCAAGGATCACCGCTCGGCGCTCGACGAGTCCGACGCGGCGACGATCGAGGGCCGGGTCATGGAGCTGAAGCAGGCGCTCGAAGGCGATGACGTGGGCGAGATCCGCGCCGAAGACCGAGGCGCTGCAGGAGGCGTCCCACAAGCTCGCGCGAGGCTGTCTACGCATCGGCGCAGCAGCAGACCAACGTCCACGACGTCGGCGACCGGCAACGGTGGCGGCTCCGACGACGAGGTCGTCGAAGAGGGCGACTACGGAAGTCATCGACGAAGAGCAGGAGGCTCCGAAGTCGTAGCGACGCTTCAGCGCGAGACCAAGCGCCGCGCAGCCGCCCGTCCGCGACAGTGACCAGCGGAGGTTCGGGGGAACCGGAGGTTCCCGACTCCGCCGAGACGCCCGAGGAGCGCGGACGTCGAGGCTCTCCAGGCTGAACGCGATGCGCTTCTCGATCGGCTCCAGCGGCTCGCCGCGGAGTTCGACAACTTCCGCAAGCGCAATGCGCGCGAGCAGGCCGGCGTTTGCCGGAGCGCGCCAACGAACGGCTCGTCAAGGAGCTGATCCCGATCCTCGACGATCTCGGGCGTGCGCTCGAGGCCGCCGCGGATCACGAAGAGGCGAAGCTCGAGGACGGAGTCCGACTCGTGCACCGCGCGCTCGACGATCTCCTGGCCAAGGAAGGCCTTGCTGAGATCGAGACCGAGGGACGGTTCGACCCGCACGTCCACGAGGCGCTCCCTGTCTCAGCCTTCCGAACAGGAGGAAGGCTCGGTGATCGAGGTCGTGCAGAAGGGCCACAAGCTCGGTGACAAGGTGCTGCGGCCGGCGCGCGTCGTCGTCGCGGCTCCGCTGGAGGACTGAGTTGGCGACGCTGTACGACACGCTCGGGGTCAAGAAGGGCGCGTCTGCGGAGGAGGTCAAGAAGGCCTACCGCAAGCTCGCCGCGCAGCACCACCCCGACAAGAATCCCGGCGACGCTGCTGCGGAGGAGAAGTTCAAGGAAGTCCAGAACGCCTACGACACGCTCTCCGATCCGGAGAAGCGGAAGCAGTACGACAGGTTCGGCTCGACGAACGGTCGTCGCGGGCCGGGCTTCGATCCGGGTGACGTCAACTTCGGCGGCGCGGCGGCAACTTCACGATCAACGACCTCGGCGACCTCGGCGATCTGTTCGGCGGGATCTTCAACCGTGGGCAGGCGGGCCGGGCTCGGCCGCAGCCGGAGCGCGGCGCCGACATCGAGGTTCCGGTCAGGCTGTCGTTCGAGGACTCGTTGCGTGGTCTCGAGACGAAGATTCCCGTCGAGGTGACGACGGCCTGTCGTGAGTGCGGCGGCTCCGGCGCCGAGCCGGGAACGTCCCCGGTCATCTGTCCGGAGTGCCATGGCCGTGGCGTCATCTCGGAGAGTCAGGGGCTCTTCGCGCTTTCGCAGCCGTGTCCACGCTGCCGCGGAAACGGCACAGTCATCGAGAAGCCGTGCAAGAAGTGCAGGGCTCCGGTCGCGAGCGGCGGACGAAGCGCTGCACCGTGAAGATTCCTCGCCGGGGTCAAGGACGGCACGCGGATCCGGCCTCAGGGCGAGGGCGAGCTCGGGGAAGCGGGAGGCGCGGCAGGCGACCTGTACGTCGTCACGCGCGGTCGAGCCGTCGAAGAAGTTCGAGCGGCGCGGCGCCGATCTCCTGATCGAAGTGCCGGTGTCCTATACGGAGGCGGCGCTCGGCGCAACGGTCGAGGTGCCGACGCCCTACGGCGAGCGCGTCTCGCTGAAGGTTCCCGCAGGAACGCAGGACGGTCGGTTGCTGCGGATCCGCGGCCACGGCGCACCGAAGCTCGGCGGCAGCGGGAAGGGCGACCTCATCGCGCGGCTGCGCGTGAGCGTGCCGAAGAAGCTGTCGAAGAAGGAGCGCGAGGCGCTCGAGGAATTGCAGAAGCGTGTCGCACGACGATCCGCGGGAGGCGTTGTTCTCGTGAAGCCTCGCGGCTCTCATCCTGGTCGGCGTCGGCACCGTCGTGGTGCTGGTGACGTTCGTGATCATGCGGCGCAAGCTCGAGGAGCTGCGGCGGGTCGGAGGAGCAGGAGTGATGGACGATCGCGTCGACGGAAAGGTCGCGCTCGTGACGGGGTGCCAAGCCGCGGCGTCGGCAAAGGCGTCGCCCTGGCCCTGGGTGAGGCTGGAGCGATGGTGTACATCACCGGTCGCACGGTCTTGGGCGAACAGCCGACCACGCCTCTCGAAGGAACGCTTGACGCGACGGCCGCTGAGGTGCGCGCACATGGCGGCGGAGTGCGTGGCGATCCGGTGCGACCATCGCGACGACGATGCCGGTGCGGAATGTCCTCGTCTCGGATCCAGTCCGAGCGTGGGCGGCTCGACGTCCTCGTGAACAACGTGGGGTGGCTACGAGCCCCTGCATGCGGGAGGTTCGATGAGTTCCAGGCGCCTTTCTGGGAGCAGCCGCTCGAGTTCTGGGACGGCATGTTCGCCGCCGGCGTCGCACGACCCACTACGTGTCAGAGTCTCGTTCGCAGCTCCGCTCATGCTCGAACACGGCGGACTGATCGTCGAACGTCTCGTCCTTCGCGGGCGTGAACAGCCAAAGAGAACGTCGCGCTCGGAACTGCCAAGGCGGCCACCGGATCGCCTCAGTCTGCTCATGTCCGAGCAGCTTCGAGCGCACGGCGTCGCGGTCGTCTCCTTGTATCCCGGTCTCGTTCGAACCGAGGGAATCTTTGAAGTGGAAGGACTACATCGACCTGAGCAACTCGGAGTCGCCGCTGTTCGTGGGTAGAGCCGTCGCCGCTCTCGCGGCCGATCCCAGGTTGATGGATCGAACGGGCGAGACACTGGTGGCCGCCGGAGTTGGCGGCGGAGTACGGATTCACGGATGAGGACGGCAGCGTCCGGACTCCTTCGGCCCGAAGTCGAGGTGGGCGCGTGATGGACGACCGCCTCGCTACATGATCTCTCGTCGCGGCCGACATTGTCGGCATGCATCCGCAGACGCTGCGCATCTACGAGAACAAGGGTTTGATCCGCCCGAAGCGCGGCCGGCAACGCGCGTTTGTACTCGGAAGCAGACATCAGCGGCTGCAGCTGATCCAGCAGCTGACGAACGACCTCGGGCTCAACCCTCGCAGGCGTCGAGGCAGGTGTTGCAGCTGCAGGACGAGGTGGAGCGGATGGAGCCGGCAGCTGGACCGCATGCAGCGTGAGATGCGGGCGGCGATCGACGCGGTTCACCGCCAGTACCGCCGTGACCTCGTGCCGTGGAAGCCACCCATCGACCTCGCTTCGACGCCATCCTGATGGGCACGACCAGGTGTCGGACATCAGTCGTTGCAGTTGCCCCGCGCGCCGCCGGGTCGCGGTGCAGGCGGTGCCCCGCACGCGGACATGGTCACGGAACACGTCCCGGTGTCGGACATGGTGACGGAAGTGTGACGGACAATCCGCTAGGTGACATGGACTTCAACAGGCTGCGACACTCAAGAGCCAGGAGGCCGTCGCGGCGGCGCAGGAGCTTGCGCGCCGGATGGGCAACCCCGAGCTCTACCCTCGAGCATCTGCTGCTCGCGCTCCTCGACCAGGAGCTGCCGCAGCAGCTCGTGCCGGACGCGGCCGAGCTCCGCTCGCAGGCCGAAGCAGGCGCTCAGCGCGAAGCCGTCGGTCCAGGGATGCAACAGCAGCCGAACGTCTCGGCCGCGTTCTCGCGCGTGCTCGACCAGGCCGCCGACGAGGCGAAGCGACTCGAGGACGACTACGTCTCGACCGAGCACCTGCTGCTCGCGCTCGACGTCGTGCCGCGCGAGATCAGCTCGAGGCGAAGATCAAGGCGGTGCGCGGCGGCCAGCGCGTCACCTCGCAGGATCCCGAAGGCACCTACCAGGCGCTCGAGAAGTTCGGCCGCGACCTCACCGCCGCTGCCGAGCGAGGGCAAGCTCGACCCGGTGATCGGGCGCGACGAGGAGATCCGCCGCGTGATCCAGGTGCTGTCGCGCCGCACGAAGAACAACCCGGTGCTGATCGGCGACCCGGGCGTCGGCAAGACGGCGATCGTCGAAGGGCCTCGCGCAGCGCATCGTCGCCGGCGACGTCCCGGAGGGCCTGAAGGGCAAGCGCGTCTGGGCGCTCGACATCGGCGCGCTGCTCGCCGGCTCGAAGTACCGCGGCGAGTTCGAGGAGCGGCTGAAGGCCGTGCTGAACGAGATCAAGTACGCCGAGGGCCGAGATCATCCTCTTCATCGACGAGCTGCACACGATCGTCGGCGCCGGCGCGGCCGAAGGCGCCGTCGACGCGGGCGAACCTGCTGAAGCCGATGCTCGCCGCGCGGCGAGCTGCGCGCGCATCGGCGCGACGACGCTCGACGAGTACCGCAAGCACATCGAGAAGGACGCGGCGCTCGAGCGCCGCTTCCAGCCGGTCTTCGTCGGCGAGCCGTCGGTCGCCGACACGATCGCGATCCTGCGCGGCCTGAAGGAGCGCTACGAGGCGCACCACGGCGTCCGCATCCGCGACGCGGCGCTCGTCGCCGCGGCGGTGCTCTCGCGACCGCTACATCACCGACCGCTTCCTGCCGGACAAGGCGATCGACCTCGTCGACGAGGCCGCGTCGCGCTGCGGATGGAGATCGACTCGTCGCCGATCGAGCTCGACGAGGCGGACCGCCGCGTGCGCCAGCTCGAGATCGAGCTCGCCGCGATGGCAGAAGGAGTCGAAGGACGTGCGCGAGCCGGTCGAGCGCGAGCTCGCCGAGGCGAAGGAGCGCCGCGACGGGCTGCGCCGCGCGCTGGGCGCAGGAGAAGGAGGCGCTCGAGCGCGTCAAGGAGATCACGCAGCGCATCGACGAGCTGACGCATGGAGGCCGAGCGCGCGGAGCGCGGCGGCGACTTGCAACGCGTCGCCGAGATCCGCCACGGCGAGCTGCCGGCGCTCGAGCAGCGAGCTCGCGGAGCGCGACGGCGCGAGCCGAGGCAGCACGATGGTCAAGGAGGAGGTCGACGAGGACGACGTCGCCGCGGTCGTCGCCACGCTGGACGGGCATCCCGGTCGACCGGCTGCTCGAGGGCGAGACCGGAGAAGCTGATCCACATGGAGGAGCGGCTGCACCAGCGCGTCGTCGGCCAGGACGAGGCCGTCGAGGCCGTCGCGAACGCGCTCCGCCGTGCGCGCACGGGCCTGCAGGACCCGAACCGGCCGATCGGCTCGTTCGTCTTCCTCGGCCCGACGGGCGTCGGCAAGACCGAGCTCGCCCGCGCGCTCGCGGAGTTCATGTTCGACGACGAGCGGGCCATGGTGCGGCTCGACATGTCCGAGTACCAGGAGCGGCACACGGTCGCACGGCTGATCGGCGCGCCGCCCGGCTACGTCGGCTACGACGAGGGCGGGCAGCTGACCGAGGCGGTGCGCCGGCGGCCGTACTCGGTCGATCCTCCTCGACGAGATCGAGAAGGCGCACACCGAGGTCTTCGACGTGCTCCTGCAGATCCTCGACGACGGCCGGCTGACCGACGGCCAGGGCCGCACGGTCGACTTCCGCAACACCGGTGCTGATCATGACCTCGAACATCCGCTCGCGGAGCAGCTGCGCGAGTCACTTCCGGCCCGAGTTCCTGAACCGGATCGACGAGATCGTCGAGTTCAGCCGCTGACGACGCGAGCAGACTCGGCGAGATCGTCGAGCCTGCAGCTGGAACGTGCTGCGTCAGGCTCGCGGAGCGCGGCATCGAACACTCGAGCTCACCGGACGAGGCGAAGCACGTTGCTCGCCGGATGCTGGCTGGGATCCGACCTACGGGGCCCGGCCGCTCAAGCGCGCATCCAGCTGGCTGATCGAACCCGCTGGCGCTGCGGCTGCTCGAGGGCGACTTCTCGGCGAAGGCGACGCCGTGCAGACGCGAAGGGACGGCCAACTGTCTTCGAGCACGCACCCGGCGCGCGAGCCGCCGCTGCAGCCAGCGTGCCGGAGGACCTACTTCGGCGGTCGCCGCTCACTACGACGCCTCCGGGAGCAGGACCCGATGTTCTGCCGGCGGGCGATCAACCCCGTCGTCGACTCCTCGTCGAGCTTGCGGGCGACGGGCTCGCACTCGAGCTCGGCATCGGCACAGGTCGTATCGCGCTGCCGCTTGCCGAACGCGGCGTCCGCGTGTGCACGGCATCGATCTTTCGGAGGCCATGGTCGCTCGTCTGCGCGCCGAAGCCCGGGGGCGGACAAGATCGACGTGACGATGGGCGACTTCGCGCACGACTAGTGTCGGCACGCTTCACGGTCGCGTCGTCTGTCAACACGATCCAGAACCTCACGACGCCAGGACGCCCAGGTCGCGTGCTTCCAGAACGTCGCCGCGCACCTGCGCCCCAGGCGGCTGCTTCGTGATCGAAGGTCGGGGCTGCCAGACCTGCAGCGCCTCCCGTTCGGCAGACGATCCGTCCGTTCCACATCAGCGACTCGCGGCTCGGGTTCGACGACGTTCTGACGTCGCCAAGACCGGGGCCTCGATCTCGCACCACTATCGCGTGACAGCGGAGGGGAGGTTCGAGGCGGTCGCTCCGGGCGTTCCGCCACGTCTGGCCGTCGGGCTGGACCGCGATGGGCGCGGATCGCCGGGCATGACGCCTGCGGGGGCGCTGGAGCGGCTGAAACGTAGAGCCGTTCACGAGCCGTGAGCGAGCAAGCTCGTCGGCGGTCTGGGAGACCCGCGAGCTAAGAGGTCGCCGGAGTGTCGTCGAAGAAGTCGGCGCCACTCTTGGCCGAGGCGGAGCGCCGTAGATGTAAAGCACGAGCTCCTCGCTCGCCTCTCGTTCCGGACACTGGGCGGCGGTATCGGGCTGCGACGGCGACGACGCTCTGCGGGCCCGACGTCGACACCTGTCGGGCGGGTCGCCGGGCAGCATCGTCAGCTGCGCCTGAGATGACGACGAAGACCTCTTCCTGCAGCCTTGTCGGCATGGCGCCGGCCCGCGCGTTCCGGGCTGGGTAGCGCCAGACGCGTCCACGGGAGCTGCTGCAGCTCCCGCGGCGTCCGTCGTGACGTCGCCGCCAGGTCGCGGCTGCCGGACGACCTCTGCGACCGGGCGGGTCGCGCTCGCTCCCACTCGAGCGTTGGACTGCGTCGCGCGACCTGGTAGCCCACGCTTTGACCCTGAACGTACAAGGGGCCGGGCGTGAACAGGCGAAGCCGCTCTACGTGAGGCCAGGCACCCTATATCGCCGCGTCGCCTGGAAAATCAGCCGCCGACATGCAAGGAAGCGCGCGAGCCTCGCTCGCGTGCGTTTCCCCTCAACGGCGTTGCCGATCGCCAAGCGCTCAACGCTCTTTGGCGGCTCAGCGGAGGCCGCGGCTGGGCGCAACCCTTCGGTAGATGGCTGAAATTCTGCCGAATCTGTTTGCTGATGGTGAGCATTCCCTGAAAGATCGTGGACGTGGGCCTCTACCACGGACGGGAGCCGTGAGCTCCAGGACCGCTTCGACGCCAGGCGGCTTGCCGACCGGATCGAAGAGCGGATCGTCCTCGACCGGATCACGACGACGGCGACCTGGGCGTTCATCCGGGCGCGCGACATGTTCTTCATCGCCACGGCCGACGCAGGACGGCCAGCCGCAGTCTTCGTACAAGGGCGGCGATCCTGGAGTTCGTGCGTGTGCTCGACGAGCAGACGATCGCGTTCCGCGTCTACGACGGCAACGGGATGTACCTGACGGCGGGCAATCCTCGCTCGTGCGACGAGCGAGGTCGGCCTGCTCTTCATCGACTTCGAGGGCGAAAGCGGCATGCGGCTCGAACGGCGTCGCGTCGGTCGACAGACGACGATCCGCTGCTCGCGGAGTATCCCGAGGCGCAGCTCGTCGTTCGCGTGCACGCGACCGAGGTCTTCCGAACTGCCCCGCGCTATATCCACGAGTACAAGCTCGTCACAGAGCTCGCGGTTCGTGCCGAAGAGGGGAGTGCGAGACGCCGGTGCCGCAGTGGAAGCACCGAGCGGCTGGGCGCACGACGTTTGCCGTTCCGCCGGACGGACGATCCGGCGAGCGATCCGTCGCGCGAGGTCATCCCGCGCGAGGTGACGCCGGCGTCCGGAGTCTCGCGGCGCGAGCTTTCCACTCGCTTTCGTGGGACTGCCAGCGCTCGTCGCGGGCGGCCTGCGTGCTCGACCGGCTGCCGCACGCGCTTCGGCCTACAAGGTTGGCTCGACGACGCCTACGCGGCCGAGGCCGAACGTGAGCGCAGACGCTCAACGGGCTTGTCGCGTTCATCGTTCCCGGCCGCGATCGCTACTCGCGCGCGAGGAGACAGGGTCGACGCCGCAGCGGGATCGGGCAGGGACCTGCGGTGCTGACGCGTACCCTCGATCGTTTTCTGCCTGGGCGCTGCCATCTCGGCGACGGCGGCGACGATCTGGCAGTTCGCGGAAGCCCAGGTCGACCCGGCCTCCCGTAAGGGGGACGTTTGCCTCTCCGTTCGCGAACCTCTCCTTCGCAAAGAGGCTCGTGTCTCAGACGATCGAGAGCCTCCCGGTCGAGCGCGGGATCGATCCCTTCCTCGCCGGCAACCTGCGGATCTCGTCGCGTTCTCGCTTTTATTCAGAAGCCGGAGTCTTTGATGTGAAGAAGGGCGTCGCCTGCACGCGCGCGATCCCGTCGGCTGGCGACTGACGCGTTACACGGGGGTCGCAGACGGGCGCAAAGAGCCTCAAGGGCTACTGAGCAGAGACGGGAAAGCGGCCGACCCTATGGCGCCTTCCAGCAACAGATGTCGGCTTCTCGCCCACCGCGATCACGCGGCGCCAGAGCCCACCTCTCGCCCTTCAGCCAGGCAGACTAGCCTGGCTGCGGTCGAGTGCGGCCTTCTGGCTTGGTGCTCGCCGACGGAAGCCTCGGACGGCATTACTGGAAGGCACTGTGCGATGACGTGATCGTCGTCGGCGCAGGCGGCGGCAGCGGAGGCCGGTGACTCGCCGCACGGGGTCTCGACGTCCTGCTGCTCGAGGCCCAGCGCCGGCTTTCGTGCACAGCGAGCGCGAAGTGGTCAGCACGGCGAGAGCTGAGGCGAACAATCCGGCGACGGGCGTCTTCCGGTTCGGCGGCCCCCGGCGACCACGCGCAGCCACACTGCTGGGCCCGTGGCGACCTGCCGCAGAACTGTTTTTCCTCTGGCAGACCTGGCAGGCGTCGGCGGCTCGACGGTCCGTACCTTCGCCAACTCACCGCGCGCGATCGCCGAGGAGCCTTCTCGGACTACACGCGGGGCCACTGACGCGGTGACTGCGACTTCCAGGCGCACGCCGCGCGGTTTGGCCACCGCGAGCTGATCCCGTACTACGAATGGGTCGAGCACACGCTGCCCGCGCAGACGGCGGCGATGGGGGACGGAGGAGGGCGGTTTCCTCCGCGGCGCGGCGAAGCTCACGGTTTGCCGCGCCAGACGTCCAAGGACATCACTGGTGCCGCGTGACCGGCGCAGGAGGACGCGATCCTCCAGCCGAAAAGGGCACCGCCGGGCGGACGAACGAATCGCCGAAGCTCACGTACCCCTCGGCGAAGGGCTGCACATTCTGCGGCCACTGCCCGCAAGGCTGCATCGAACCCGTGAAGTCAGCCGCGCAGCACCTGCGCGCGAGCGGGTCGACCCACACCAGCTACGTCCCGGTGGCGCTCACCGCCGATCGTTGGACGCGCGGGAAGACGTCACGTTGCTGCCGGACTCCTTCGCGGTGCGCGTCGAGACCGATTGCGTGTCACCGCGTCCGGCGTGACACACGTGCGCTTCGGACCGAGTGCGTTGACGAACGAGGCAGGCGAAGGTCGTCGTGCTCGCTGACCAGGCCGGTGATCGAGAACGCCGCGGCTATGTGCGCCCGAACAGCGGCCTCCCCAATCTCAACACGATCCATGGGTCGGCCGCGGCCTCTGCCGATCACTACCTGGACTATCTCGTGGAGCAGGTTCACGACAGTACCACCGGCTCCGAGCAAAGGGGCCGACGATCGGCGGCGCGGTCAGGACTTTCCGCGTTCCGGTGGAAGCTCGAGCAGGCCGGCGTCATCAGCCGGGACTGCAAGGCGGGCGCTCCGCAGCGACCTCCGATGCGGGCATCGCCATGGCTTCTACGACAACGCTGGCGGTCGCAGCCCGGCGCGTGGGTGCCGACGCGGTCGGCAGCGGGTCGTCGGCGGGCGCCTGAAGCGATTCATGGCGAGCAACGTCGACCAGGTTGTGATCGGGGTTGCGCTGATCACGGACGACGACGTCAGCCTTGCCGCGGAACCGCGTATTGACGCTACTCCGCGGCGATGAAGGCTCCGAGACGCGCTTTGCGGGCCGACTGCGAGACTCGAGATCAGGCAACGCGCTCTCAGAGAACGTTGAAGAATCGCGGGTGCCTCTGCCGCCCGCTGCAGTCGAGCTCCTGCGCCGCGGGCGCTCCGCCCGGGCTCGTCCGCGTGAACTTCCCCGGGCTTTTTCCTGCACCTCCCACAGCTCCGTGCGCATGAGCAATACGCAACC
>ERZ1370068.6280-contig-5273_pt1 | contig 14354 bp, 13 predicted proteins | sample MGYA00561227_ERZ1370068 | MGnify/ENA primary metagenome ERZ1370068 (study PRJEB38410, sample SAMEA6850437) | metagenome | study: Metagenomic assessment of the ecological functions of the soil: analysis of the soil microbiota associated with the...
GCCGCGCCGCCGCGGTCAGCGCGGCGAGCACGACGACGACCGCAGCGGCGATCGGCACGGCGACCGCAGCAGCCGCCGCGCGAGCGCAGGTGCAGCGCGAGCAGCACGCGACCTGCGACCGCGCCGGCGACGCCTGCGCATCGGCCTCGTGCAGGTAGCGCGCGTAGAGTCGCGTCGAGCTCGCGCTTGATGTGCGACGACGCTGCGCGCCGGGCACGTCGGCCAGCGCGGCGCGCGATGCGCGCCGCGTCGATCGCCTTGCGTCGCCGGCCTGCAGGCTCAGCAGGGCGCGCCACGGCCGGCTGTCGCGTCGCCGGGCACCAGCAGCGCGTCGACCGCGCTGACCGAGCGGCGTGCCCGGCGAGCGCGCGCGATCGAAGCGGCGCGCTGCGCGCGCCGCCTGCACGTCGGCGACGAAGGCGCCGAGCCGCGCCGCCGGCGAGCGGGCCGTCGTTCGGTCGCCTCGCGCCAGGCGCGCCGCGAGCGTCGGCGCATCGGGCAGGCGCGGCGCGCCGCGCTGCTGCAGTCGCCGGGCTGGGCAGCACGCGCGCTGGCGACTCGTAGCCGGCGAGCGCGCCGGCCTGCGACCAAGCGTGTCGAGACGCGCGCCGGCGCGCTTCGGCGCGCGGCGAGCGCGCCGGCCTCGTCGGCTGCGGACACCGCGACCAGGGTGCCGGCGTCGGATGCGCCGACATCGGCGCGCAGGTCGGCGTCGAGCTTCAGCTGTGCGGCGCCGACCGGGCTCAGCGACGACAGGTCGCCGCGCCACGGCGACGGCAGCCACGACGAGCGCGACGACCGCGACGCACGCGAGCGCGAGCGAACGGCCAGCGCGCGCGCGGCAGCGCACGCGGCAGCGGCACGCCGACGAAGCGGCCCGAGCTGGCGGCGCAGCCCAGTGCCCGGTGCGCCGTCGGGCGCGAGCATCGGAAACACGTAGCGGCGTCGTCGAACGCCGCCGCGAGCAGGCCGGCGATCGAGAACACGCCGAGTTGCGCGAGGCCGGGAAAGCCGGAGAACACGCAGCGCCGCGAAGCCGCACAGCGAGGTCAGCAGGCCCGAGCCGCACGGTCGGCCAGTTGTTCGCGCGAGCCAGCGTCGCGCGCTGATGCGCCGGTCGCGCTGTCGTGCCGGCGGCCGCGCGCTGCGCGCGCGACGCGCGCGCCTGGATCAGGTAGTAGATCGCGTAGTCGACGGCCTCGCCGATCAGCGTGGTGCCGAAGCCGAGCGTGATGCCGTGCACCTGGCCGAACAGCAGGCTGACCGCGGCGATGCCGGCGAGCACGCCGGTCGCCACCGGCAGCATCGCGATCGCCAGCGCGCGCAGCGAGCCGAACGGCGAGCCAGCAGCAGCGCGACGATCGTCAGACGCTGCCGGCGATCGCCGAGCCGCTCGACCTCGGCCTTGATCTGCGCGCGCGACGCGACCGCCGAAGCACGCCGAGCCCCGACAGCGCGAGCTCGCAGCCCTTGCTGCGGCCAGCGGCGCGAACGCCGGCGCGCACGCGTCGCAGCGCGCGCTCCTGGCCGTCGAGGTCGGCGCCGTCGGCGCGCGTCGTCGCGAGCAGCACCGCGCGCGGCGCCTGCGCGAGACCCAGACGCCGTCCTCGCTGCGTCGGCGCGCTGCGCCGGCAGTCATGCGCCTCGGCCATGCGCACGGTCTCGCCGGTCGGGTCGCGCAGCAGCACCGGCTTGATCAGCGCTGCCCGCCGGGCGTGCCGAGCAGCCAGGTCGTGTCGTCGATGCGCGGCGCGCAGGCCGTCGACCGTGAAGCGCGCCGCGTCGACCGCCGGGCTCAGCAGGTAGCGGTGCTCGAACAGGAACTGCCCGCTGGCCTCGGAACTCGCGTTGTCGCCGTTGTGGACCGCGTCGAACGCGCCCGCTCGCGCGCAGCGCCTCGGCGAGCTGCGCGCGAGGCGTCGGCTGCGCGCGTCGCGGCGTCGCCGCCCTCGATGCCGATCAGCACCAGGCGCGCGGCGACGCCGCTGCGCAGCTGGTCGAGCAGCACCGCCTGCTCGGCGCGTCGGCGCCGACGGCAGGAAGGCCGACAGGTCGGCGACGTAGCGTGCGCGCGCGATCGCGAGCGCGACGGCGAGCGCCAGCGCGAGCCAGAGCGCGAGCGCGGCGCGCGGTGCGCAGAGCGGCGATGCAGTCGGGCGACCGGACGCTCGGCGCCGACGGCACGCGTGGGACTGACGGGCTCGATGCGTCATCACCGAGCGGTCGCCGTCGGCCATCGGCACCTGCGACCTCGCGCACCAGCGGCTGCTGCGCCGCTGACGCGCACCGACGCGACCTGGCCGCGCAGGCGCGCGTCGCGCGGCACGAGCTCGAGCGTCCAGCGCTCGGCGCTGCGCCGACACGCTGCGTCGTCGAAGTGGCGCTCGAGCGCGTCGCGGTTGCCGGTGAGCGTGCCGCGGATCGCCTCGACGATGACCGCGGCCTCGGGCGCCGCGTCGAGCTGCAGCGGTGCGGCTGCGCTCGCCCAGGCTCATCGTCAGCGCTGTTGCCGGCGACCGCGAGCGTTCGCTGGCGTCGGCTTCAGCGTCTCGCGCACGAAGGTGTCGGGCGCCGCGAAGCGACAGCCGGCCCGACGACTCGAGCGTGCGGTCGAGCATCGTCGACGCGTGCGCTTCTCGGTGAACGTCGCCTCGCCGCGACTTCACCTGCGCAGCAGCTGCGTCATCAGCTGCGCGAGGTCGAACGCGGCCTGCGCCGCTGAGCAGCGGCCGCCGCGCAGCGGCCAGCGCCGACGCAGCAGCGCGCAGCGCGCGCGCGCAGGCGCGGCGGCTCAGTGCGGCGGCAGGTGGTCGGCGGCATCGGTCGTCGGCCCAGAAGTCGAAGAAGTTGAACCAGTTGTACGGCGCCTCGCGGCACAGCGCTTCGAGCGTCGCGACGTAGCGCTCGCATCGCGGCGCGCGATCAGCGCATCGCGTGCTGGCTCGCCGTCGCGGCCTGGCCGAAAGTCGGCGAGTCGGCCGAAGCGCAGCTCGTAGCGGTTGCGCGCCATGGTAGCAGGCCGGCCATGAAGACGACCGGGCGGCGCAGCATGCGCGGCGAGCCGGAACAGGCCGTCGGAAAAGCGCGCCGGCGCGCCGAGGAACGGCAGCGCAGCGAGCGTGCGCGAGCGCTGCGACGTGGCCGGGCAGCGTGCGGTCGGCGAGCAGGCCGGCGATGCCGCCGCCGCTCGAGCCAGCGCGCGCAGCGCGAGCATCGCCTCGAGGCGGCCGAGCGCGATCGTGTGCAGCTGCGCGTCCGGCGCGAGCGCCGCGAGCGTCGCGTTGATCAGCGCGCGCGTTGTCCTCGTACATGATCATCGCGACGCGCACGCCGCGTTGCCCGTGCCGAGCGCGCGCAGCGCCTCGAAGCTGCCGAGGTGCGCGCCGACCAGCAGCACGCCGTCGCCGCTGCGGCGAAGCGCTCGAGCATCGCCTCGGTGCCGCTCGCGCTCGACGCTCGAACTGCGTCGAAGCGCTCCTGCAGCAGGTAGACGCGGTCGAGGACGGTCGCGCGCGAAGCGATGGATGTGGCGGTAGACGTCGCGCCAGGTCGCCTGCGGCCGAGCGCGCGCCCGAGGTAGCGCGCCGATTGCGCGCGCGGCGCCGCCGCTCGCGAGCAGGAAGTAGAGCGCGATCGGGTGCAGCAGCGAGCCGCGCGACGCGCGCGGCCGGCGGCGACCGCGATCGCAGCGCATCAGGCGCAGCGTCCGGCAGGTTGCTGCGCTCGCGCTGGTCGGCCCAGCTCGCCGCGGCTGGCGGTGCCGCCGTCGCTCTTCACCGCGCGTCGCCTCGATCGAGTCGGCGCGCGCGAACTGGCCGGTCGCCACTCGCGGCCTTGCGACGTCGATGCTGAACGCGCGCGTCGCGCGCCTCGAGCCGGATGCCGATCTCAGCGCGCGCCGGGCCGACCGGCGCGAGGAACTTCGACCGCGCGAGGCCGCGGCGCCGGACCGATCGCCGCGGCCAGCGCCGGCTCGGCGAGGCACGGCTTCCAGCACCTCGGCAACGAGCAGCGACGCCGGGCAGCAGCGGCCGGCCGGGGAAGTGGCCGGCGAAGCGCCGGATGGTCGGCGGCGATCGTCGACGCGCGATGCCGTGAGGTGCACGTCCATCGCCGCGCCCGTGCGGCGCTCGCGCGGCGGCCGTGCAGCGCGGCGAGCTCGGCGCAGCGCGCCGTCGGCAGCTTGCCGGTCGGCTCGCGCGGCAGCGCGTCGACCGCGACGATGCGGCGCGGCAGGAACGCGGCGTCGATGCGCTCGCGCAGCGCCTGCGAGCGATCTGCTCTGCGCGCCAGCTCGGGCGCGACGACGAAGGCGACCAGGCGCACGACCGCGGTCGCCGGCGCGTCGTCGGGCGGCATCCAGAACGCGCCGTCGACGCACGCCGTCGATCGCGTTGAGGTGGTAGTTCAGGTGGCCGAGCGAGCTGCGCTTGCCGGCGATGTTGACCAGGTCGTTGGAGCGGCCGAGCAGGCGGAAGCGCCGGGCGCGAGCGACCTCGAGCACGTCGGCGAGCGGCGTCGGCTCGCGGCACGTGGCCGCCGCTGACGACCGACGCGGTCGTCGTTGCCGCTGAGCGTCAGGCCGTCGAAGGTGCGCCATTCGGCGCCGGCGGTGCGTGCGCCGGGTCGCCACCTGGCCGGCTTCGGTGCAGCCGTAGATCTCGACCAGCGGCGCGGCGAGCGCCGCTTCGGCGCGCGCCGCGAGCTGCGGCGACAGCGGCGCGGTGGCGCACAGCGATCGAGGTCGACGCGCGGCAGCGCCAGGCCCGAGTCGAGCAGCGCCTTCAGGTGGAACGGCGTCGTCACCAGCATGCGCGGCGCGCGGCGTGGCGGCGAGCGCGCGCAGCGATGTCGGCCGGGATAGAACGGGCCGCCCGGCGTCGAACGCGGCGCCGCCGATGCAGCGCGAGCAGCACGCGTCGACTCGAAGCCGTACATGTGCTGCGCCGGCACGGTCGCGACCAGGGTCGACGCCGGCGAGCGACGTCGCGGCCCATCGCCTGCGGCGAGGCGCTGCGCGCCTCGGCGCGCGCGCTGCGTCGCCAGCAGGCCCCAGGGCTTGGCGTGCGGCACCGGCGTCGCCGGTCGAGCCCGAGGTGAGCACCGTAGGCGGCGACGACGCTCGGCGGCAGGCATGCGGATCGACCGGCTCGGCCGCTGCCGGCTCGCGCGGCGCGCCAGTGATGCGATGCGTCGGCAGGCCGTCGCCGTCGGCGCCCGCTTCGACCAGCGCATAGGCGCCGGCGAACAGCGCCGCGCAGGCGCTCGACCGTGTGCGGCGGTGTGGTTCGGCGGCAGCAGGCTGGCTGGCCGCGCAGCAGCGCCGCGCGCCGAGGCCGACCGCGAAGCGGTAGCGGTCGACCGGTGAGGTTGAGCATCGCGCCCGGCGCTCGGCAGGCGCTCGGCCAGCGCAGCGGCGTCGGCGAGGTACTGGCGCCGGCTGATCGCGCACGCCGTCGCGGCGCGCGAGCGCGGCGTCGAGCGAGCCGCGGGCCGAGCAGGCTTCGCGCGCGTCATGGCGTCGCGCGTCCGATCCGGCGCGGCGTCGGCGCCGCGAGGTAGGCGTTCATCGCGTCGGCCAGCGTCGCGCGCTCGAACTCCGGGATGCAGGCGATAGCGCAGCAGGTACTCGCCGACGAACAGCAGCACCATCGCGACCGGCGTCAGCAGGTTGGCGAACACCGCCCAGGCGTCGAACGGCGCGAGCGCGTAGCAGCGCGATCGAGGTCGCCGCCATCAGCGACGAAGTAGACGCGTCCAGGCGATCGTGACCTTGCGCGTGTAGCGCGCCATCGCCGGCGTCAGGCTGCCGTGGACGCGCTCGCGCCAGCGTCGATCAGCGGCTCCTGGCCGGCCGCAGGGTCGAGGCCGAACATGACCGCGAGCGCAGCGTGGATGGCGACGTGCTCGGCGTCAGGTAGAGCGTGCGTCGGCGCGCAGGCCGCCGCCGCGCCAGGCCTGCAGCGCCAGGCGCGGCGAGGCCGAGGCCGGCGACGCCGGCGACGATGCCGCTGGCCGCGCGCCAGGCCGACGACGGCGACGCAGGCCGAGCATCGGCCCGATCACGACCGACGGCGTTCCAGCGCGAGGCGGGGGCGCTCGTCATCAGCCAATGGCAGGCCGGCGACGTAGGCCGCGCCGACCAGACCGCGACCAGCACGGTTGCGGGCGCCACGTCGGGCTACGCGCGGCTGGCGGTTGCGCGGCAATGTGCTCGGCGAGGCTCGCCAGCGAGCGGAAGATGCGCACGTTGTCTTCGTCGTCGGAGCGGAGCTGGAAGCCGTAGCGCTGCGAGACGACCAGCGCGACCTCGAGGATGTCGATCGAATCGAGGCCCGAGGCCTTCGCCGTAGAGCGGCGCCTCGGGATCGATCGCTTCTGGCGGCGATGTCGAGGTTCAGCGCCTCGACGAGAGGGTCGCGAGCTCGCGCTGCAGATCGGTTTGGACGAAAGCCATGGGTCAGATTGTCCTATTCGATCCGCGCTCCGGAGGCCTTGACGACCTTCTCGTATTTGCCCAGCTCGCTCTTCACGAACGCGGCGAAGCGGTCCGGGCGAGCTCGCCATCGATTCGGCGAGCAGGCTCGCGAGGCGCGCCTTCAGTCTGGCTCGATCCGATCGCGCTCGACGAACGCCTTGTTCAGCCGGTGCGGTCGCCTCCGGCCGGAGATTCGCCGGGCCGAAGATGCCGAACCAGGTGTCGATGTCGAAGCTGCCGAGGCCGAGCGCCTTGCCGGCCTCGGCGATCGTCGGCACGTCGGGCATCGCGCTCGAGCGCTGCGCCGTGGTCACGGCGAGCGCGCTTCAGCTTGCCGGCCTTGATGTTGGCCGACGCGGCGGCGAGGTTGTCGAAGTTCAGGTCGACCTGGCCGGCGAGCAGCGCCAGCTGCGCCGGGTTGCCCGCCGGCGTAGGGAATGTGGACCATGAACACGCCGGCCTGCGCCTTGAACATCTCGCCGGCGAGGTGGCCGGCGCTGCCGTTGCCGCCCGAGCCGTAGTTGAGCTTGCCCGGGTTCTTCTTCGCGTAGGCCGACCAGGTCGGCGACGCTGCGCGATGCCGAGCCGCGCTCGCCGTCTCGGCGTTCATCACCAGCACGTTGGGCACCTGCGCGACGCCGCGTGATCGGCGTGAAGTCGCGGATCGGGTCGTAGGGGAGCTTCGCGTACAGCCAGGGGTTGATCGCGTGCGTCGCCACCGCGCCCATCACGATCGTGTGTGCCGTCGGGCGGCGCCTTGGCGACGGCGTCGGCGCCGAGGTTGCCGCCGGCGCCGGGCCGGTTCTCGACGATGACCACGCCCAGGCTGTCCTTCACCCGCTCGGCGAGCGAGCGCGCGACGATGTCGAGCGGGCCGCCGGGCGGATAGGGGCACGATCGAAGCGCAGCGGCCGGGCTTGCGCCTGCGCGAGAACGGCAGGGCCGCGGCGGCGGCGCCGGCGGCAAGCGTGGCGACTGCGTGGCGGTCGCTTCATCGGGTCGGTTCATGCGAGCGGGCCGTGCTTGTCGGCCTCCGAGGTGAACGCGATCGGCGTAGAACTCGTCGTCGGGCAGGCCGCAGCGGGCGATGAAATCGCGCTGCGCCGACTCGACCATGATCGGCACGCCGCAGGCGTAGACCTGGTGCTCCAGCAGGTTGGGCAGGTCGTGCATCACCGCCTGGTGGACCAGGCCGGTGCGGCCGGTCCAGGCGTCTTCGGGCTTGGGCTCGGAGAGCACCGGCACGTAGCGCAGGTGGGCGAGCCGGCGGCCGTGGCTGCCTCGGCCCAGTCGTTCAGGTAGAGGTCGGCGCTGCGAGCGGCAGCCCCAGTAGAGGATCGCCTTCCTCTGGCTGCCCTTCTCGATCAGGTGCTCGATGATCGCCTTGATCGGCGCGAAGCCCGTGCCCGAGGCGAGCAGCACCATCGTGCTTGTCGGAGTCCTCGCGCAGGAAGAAGCTGCCGAACGGCCCCTCGACGCGCAGGATCTCCTTCTCCTTCATCGCCCTGAAGACGTGGTCGGTGAACTTGCCGCCGGGCATGTGGCGCAGGTGCAGCTCGATCTGGGGCTTCTCGCCCTGGTTGTGCGGCGCGTTGGCCATCGAGTAGCTGCGCCGCGAGCCGTCGCGCAGGATGAACTCGACGTACTGGCCGGCGCGGTACTGCAGCGGGTCGTTGGCCGGCAACTGCAGCTTCAGGATCGCCACGTCGCGGCGCCGGCTTCGCGATCGAGATCACCCGGCTCGGCATCTTGCGCACCGGGAACTCGCCGGCGCCGGGCACGGTGCGCGCCTCGATGACGATGTCGGTCTGCGGCGCGGCCTGGCAGCAGAGGATCAGGCCGCGGCCTCTTCCTCGTGGCTCGAGTGCCTTCGGCCTGGTGGGCGCCGTGGATCACCCGGCCCTCGAGCATGCCGGCACTTGCAGGAGCCGCAGGCGCCGTCCTTGCAGCCATAGGGCAGGCCGACGCCCTGGCGGATCGCGGCCTGGAGGATGGGTTCGTCGCGCTCGACGGAGAAGCTGCGCCCGCTGGGCTGGACGGTGACGGTGAAGGACATGAGGAGGGGAAGAGCGGGGGCAGCGTCGCCTAGACTGAATCGCGGATTTTGCCTCGCTTCGATGAACCCGACCGTTCGCCCTCGCGCGCTTCGCCCGCCCGACGCTCCTGATCGTCGGCTGCGGCGACGTCGGCCTGCGCGTCGCGGCGGCTGCTGCGCGATCGCTGGCGGCTGCTGGCCCTGACCTCGACGCCGAGCCGGCGCGACGCCTTGCGCGCCGCCGGCGTCGTGCCGCTGGCGGGCGACCTCGACCGGCCGGAGACGCTCGCCCGCCTGGCCGGCCTCGCCGATGCCGTGCTGCACCTCGCGCCGCCGGCCGCGACCGGCGCCGAGGACCGTCGCACCGCCCGGCTGATCGCAAGCGCTGGCCCGCTCGCCGCGCCTGCGTCGCTGGTCTACGGCTCGACCAGCGGCGTCTACGGCGATTGCCGCGGCGCGCGCGTCGACGAGACCCGGCGGCTCGCGCCCGGCCACCGACCGCGCCCGCCGCCGGGTCGATGCCGAGGTGCGCCTCAGGAACCTCGGCCGCAGCAGCCGGCGTTGCCGTGACGGTGCTGCGCATTCCCGGCATCTATGCGCTCGACCGCGCCGGCGGCGATCCGCGCGAGCGCCTGGTCCGCGGCACGCCGGTGCTGGCCGCGGCCGACGACGTCTACACCAACCACATCCATGCCGACGACCTGGCGCGCGCCCTGCGTCGCCGCGCTGCATCGCGGCCGGCCGCAGCGCGTCGTCAACGCCAGCGACGACAGCGAGCTGCGCATGGGCGACTACTTCGATCTCGCCGCCGACCTGCACGGCCTGGCGCGGCCGCCAGCGGCATCTCGCGCAGCGAAGCGGCGGCGAGCGCTGTCGCCGCTGCAGATGAGCTTCCTCGGCGAATCGCGCCGGCTCGTCAATCGCCGCCTCAAGGAGGAACTCGGCATCGTCCTGCGTCACGCGACCGTCATGCGAGGGCTTGCGCGCTTCCCCGATTGAGAGCGGACGGGTAGCGCCGAACAATGGGCCAACGACGAAAAGGCAGGAGATGCCCATGTGTGCCCCGCTGCGCGGTCCGCCCGGATCCGCGCGACCTTCGCTGCTTCGCTGGCGGCGATGGCCTTCGCCTCTCGGCGACGCCGCCTTTGCCCAGGCGAGCGCGCCGCTGCCCGCCGGCGCCTGGCCGACCAAGCCGATCCGCCTGGTCTCGCCGTTCAACCCCGGCGGCGCGATCGACGTGCTCAATCGCGTCATCGCCGAGAAGCTCGGCCAGCGCCTCGGCGCAGCAGGTGATCGTCGACGCGGTGCCGGGCGCGAACACGATCGTCGGCGCCGACGTCGTCGCCAAGGCGGCGCCCGACGGCTACACCTTCATGATCACGACGATGTCGACGCACGTGAACAACACGGTGCTGTTCAGGAAGCTGCCGTTCGACCCGGCCAAGGACTTCGCGCCGATCACGCAGGTGTCGCTCGGCAGCGTCCTGCTCACCGCGCCGGGCACGCGCGGGCTACAGCGACCTGAAGGGCTTCGTCGCCTGGGCCCGGCAGCAGAACCGGCCGATCTCCTACGGCTCGTGGGGCATCGGCTCCTCGGCCAACGTCTACGGCGAGATCCTGGCCAGGGACCACGGCGTGAGCCTCACCCACGTGCCCTACAGAGGCGAGCAGCCGGCGATCACCGACGTGATCGGCGGCAGCCTCGACGTCACCTTCGCCAGCCCGGTCGGCGCCAAGCCGCAGGTGCAGTCCGGCAAGCTCAAGGCGATCGGCATGACCGGCCCTGGGCGCTCGTCGGCGATGCCCGACGTGCCGACCTTCGCCGAGCAGGGGCTACAGGGGCTTCGAGCTGCCGATCTGGGTGGCTGCCTACGCGCCGGCCGGCACGCCCAAGCCGATCGTCGACCGCCTGCAGAAGGAGATCGCGGCGGTGATCCGCCTGCCGGACGTGTCTGCCCAAGCTGATCGAGCAGGGGCAGACGCCGCTCGGCAACACGCCGGAGGAGTTCGCCGCCGCGCTTTGCCCGCGACGCGCCGAAGTGGATCGAGTTCATCAAGGCCTCCGGCGCCAAGCCGGAATAGTGATGCGTGGACGAGGGCACGGCCTACGGCCTGGCGGCGGCGACCTACGACACGGAGCTGACCGAGGTCGGCGCCGGCACGCCGATGGGCGAGCTGCTGCGCCGCTACTGGCATCCGGTCGGCCTCGCGCGCCGATGCCGGCGCGACGCCGCGCCGGTGCGCGTGCTCGGCGAGGACCTGATCCTGTTTCGCGACGGCCAGGGCCGACCCGGGCCTGGTGCATCCGCGCTGCGCCCATCGCGGCGCCTCGCTCTACTACGGCCGCATCGAGGACCGAAGGCATCCGCTGCTGCTATCACGGCTGGATGTTCTCCGGTCGACGGCCGCTGCCTCGACCAGCCGTGCGAGCCCGAGGGCGGCAAGCTCCGCGGCAACGTGCGCCAGCCCTGGTATCCGCTCGAGGAGCGCTACGGCCTGGTGTTCGCCTATCTCGGCCCGCCGGAGAGGAAGCCGCTGCTGCCGCGGATCGACGTGCTCGAGCAGCTCGGCGAGGGCGAGTTCGCTCGAGGCCGACGACACCAGCCTCGGCGGCGGCGGCCCGGCGATCATTCCCTGCAACTGGCTGCAGCACTGGGAGAACGTGGTCGACAGCCTGCACGTGCCGATCCTGCACGGCGTGTTCTCGGGTCACCAGTTCGTGCCGGCGATGGCGCAGATGCCTGAGGTCGAGTGGCAGGCGACCGCGCGCGGCGTGCGCGTCACCAGCTTTCGCGATCTCGACGGCGGCCGGCGCCTGCACCGCGTCACCGAGGCGGCGATGCCGACGCTTCGGGTCGTGCCGAGCCCGCGCCTCGGCAGCTTCGGCTCGGTCGAGTCGATCGGCTGGGTGCTGCCGATCGACGACGTCCACTTCCGCATCTATGTCGCCGGGCGGGTGCAGCGGCCGGGCGACATCGGCCGGATGCGCTCGAAGATGAACGGCAAGTTCTGGTGGGAGCTGAGCGAGGCCGAGCACCGCGACTTCCCGGGCGACTACGAAGCCCAGGTGAGCCAGGGCCCGATCACGGCCCATTCGGCCGAGCACCTGCGCACCAGCGACCGCGGCGTGGCTCTCCTGCGCCGCTTCCTGCGCGAGCAGCTCGCGGCGCTGGCGCGCGGCGACGACCCGAGCGGCGTCGCCCGCGGTCCGGACGCCGGATGCCATGCAGCGCTTCGCCAACTGCGGCAACTTCCTCGCCGCATGAAGGTTCTGCTGCTGACGCAGCCGATGCCGGCGGCGCCCTACATCGAGGCGCTCTCGGCGCTCGCTCCCGAGCTCGAGCTGGTGGAGTACCGCTCGGCTCTCGCCGACGCCGAGCTGGCGACGATCGACATCGCCCTCGGCTGGCGCCTGCCGCCGGGCCTGGCGGCGCGCATGCCGCGGCTCGGCTGGGTCTGCTCGACGGCGGCCGGCGTCGAGAAGCTGCTCGTTCCTGACCTGGCGCCGCACGTCGTCGTCTCGCGCATCGTCGATCCGAGCAGGCCGCGGGCATCGCCCAGTTCGTGGTGACCATGGTCCTGCGCCATGCGCGCGAGCTCGAGCGCTATGCGGCGCAGCAGCAGCGAGCGCTCCTGGCTGCGCCATCCGCTGCCGATCGCGCGGCACCGCGTGCTCGTGCTCGGCACCGGCGCGATGGGCGGCGAGATCGTCGACTGGCTGGTCCGCGTCGGCCTGCAGGCGCGCGGCTGGAACCGGCGTTCGCCGGAGCGGCTGGCGGCGCTGCTCGGCCAGAGCGAGGTCGTCGTCTGCGCCTTGCCTCTGACCGAGGCGACCGAAGGCATCCTCGACGCCCGCGCGCCTTCGCGGCGATGCCGCGCGGCGGCTATGTGCGTCAACGTCGCCCGCGGCGCGCACGTGGTCGAGCCCGACCTGATCGCCGCGGTGCGCTCCGGCCATCTCGCCGGCGCGGCACTCGACGTGCAGCGCAGGGAGCCGATGCCCGACGACGATCCGCTCTGGTCGGTGCCCGGCATCACGATCACGCCGCACATCGCGGCGCAGTCGTCGCCGGAGGTGATCTGCAGGCCAGTTCGTGGCGGCGCTGCGCGCCCAGCAGCGCGGCGAGCGGGCGCCGAACGCGATCGACCGGTCGCTCGGCTACTAGCGCGGCGGCGCAACCCGCGCCAGCCCAGGCGCTAGACGCCCTGGGGCCGGCTCAGCGTCTTCATCCGGTCGACCGAGCGCACCGTCAGGCGGCGCGTCTCGGCGCGCGCCTCACCTCGAGGCGCGACGTCGCGCTCGGCGCGCGCGTCGCGCCACAGCGTCTTGTAGAACGAGGCGAGGTCGGCGACCGGCGGTGCCGTCGATGGCGATGATCAGGTCGCCGGGCTCGGAGCCCGCGTCCTCGGCCGGGCTGCCTGCGGTCAGCCGGATCACGCGCACATGGCCTGCCGTACTCGACGCAGTTGAGGCCGAGCCAGGGCCGGGTGCTGCGCGCGCGACGCGCCGGACGCGCGCAGCTCGGCGAGGATGGGCTTGAGCAGGTCGACCGGCACGAACATGTTGCCGCGGCACCGGCGCTCGCCGCGTTGCCGGCGGCGTCGGTGACCACCAGCGAGCCGATGCCGACCAGCTCGCCGTCGGCGTTGAACAGGCCCGCGCCGCTGTGGTCGGTGCGCGCCGGCGCGGTGAAGAGGGCGCCGTCGATGTGGTACTCCCAGTAGCCCGGAGAACGGGCGGCGCGACACCATCCGCGCCAGGCTGAGGTCGCCGTCGTCGCCGCCGCTGGCGACCAGCAGCGGCTCGTCGCCCTTGCACCGCGGCCGAGACGCCGAGCGGCACCGGCTCGAGCGGCAGCGGCGCGAGCGCCTGCAGCAGGCCGAAGCCGGAGGCGAGGTCGTAGGCGACGACGCGCGCCGGCAGGTGCCGGTCGTTGCCGTCGACCAGGTCGACATGGTCGGCCTCGAGGATGAGGTAGCCGATGGTCAGCACCAGGCCGTCGGCGCCGATGACCACGCCGGAGCCTGCGCGCCTCGCGCCGAGCGTGGCGATCGAGCGCGCGTCCTCGACGCGCGCGGACCTCGACGCCGACCGCCGCGGCGCCGGCGCGCGCCAGCGCCGCCTTGCGCTCCTCGAGCCGGGCCAGGACGGCATTGGCCGGGCCGGCGACGTCGGCCACGGTCTCGGCCCGGGCCAGGCTTCGCCGCCGAGGCAGGCCGCGAGCGAGAGCGTGAAGGCGAGCGCCGGGTGACGCCAGCGCGAGGACGGCAAGCGTCCGAGGGAAGAGTGGCTCGGTCATGGCGGCCTTCGCTCGGTTCGGATCGGTTCAGCGAAGCATGATCCGCGCCGAAGGCCGGGTGGGCGCGCAGGGACTTTCTTTCCGCCGGAAGGCGCTCAGCGTCGCCCGAACGGAGGCTGGCGGCGCCAGTAGCGGATCGTCAGCAGCCCGCCCAGCATGCCGCCGAGATGCGCGAAGTGGGCGACGCCGCTGTTCATGACGTAGACGCCCTGGTAGAGCTCGAGCAGGCCGTACAGCGCGACCAGCCACTTCGCCTTCATCGGGATGACGAAGAACAGCAGGATGATCCGATTGGGAAAGATCATCGCGAAGGCGAGCAGCAGGCCGAACAGGCCGCCCGAGGCGCCGATCGGTCGGCGCGTTCGTGCCGAGCAGCGCGGTGACGAGGAGCTGCGTCAGCGCCGCGGCGGCGACGCTCGCCGTGTAGAACTGCAGCGTAGCGCTTCTGGCCCCAGACGTGCTCGAGCTCGGAGCCGAACATCCACAGGCCCAGCATGTTGAAGAACAGGTGCTCAGCAATACGTAACTGAACGAAGTACAA
>ERZ1370068.6883-contig-5837_pt1 | contig 14347 bp, 28 predicted proteins | sample MGYA00561227_ERZ1370068 | MGnify/ENA primary metagenome ERZ1370068 (study PRJEB38410, sample SAMEA6850437) | metagenome | study: Metagenomic assessment of the ecological functions of the soil: analysis of the soil microbiota associated with the...
ATGGACATTGTCATCAGTTAGGGACGGTTCACGTTCCGGCCCGCTAGACAGGCCGTCGAGTGCGGGTATACCTCATCCTCGAGGAGCATGAGCCTTGGTGCGCAGGAAGAGATCAGGAAGGCCGCAAGCCAGGGCGGCATGGCGTTCGGGCGCAATCTGATGGTGCTCAGGCCGTGATTCTCGGGATCGGCGCCTATGGCGTGGTCAAGGGCGCGATGACCCTGAAGTGGCCGCGCGCACACCGCCGCCATCACCAGCGCCGACCTGTTGCGGCAAAGCGTACGCCACGGGCCCCGATGGCCGATCGCGCGAAGAGAGCTGGAACAGCTTTCATGTGCTCTATCGCTATCGCGTCGGCGATCGCGAGTATGTCGCGGGCGGCGTCGAGGCCTACGACTTTGGCATGCAGAACTCCGCCGGCGCCGCGAAGATGCGGGAGCGCCATCCTGTCAGGCTCCGGTCGCCGAAGTCGCCTACGATCCAAATGATCCCGCCACCGCCTATCTGGAGCCGGGCCCGAGTTCGTTCGCGCTGGCGCTGTCCGGCGTCGGGTTCGATCATGGTCTCTGGCTGGATTACTGGGTGCGCCGCAAGCCGCTCAGGGGATCGGCGCGATGAACAGAGCCGGGGCCACCAGATCGAGTCGCCAAGGCCATCAGAGACGGCGATACGATTTGACGACGATGGGTATCGTGGTCGGCCGAACTACTCGCCGTTCTGGCCGTTGGCGCCGGCCGGCGGCATGCCGATGGCGTGGTAGCCGGCATCGACATAGTGCACGGTGCCGGTGACGCCCGCGCTCAAGTCGGACAGCAGGTAAAGCGCCGCGCCGCCCACGTCGGTGGAGCTCGATATTGCGGCGAAGCGGCGAGGCCTCGCGCGACACGCGATAGACGTAGCGGGCGCTGCCGATCACCGCCCGGCCAGGGTGCGCATCGGCCCCGGCCGAGAGGGCATTGACCCGCACGCCCTGCGGGCCGAGGTCGGCCGCGAGATAGCGCACGCTCGCCTCGAGCGCCGCCTTGGCCACGCCCATGACGTTGTAGGACGGCATCACGCGGACAGCGCCCTCGTAGGTGAGGGTGATCAGGCTGCCGCCTTCGGTCATCAGCGGCAGCGCGCGGCGGGCGATCTCGGTGAAGGAATAGCAGGAGATGGCGAGGCTGCTCTGGGAAGTTGGCCTTGGTCGTGTCGACATAGCGGCCCTTGAGCTCCTCCTTGTCGGAGAAGGCGATGGCGTGGACCACGAAATCGAGCCGGCCCCAGTCCTTTCTTCAGGCGGGCGAACAGGCGATCGAGGCTTTCCTCGTTCTCGACGTCGGCCTCCTCGACGATCGTCGAGCCGAGCTTCTCGACCATCGGCAGCACGCGCTTGCCGAACGCCGCGCCCTGATAGGTGAAGGCCATTTCCGCGCCGGCGGCGTGCAGGGCCTGGGCGATGCCCCAGGCAATCGAGACGCTCGTTGGCCACGCCCATGATCAAGCCGCGCTTGCCGGCCATCACCTTGGGCATCTCCGGCAGGGTCACCGCCTTGGAAGGCGTGTGGGTGGGCGTCACCGTCGTTGCCGTACCGCCGCCGGAGGCATCGGGGAGCGGCGGAGAGGGCGATCGTCGGGCATGGTCCCCCTTACTGGTCGTAGCGTGAGAACAGCAGGCAGGCGTTGGTACCGCCGAACCCGAAGCTGTTCGACATCACCGTTTCAAGTCCCGCATTGTCGATGCGCTGGCGGGCGATCGGATAGTCGCCGACGCCGGGATCGAGGTTTTCGATGTTGGCCGATGCCGCGACGAAATCCTCCTTCAGCATCAGCAGCGAGTAGATCGCCTCGTGGGCGCCGGTCGCGCCCTGGCTGTGGCCGGTCAGCGACTTGGTCGAGCTGACCGTCGGCAGCTTGTTGTTGCCGAAGGCCGCGCGGATGGCGTCGAGCTCGGTGATGTCGCCCACCGGCGTGGAAGTGCCGTGGCTGTTGATGTAGTCGACCGGCGCGTTGCGCCGCGCCGCGCCCGGGAAGCCGTCCATGGCGAGCTTCATGCAGCGGATGGCGCCTTCGCCGGACGGCGCCACCATGTCGGCGCCGTCGGAGGTGGCGCCATAGCCGATGATCTCGGCGTAGATCTTGGCGCCGCGCGCCTTGGCGACTTCGAGGTCCTCGAGCACGACGATGCCGCCGCCGCCGGAGATCACGAAGCCGTCGCGAGTCCTTGTCGTAGGCGCGGCTCGCCCGCTCAGGCGTGTCGTTGTACTTCGACGACATGGCGCCCATGGCGTCGAACAGCACCGACAGGGTCCAGTCGAGGCTCCTCGCCGCCGCCCGCGAACATGCGGTCGGCCTTGCCGAGCTGGATGCACTCGACGGCGTTGCCGATGCAGTGCGCCGAGGTCGAGCAGGCCGAGCTGATCGAATAGCTGAGCCCCTTGATCTTGTAGGCGGTCGCGAGGTTGGCCGAGACCGTGCTCGACATGGCGCTTCGGCACCATGAACGGCCCGACCCGCTTGGGCCCTTCTCCTTGGTGATCAGCGCCGCCTGCACGATCGCGCCGGTGGTCGGCCCGCCGGAGCCCGGCGACCACGCCGGTGCGTTCGTTCGATATGTCGGCATTCAGAGAGGCCGGCGTCGGCGATCGCCTCCTTCATGGCGAGGTAGGCGAAGGCGGCACCATCGCCCATGAAGCGCGCGCAGGCGGCGGTCGACCAGCTCGTCGACGTTGATCTTGAGCGTGCCGGCGACCTGGCTGCGAAAGCCGAGTTCGCTGTACTGCGGAACGAACTCGATGCCGGACTTGCCGTCCCGCAGCGAGCGCGTCACCTCGGCGGCATTGTTGCCGATCGACGAGACGACGCCCAGGCCCGGTGACGACGACGCGCTTCATGTCAGCCGGCCGCCGCGGCGACGGCCGCATCCTGGACCAGCCCGACCTTGAGGCCGCTCACTTCGTAGATCTGCTTGTCGTCGGCATGGACGACACCGTCGGCGATGCCCAGCACGAGCTTGCGCAGCATCACGCGCTTGAGGTGGACATGGTAGGTGAGCTTTTTCACCGTCGGCACCACCATGCCGGCTGAACTTGACCTCGCCGACGCCCAGCGCCCGGCCGCGGCCCGGCGCCTTCATCCAGCCCAGGAAGAAGCCCAGGAGCTGCCACAGCGCGTCGAGCGGCAGGCAGCCCGGCATCACCGGATCGCCCTTGAAATGGCAGGCGAAGAACCAGAGGTCGGGCTTCACGTCGAGCTCGGCCACGATCTCGCCCTTGCCATAGCGGCCGCCGGTGTCGGCGATCTTCACGATGCGATCGAACATCAGCATTGGCGGTAACGGCAGCTGCGCGTTCCCGGCCCGAACAGGCGCCCTTTGGCGCATTCGATCAGGTCCTCGAAGGTATAACTGTGCTTCTGCTCGCTCACCTTTCACCGTCCCGCGGGCCATCCGAAACTGGATCTGGCGGCAGAATAGGGATGCCCGACGCCCAGCGCAAACCGGCAGATCCAGGCCTCACGGGGCCTTTCACGGGCCCTGCTACTCCTTACATATGGGCTCAGCGATGTCCGGAACCAGTCCCGATTTTACCGCCCGCCTGCGCGCGCGCCGGTTTGCGCCCGACCCGCCAGCGGGTGGCGTTGGCGCGCGCCTGCTGTTCGAGGGCGAACATCGCCATGTCACGGCGGAAGGCCTGCATGCCGAAGTTCGCGGGACGCGCCTGCCGGTTTCGCTGGCCACGGTCTACAACGCGCTCAACCAGTTCCGCGATGCCGGCTCTGCTGCGCGAGGTCGTGATCGCGCCCGGCCGGTCCTATTTCGATACCAACACCGGCCATCACCATCATTTCTTCGTCGAGCCGGATGGCGAGCTGTACGACTTTCCGTCCGACAAGGTGACCATCGCCGGCCTGCCGACGCCGCCCAAGGGCACGCGGCTTTCCCGCGTCGACGTCATCGTGCGGGTGCGCCGCTTAGCGTCTCTTGCTGCGAGATCGTTTGCAGTTTTAGAACTGTTCTAAACAACTTGACGCGGCTGCGACGGCTACCCAATATCTTTTTGCCAGATCGGTCGAGGGCCGATCGCACAGCATGAAGGAGAAGACCTATGGCGAATCTCAAGGGATCCAAGACCGAGGACAATCTGAAGGCAGCTTTCGCCGGCGAGAGCCAGGCCAACCGCCGCTATCTCTACTTCGCCCAGAAGGCCGACGTCGAAGGCTACAACGACGTCGCCGCCGTCTTCCGCTCGACCGCCGAAGGCGAGACCGGCCATGCGCACGGCCATCTCGAATTCCTCGAAGTGAGCGGCGATCCGGCGACCGGCCTGCCGATCGGCCCCACGGACTCCAACCTCAAGGCCGCGATCGCGGGCGAGACGCACGAATACACCGACATGTATCCGGGCATGGCCCGCACGGCGCGCGAGGAAGGCTTCGCCGAGATCGCCGACTGGTTCGAGACGCTGGCCAAGGCGGAGAAGAGCCACGCCGGCCGCTTCCAGAAGGCACTCGATACGATGGCCTGAGCGCCTCGGGCTTGTACGAAGGGGACCCGCACGGGTCCCCTTTTTCGTCCTACCGACCTCAACGAAGCGGCATCGACATGCGCGAAGGCAGCCTGGAAGCCCCCACCCGCCACGCCCTGGATTGGCAGAACCCGTGGTTCTGGGATGAAAAGGCGCTCGAAGCGGAGATGGAGCGGATCTTCGACATCTGCCACGGCTGCCGGCGCTGCTTCAACCTGTGCGATTCCTTCCGCGGCTGTTCGACCTGATCGACAACGGTCCGACCGGCGAAGTCGACGGCGTGAAGAAAGAGGACTACGCCCAGGTCGAAGAGGCCTGCACGCTCTGCGACATGTGCTTCATGACCAAGTGTCCCTACGTGCCGCCGCACGAATGGGCGGTCGATTTCCCGCATCTCATGCTGCGCCACCGCGCGGTGCAGGCGCGCAAGAAGGGCATCGGCCTCGTCGACCGCCAGCTCGCCGACACCGACCGCACCGGCCGGCTGGGCACCTTCGCCGCCGGGCCTCGCCAACTGGGCGACCGACGAAACCAACACGCCGACGCGCCAGGCCATGGAGCGGTTTGCCGGCATCCATCACGGCGCCCGCCTGCCGCGCTACGCCGGCGAGACCTTCGAAATCCGCGCCGCGCGCGAGGCGCGCCGGTCAACCAGGCCGCGCCCGCCTTCGGCAAGCGCAAGGCCGTGCTCTACGCCACCTGCTTCGTGAACTTCAACAACACCGATATCGGCGCGGCGGCGCGCGCGGTGCTGGCCCAGAACGGCGTCGAGACCGAGGTGGTCTATCCCGCCTGCTGCGGCATGCCCAAGCTGGAGCTGGGCGATATCGAGAGGCCGGTCGCAGCGGCGCGGCAGGTGACGGCGGCGCTGCTGCCCTGGGTCGACAAGGGCTACGACGTGATCGCGCTCACGCCGTCCTGCGCCCTCGATGCTCAAGTTCGAATGGCCGCTCATCCTGCCCAAGGATCCCGCGGTCGAGCGCCTGTCGCAGGCGACGTTCGACATCTCGGAGTACGTCGTCGACATCGCCAAGAAGGACGGGCTTGGCGCCCGGCCTCGAGCCGATCGAAGGCGGCGTCAGCGTGCATCTTGCCTGTCACGCCCGCGCCCAGAACATGGGCGCCAAGGCGGCCGAGATGCTGCGCCTGGTGCCCAAGACGCGGGTCGCCGTCATCGAGCGCTGCAGCGGCCATGGCGGCATCTGGGGCGCCCGCACCGAGAATTTCGAGATCGGCGGTGAAGGTCGGCAAGCCCGCCGCCCAGGCGGCGCTGAAGAACGATACGAGCTTCGTCGTGTCCGAATGCCCGCTGGCCGCCGAACATCTGATGCAGGTCATGGAGATGACCGCCGGCGAGCAGAAGCCCAAGCCCTTCCGCGCCCTTCATCCGATCGAGCTTTTGGCGCGCGCCTACGGATTGATGGAGACGGGACCATGACTCCTCGCAAGATCGAAACCTCCGCCATCCTGCCGCTCGACCGAATATGTGAAGCTGCGCGCCGACCGCCGCCGGCAGATCTCCGAGATCAAGAAGAACCGCCGGCTCGAGGTCGGCCCGTTCGCGACGTTCTATTTCGAGATCCTACGAGACGATGCTGCACCAGGTGCAGCGAGATGCTGTTCATCGAGAAGGGCGGCCCGGCGCAGATCCCCGACGAGCTTGCGGCCTACAATCCGCTGATCCCCCAGGGCAGCGAACTGGTGGCGACCGTCATGTTCGAGATCGACGATCCGATCCGCCGCGCCCGCGTGCTCGCCACCCTGGGCGGCGTCGAGGACAAGGCCTTCCTGCGCGTCGGCGCCGAGACGATCCGCGGCGTGCCGGAGGAGCGACCAGGAACGCACGCGCGAGGACGGCAAGGCATCCTCCGTGCAGTTCCTGCGCTTTCCGTTCACGCCGGCCGCAGATCGCCGCCTTCCGCAGCGGCGCAGGCGACGTCGTCGTGGGCTTCGACCATCCCAACTACGGCCACATGGCGGTGATGCCGCCGGCGGTCCGCCGACGCTCGCGCGCGACTTCGCCTGACGTTCATCGCCCGCGCCCACTGGCGGGTTGTAGGTCACCGGCAGCACCAGAACCACCGGATCGCCCGGCATCTCGCTCGGCAGCGGCGGAAAGCGGCGCAGCCTTGCGGATGGTCTCGAGTTCGGCGGCATCGATGGCCGGCCAGCCGCTCGACGTGCCGACCCTGACATCGAGCACCCGGCCGTCGCGCGCCACCGTCACCCGCATCACGACACGGCCGCCCTGATTGTTGCTCGAGGCGCTGGCCGGATAGACGCGATACTGCGCGATCTGGCGCGCGACCGCGACAGATAGTCGTTGCGCTGCCGTCCCTGCCCGATCAGCACGTCGCCCGGATCGGGTCCGGGCATCGGCGACGGCATGGTCGCGGGCGCCTCGGACGGCTGGCCGCTGCGGTGCCGGCGGCGCCAGGCGGGGCAGCGGTTGCGTGCGCTGCACCGGCCGAGGCGGCGGATGCGGCGCCGGCGGCTTGGCAAAGTCGCGCGAGGTCGGCGCGGGCGGCGGCTCCGGCGCCGGCGGCACGGAGAACTCGAAGATCGGCAGCGTCGGAACCTGCTCGCGGCTCAGGCTTTGCTTCGGACGGCGGCGAAGGTTTGGCGGCTCCGGCGGGGTCGATGGAAGCGGCGGCGCGAGGGCCTGCTGCTGTTGCTCCTGGCGTTGCGGTTCCGGTCGAATGCTGCGGGCTCGCCGCCTGGGACTCCGCGGCCGGTCCTGCCTTCTCGGGCGCCTGCAGGCCGACGTTCGACGGCGCGCTGTCGAACATCACCATGATCGGCTCGTCTTGCGGCTCGGCGGGCTGCAGCGGCGCGATCCACCAGATCGCCACGCCGATCAGGACGATGCAGCAGGATCGCCAGCGCCAGGGCGGCCGGCGGCATGTGCTGCAGTCGCGGACGGGACGAGGCTGACGTCGTAGGTCACGGCGATCCCGTTCTACGGGCGGTCAGGTCGGCGGCTAGTCGATCGGCTGCACGCAGCCGACTACTGATCGTTGCGCCGATAGTTGAGCGGCAAAACGAATGTGTGCCGGTCGCCGAGCACGTCATTGGGCAACGGCGCGTAGGCGCTGGCGGCGCGGATGACTTCGAGCACCGCATTGTCGAGCGTCTTGAAGCCGCTCGATCTGCTGATGGCGACGTCGAGCAGCCGGCCATCGCGGGCGATCGGTGACCAGCGCCACGACGACGCCCTTCCTCGCTGTTTTCGCGCGAGCTCTTCGGATAGTAGCGATGCTGCGGCGATCTTCCGGACGACGTTCCAGAGATAGTCTTCCTGCCGCCTTGCGCTGGCCGTAGACGTCCGCCGGATTGACGAACGGCGAGGAGGCGCCTGCCGCGCCGCCTGCTGAGGCTCGCGCGGCGATGCTGCTGCGGGAGGTGGGAAAGCGGTGACGACGGCAGTTGCTGGTTGCGCCGCCGGCGGAAGCTGCGGCTGGCGGCTGCGCTCGCGGCGCCGGTTGCGGCTGCGGCTGGGGCTTCGGGGCGGCGGCGGTGGCGGCGGCGCCGGTCGCGGGATTTCGCGCGAGGTCACCGGCGGCGGCGGCGCCTCGAGCGGCGGCAGGCCTGCGCTTGGCGGCGGCGGCTGCAGCGGAGCGGCGGCTGCGGCTGGCGAGTCGCCGCTGTGCTTGCTTGCGGTTCGGCCGGTCGGCTTCGTTTCCTGCGCCGGCTCGGTCGCCACTCTTCGCCGGTCTTCCTTGCGCCTCCTGCGCCGGTTCGGGTTCACGATCTCCTTGGTCGGTCGCGGGTTCCTTGGGCGGCTGCGCTTGGCTCCGGCGCCGTCGGCCTCAGCGTTGTCCCTGCTTGGCCGAGGCTGGCTGTCGGGCGCCTTGAGCGCCGCGCGCGGATCCATCGTCGTGCCGATCGGCGCGCTCGAAGCCCATCCGCGGTGGCGGCGGTTGCTGCTGCGGGCGGCGGCGGTGGCGGCGGCGGCTGGAGCGGCCTCGGGCGGGCGGCTGGCACGGCGCGGCTGGCGGCGCGGGCGGCGGCGGAGGCGGGCCTCCTGCTCCATGGTGATCTCGATGGCATCGGGCGTCTGATCGAGCGTGGTGCAGCGAGGAGATCCACCAGAAGGCCGCGCGACCAGCGACATGCAACAGCGTCGCCAATCGCCACGCCGGAGGGCGACATATGGTCGAAGCGCGAGTAGGTGAGACTGACGTCGTGAGCCACGATGACCCCGTTTTACGATCCGGCCGCGGCGGCCGCTAGTTGATCGGCTCGGATTTGTAGACGCCCCACATGCCGGTGCGCTCGATCCAGCCGCTGACCCCGGAAACCTTCACCCGGCACCAATCGCCGGCGCAGGAGCGGATTTCGCCCATCACCTCCGGCTCCAGCTTGGCCACCACTTCGGCCGAGGTCGCCGGGGTCTTGTGCAGGCTGGCCGCCTTCGAGGCGATGATGAAGCTGCGCTTGCCGGTCAGCAGGCTCTGGTGGACCCAGCCGCTGGCCCCCTGCCAATCGCGGATTTTGCGCCAATTCTCGTACTCGGCGACGATTTCGACCGGCATGGCCTTGCGCTTGAAGACCCAGTCGACGGGGTAGCGCGTGCCGGGCCGGTCCGGACATTGACCTCGTCCGATCGCAGCGAGGCAAAGCGCGGAATGGGCAGGCCCGGACCCCTTGCGCTGAGCGGTCGCCGACTTGTCGGCGGCGTGCGCGCCGCCGCCAGACAGGCAGCGCGGCAGGCAAAGAGCCGTCAAAGCGGCAAAGGCTAGCGCAAAGCGAGACGGACGGTCGGATTCCCATCGCCATCTATATACCTCAAATCTTCATGTCGATCGACAAGTACTTGAAAAAGCGCGCTTTTCCGTCGCGTCGAGCATCGCGGCCCGTTGCTGGACAAGGCGCGCGCGGAATTGGTAATCGGGCACTCGTCCCTCGACGCGCCAGCCGGTCCCGATCGCACATGCCGTCCAGTTCCAAGAAAAAGCCGCTGGTGATCGTCACCCGGAAGCTGCCCGACGCGATCGAAACGCGGCTGATGGAGCTGTTCGACACGCGGCTGAACGCCGACGACAAGCCGCTGAGCCCGGCCGAACTCGTCGAGGCCGTGAAGGCAGCCGACGTGCTGGTGCCCACCGTGACCGACCGCATCGACAGCCGCGTGCTGTCGCAGGCCGGGCCGCGGCTGAAGCTGATCGCCTCGTTCGGCACCGGCGTCGACCACATCGACCTCGACACGCGCCCGCCAGCGCGGCATCACCGTCACCAACACGCCGGGCGTGCTGACCGAGGACACCGCCGACATGACGATGGCGCTGATCCTGGCGACGGCGCGGCGCATGGGCGAGGGCGAGCGCGTCGTGCGCGCCGGCAAGTGGACCGGCTGGAGCCCGACCTGCGATGCTGGGCGCACCGCATCTGCAGGGCAAGCGCATGGGCATCGTCGGCATGGGCCGCATCGGCCAGGCGCTGGCGCGCCGCGCCCGCGGCTTCGGCCTCGCCATCCACTATCACAACCGCAAGCGCGTCCATGCCGAGATCGAGCGCGAGCTCGAGGCGACCTACTGGGAGAGCCTCGACCAGATGCTGGCGCGCATGGACATCGTCTCGGTGAACTGCCCGCACACGCCGGCGACCTTCCATCTGCTGTCGGCGCGGCGCCTGAAGCTGATGAAGCCCACGGCCATCATCGTCAACACCGCGCGCGGCGAGGTGATCGACGAGAACGCGCTGGTGCGCATGCTGAAGGCGGGCGAGCTGGCCGGCGCCGGCCTCGACGTCTACGAGCACGAGCCGGCAGGTCAATCCGAAGCTGCTCGAGCTCGAGCAACGTCGTGCTGCTGCCGCACATGGGCTCGGCCACGCTCGAGGGCCGCATCGACATGGGCGAGAAGGTCCTGATCAACATCAAGACCTTCGCCGATGGCCACAAGCCGCCGGATCGCGTGCTGGCGACGATGTTCTAGGCTCGGAGCGCGCGAGCCTCAGCGCCTGTCAGAGACATGATGCGGGCCACGAGTCCGCGTCTCAGCTCAAATCCCCTCGACCATCTCGCGGTCTGCGGTTGTCGATCAGCACGTCGCGCGTCGAGCGCCCGACCTGGGCGCCGATCAGGATGGTGAGCGACGTCCAGTACATCCAGATCCATGATGGCGGCGAAGCCCGCGGTGGCGCCGAACGCCGACGGTGAGCTGCGTCACCTCGAAGTAGTAGACGAGGGCACGGTTGCCGGCGGCGAACAGCAGCGCGTTCACGAGCGCCGCCGATCAAGCGCGTATTTCCACGGCACGCCGCCGGTCGGCAGCCATTTGTAGATCAGGGTGAAGAAGGCCGACAGAGCAGTCCGTAGTGCACGCGACGCCGACATCGCCGGCCCGATCCAGTCGCCGAGGACCGGGAAAGCTTCCGAGCGCGCCGGCATAGGCCGAGAGCAGCACGCTCGCCAGGATGACGGCGATCAGCAGCACACCCAGCACGACCATCAAGCGCCAGGGCGAGCAGCCGCGATTTCAGGCTGGCCAGCACGGGATGCAGGCTGCGGGTCTTGCGGTCGCGCCAGATCGCGTCGATGCCGTCATCGAGTTCGACGAAGACGCGCGTGCCGGTATAGAGCAGCACGGCGGCGCCGATGATGGCGGCGATGCCGCCGCCCCTGAACAGATCCTGCGTAGGCGAAGCGCCGGATGCCCTGCAGCTGATCCGGCGCCACGACCGTGCTCCAGCGCATCGAAGATCGCCTCCTGCGCCATCAGCCTGCCGACGAACGGCTCGGCGATGGCGATGCTGAAGATCATGATCGGGCCGATCGCGAACATCGTGTAGAACGCCATCGCCGCGGCCGAAGTCGAGAGCCGGTTGGTGAAGTAGCCGGTGCGCGGCTGAGTAGGCGATGCGCCAGAGCGTGGTGATCATGGTCAACGCAGATGGGCGATGGCGTTGGCATAATACGCGAGCAGCGGCCGGTCGGTTGCCGCCGCCGACGAACAATCGCCGCCGCTTTCCTCGACCAGGTGGCGCAGCGCCAGCATGCGCAGGCCGACATGGAAGGCATAGTCGCGATCGCCGCGCGGCAGATAGAGCTTGGCGCCCGCGCCTCTCGAAATGCGCCATCAGGTCGGAGGCGCGCACCTTGAGCTCCAGCTCGTCGAGCGGCCGCTCGGCTTCGAGCAGCACCGTGGCGATCAGCGACACCGGCAGCACCGGCACGAGGCGGGCGATCTCGCCCATCACGTCGCGCGCCAGGCGGCCGACGATCTCGAACCGCTGCTCCTTGTCGAGGCCGCGCAGGTCGCCGCCGATGCGCGCCGGCATGGCTCGGCCAGCCAGTCGCGCGCCGAGATCAGGCCGCCGAAATTGACGCAGGCATAGCCGAAGCGGAACCAGCGGCCGCGCAGCATCAGGCCGAGCTGGCCGAACCAGAAGGCCAGCGCGCGTGCGGGCCGCGAACCAGGCGCCGCGCCGCGGCGCCTCGCGGTCGAGCGAGCGCAGCAGCGTGCGATCCTCCGAGCACGCGGTCGTAGTTCAGCGCCACCGGCACGAAGACGATGTCGTTCGGTTCCCTTGGGGTCGAACGATTTCAGCATGTAGTCGAACAGGCCGAGCTTGGGCTCGCGCAGCCGGCCGTCGCGCGACAGCCCGCCCTCGGGATACATCGCCTGGGCGACGCCCGCCTCGGTCGCCATGTGGACGTAGCGCTCGAGCACGCGGCGATAGATCGGGTTGTTGGAGTTGCGGCGCACGAAGTAGGCGCCCATCGAGCGGATGAGCTGCTGCAGCGGCCAGATGCGCGCCCACTCGCCGACGGCGTAGCTGAGCGCCGTGCGCTCGGCGGCGAGGAAGGCGACCAGCACGTAATCCATGTTGCTGCGGTGGTTCATGACGAACACCACGGCGGTGTTCGGCGGCACGCCAGCCAGCGTGCGCTCGTCGGCGAAGCCGAGCCGCACGCGGTAGAGAAAGCGCGCGACGGCGCGGGCGATCGAGTAGCCGACCCGGAAATAGATCGTAGGCGTTGAAGGTCGGCGACGATCTCGCGGGCGTAGCGACGGACTTCGATCATCGCCACCTCGCGCGGCATGTTGTTGGCGCGGGCGATAGTCGTTGGCGGCGGCGACCACCTGCGGATCGTAGACCAGCCGGTCGATCAGCACCTGGCGCTTGGTGAGCTGGAACGGCTTGATCTCGACGGTCGAGCCTGCGGGTTGACCCGGTCGATCAGCCGGTTGAGCCGCCGCCGCAGGAACCAGCGGCCGCTCGGGATCAGCAGCCGGTCGAGCAGCGACCACAGCGCGAAGGCGGCGATCGCCAGGAACAGCCAGAGCGGAACGGTGACTCGGCTCGCCCATCGTTCCGCTCCGCGTCTGCAGCTCAGTACTGCTTGAGATTGAAGCCCGAGACGACGAGCATGGACCGAGACTGACCGACCAGGACCAACGTCGTGCCGCGTGGCGCCCAGGAAGCGGCCTAGCGGAATGACACCCGAGCATGCCGCCGGCGTGCAGCGCGCGGGCGAGAAGGAGCGACGACCGACAGAGCCGGCCGTCACGCCAGAAGCCGTAGAAGTCGCTCGACGCATGTAGATCAGCAGCAGGCAGAGCGGGGCGAACTCGATCAAATTGGCGTGCGCCCGGATCGGCCGCCATGCATCTCGGGATCGCCGCCGTCGCCCAGGTTGATCTTCTTCTGTCCGCGCATGAGGCGGCGACATTCAGCCGTCAGGATCGACGGCCAGCAGCCCGAGCAGGCCTGCACAGACGAAAAAGACAGGCATCAGACGACTCCCCCTCGATTGGTTGTATGGGACGGCCATATTGGCGGGGCGAAAATATCGAGGGCGGCCCTGGGCCGATCGCGCAGTGCAGCGGATACCGGACGCTGACCGCCCTTGCCGAGCTGGCTACCCGCACCTCGAGCGTGCCGGCAGCGCAGCTGGTCTGTCAACGGCGACCCGCATCCGAACGATGGGCCGTCGGCGGGATCCGCGCGCATCAGATATGGGCGATCAACTCGCCACGATCGACATCAAAACGGAGTGGACCTGTCGGGTCGGTTTCTTCTTCCCGGAGCGCTCCCAGACGACGCCCGGGAAGCCCGCGAGCGGGACGAGTTCGCTCGCCGCCAGAAGGCCCAGTCCTGCAACTCCTCAATGCCCAGGTGATAGAGCGGCTGGCGGCCGGTGCAGCTGTGAAAAGGCGCGGGGGACATTGACCATACTCGGGGCAGGGTGGGCGCGTTCGTAGATGAGTGGCGTCCCGCAGTCCCGGCAGAAGCTGCCGTGCGGCGCCTGTCGTCTTGTCCTCATAGCGCAGTTCACTGTTGGCCCGCTTGTCACCACGAAAGCGCTTGCGCCAACCTGCCGACGGTAGGTGGCGTAGGCGCTGACGTGGGCGACTCCGCGGCTGGCGCGGCGATGGCGTCATGCCAGGCCCAGCGGGCCGGACAATCGATCTCGAAGCGACACCGCCCGCAGAGACATTGGCCCGCAGCGCTCGCGGCGTTGGAAAGCTGTCTTTCGTTTCATGGCATTTCTGCCCCTCGGCCATCCGGCAGAACGGATACCAGCCACGCACCACTCAATCAAATCAGCTTCAGCCTCTTTCAGGCTCGCCTCGGCGTCCAGAGGCAGCCACGAAGCGGTCGAGTTCGGCTCCTCGGTATTGTAGACATGCACCGGAGGCGCGCATATGACGTTCACCAGGCCGCGGCCCTTGAGATCGAGGCGCGAGGAGAACTGGGTCGAGACGCTGACGTTGATCGCCTGGGCGCGCAACGCGCGTCGCGCAAGGCGACATGGTTCGGCCCCGGCGACGGCGAAGGTCACGATCGCCCCTTCACCTTGCCGAGGTCGGTGAGGTGATCCCCTTCAAGGTCGA
>ERZ1370068.5498-contig-4521_pt1 | contig 14340 bp, 25 predicted proteins | sample MGYA00561227_ERZ1370068 | MGnify/ENA primary metagenome ERZ1370068 (study PRJEB38410, sample SAMEA6850437) | metagenome | study: Metagenomic assessment of the ecological functions of the soil: analysis of the soil microbiota associated with the...
CGTCAGGTTTCGGGAGCGCACTGAGCTGTTCCAAGGGTTCTGTCGTAAGCTGAAACCAATTCCCTTAGTTCATCTGATGCTTTGTTATCTTCGATGTACGAACGCGCGAGTTGAACCCACCAACGCGGCTCCCGCTCCGACATCGGCTTTAAATAAATCCCCTGTCCCGGATTTCAGCGGAGGCATGTCCGCTGTCTTCGCTTGATTGTTAGCTCCAAACGAATCAACTCAGTTGTTATCGTTCTTCGTTCCTCGCGCCGCTCATCGACCTGCATCGGCGGAAACATCGATTCGGCGTAGTAGGAAGATGTCCGCTTTTTTATAGAGCTGTTCGCGCGCAATATTGACAGTTCGCACGCGTTGATAACCCGCGGCGAATTCCGTTTCCTTCGCCAACTTCTCCAGTTCCTCGATGATCGCGGCGCCGCGCGGAAAGCCAGAGCGGCAAGCCGGGGCCGACGTCTTCGTCGATGATGATAAATCTCCAGCTCTTTACCGAGCTTGCGATGGTCGCGCTTCTTCGCTTCCTCGAGCATGGCGAAGTAGTCATCGAGTTCCTTTTTGGTTTTGAAGGCGGTGCCGTAAATGCGCTGGAGCTGCGGATTCTTTTCGTCGCCTTTATAGTAAGCGCTGGCGACGCTGGTGAGCTTGAACGCGCCGATGTTTCCGGTGCGCATGACGTGCGGCCCGGCGCAAAGATCGATGAAGTCGCCGCTGCGATAGAGCGAGATCGTTTCGTCCGGCGGAATGTTTTCGATGATGTCGAGCTTGAACTTGCTCGGAGCGTTCCGCTCATTTAACGCCGCGAGTCGACCTTTCTTGCCGAGGTCGAGCGCTTCATCGCGCGAAACTTCCATCCGCTCGAACGGATGGTTCGCTTTGATCTCCTTCTTCATCTCCGCCTCGATCTTCTCGAAATCATCCGGCGAAATCCGGTGCGGAAGATCGACATCATAATAAAAACCGTTATCGACCGGCGGCCCGGCTGCGAACTGCGCTTCCGGCCAGATTTTCAGAATCGCCGTCGCCAGGACGTGCGCCGTCGAATGACGAAGGCGCTCAATGTCCGTCATCTGCGCGCGCATCTCGGGAGTTTTGCGTTCTTCTTGCATCCTATTGGGCGGTGAAATTAACCACGAAGAACACGAAGGACACGGAGAATTTCGCTTTGTTCTTTCGCTCTGCGGGACGCTTGCGATCTGGGGGAGCGCGGGCTGTTAGCTCTGCAGTGCTCGGCAGCTTGCCGAGCACAAAATTCCGTCGGCAAGTTGCCGACGGTTGCAGGCAAGCTGCCTGCGCTCCCCGGAGAAACGGACGCGAACGCCGCGTGAGAAGCAGCGTCTTTTCACGATCACGCCGCGTATTATTGTTGAGGATGCGCTTCTTGTTACTTGCGTCGGCATTGCTCTGCGCGAGTTGCGGGCGCGCAGAGACACAAGTTGCTGACTTCCCGGCGCAGCGTGAGCGTATGGTGAAGGAGCAGATCGTGATGCGCGGCGTGGTGGAGGAGCGGGTGCTGGCGGCGATGCGCAAAGTGCCACGGGAAGAATTCGTGCCGGCAGAATTTCGGGCGGAGAGTTACACGGATCGACCGCTGCCGATCGGTTACGATCAAACCATTTCGCAGCCCTTCATCGTCGCATTCATGACCGAGGAATTGCGGCTGCAGCCGACTCATCGCGTTCTGGAGATCGGCACCGGTTCTGGTTATCAAGCGGCAATTCTGGCGGAGCTGGTCGCCGAGGTTTACTCGATCGAAATTATCGAGCCGCTGAAAAAATGCCGAAGCGACATTACAACGTCTCGGTTACAAAAACGTGCACGTGAAAGCCGGCGACGGTTACAAGGGCTGGCCGGAGCATGCGCCGTTCGACTCCATCATCGTAACCTGTGCGCCCGAGCGCGTGCCGCAGCCATTGGTCGATCAACTGAAAGAAGGCGGCCGCATGATTATTCCAGTCGGGGCAAAGTTCGCGCAGGAGCTTTATCTCCTGAAAAGAAAGATGGGCGACTAGAGCAGAGCGCTGTGTTGCCAGTCCGTTTCGTGCCGATGGCGGGGCAAGGAGGGGAGAAGCCAGAGTGATCAGTGATTGGTGGACTTTCACGCGCTTCAAAGCCTATCGCCAGTCACCGATCGCTGCGCTAGGATGACATGCCAGCGGCATGTTACTTAATTGCGGCGAGCTTCTTTACATCAACACGCTTGGCCCACTCCTGGAGCGCGGCGGGCTCCTGCTGTTGCGTTTCGATTTGCAGGAAATAGCGCTTCGCCACCATGATCCAAAGGGTGCCGTGTTTGCCTTCGTTCTCGAAGGTCTCGAAGCCGGGATTACCATCGACCGTGACGGCTTTGGAATACGCCTTCCGTCGATGTCGTGCTGAAATTCCATGCTGCCGTAGTTGCTTCCACGTAATCAGGGTTGGCCGCGGAATCTAGAATGCTGATCGCAGTAGTCGGCACCTTGTCGCCTTCGCCTTTGCGATAGTCGCGATGGACATTAGTTAATTTGAATCCACCGACGTCGGTGGTTGAGCCTTCCGGTTTATCGGCCGTCCAGCCTGCGGCACCGTCGGGCAGGAGCGGAATCAACTTGGAATAATCAACCACGTTGATGAGTGAGGGCAATTCTTGCCCGCGCGACGGCATGGCAATCATACCCCAGAGTGACGCGATCACGGCCAGCAAGAGTCGCGCGGGGAGCGAAAATAGGTTTCGGTTCAAGGGCAACGACACCGCATCTCGATTGACTTCGCTTGCTCGCTTTGTCAAGACGCGACTGCTGCGCCGCGGTTCCCGGTGAGCTGCCGGGGTTACGCATTTAGCGCCAAAGGCGCGACATTCATTGTAGTCTGGGGCAGCGCCCCAGGAATTCGTGTAACGCCAAACCTCAGCGCTGAAAGCGCGATTCATTTCGGGCGTGAGTCGCGCCTTCAGCGCTCGTCCAGAATGCAATCACGGTCTGGGGCGATGCCTCAGGCTATTTTGACACCGCGCCTTTGGCGCGAAACATATCATTAGCGGCAGCGGCTACATCCGCCAGCTATTTCATTGGTGGCTCGCCGCCGTAATTGCGTTCATCATTCATCAGATACGGAACAAAAATGAACCAGAGAAATCTTACGATTCGTGACGCCACCATCGCGGACATCCCAATCATTTTGCGGTTGATTCGCGATCTCGCGACCTACGAGCGCGCGCCCAATGACGTAGTCGCAACCGAGAAAGGTTTGCATGAAGTGCTTTCGGCGCGGAGCCGGCGGCGAAAGTGGTGATCGCATTTGAAAATACCGAACCCATTGGGTTCGCGGTTTATTTTTTTAATTTCTCCACCTGGCTTGGTCGCCCCGGTCTTTACCTGGAAGATTTGTTTGTGAAACCGGAGGTGCGCGGTCGCGGTTACGGTCGTGCCTTGCTGGTGCATCTGGCAAAGATTGCGCGCGATCACAATTGCGGGCGAATGGAATGGGCGGTCCTGACCTGGAACGAGCCGGCGATCCAATTCTATAACAAGCTAGGCGCGGGTTCCTTGGATGACTGGCGGGTGTTTCGATTAACGAGCGATGGGATTGGGCGTTTGGCGGAGTCGTAATCGGATCGGAAATGCGAATAAGGTGTCATGTCGAGCACGGTCGACGACATCCCACCGCATTCACCTTAAAGCTTGCGCAGCGGGATCCCTCGACTTCGCTCGGGATGACCGAGAATGAATGAAGATCGAAGATTACGGATTTCTTAGCGATACGCAGACGGCGGCGCTGGTCGGTCGCAATGGGTCGGTTGATTGGCTGTGCTTTCCGCGATTTGATTCCGCAGCGTGTTTTGCCGCGTTACTTGGCGAACCCAAGAATGGCCGCTGGTTGATCGGGCCGGCTGATGAATCGGCAGAAGTGACGCGGAAGATATCGCGGTCACACCTTAATTCTCGAAACCACATTCGAGACCAAAGATGGCGCAGTGCGGTTGATTGATTTCATGCCCCCGCGCGGAACTAATCCAGACATCGTGCGCATCGTTGAGGGCGTGCGCGGCAAAGTCGCGCTGCGCATGGAACTAATCATTCGCTTCGATTACGGCGATGTCGTGCCCTGGGTGCGGAAATGCGGTGATGGACTGGAAGCGATCGCGGGCCCGAACGCGCTGGTCTTGCGCACACCGATCGAAACACGAGGAGAAGATTTAACGACGGTGGCGGAATTCGAAGTCGCGAAAGGCGAAAGAGTGCCGTTCGTCTTGACCTGGTATCAGTCGCATGAGAATCCGCCGCGCGCCATCCATCCCGAGCACGCCCTGCGCGACACCGAGAAATATTGGAGAGACTGGGCCGGATGCTGCGAGCATGGCGGCAAATGGAAGCGACGCTGTGGTGCGGTCGCTCGTCACGCTCAAAGGCCTGACCTATGCGCCCACCGGTGGAATCGTAGCGGCGGCGACGACTTCGTTGCCGGAAAAATCGGCGGCGTGCGCAACTGGGATTATCGTTACTGCTGGCTGCGCGATGCGACCTTCACGCTTTCGCACTGACGCGCGCGGGTTTTGTAGAGGAAGCGCGTTCGTGGCGAGGCTGGCTCTTGCGCGCTATCGCGGGCAGTCCCGCGCAAATGCAGATTCTCTACGGCATGCATGGCGAACGGCGCTTGCCGGAGTTCGAAATCGAATGGCTGGCGGGCTACGAAAATTCTCGGCCGGTGCGAGTCGGCAACGCGGCCTCGAATCAATTTCAGCTGGACGTTTATGGAGAAGTGATGAGTTCGATGTATCACGCGCAACAGGCCGGCATCAAAATCGAGGAGACGGATTGGAGCGATACAAAGAGCGCTGATGAAATTTCTTGAATCGCATTGGCAGGAGCCGGACGAAGGAATCTGGGAAGTGCGGGGCGGTCGCAAAAATTTCACCCATTCGAAAATGATGGCGTGGTTGGCGTTCCATCGGGGGTGCAATTGATCGAAGAGGCTGGCCTGCCTGCGGACGGCGAGCTCGAGCGCTGGAAGAAAGTCCGCGACCAAATCCATCGGGAAGTCTGCGAGCGCGGTTACAACCCGAAAGTGAAAGCGTTTACCCAGCATTACGGGAGCGACGCGCTCGACGCCAGTTTGCTGATGATGCCGATGGTCGGGTTTCTCCCGATCGAAGACGAGCGTGTGCGCAATACCGTCGCTGCGATCGAGCGGGATCTGCTGGTGCAAGGCTTCGTGCTGCGTTACCGACCGGAGGAGAAAATGTGGATGGTTTGCCCGGAGACGAAGGCGTGTTTCTGCCGTGCTCGTTCTGGCTCGCCATTTGTCTGAATTTGCTTGGGCGCAAAGAAGAAGCGCACGAACTTTCGAACGCCTGCTCACGTTGCAAAACGATCTTGGTTTGCTGTCGGAAGAATACGATCCGCGCGATAAACGATCACTCGGAAATTTCCCGCAAGCATTCACCCATGTCTCCTCATCGTCGCTGCTCAGTTTTTGGAAGAGAAGGAATAACCACGATCCGCTGATGACGCGGATAACCCATCGGATATTTCCTCTGGTCCCAAGCTGCTGTTTGGAACGTCCCCGGCCAATATCGGTAAACAGAGCTTTTCTAATCGTGGCGGAACTGATCGGAGGGACGCGCTTCCGCGCGTCCAAGACGAGCAGAAGCTCGTCTCTTCCGGGATGCGGGCGACACGCCCGCCACTACAGTAAATCGCTTAGCCCTGCACGAGTTGTCGGACGAGATCTTCTAACGCGACGATGCCGGTGGATTTTTGGCGGCTATCGACTACTGCAGCGAGGCCGATCCGCGCGCCCGGAGGCGCCGGACTACACGATAAGCGGATTCGTTTTCCGAAGCGGTAATGATTCGGCGCATGTAGTGGCGCAGCGGACGCGACGATTCAGTGTCGAAAAGAATGTCGTAAACGTTGATCAGACCGAGAGGTTCCGCGTTGTCGGCGAAAATGGGAAATCGATCGATGCCGGATTTCTCGCTCGTCTGCAAAACTTCTCTTGGCGAATCATCCGGGTGAAACGACACAGTTTTTTCGAGCGGCACCATCACATCCCGCACTTTGACTGCAGTGAAATCGACGACGTTATGAATCATCGCGCGTTCGGTCGAACTGAGTGCACCGCTTTCTTCGCTTTGGACGGCAATCATTTTTAACTCTTCGCGTCCGGCGAAAAGACGCGGCGGATTTTTGGCGCGCGCGAAAATGGAACGCTCGATGAATGCGCCGATAGCGTGCAACGGCCACAACAACTTTGTCGTCAACTCAAGCAAACCGGAAAGCCTCACCACCGCGCGCAATGGGAAAGCGGCGGAACAACGACTTCGGCAGAACGCCGAGGAGGAAAAGATAAACCGGCAGCGCGATGGCAACGGCAATTGGGTAGCCGAGCCAGCCCAAACGCAGGACGAGTTCGTGTGTCAGAATGATGAGGGCAGTGATATCCGCGGCATTGGTTACGAGCAGGACGGTGATGAGCAATCGGTCGGGCTCCTTGAGCATTTCTTGTAACCGGCGTGCCCCCGATCGCCGCTCTTGGCGCGATGCCGCAACCGGACCGGATCGAGCGCGAGCAACCCCGCTTCGATTCCGGCAAAGAGAAAGGAAATGATCCAGCAGAGTGCGACCAGGAGCCAGATCATGGGAGTTCTCCGTTATCGCTGTCACACTCCGTGCACACCGTTTTCTCGAGAAGCAATTCTTCGATCCGCCGGCGGTTGACGCGGCGAACGGTGATTTTCAAGCGCGGAGTTTCCAATTCCGTGCCGACTTCGGGAACACGGCCCAGCTGGTTGAAGACGTAGCCGCCGATGGTGTCGATGCCGGATGCATCGAAATCGAACCCCAGTCGCTCGCTCAAATCATCGAGGCGCGCTCTGCCATTCACGAGGTAACGACCTTCCGCCAATGGTTCGATATCGAGATCGGTGTCACCGAGCGGAGCGGCGTCGCTCAGAATGTCTTCGATAATATCGGAGATGGTGACGATGCCTTCGGTGCCGCCGAATTCATCGACCACGATGGCCATGCCTTGCGATCGCGTCAGAAAACTGCGCAGCAAATCCAGCGCGCGCATTGTTTCGGGCACGAATGACGGCGGCACCATCGTCTCGGTGTAATGCGCGTCTGGATGGAGCAGAAACGATTTTACCTCGATGATGCCGAGAATGTTGTCGGGAGAATCGGCGTAGACCGGAACGCGACGATGCCGGCGCGTTTTCAATTGCGCGATCGCTTCCTCATTCGTGAGATCATCGGGGAGGGCAAACATGTCGACCCGCGGTGTGAGGCACATCTTTCGCGGTTTTGTCGCCCAGCTTGAATACTTCCTGGATCATCTCGCCTTCGGCTTCCTGAGGGTGCCTTGCTCGGCACCGATCTGAACCAGGGTTTCGAGTTCTTCATCGGACAAATGCGGGCGAGCATGAACGTGCCGGGGCGTGACCAGCTCCGACGATGGCAACGCTGATTGTTTCCAGGGCGCTACCGACGGTTTCGAGCAACGGCATTAGCGCGCGCAAAGTGAAAACGCCGAGCGTGGAAAGACGGTAAGGCGCGGAAAGCGCGACAAGCTTGGGAATTAAGTCGCAGAAGAAAACGATGATGGCGAAGAGCGAAACGGCAATCAGCCATGGCGGTAACCGGGTGGCGCGCGGCGTTTCCCAGAGCAAAGCCAGACAAATGACGATGAGAAAAACATTCACCAGCGCGGAACCCAGGAGAATGACCGCGAGAACCCGGCGCGGATTTTCGCGAAACTTTTGCACGAAGCCGGCGAGGGCGGGATGATTGGATTCGAGGCGGCGCAGCTGATGGCGGCGGAGAGCGAAGAGCGCGGTCTCCAAGCCGGAGAAAAGGGCGGAGCAGACGACTAATCCTGCAGCGATCAGGAGCAGGAGAGCGACGAGCGACGGCGTCATCGTGTCATCTCAAGCGATTGCCCATTTCCTTGCTTTGCCGAAGTTATGCCTTCGATGAATAAACGCGAGCGGATTTCGGACTTTGTGCGTCGCTCGAGCCGGCGTCCGCTGAGGCATCGTCGCAAAATTATTACGCTGCATTTTTTCAGTTGTGGAATGCGCAAAAATATTACGAAGCGCACGATGTGCTCGAACAACTTTGGCTGGTGGAAAAAACGCGGAGCTGGCGCGTTTTTACCAGGCGCTGATTCAGGCGGCGGGCGCGTTTGTTCATTTGCAGAAAACTTCGAGCAACCATCGCATGCCAAGCATGGACGTCGATTGCGTCCGGCTACTCGCTTGTTCGCGCTGGCATTGCGGAATCTGGAAGACTTCCCAGATGAATATCACGCGCTCGATCTCGTGCAATTTCGCAAACTTCTGCTGCGTTACCGCGATGAAATCATTGCGGTCGATTTCAAAAATAACCCCTGGTCACCGGAGACTGCGCCTCGATTGGCCTTGGTCTAGCGGCCATCGTGTCCGGGAAGCGCAGGCTGCCAGCCTGCCGAGCCTGCAAGCCGCCGGCTCGGATTCCGAACGCAGCGCAATCAGTCTGAATGATTGCTAATTGAGATGACAGGTTTTCGATTGTGCCGTGCGCACGGATCTCGTAGAGGCAGCCGTGTCGGCTGCAAAGCCAAGCACGCGACACGCGTGCCACTACAGGGCACGCGTCGGAACACAGGCATGTCGCCTGTCGCGCCCAGCGGATTTCTAACCCGCTGTCGCTGATGCAGCAGAGAGAATCTCTGCTGGGCGCACAGACTGGAAAGTCTGTGTTCCGGTTGATTCACCTCGTAAAAATTAATTTGGAGCCGGCGATGACAAGAACGGTCGCGAGCAAGATCGAAACGGTGCGAACCGGAAACTTGCGGCTTCCCAAATACGAACCAATCGCGGCCGCCGACGATTGCGGCGGCGGAAAGAATAAATGCCAATGCCGGAATGGATTGTCTGGCGCTAACAAAACCGGCCAGACCAGCAATTGAATTTACCAGAATAAATAACGCAGAAACTGCGCCGATGCCTCTTTTGTTTTCGCCCAATTGGAAAAAGAGTAAAAGAGGTGTGAGAAAAATTCCTCCTCCGGTGCCGGTCAGACCGGAGAGAAACCCGATGCCCTGAACCAACCGCGAGCGCGGCGGGCAAAGGCGGGGAGCGACCGCCGGGGGATCGCCGCGACGAAAAAACAATCGGGCGGCGGAGAAAAGCAGCACGAGTCCGATAATGATTTTCAAAATTCGAGCTGGTAACTGGAGATAGCCGCCGAAGTAGGCAGCCGGAACGGAAAGGAGCGCGAACGGCCAAAATAATTTCCATGAGAAATGACCGGCCCGCCAAAATTGAAAAGACGCGATGATGCGCAACCAGGATGTTCAATACCAACGCGGTCGGCCGGATGGTTGCGGTCGACGAGTCCGAAGAGGCGTCATCACCGCGATGTAGCCGGATGCGCCCGCGTGACCGACGCAGGAGTAGAGGAACGCGATGACGCCGATTGCCAGAAAAAGGAAGATCAGATTCGTGTTGTCCATTCATTGTCATGTCGAGCGAAGTCGAGACATCTCATTACTGCTCAGACAGAAAGTAAGAGATTCCTCGACTTCGCTCGGAATGACAAGAAGGTGACACGTGACATCAGCTCGCGTTAGCGCTGAAGGCGCTCGGAAGAATCGCCACAGGCAAATCGGCTCGCTACACGAGAAGTCGCCTTACCTGCTTGCAGCACGCGCGGTAACCCGGTGAAATGGTTTCCTGGGGGAAGGAGGCGTTCGAAAAGCGCGACGCGAAAACAAACCGATTTTTCTCTCGATCGGGTATTCCACCTGTCACTGGTGCCACGTCATGGCGCATGAGTCCTTCGAAGATGCTGCCACCGCCGAAATCATGAATCGCGAGTTTGTGAACATTAAAGTCGATCGTGAAGAGCGACCCGATGTGGATCGCGTTTACATGACCTTTCGTCCAGGCAACAACGGGCGGCGGCGGCTGGCCGATGAGCGTATGGCTTACTCCACAGCTCGAACCGTTTGTCGGCGGAACCTATTTCCCGCCGGAAGACCGATTTGGTCATCCTGCTTTCAAGAGAGTTTTGCAACGAATCGCGGAAGCATGGAAGAACGATCGCGAAAAATTTCGAGCCAGGGAGCGAACGATTGTTGATGCGCTGCGTGAAGCTGCCGAAAGACCAGACGTCAGCCGGAAAATCGATGCCGCCATTTTGGAGTCGGCTTACCAGCAATTTGCGCGAACTTTTGACGCGCACGAAGGCGGTTTCGGTGGCGCCCCAAAATTTCCGCGCCCGGTCACGCTTAATTTTCTGACGCGCTTCCACGCGCGCAATCCGGATTCGGATTCCGGGCAGCACGCCTTGGAAATGGTCTTGCTGACATTGCGAAAGATGGCGGCTGGTGGAATGCACGATCATATCGGCGGTGGATTTCACCGGTATTCGGTCGACGCCTACTGGCACGTGCCGCATTTCGAGAAAATGCTTTACGATCAGGCGCAGCTGGCCGGCGCTTATCTCGACGCTTTTCAGATCACGGGCGATGCGGAGTTCGCCGCGACCGCGCGCGACATTCTTGATTACGTCCGGCGCGACATGACTTCGCCGGAGGGTGGATTCTATTCGGCCGAAGATGCGGACAGCCCGGTAGCTGTAGCGGCGGTCTATGACCGCCGTGAATCCGGAAATCGGCGCTCATAGAGCGCCGCTACACAGAAACGCCGAAGGCGCATTCTACGTTTGGACGAAACAGGAAATCGACGACGCGCTTGGTGAAGACGCGCCGATCTTTCTCGTTTCATTACGGCGTTGAAGAAAACGGAAATGCTCCGGCCGGAGCCGATCCTCATGGGGAATTTGTCGGCAAAAATATTCTGATCGAGCGGCACTCGCTCGCCGAGACCGCGCGATTCCGTAGCACAGGCGTCCGCCTGTGGAGCCAACGGGCGTCTCGCCCGTTGATGACAAAGACGAGGAGGCAATTCGAGGATTGCTGGCGCAGAGCCGGCAAAAGTTATTTTCGATCCGCAACAAACGTCCTCGCCCGCACCTGGACGACAAAATCATCGCGGCTTGGAACGGTTTGATGATTTCTGCGTTTCGCGCGTGGCGCGCAGGTATTGAATGATGCCTCTTATCTGGAAACAGCGACGCGCGCAGCGAACTTTATTCGCGCCAATCTTTACGATGAATCGCGGAAGATTTTGTTCCGCAGTTATCGCGAAGGCCGCGGCGAAGTTGAGGGATTCGCCGATGATTATGCCTTTGTCATTCAAGGCTTGCTTGATCTTTATGAAGCGTCGTTCGATACCGGCTGGTTAAAGTTTGCCCTCGAATTGCAGGGCAAATGGATGCGCTTTTCTGGGATAACGAAAGCGGCGGCTATTTTACGGTGACGGGTCACGACAGCAACATTTTGCTGCGACTAAAAGAAGACAACGATAGCGCCGAACCAGCAGCGAGTTCGGTCGCGGCGCTGAATTTGGCGCGCCTGGCGGCGATACGAAACGACGGCGAGTTGCTGGCGCGCGCAAAGAAAACGGTCAACGCCTTCGCGCGGCAGTTGGCGCACTTTCCGAGTGCGTTGCCGCAAATGCTGGTGGCGTTTGATTTTCTGGAAGGTTCGCCGCGACAAATCGTGATCGCGGGCGATTCCGATTCGCCTGAAACCAAGGCATTGCTGGCAGAAGTGCATCGGCATTTTTTGCCGAACAAGGTTCTGCTTCTGGCAGATGGCGCAGAGGGCCAGAGGTATCTCGGAGAAAAGAACGAGGCGCATCCGCGCGATGTCGATGGTGGGCGGAAAACCTGCAGCGCTACGTTTGCGAAAATTTTGCCTCGCAAAGCGCCGGTGACGGATGTGAACGAGCTTAGAAGCCTGCTCGCGAGTTGGCACAACTGCGGGAACACGGGCCTTTGGCCTGTGCCCAGCGGGTTTCTAAACCCGCTGCCCTCAGAAGGCCCGCCAGCGGGTAGAACTCCGCTGGGCGCACAGACTGGAAAGTCTCGTGTTCCTCTTCTCTCCGGATAGCACACGCGTCTCGCGTGTTGGCGATCGCGTCCTCGCGGATCATGGACTTTTCTGTGAAGACTGTTTCGGCGAGACGCCGAAACCAGCATGCGAGACGCGCGCGCTACCCGGAAGGCAGGAACTGTCCGGCAGCGACGGGCGCGCAAATTCGCGCGCTACCGCCGTCGCGCGAAGTGATATCGGGAAGTTTTCCGGCGCAGACGCAGCCAGTTGTTCCAGGTCTTTTTCATGCTATCACGCGGGGTGAGATAGCGCTGGTTGAAGCTCGTTGCTTTTGAGAATCTGACGCGAGAGCGGATTTCACCGACAGCTCTTCGCAGTTGAGGATGGTATAGGCAGGTTCCGACCGCGGCGGCATGATGCGCGTCGCTTGCTGCCGTCATGGGCAGGCCGCGCAATTGCGCATAACGAAACGCGAACGTGTTGTAGCGGCGCAGGGTGGTAGCGGCATTGAAAACCTCCAGCGCATCGATCGGTAACGTTTCGAGGGTGGCGAAGCGAATTCCGGCCCGGAACAAATCGTAGGGATGTGGGAGGGATGGCGAGGCCGCCGTGCTCGTGAATCAGCGCACAAACATCGCGCGCGGGGCGGCCCCTTAACCGCGCCGCCTCCGGCAAGGTTGTCCCGACGCAAAGCAAATGACCTTCGGCGGTGGTGACTTCAACTCCGGGAATAATGAGAAAACCCTCACGGGCAATCCATCCTGCGCGCATCAGTTTTTTCCCGAGCAGATAATCGATCGCGTCGCACGTATTGTGATCAGTAATGGCAACGCCACTGCAGTCCTTTCGCCCGTGCGCTGGCACATCAAATCTTCCGGGCTGGACACGCCGTCACCGGAAAAAAAGGTGTGGGTGTGGAGGTCGATATTGAACGGCATCGCGCGACAACGCTAATTTGCGGTGCGAAAGATGGAAAGGCATCGGTTTCAAGGAATGGTCGCTGGTGTGCGACGCGCTGGGACACGGGACACAGTCGGTCATCTTGCGCAAAGGCGGAATTGCGGGAAGGACGCGTGAAGGTTTTTCATTTCGGCATCGCGAGTTCTTTTGTTTCCGACGTTCTTCCATGAGCAGATCGAGAAAGTCGTAGGATTGCAGCGAACTGATATTCCGGCGCCGGTGGCAACACGATCGCACATTCGGTGGTATGCAAAAGTGGAGCGTGGCGCTGCGGATTAATTCAGTCGCAATCGCGGAAGCTCTGGCTCCGTTGCACATCCTCCGTCGACCGAGGTGGTGCGGGAGCGGTTTCGGCTACAAAGGCGACGGCTTGAATGTCGCCTTCGTCCGTATCTTTGAAATTTCTCCGGTCTGGGCTTTGCAAAATGAAAAAGCGATTCGCTGGTTGCCGTTCTTGGATTGATCTACCGGTTCCGCCGGGAATGAAAATCCGCGACCGGTGCTCGATGACACGGCGCACGCGAAACCTCGCGCGACTTGATCGGATCGTTCGTCGTTGAGCGGAGTTGTAGCTACGTGTCAGCCCGGCGGCAGAAACTGAGAATCGAGCACGCTGACGGACAGCTACAACATTAGCTGACGACCTCGAACAATTCTTCCGGCTCCGGGTCCTATGTTCGGCGCCGCGATTGAATTGCAGATCGTAGAGACGGCGATAGTAGCCGGATTTCGGCCAGCAGCTCGGCGTGGGTGCCGATTTCTTTGATGTGGCCGCGATCCATCACCACGATTTGATCGGAAGACAAAATGGTGGAAAGCCGGTGGGCGATCGGCGATGACCGGTCCTGCCGGCGGCGAGCGTCTCGTAGCGCCAGTTGAATTTGCTTCTCCGATTCGGAATCGAGAGCGGAGGTGGCTTCGTCGAGCAGGAGGATCGGGGCGTTCTTCAAAAGCGCGCGCGCGATGGCGAAGGCGCTGCTGCTGCCCGCCGGAAAGCAAGCATCCTTTGTCGCCGATCGACACGTCTCGTAGCCTTGTGGCTGCGTTCCAGGATGAAATCGTGCGCGTAAGCCATTTGCGGCTGCGGCGTAAACTTCTTCCTGGGTAGCATCGAGCCGGCCGAAACGGATGTTGTTGTAGATGGTATCGTGAAACAGAAACGTGTCTGCGTCAACCAGAGCCGATTTGTTCCGCAATGATTGCTGCGTAAGCGTGCGCAGATCGCGTGCCATCAATGCGCACCGCGCCCGGCGGTAGGATCGTAAAGCCGGAGGATAAGCGAAAGAATTGGTGTCTTGCCCGCGCCGCTCGCGCCCACGAGCGCGTAACTTTTACCCGGCTCGATATGCAAGTTTAAATTCTTCACCGCGTCACTGATGTCCCGGTGTAGCGGAAACTGACGTTTTGAAAAATCGATGCGACCCTCATAGCAATACGTAACTGAACGAAGTACAA
>ERZ1370068.8607-contig-7448_pt1 | contig 14332 bp, 14 predicted proteins | sample MGYA00561227_ERZ1370068 | MGnify/ENA primary metagenome ERZ1370068 (study PRJEB38410, sample SAMEA6850437) | metagenome | study: Metagenomic assessment of the ecological functions of the soil: analysis of the soil microbiota associated with the...
AATTCGTCCCACTGCGTGATGCGCTTGGCGATCGGCGGGGCAACGCTGACCGGCATGGCGGGAGGACCGCCTTGGGCGAGGGCCGCTGCTGAAGTGAAAACGATAAGCGAGGCCGGCAGCGGCCAGCAAGCGGCGACGAACGGGCAACAAGCAACTCCCCGCGAACGATTTTGCGGCGCGGCACTATGTGGTTGTGCGGCGCGCCGGTGTCAATTCCGCAGCGGCAACTAACTGAACCGTGCTCATTTGTAGTGGTCCGAATGAATCAGAGACTATCCAATAGTCAATTCATTTGTTGCATACAGCTGCATCCCGCGCTAGGCAGACTGCCGGCAGTCTTTCCAAAGGGGAAAGTCCATGCCTGTCATCAAGCGAATCCTGAGCGGTCGGCGCGGCCTTCTGGCGCTCGCCTTTCTGGCCTCCGCCGCTTCGGCCCAGACGCCGTCGACCCTCGAGACCGTCAAGAAGCGCGGCCAAGCTCGATCTGCGGCGTCAATGTCGGCCTGGGCGGCTTCTCGCTGCCCGACAGCCAGGGCAAATGGGCCGGCCTCGACGTCGACATGTGCAACGCCGTCGCCGCCGCCGTGCTGGGCGATGCGACCAAGGCCAAGTACGTGCCGCTGTCGGCCCAGCAGCGCTTCCTGGCGCTGCAGTCAGGCGAGATCGACATGCTGGTGCGCAACTCGACCATCACCCTCGAGCGCGATGCCGGGCTCGGCCTGCAATATGCCGGCGTCAATTTCTATGACGGCCAGGGCTTCATGGTGCCCAAGAAGCTCAACGTGAAGGCGCTGGCCGAGCTGGGCGGCGCCACGGTCTGCGTCGCCCAGGGCACGACCCACGAATTCAACATGGCGAGCTGGTTCCGCGGCCGCAACCTCACCATCAAGCCGGTGGTCTACGAAAGCCAGGACGTGATGTACGAGGCGTTCTTCGGCGGCCGCTGCGATGCCATGACCCAGGACTCCTCGGCGCTGGCCTCGGCGCTGGCGACCCGCGGCAAGCAGGGCCGACTACATGATCCTGCCCGACATCATCTCCAAGGAGCCGCTGGGACCGTTCGTGCGCCGCGGCGACGATGTCTGGATGGCGGTCGTGCGCTGGTCGCTGTTCGCCATGCTGGAAGCCGAGGAGCGCGGCATCACCACCGCCAATGTCGACGAGCAGCTCAAGTCGACCGACGCGCTGGTCCAGCGCTTCCTGGGCGTCAAGCCCGGCAACGGCAAGGCGCTGCAGCTCGACGAGAAGTGGGCCTACAACATCGTCAAGCAGGTCGGGAACTACGGCGAGAGCTACGAGCGCAATGTCGGCATGGGCAGCCCGCTCAAGCTGCGCGCGCGGCCTCAACGGGCTGTGGACCAAGGGCGGGCTGATGTATCCGCTGCCGCTGCGCTGAGCTGGCGTCCGTTGGACAGAGGCCCGCTCAACGCCTCGATCGTCGAGGCGTTCGACATCCTGCCGCCGCAGCTGCAGACGGCCGCGCGCTACATGCTCGACCGTCCCGACGACGTGGCGCTGCTCTCCATGCGCGAGCAGGCGCGGCGCGCCGGCGTGCCGCCTGCCACCATGACGCGGCTCGCCAAGCGCCTGGGCCTCGAAGGCTACGACCAGGTGCGCGAGCTCTATGCCGGCGCCGGTGCGGGCCGGCACGTTGGGCTTCGCCGGCAAGGCGGGCGTCCAGGTCGAGGCGCAGAAGCTGCGCGGCGAGCGGGCGCTGGCGGCCGAGATGGCGCAGCATGCTGTCGCGCCAGATCGCGGCCCTGGCCGAGCCCGCGTCGCTCGAACGCCTGGCCGATGCGGCCGGCCGCCTGCACGATGCGCGGCGCGTCTATTGCCTGGGCCTGCGCTCCTGCCACGCCGCGGCCTGGCACTTCCACTACATGCTGTCGCTCGTGAGCGACAAGACGGTGATGCTGGACGATGCGGGCGGCACCGGCCTCGACGCCATCCGCGACGCCGGTCCCGCCGACGTGCTGCTGGCCGCCAGCGTCGAGCCCTATGCCCGCGCCACCATCGACGGCGCGCGCTATGCGGCGAGCCGGGGCGTGCCGGTCGTGGCGCTGACCGACTCGGAGGTCTCGCCGCTCAGCCAGATCGCCGCCGCCGCCATCCTGGTGGCGACCGACAGCCCGTCCTTCTCTTCACACCATGACGCCACTGCTGGCCGTGGCCGAGATCCTCGCCGCCCTGGTCGCGGGCCGCGGCGGCAGCAAGGCGCTGGCACGCCCTCGAGCACACCGAGGCGCAGCTCTCGGCGTTCGGCGTGCACCTGCCGCGGCGTGGCGCGCGAGAACCGGAGCGAACGCATGACGCACATTCTTCATCGCCAGATCGGCGGGACCCTGCCGGTCGCCGCCGGCGGCAAGGGCATCGAAATCGTCGATACGGCCGGCAAGCGCTACATCGACGCCTCGGGCGGTGCGGCGGTGTCCTGCCTGGGCCACGGCCATCCCGCGGTGACGGCGGCCCTGCACGAGCAGCTCGACAAGCTCGCCTATGCCCATACCGGCTTCTTCACCACCGAGGTCGGCCGAGAGACTCGCCGACCGGCTGATCGCCGACGCCCCCGAAGGCATCAGCCACGCCTATCTCGTGAGCGGCGGATCGGAAGCGATCGAAGCGGCGCTCAAGATGGCGCGGCAATATTTCACCGAGCGCGGCCAGAACCAGCGCCGCCACGTCATCGCCCGGCGCCAGAGCTATCACGGCAATACGCTGGGCGCGCTGGCGGCCGGCGGCAACGAATGGCGCCGCGCGCCCTTCGCGCCGCTGCTGATCGAGACGCATCACATCGATCCCTGCTTCGCCTATCGCTTCCAGGAGCCGGGCGAGACGGAGGAGGCCTATGCCGAGCGCGCCGCGGGCGCGCTCGAAGCCAAGATCCACGAGCTCGGCCCCGACACGGTGATGGCCTTCGTCGCCGAGACGGTGGTCGGCGCCACCGCCGGCGCGCGTGCCGCCGGCCAAAGGCTACTTCAAGCGCATCCGCGAGATCTGCAATCGCCACGGCGTGCTGCTGATCCTCGACGAGGTGATGTGCGGCATGGGCCGCACCGGCACGCTTCACGCCTGCGAGCAGGAAGGCATCGCGCCCGACCTTATGACCATCGCCAAGGGGCTGGGCGGCGGCTACGAGCCGATCGGCGCCGTCCTGCTCGGCCGGCACATCTACGACTCGTTCGCCAGGGGCAGCGGCTTCTTCCAGCACGGCCACACCTACATGGGCCATCCCCTGGCCTGCGCGGCGGGGCTCGCGGTGCAGGAGACGATCCGGCGCGACAATCTTCTGGCCAACGTGCGCGACCATGGGCGCCCTGCTGCGCCGCCGGCTGGGCGAGCGCTTCGGCAATCATCGCGCATGTCGGCGACATCCGCGGCCGCGGCCTGTTCCAGGCGGTCGAGCTGGTGGAAGACCGCTCGACCAAAGACGCCGTTCGATCCGGCGCAAAAACTCCATGCCCGGGTGAAGAAGGCGGCCATGGCGCGCGGCCTCATGGTCTATCCCATGGGCGGCACGATCGACGGCGCGCGGGGCGACCACGTGCTGCTGGCACCGCCGTTCATCGTCACGGCCGACCAGATCGGCGAGATCGTCGATCGCCTGGGCAGCGCCATCGACGACGCCCTCGCCTGAGGCGTAAGCTCCGGGCGGGAGGAAACAATGAACCCGCCAGCGCCGATGGCTCCTTGTGGCCGCGAGCGCCGCCGCCTTGCTGCGGCGCCTCCGGCCATCGCCCAACCTATCCTTCGCGTCCGTCACCATGATCGTGCCGGCTTCGGCCGGCGGGCCGACCGACGCGATCGCCCGCGTGCTCTCCGAGCGCATGAGCGCCAATCTCGGCAGCACCGTCCTGGTCGACAACGTCGGCGGGCGCCGGCGGTTCGATCGGCGTCGGCAAGGTCGCTCGTGCCGCGCCCGACGGCTACACGCTGGGCATCGGCCAGTGGAGCCATTACGTGCTGAATGGCGCGACCTACGCGCTTGCAGTACGATCTTGCTGGCCGACTTCGCGCCGATCGCCATGATCGTCACCGGCCCGTTGCTGCTGGTCAGCCGCAAAGACCTGCCGGCCAATGACCTGAAGTCGCTGATCGCCTGGCTGAAGGCCAATCCCGACAAGGCCTCGGCCGGCACCGGCGGCGTCGGCAGCCCGCCGCATATCTCCGGCATCTTCTTCCAGAAGATGACCGGCACGCAGCTTCCAGTTCGTGCCCTATCGCGGCACGGCGCCGGCGATGCGCGATCTGGTGGCCGGCCAGATCGACATCATGATCGATCAGGCGTCCAACGTCGCTGCCGCAGCTGCGCGCCGGCACGATCAAGGCGCTTTGCCGTGACAGCCAAGGAGCGCCTGCCGTCGGCGCCGACGGTGCCGACCGTCGACGAAGCCGGGCTGCCCGGCCTCTATGTCTCGGTATGGCACGGCGTGTGGGCGCCCAAGGCGCACGCCGGCGGATGTCATCGCCAAGCTGAATGGCGCGATCGTGAAGGCGCTGGGCGAGCCCGGCACGCGCGAGAAACTCGCGGCGCTGGGCCAGGAGATCCCGCCCGTCGACCAGCTCGACGCCGCAGGCGCTCGGCGCCTTCCAGAAGGCCGAGATCGAGAAGTGGTGGCCGATCGTCAAGGCCGCGGGCATCAAGGCCGAATGACCATGAAGCTGGGCGTGCTGCAGTTCTTCAGCTGGCCCGGCCGGCACGGGCCGCTGGAAGAAGTCTATGCCCGCGCCCTCGAGCGCATCGAGATCATGGATCGCGGCGGCTTCGACGCGGTGTGGCTGGCCGAGCATCACTTCACCACCTTCAGCGTCTGCCCCTCGGTGCACATGCTGGGCACGCTGGCCGCGGCGCGCACCAAGCGGCTGCGCATCGGCACGGCGGTGTCGCTGGCGGCGCTCTACCATCCGCTGCGGCTCGCCGAGGAGGTGGCGCTGCTCGACATGCTGTCGGGCGGCCGGGTCAACTGGGGCGCCGGTCGCGGCTTCGCGCCGTCGGAGTTCAACGCCTTCGGCGTGCCAGCCGAGAAAGCGCCGAGCGCTTCCGCGAGGCCGTCGAGATCGTTCTGAAAGCCTGGACGCAGGAGCGGCTTCAGCTTCACAGGGCGCGCATTTCACTTTCGACGACATCGAGGTGTTGCCCAAGCCGCTGCAGCAGCCGCATCCGCCGACATGGATGGCGGCGACGTCGGAGATCGGCCATCGACTGGGCGGCAAGCCGCGGCTTTTCCATCCTGATGGACCCGCACTCCTCGACCCGGGAGCTGGGCGACAAGCGCCGCCACTATGCGCAGAAGCTCGCCGAGGCGGGCTTCTCCGACACAGGGCCGCGACATTCCCATGGCGCGGCTGGTCGCGCTAGCGCCGACCACGGCCGAGGCCGAGACCGTCGCCCGGCGCGGCGCGCAATGGCTGGTCGATGCCTATGCCGGACCGCAGCACGCGCATCGCAAGACGATGCAGCGTACCTACGACGGCAAGGATCCGGCGCAGCACTATGTCGACAGCGTCATCCTGCACGGCACGCCTGACGTCGGTTGTCGAACAGATCGCGCCGGCTGAAGGAAGAGATCGGGCTGAACTACCTGATGTGCGCGCCGCTGCAGCCGCGAGACCTTCATGCTGCTGGCCGATCAGGTGCTGCCGAAGCTTTGAACATCGCCGCGGCGATGATCGTCATGTCGGCGTCGCTGATCTCGACCAGGCCCTGGCGCAGCCGGTAGCCCCAGTTCTTCTCCTGTGTGAAGGCCAATGCTTCCTGCAGCGCCGCGAGCGGCGCCGGCTGGGCGTCGTGCCAGGCGACATCGCGCCGAAAGGGCTGGAAGCCGAAACCCATATCGGCCTGGTAGAGCGCGCCCTTGACGGTGCCGATGGCGGTGAAGGCCTGCAGGCGGTCCTTGCCGCGCAAGGCGTGGCTCGGCGTGTAGAGGCGATTGGGCGAATAATAGACGACCCGGTCGCCGGGCTGGACGCGACGCAGCGGCGAGGCCTTGCCGTGGCAGACCTGCATGAAACCCGCGCTGCGCCCGATCTCGACATGTTCGGCGGAAGCGACCGCCAGCCAGTTCCTGCTCATGGGATTCTCCTTGATCGAGGTGAACCCACTCTACGCGAGGCAGCTGTCAGATTCTGTCAGCAGCCTTCAGGCTTCCTTCGTGCCCTCGCGCTCGCGCCATTCCTTGAGCATGGCCTGGCGGCGGCGCGGATAGCGCTTGTCGGTGAGGGTCAGCGTGGCGATGCGGTCGGTGCGGAAGTGGCGGAAGTCCTGGCGCAGCTCGCACCACGCCACGACCACGCGCACCTTCTCGAAGAAACCCACGGCGAACGGCCAGACGGTGCGCCGGCTGGCCGCACCGTCCTTGTCGCGATATGACAGGCCGAGCTTGCGCTCGGTGCGGATGGCCTGGCGGATCTTGGGCAATTGCGCGTCGCCTGCGGCGATGGGCTCGCCCGGCGCGATCAGCAGGCCGGAATCGTCCAAGGTCTCGCGCAGATCCCTGGGCAGCACGGCGCCGATCTTGGCCAGCACGTTGGCGGCGGCATCGGCCAGCGCCCGGTCGGCGCGCTGGTGCACCCAGCGCGAGCCGAGCACGAGCGCCTCGATCTCCTCCTCGCTGAACATCAGCGGCGGCAGCATGAAGCCCGGACGCAGCACAAAGCCGACGCCGGCCTCGCCATCGATATGCGCGCCGTCGGCCTTCAGGGTTTCGATGTCGCGATAGAGCGTGCGCAGCGACACGCCGGTCGCCTCGGCGAGCACCGAGCCGCTCACCGGATGGCGATGGCGGCGCAGGACTTGGATAAGGTCCAGAAGACGTTGCGCGCGTGACACGAAGCGAGCGTACCACCATCCCCTGCCAAATTCTGGCAGTATGGAACGAGCATGCGGGAACGGCCGAAGATCGCGGTGATCGTCAATCCCGCCGCCCATAAAGGCGGCGCCGCCAGGCGCTGGCCCGCCATCCAGGCCGAACTCGCCCGACGCCTCGGCTCCTTCGAGCCGCTTTTCACCCAGGCGCCCGGGCACGCGACGCATCTCGCCCGCGCTGGCGCTGGCTGAGGGTGCGCGGCGCTTCGTGGCGGTGGGCGGCGACGGCACGGTGAACGAGACGCTGAACGGCCTGCTCGAGCCGTCGGGTTGTCTCGACCGCGCCCGACAGCCGTGCTCTGTCCCGTGCCGGCCGGCACCGCCAACGAACTCTGCCGCGCGCTTGGCCATCTCGACCATCCGGCCCGCGCCTTCGACGCGGCGGCGGGCAAGGCCACACGGGCCATCGATCTGCTGCGCGTGCGCTGCAGCGGACTCGACGGCCGACCGGTCGATCGCTTCGGCTATCTCATCGTCTCGCTGGGCGCGGCCGCCACCATCAGCCACCGCACCTCGCAGTCGCGCTGGCTGAAGAAGCTGGGCGAGATCGCCTATCTCCTGATGACGCCAACCGTGACCCTGGGCTATCGCCACCGCGACGTCGCCATCACCATCGACGGCGTGCCGCAGCGGCACGCGTCGCCTGTTCACCGCGCATGGTCGCCAACACCGAGAATGGCGGCGGCGGCATGAAGCTGATGCCGGGCGCAAGACCCGACGACGGCGTCCTCGACCTCGATCGAAATGGGCGACGTCTCGCGGCTGGACATGCTGTTCGGGGTCATGCCCAAGCTCTACAGCGGCGCGCACGTGCATCATCCCAAGGTGCGGACGAGCCGCGGCACGTCGTTCCATTTCGACTCGGAGGTCGAGACCCTGGTCGATCTCGACGGCGAGACGGTGGGCCGCCTGCCGCTCGACGTCTCGGTGCTGCCGCGCGCTTTTCTGGTCGGTACGGTGGCGTAAGGCGCAGCTACTTTTGCGGCCCAGCCGCGCAGCACCAGGGCGGTTTCGCGGTTCATGGGGAAGAAGCTCTCGATGCGAAGCTCCTGCAAGGTGATGTCCTGCGGCGTGCCGAGGGTCGCGATCGTGGTGAAAAGCTGCAGGGAGACCTCGCCCTTGCGGAAGTGCATGGGCAGCACCGGCCCGGCGGCGGCGCCCGCTCGCGGCGGCCTTCAGGAGAGGCCGCACGCCCTCGTAGGCCAGCAGTCTTTCCAGCAAGCGCGGCGGTCTCGGCCCGTGCCGTCGGCGGCGGCATCGGCCTCGACGCTGCGGATGAAGTAGCCGACGCACATCGGCCCAGTTGAGCAGATAGGGCCGCAGCACGTCTAGGGCCCGACCAGCGCGTCGGCCAGGTTGACCCTGGCATCGGGCGCCAGGGGACCGACCAGGAATTCGACCAGCCGCACCGCGCCGTCATTGGCCTTCAGCAGATTCCCAAGTGCCGATCGACGCGACCGCGGGGAAGGGCTCCCTGCTGGGCCAGGATGTAGTCGAGCGCATGACGCACGCCGGCGAGTTCGGGGCGCCGAGATCGGTCTCCCGCCAGACCGGCGCGAAAGCCTGCGGCGAGCAGCAGCGCATTGTGCTGGCGCAACGGAATGTCGAGCGCGGTAGGCCAGGCGCGAGCACCCATGTCGCGGCTGGCGCGGCGCGCGCCAGTTCGAGGAAGCTCAGGTGACGCTGCGAGATGTCGGCGCGGGCCGCAAGATCGAGCTGCGACCATCCCCGGCGGTGACGCCATTGGCGAAGCCTCGCGGCAAAGCCGTGCTCGCGCGTCATGTGTACCTGCCAAGTAGTTGGCGACGACGAAGACGATCGCGAAGATGGCACATCGCGCACTTGGGCACGACAGGAGGCAAGGGTGGGCGAAGGACTTGATATCCGCATTGCCATCGTCTCGCGCTGGCTCGGTGCGTCGTGAAGGTCGCGGTCGTAACCGGCGGTGGCCGCGGGCTGGGCCGCGCTCTTTGGCCAGCACTGGCGGCGGCCGGTTATGCTGTTGCCGTCGTGGCGCGCTCGTGGAAGCGGAGCTTGCCGAGACCGTGGCGCTGATCGAGCAGAGGAGGCGGCAAGGCGAGCGCCTTTCCTTCCGACGTGACCGATGCGGTGGGCGGTCGATCGCGCCTTCGCCGATATCGAGCGCGCGCTGGGACCTGTCGATCTGCTGGTCAACAATGCGGGCGTGGTGGGCCCCCTTGGGCCGTTCACACAGAGTGACGCTAGGCGCGTGGTGGCGCACGCTCGAAGTGAACCTGCACTGGCCAGATCCTGTGCGCCCACCGGGCCTTGCCGAGGCATGATCGCGCCGGCGCGGCGGCCGCATCATCAATATCGCCAGCGGCGGCGGTGCGACCATGCTGCCGTACTTCTCGGCCTATGTGACCAGCAAGACGGCCCTCATCCGCTTTTCCGAGTGCCTGGCCTTCGAGGTCAAGGATCACGGCATTGCCGTCTTCGCCATGGGTCCGGGCACGGTCCGCACCGCCATGTCCGAGTACTCGCTCAACTCGCCCGAAGGCCGCACCTGGCTGCCCTGGTTCCGCGACATCTTCGATGAAGGCCGCGACCTGCCGCCGGAGCGACCGGCCGCCCTCCTGGTCGCCCTTGCCTGGGCAGGGCGGATGTCCTGTCAGGACGTTACGTGTCACCCCGCGGACGATCTCGATCGGCTGATCGAGGAAGCCCGGGAAATCGAGACCAGGAAGCTCTATTCCCTGCAGGTCCAGCGGCTTTAGGCGCCCCGGTACCGGAAAGGCGGCCTAAATTGCGCCCGATCCCAGGCGCAAATTTCGCCTGGGATGCATGCTAGACCTGCCCGGAATGGGAGACCTAGGAGTGACTCGATGAAGGTGCGCGCCTTGATCGGCCGCATCGCAGCCGTCGTGCTGGTGCTCGCGCTTGCCGGCGGGGCGTCTATTTGTTCATGACGCAGCCGGCAAAGGCGCCTGTTGCGGCGCAGGCCCCGCCGCCGCCGCAAGTCGGCGTCGTCGAGCGCTCGCGGCGGCGGATGTTCCTCTGCCCCTCGAATTCTCCGGCCGCGTCGCCGGCTTCCGCGTCGTCGAGATCCGCGCCCAGGTGAGCGGCATCCTGCTCAAGCGCGAGTACCTGGAGGGCGCCGTCGTCGATGTCGGCCAGGTCCTGTTCCGCATCGACCCGCGGACCTATGAGGCCACGCTGGCACGCGCGCAACGCGCAGGCGGCGCAGGCCAGGGCGGCGCTGATCCAGGCCGAGGAGAATTACAAGCGCCAGGAGGGCCTGGCCGCCCAGAAGGTCGCCACCCAGAAGTCGCTCGAGGACGCCATCGCCGCCCGCGATCAGGCGCGCGCCGCGATCCAATCGACCGAGGCCGATGTCCAGACGGCGAAGCTCAACCTGGAATTCACCGTCATCAAGGCGCCGGTGAAGGGTCCGACCAGCCTGGTGTCGCCGGCCGGAAGGCACGCTGATCAAGGCGCAGGACACGCTGCTCACCACGATCACGCAGCTCGATCCGGCCTACGTCAACTTCACCTTCACCGACAGCGAGCTGCGCTCGCTGCAGGAGATCGACAGGTCGAGCGAGGAACTGTTCGATCCCGCTCACGTCAAGGTCGAGCTGCAGTTCGGCGACGGCGCGACCTACCCCGAGCCCGGCACGGTGGACACGCGCTCGCGCACCGATCGATCCGCGGACCGGCACCATCCTGACCCGCGCCATCTTCCCCAACCACGACGGGGGCCTGCTGCCGGGCCAGTTCGTGCGCGTGAAGATGACGGGCATCACCATGCCCAACGCCATCGTGGTGCCCAAGGCCGCGATCTCCCAGGGGCCGCTCGGCCCTTACGTCTACGTCGTCGAGGCCTGATTCGGTGGCGCGGGCGCGGCAGGTCCGGCTCTACCGCGAGCTGCCTGACGGCTGGATCGTGCGCAAGGGCCTGGCAGGCGGGCGACCGCATCGTGGTCGACGGCGTGATCCGCGTCCGGCCGGGCAATGTCGTCAAGCCGGTTCCCGTCGCGGCGCCTGCCGGCGCAATTGCCGGGACCGGGCAGCCGGCGGGCGGCAAGCCGTGATCTCGAAATTCTTCATCGACCGGCCGGTCTTCGCCTCGGTCCTGTCGATCGTGATCGTGCTGGCGGGCCTGGTGGCGATGCGCGCGCTGCCGATCTCGCAGTACCCGCAGATCGTGCCGCCCGAGGTCGTGATCTCGGCGACCTACCCCGGCGCCACGGCCGAGAACATCGCCGCCACCGTCGCCGCGCCGCTCGAGCAGCAGATCAACGGCGTCGAGCGCATGATCTACATGCAGTCGACCTCGACCGGCTCGGGCACGATGAACCTCACGGTCACCTTCGAGATCGGCACCAACCCCGACCAGAACGCCATCAACGTCAACAACCGCGTGCAGCGCGCGCCTGCCGCTGCTGCCGGCGGAAGTCAGCTCGCCAGGGGCTGGTCGTGCAGAAGCGCTCGACCTCGATCCTGCAGGTGCTGACCATGTCCTCGCCGGACGGGCGCTACGACACGATCTACATCAGCAACTACGCGCTGGTGAACGTGCTCGATGAAATCCGCCGCCTGCCGGGCGTCGGCGACGCCTCGCTGTTCGGCGCCTCGGACTATTCGATGCGCATCTGGCTCAGGCCCGACAAGCTCGCCCAGTACAATCTGACGCCGTCTGACATCGCCGCCGTGGTGCGCGAGCAGAACCAGCAGTTCGCCGCCGGCCGGTTCGGCGAGGAGCCGATGAGCAAGCCGCAGGTCTTCACCTATTCGGTGACGACGCCGCCCCGGCTGGTCGACCGCACCCAGTTCGAGGACATCATCATCCGCTCGGAGGAGAACGGCGGCGCGCTGCAGCCTGAAGGACGTGGCGCGCGTCGAGCTGGGCGCCCTTCTGTACGGCTTTTCCGGCACCTTCAACGGCTCGCCGGCCGTCCCGATCGCCGTCTATCTCCAGCCCGGCGCCAACGCCGCTGCAGGTCGCGGCTTCCGTCAAGGAGACGATGGAGACGCATCTCCAAGCGCTTCCCGGTCGGGCTGCGCTACGACATCCCGTTCGACACGACGCGCTTCGTCGAGGTCTCGATCGAGGAGGTCGCCATCACCTTCGTCGAGGCGATCGCGCTGGTCGTGCTGGTGGTCTTCCTGTTCCTGCAGAGCGTGCGGGCGATGATCATCCCGGTCATCGCCATTCCGGTGTCGATCATCGGCACCTTCGCCGGCATGTTCGTGCTGGGCTTCTCCATCAACCTGCTGACGCTGTTCGGGCTCGTGCTGGCCATCGGCATCGTCGTCGACGACGCCATCGTGGTGCTCGAGAACGTCGAGCGCATCATGTCGACCGAGGGCAAGTCGCCGCGCGCCGCCGCCATCCAGGCCATGCAGGAGGTGACGGGCCCGGTCATCGCCATCGTCCTGGTGCTGTGCGCGGTGTTCATCCCGGTGTCGTTCCTGGGCGGCCTGGCGGGCGAGCTCTACCGGCAGTTCGCCGTCACCATCGCGGTCTCGGTCGTGATCTCGGGCATCGTGGCGCTCACGCTGACGCCGGCGCTGGCGGCGCTGATCCTGAAGCCGGCGCACGGCCCGCCGTGGGGACCGTTCGCCCGCTTCAACCGCTTCTTCGCCTGGGTGACGGCGCGCTACACCGGCGGGGTGGGCTTCCTGCTGCGCCGGACGGCGCTCGGCGTCGCGGGTTTCGTCGTCGTGCTGGGGCTGGTGGTCGCCCTGTTCCAGCGCATTCCCGGCAGCCTCGTGCCGGCCGAGGACCAGGGCTACGTCTTCCTGGTGACGATCCTGCCGCCGGCCGCCGCGATCGCGCGCACCCGCGAGGTGACGAAGGAGGGCACGGCGGCGCTGATGAAGAACCCGGCCGTCGCCAACGTCGTCTCCTTCTCCGGCTTCGACCTCTTGTCGCGCGCGCTCAAGACCAATTCCGGCATCTCCTTCGTCACGCTGAAGGACTGGTCGGTGCGCAAGGATCCCGAGGAGGACGCGCGCAACCTGGCGCCGGCGCTGAGCGCCCTCAACGCCAACTTCAAGGACGGCATCGTCGATCGGCTTCAACCCGCCGCCGATCCAGGGCATCAGCGTCACCGGCGGCTTCGAGTTCTTCCTGCAGGACCGCTCCGGGCGGCTCGCTCGACAGCCTGTCGGAGGCGGCGAACAAGGTGGTGCAGGCCGCCAACCAGCGGCCCGAGCTGCGCGGCGTGTCCACCACCTTCACCACCGCCGTGCCGCAGTACCGCACCGACGTCGACCGCGAGAAGGCGCGCGCGCTCGGCATCCCGATCAACACCATCTTCGACACCATGCAGAGCTCGTTCGGCAGCCTCTACGTCAACGACTTCTCGCTGTACGGCCGGACCTATCGCGTCAGCCTGTCGTCCGAGGCGGATTTCCGCGAGAAGCCCGACGACCTGCGCCATGTCTTCGTGCGCTCCGACAGCGGCGCCATGGTGCCGCTGAACGAGCTGGTGAGCTTCAGCGCATCGCTGGGCCCCGACACGGTCGATCGCTTCAACATCTTCCCGGCGGCCAAGATCCTCGGCAGCCCGGCGCCGGGCTATCTCGTCGGGCCAGGCGATCGCCGCCATGCAGCAGGTCGTGGCCGACGACGCTCGGCAGCGACTTCAGCATCGGCTGGACCGGCTCGGCCTACCAGGAGCTGGCGACGGCGGGCACCGGGCTCGCTGGGCTTCGTCTTCGGCCTGATCATGGTGTTCCTGATCCTGGCCGCGCAGTACGAGCGCTGGTCGCTGCCGCTGGCCGTCCTCACCGCCGTGCCCTTCGCCGTGCTGGGCGCGCTGCTCGCCATCTGGCTGCGCGGCCTCGACAACGACGTCTACTTCCAGATCGGCCTGGTGACGCTGATCGGGCTGGCCGCCAAGAACGCCATCCTGATCGTCGAGTTCGCCTCGCAGCGCCATCGCCAGGGACGCTCGCGTCTACGACGCCGCCATGGAAGCCGCCCGGCTGCGCTTCCGGCCGATCGTCATGACCTCGCTCGCCTTCATCCTCGGCGTGCTGCCGCTCGCCATCAGCACCGGCGCGGGCTCCGCCAGCCGCCATTCGATCGGCACCGGCGTGATCGGCGGCATGCTGGCGCGCCACCTTCGTCGCCATCCTGTTCGTGCCGCTGTTCTTCCGTCTGCTGACGCGCCAGCGGCAAGGAAAAGCCCGTCGTCACGGAACAGCCGGGCCGAGCCCGCCGACTAGCGGTGAAGTCGGAAGGCATCCTCAGCCTCTTGTCGCGCAAGGAACCGTCGGGCCGCGCACTGCGTTTCTATCCGGTGCGGAGGAGGCCCACCATGCGCATCGCTCTTGTCGTCCTCGTACCGGCGCTCTGTGCCGGTCTCGCGTCATCGGCCTGGGCGGACAAGGATAAAGACAAGGACAAGGGCCATGGGCGCGGCCACGGCCCGCCCGGCACAGACGGTCATCGTGCCGCAGCCGGTGCGGTGATCGTGCCCGACCGCGACCGCACCA
>ERZ1370068.6174-contig-5174_pt1 | contig 14325 bp, 21 predicted proteins | sample MGYA00561227_ERZ1370068 | MGnify/ENA primary metagenome ERZ1370068 (study PRJEB38410, sample SAMEA6850437) | metagenome | study: Metagenomic assessment of the ecological functions of the soil: analysis of the soil microbiota associated with the...
TGTACTTCGTTCCAGTGCATGTTGCTCAAACGACCACGGCGCGCCTCAGCTCGCGGATGGTCCCGTGGACGCGATGCCCATCTCACACATCGCCTGCAGACATCGATCCGAGACAGGTTGTCGGCCGTTTGCTCGGACCCGTCTGGATCGCCGGCATCGGGCTCAGACCCTCGTCGTCCTCTTCGCCGGCCGCGCGCATCACGCGCGGCTCGCGTCGCGCCTGACGGCGTGTCGTGCAGGGAACGTGGTCCGGCGTTGCGGGAGGAGATCTCGCGCGCTTGTGCGGTGCTGGCGACGCAGGCGTCAGGCTGCTGCACGGCGATCACCCGACGCTGCGCTCGTCACCTGGGGCGGATCCAGCCGAAGACGGTGATGCCGCGCGCGCGGCGGGAGGACCTGGTCCGAGAGCCGCGTGCGCATCGTCCTGTCTCACGAGCTCGCGCACATTCGACGCGCGGACTGGATCGTGCAGATGGCCAGACGGAGCTCGTGCGGTCGGTCTACTGGTTCAACCCGCTGTTGTGGATCGCATCGCGGACGGCTGCGCCAGGAGAGCGAGTATGCAGTGTGACGATGCGGTGTTGAACCTGGCGTTGAAGGAACGCGAATACGCACACATTCTGTTGACGTTGCGCGGACGTTCCGCCGCCACGGCAGGAACGCTGTCACCGGGTCCCGCGCTCGCGATCGCCACGGCCATCGACGCCTCGAAAAGAGAGTGCGCGCCATGTTGAACACACCGTCTCAATCGCTCGCCGATCACCCGATTCGCGTCCGATCGCCGTCGTGATCGGGTTGCTGGGCGTCGCCGTGCCGATCGCCGGATTCGGCGCCGGTGGTCAGGGTGGCGCAGCGACGTTCGCCGGATCGCTGATGGACACGATCGGCCGAGTCATGCCCAACGTGCCGGTGACGCTCACGAACGCCGACACTTCGGCGAAGCATCAGGCCCATCTTTGATTTCGCGGGTCATTTCAGACTCACGGGCCTGCCCGCGGGCACAGCCATGCTGAGACGCGGAGCAGCCGAGATCGCCTGCGCTATCGCGTGACGCTGGGGAGCAGGGCAGCGCCTCCAGGCGATGATCACTGCAGGTCGGCACGGTGCGAAACGATCACCGTCGTCGAGCGGCGGACCCGACTCACGCCCGCAGAACCACGCAGAACCGATCCGCCGGTGAGCCTGCCGGCCTACAAGCCCGAGTTGGATCCATGCAGCCAGTCGACTATGGGCGGCGTGCATTCTGCCGCCCACAAAGTGCGGGACGTCAGACCGGACTACCCGCCGAGCCGGGCCGGTTCCGATGCGCTTGTGTTGCTGGAAGGTCGGATCGGCACAGACGGATTCATCAACGGACTGCGTCTCATCGCAGCCGCCGATGAAGAGTTTGCGAAGGCGTCGTTCCCGCCGCCGTGAACCAGTGGCAGTTCACGCCGACGCGATTGGGCGGCGTGCCGATCGAAACCGTCATCAACGTAACGATCAATTTCAGAGCGCAGTAGACACGAAAGAGGACGGGCGGCAAAGCTCCGGTCCCTGGCGATCTCTTGTCCGGTCGGTGTGCGCACCGGTATTGACGTGCTGGATGCAGTCTCCTGGTTCTTGAACGTGCTGCCGTCAGCCCGCCGGAGGTTCTGCCAGCCGCCACCCTTGCAGGCGTCCTTGTCGGTCGCCACCTGGAACGGCTCGAAGTCGTAAATCACGTCGTTGCCGCTCACACCGATCGATCGCTTTGTCGAAATACACCGACTGAAGCCGGCATCGTAGGCTCGCCGGCGCGGAAGAGGAGTTGGCCGATCACGTTCGCACCCGGGAACGCCCCCACGATGTCTGCCCATGTTCGGTACTGGTTGGTGTTGCCATCGGGCCATGAATTGTCGTCGGGGTGCTACTAGTATTGTCCGGCCCTTTACCATACCGAGACCAGGTCCCACAGCGCACCCGGCGCGATTGCGTTCCACTCCTGCCACACATTCCTGGTTTACGGTTCCATTGATCGCCGGAACATAGACGAGACGATTCTGATATCCGGGCAGGCCCGTCCCGAAGTCGACGTCGAAGTTCAGTACACTGGCGCACTCGCTCGCTGCGATGGCGCAATTGAAGCCCTGACCGCGCTCGGCTGGAAGGTGTTGAACTTGAGCGCAGTAAAGAAGCTCAACAGCGTTGCCACGAACATGCTCGTGGACACGTTCCAACGTTCAGTCCCGATCGTCTGAAATCGCACGCTGCCGACGCCCGCCGCTGGCGGGTCCGACAACGAATTGGGCATTTCGCCCGGCTACTTCAGTCGTGCTCGCTTGGTTGTTCGTGTCGTCGTAGAAATTACCACGATGTGAAGGAAAGCGTCGCCGGCGTCACCACCTGCGTCGTCGTCGCGGCGGAAACAGTCAAGGCGAGCGCGGCGAACAGGATTGCGGTCGACGCTGCGGTCAGCATTCTGCCTGAATAGGTCTGGTCTGATCATGAAGTCCTCTGGATTGGAGTGGAGCAGCGCAAAAGCGGATCTGCCCGTGGTGTGCGAGCCGTCAGTGTAGTGCAATCTGCAACGCACGCGCGACCTCAACAGGACGATGCGAAGTTGAGGTTGTTCGTGGCGTAGACTCTGCGGGAAACTCGGCTTGCAACCGATCGGGAATGCGAAGAGGCTCGCGCGTCGTGCGAGCCTCTTCGTCAGCGGACTCACCCAGCGCTATTTACCGGTGTTGACGTACTGAATGCACTGACCCTGGTTCGGGAATGGCTGGCCCGACGCCGTCGTATCATCGATTGCCAGCCGTCTTTCTTGCAGTCGTCTTTTGTGAGCGGTGGGTTTGCCGCGCACGAACCGGGCGGCGGGGATGTAAGGTGCCCAGCGAAAGCGCTGGTTGGCGAGTCGAGCCGGAACGTGCCCGCACTCGCGCAAATCCTCCGTCGCGGTGCTGACCGCCAAGTGGCGAGTTCCTGGTAGACCGTGTCGGCGTAGGTTTGCGCACCCACAGTCGTCGTCGGCGCCAGCGCGATGTTCAGCGAGTCGTAAGGATCACCCGGCTGAACTGATAAAGCAAGGTTGCGGTTATTCCGATCGGACTTGGTCCGAAGCCAGTTGTGTTGTAGGCGATGCCGTAGACGACCGAGTTAGGCAGCGGCGGCAAGAGGAAGTTGAAGGTGACGTTGTTCGCCAGGCCGTTGTAGCACTTGCCGTCGGCTACGCGCACCACTTGCCGGCATCGAAGCCGGTGCAGTTGGTGCTGTCCGCGGAAGGGCGATAGGGAACCGAGAAGGTCTGCGTCCGCGTCGCGATCTGATCGCCCGGAACGGGGTTGCCGGCGTTATAGACGTTGAGTGTGATCGGAATACTGAAGGTCGCGCCGAGAGCTGTGACTGCAATCGCCGGAGTGCAAATGCCCGCTCTGGCAGCCCCAACTGCTCAATCGTCACGGTCACGCTGACGAGTTTGCGCGATGTGCCTGTGAAGGTGACGCCGTCCGCCAGAACTCGTTGAACGCGAATGCCTCGGCGCCGACGCTCGGCAGATTCCCGGGTTGCGGGTTGACCGTGCTGTTGTAGATCACCTGCGCCTGTGCTGACGCCCGGCTGTAACGATCAAGAAGGCTGTTACCTACGGCGATAAGTCGTGAACCTGACCGCCGTGTAAATGGATGTGTCTGGTCATGACGAGTCCTTTACTGCGCGATATGGGGATGGGTTGGACCGGGCCGGATTGGCTATCTAAGCGTGAGCCATGGGAAGAACGAGCGCGGATAGTAGTGGAAGGTTGTGACGATTACAACAAATCGATACAACGAATCGCTAACATCGAATCGCGCGACTCAACAGGACACGCACTTGTGGTTGTTCTTCGCGCCGAGCCCTCGAGCAGCTTGATCGTCTCCGGGTACGGCTGGACGCGCTGCACGGGACCGTTGGCCATGTCCACGGTGGTCTGTCCGGTGCGGTTCACGAGCTTGACGTCCGCGCCCTTCGAGACGCAGGTATTCGATCATCTCGTTGTCGCCGCGGCGACGCGGCGTGATGGAGGGCGGTGTTGCCGTCTTCGTCGCGCGCGTTCACGTCGGCGTGCAGTTCTTCGACGAGAAACTTGACGGCGGCGAGCATGCCGGTCGGGCGCGAACTGTGTGCGTTGGCGGCAAAGCCTTCGCCGTATCCGACGCCGGCCGCAGCGAGCAGCGGCGGCGTGCCCGGGCCGCCGGTCGGCAGCGGGGGCAGGCCTGAGGAATCCTTCGAGTCGTCGCCGCTGCGCGTGCCGCCCTGGCGCGGACCACCCTGTGCCGGCTTGGCTGGTCGGAATGTTCGGATCGGCGCCGTAACTGAGGAGCAGTTTCATCGCGGCGATGTCGCTCGCGTAGCGCCGCGCGCCAGAACGCCGTCGCGCCGCCCTCGTCTATCGCGCAGCAGATCGAAGTTGTACCGCGTATACCAGATCTTCTTCGCCATCCGGGCGTTGGGGTCGGCGCCTTTGTCGAGCAGCGCTTTGCGCCATCTCGAGATAGGACGTCTGCTGCTGGAGCTAGCGCCCGCGGCTGGGGATAGAACACCCTCGGCGCCCACTCGACGTTGAGCACGGCGTAGAGCGGTGTCATGCCGGCGTCGCTCGCGAGGTTCGGATCGGCGCCGTGGTCGAGCAGGCACTTCGCCGTGTCGAAATGCCCGTTGATGGTCGCGATCACGAGAGGCGTCGTGCTGTCGGCCGGGCTCACCTGGTTGACGTTCGCGCCGCCTTCGACCAGCGCCTGCACGGTGTGAAGCGCGCCTTGCCGCGACGCGAAATGCAGCGCGGTGAGGCCGCCCTGCTTTCCGATCAGCTCGTTGAACGTGACGGGCGCGTCACGCCCTGACGGTCGCAGGCCTTCGACGCGGCGGCGGGCTCGAGGAGCTGGCGTCGATCTCGCGCCGGCCGGACGTCGCCGCGGCCGCCGTGGCGGCGCTCTTCGCGTTCTGCGCGTCGCGGATGTCCTGCTGCAGCCGATCTTCCGGCGCGACGACGCTCGAGCGATCGGCGACGGTCGACGACAGGCTGGCGTCCGCGCCGTGCTGCAGCAGCAGCCGCACGACCTCCGCGCGATCGAGCGCGGCCGCGAACATGAGCGCGGTCTGTCCGTTGCGGCCGATTCCCTGGCGTTGGCGGCGGCGCCGACTTCGAGGAGCGCGTTGGCCGCCTCGGCGCGGCCCGATGCAGCCGCCAGCATCAGCGGCGTCGCGCCGGTCACCGTGGCGCCGTTCACGTTGGCGCCTGCCGTCACGAGTGTCTTGATCGACGGCGGCTTCCCCGCCTGGCTTGCCAGGTGGAGCGGCGTGTAGCCGCCGAGCCGCGTCGTCGCCTTCACGTTCGCGCCGGCGTAGAGCAGCGTCTGGACGAGCGCCGGCGTCCCCGTGCTTCGCGCGCCCAGTGCAGCGCCGTCATGCCGTCGCCCTGCGAGCCGTTGACGTCGGCGCCGCCTTTTCAGCAGCGTGCGAACGGCGTCGGCGTCTTTCTCCATGGCGGCGTCGGCGACTGGCGACGTGCCCGGCGCTGCATTCACCAACGCCGAGAGGCGATCGACGGCCGCACGCCAGACGCCGCATCCAGCTAGCTTTCGCCATACCGTCCTCGTCTACTTTTCGCATGGCGCTGGGGCCCCACCCCCAGCGCGAGCTAACGCTGACGCTTCGCCTCGATTTGCTCGTCCTAGCTCAGTGAGCGCAGGCGCTGTCGATGCCTCAGCCCTTAGCGCCTCAGCTCAGCGCTCGAGCCTTAGCGCTTCAGCCCTTAGCATCGCCATCAGCCATCAGCCATTCAGATCGAAGGTCCCCGTGCTGTCGCCGAAGCTGATCGCCCTCGACGCCGAGCTTGTCGAGCGCCGTGAGCATCACGTTCGCCATCGGCGTGCCGTCGGCCGCCTTGAGATGCCGGTTGCCCTTGATCTGCCGCTGCCGTGGCCCGGCGAGAATCAGCGGGCAGCGCTTGTGATTGTGCACGTTCGGATTGCCCATCGGCGAGCCCGTAGACGATGACGCGAGTTGTCGAGGCAGCGTCCCGTCGCCGTCGCGCGTCGCTCTTCAGCTTGTCCAGGAAATACGGAAGCATGCTGATGTGATAGCGTGTTGATCTTCGCGAAGTCGATGATGCGATCTTCGCGCTCGTCGTGGTGCGAGGCGATGTGGAAGCCCGTCGACACGCCGGCGCCGGGAAGACGCGGTTCGACACGTCGCGGCTCAACTTGAACGCGAACACGCGCGTGATGTCGGACGGCGAAGCGCCACCGCCTGCAGGTCGAACATCAGCTTGACGTGCTCCTCGAACGAGTCGGGCACGCCGGCCGGCGCGTCGGGCAGCTCGCGCGTCTCGCCGCTCGCGTTCAGCGCTTCGACCTTCTGGATGCGCCGCTCGATCTCGCGCACGTCGTCCAGGTAGTCGCTCGAGCCGCGCGCGGTCGGCGGCGCCGAGGCTGGCGTTCAGATCGCCGATCGATTCGGTGACCCAGTCGAGGATGCTGCGGTCGTTCCTGCGCCGGCCGCGCGCGCGCTCTCCGGCGTGGCGCCGACGCCGAACAACTGGTCGAACACGACGCGCGGGTCGCGAATCATCGGCAGCGGCTCGGTCGGCGACGCCCAGCTGATCGAGTCGGTGTAGACGCACGAGTAGCCGTAGACGCAGCCGCCGGCCTGATCGACGTTCTCGATGCACAGCTGCATCGACGGAATCGGCGTGTCCTGCCCGAACCGTCTGCGCGTAGATCTGATCGAGCGAGATGCCGGCGCGGATGTCGGAGCCCTGCGGTCTGATGCGGATGCGACTGGGTGAGGAACACCGCGCTCGATCGGAAGTGATCGCCGCCGATCTCCGGCGGCGCGAACGCTCCGGCGTTGCGCACGTCGGTGTTGCTGACGATCGTCAGGTAGTCGCGATACGGCTCGAGCGGCGCGAGCGACGTCGGGCTGAGATCGAAGTCGCGACCCTCGCCGGCCGGCGACCACATGTTCTTCTTCAGTGCCGAACGCGTGCTGCCGGCGGCGCCGTGCACCATCTCGATCGCCACGAAGCGGAGACGTCCGCGTGTCGGCGCTTGGCGAACGCCGTCGCGGCCGGCAGCATCGCGTCGCGAGAACGGCAGCGCGATGGTCGCGCCCAGGCCCTTCAACATCGTCCGGCGCGGCAGGTGCTTCGCCTGTCAGATACATACAATCAACTTCTGAACTCTGAACTCTGACGCGAACTCTGAAATGCTCAACTTCAGTCGACTGAATCCAGCAGCCTTGCGACCTGAGAAACGCGCGCGCTGTTGACGATGCCGGAGACGAACGCCGAGATGACGGTAGTTGCTCGTTCGGCGTTGCGGACGATCGCGCGGATGGTCGGCATGTCGTACGCCTCCACCCGGCGGCCCAGCGCGTAGGTCATCAGGTTTTCGGTGAACGTCTGGAGAAACACGTCCTGTGTGCTTCAGCAGCGCGTCGCGCAGCCCGGCCGGCCCTTCCATCTTCGTGCCGTCGTACAGCACGCCGGTCGAATCGATCGGCGACGCCGTTGTCCCTGATGCGCCACGCGCCGGTCGCGTCGAAGTTCTCGAGCGCGAGGCCGAGCGGATCGATCACGCGGTGGCACGACGGCGCATGCCGGGTTGCTGCGGTGCTGCTCCATGCGCTCGCGCACGGTCAGCAGCTTGCCCGCCGTGTCGCCTTGGTCTCCTCGAGCGCCGGCACGTTCGGCGGCGGCGGCGGCGGCGGCGATCCGAGCAGCACTTCCATCACCCACTTGCCGCGCATGCACCGGCGACGTCCGATCGGCGACCGACGTCAGCGTCAGGACGCTGCCCTGCCCGAGCAGCCCGCGGCGGTACGTCGGGCAGCTCGACGCGCCGGAACTCGGCTGCCGGTCACGTTCGGGATGCCGTAGTGCCGCGCGAGCGCGCTCGTTGACGAACGTGTAGTCCGCGGTCAGCAGATCGAGCACGCTGCGATCCTCGCGCACCACGCTGTCGAAGAACAGCTCGTCTCGCGGACGCAGCGCTCGCCCAGCGTGTGGTCGTAGTACGGATACGAGAACCGCGTCGGGCAGCATCTCCTCGACGTCGCTCAAGCCGCAGCCACTGCGATGCGAACCGCGTGGACGAGCGCCTCCGACCGCGGATCGGCCAGCATGCGCTTCGCCTGAGCTTCGCCGAGCACGCCTGGCGCGCCGAGCCTGGCCTCGACCGGCGGCCTTCAGCAGCTCGGCGTCGGGTCGCCGCGCCCCACAGGAAGAACGACAGGCGCGACGCGAGCTCGGTGTCGCTCAGCACGCTGACTGACGCTGGCACTTCGCGCCGCGCGCCGGCGCATTCTTCGAAGCGGAACACGAACTGCGGGCTCGCGAGGATCGCCTCGAGCGCCGCCGCGACGCCGGTATTCGAAATCGCGTTCCTTGCGGCCGTCCGTCGTAGAAGCGTCATCAGCCGCTGCAGGTCGCGGTCGGCGACCGGGCCGCCGGAACGCCTGCGTCGCGAGCGCGCCTGACGATCTCGCGTCGCGCACGCGCGTCTCTTCGGCCGCGCGAGGTCGGACGGCACGTGAAGATCCTGGCGGCGGCTCGCCGTGTCGCAGACGCCGGTGACGCGCTGAGGACCGACGATGCTGAGGTCTTTGAGGTGGGAGCGTCGTGATGCCGTAGGCGACGCCGATCTGCGTGTCGGCCAGCGTGTGATCGATCGGCGCGATGCAGGTCGTTGACCGGGCCTTCGAATCGCTGGATGAACGCGGCGGTCACGCCGGTGCGCGCCGGCCTTGACGTGAATCGGCGGCGTCTTCAGCGCCAGACCGGTCGTCACTTCGCGCATGCGCGGATCGATGCTCGATGAGCGCTGTCGCGCTCGCCGTCGATCGACACTTCGAGCTGCTCGCCCGGATGCCGGGCCGCCGAACAGGAAGCCGTCGCGCGTTGCCGTGCAGATCCATGCGGAACACGTAGTCGCCGTCGGCCGGGAAACGTGTGCAGGACCGACGAGATGCCGCCGCGCGTGCCGAGCGGCGCGCCGTCGACGCGCGCGCAGCTGCGACGCCGTCTTGGGCACTCGATAGGTGCGCCTCAGCCGACCGCGTCCGGGATCGCCGATCGGCCAGCGTCGCCATCTGGCTGGCGGCGCGCAGGTAGCCTTCCATCAGCGTCGGCGAGAACGCCTGCGACGTCCGCGACGTTGTCGAAGCCGTCGGCTGATCGTGTCCGGCGGGAGGAACGCGTTCACGTCGACGTCGATGCCGAGCAAGTCGCTCTGATGGCGCGGGCGTACTCGGCGCGGTTGAGACGCTGGAACGGACGCCAGCCCGGGATTCGGGTTGACCAGCCGCGGCGGCGTCGACGCGCGTCTCCGAGGGCCTTTCGCGCCAGCGCGGCAACTGCCGCGTCTTCCGGACGCCTCGCGCCGCGGCGGCGGCATCATCCCGGCGCGCAGCTTCCGAATGATCTTCTCCGGTCGTCTCCACGCGCGCCGGCGCCTGCGTGACGTCGAGACGCGACCGGGGACGAGACCGCCGGCTTTCCCGCGCTCGCTGTGGCAGCCCGTGCAGCGTTGCGCCGGCGAGGCGCTGTCTCGGGCGGCGGCCTCGGCGGCGTCATTACTGACGACCTGCGGCTGAACCTGGGTCGACTCGGAGACCGTCAGGCCGAGGATGCCGACCGTCAGGAACGTGAAGGCAAAACGGCGCATTGTCATGAGTGCATACGGCCAGCTACACGGAGGAGGGACAGAAGCAAGGGACGGAAGAAAGGGACGGAAGAGGGACGGAAGAGGGACGGAAGAGGGACGGAAGAGGGACGGAAGAGGGACGGAAGAGGGACGGAAGAAGGGACGGAAGAAAGGAGACGGAAGAAGGGACGGAAGAAGGGGACGGAAGAGGGAGACCGAAGAGGGCGGAAGAAGAGACGGACCCCTCTTCCGTCCCCAAAGGCGCAGACCGCGCGCCCGTCGAGGTTCGAACGCCGAAATGCTGGGATTTCAGCCAGTTGCGGTGTTTCAGCAGAATACAATCTCTGACATACTTTGCCGGTTTGGTTCGCTATCCTGCAGGCCTTGATATTCATGGAAGACGCTGATCGCGTCACTTGGGCGCCGCCGTTGTCCCGCAGGCGGCCTGGCCGTCCTCGCACAGACCAATCCGTCGGCGCGTGCCGCCACGCCGCAGTGCCGCGGTCGATCAAGCCGGCGATTTCGCGCGCGCCCGTCAAGCCCGGCCCGGCGGCATGGACAGGCTTTGCTCGGTTGAGCCGCAGAACAAACTGGTCGAGGCGAGTATTGCGTCGGATGCCACAGCGAAGGGCAAAAGCCGGCGGCCCTCCGTCGCTCAGGTTTCGACGCGGCGAAGATCGACACGCAACGCCGAGGTCGCGGAGAAGATGATTCCGCGCCCGCGCGCCGGCATGATGCCGCCGCCGCAGAGCGCGGAAACCGGACGCCGCGACGATCGTCGGCATTCCGTCGACGCGCTCGGAAACGAAGATCGATACGCCGCGGCGGCGCTCAACCCGCAACCCGGGCTGGCGTCCGTTCCAGCGGCTCAATCGTGCCGAGTACGCGCGAGCGGTCCGCGGATCTGCTCGGCATCGACGTCGACGCGCACCGCGTACCTGCCGCCCGACACGATCAGCGCCGGCTGCGACAACATCGCCGACGTGCAGAACGTTTTCGCCGACGCTGATGGAGAGCTACCTGCGCGCGGCGAGCCAGATCAGCCGCCTCGCGGTCGGCGATCGCAACGCCGAGCGCCGACGTCCGCCACCGTTCAAGATCGGCCGCACCACGTCGCAGATGCGTCACGTCGAGGCGCGCGCCGATGGGCACCCGCGGCGGCATCTCGGTCGATCCACGTGTTCCCGGCCGACGGCGAGTACGTCGATCAAGGTCGTCGATGCACAACGAGCCGCTCGGCGGGATCTACGGCCGCACTCGATGGCCACGATGAACATCACGCGAGCAGGTCGAGGTGTCGATCAACGGCGAGCGCGTGGCGCTGCTCGACCTGAGCACGTCGGATGAGCGAGACCGATCGACGACAGAACAGCCTCGAGCTCGAGACGCCGCCGATTCACATCAGCGCCGGACCGCAGCGCGTCGTCGGCGGCGTTCATCCAGCGCTTCGACGGCCCGCGTCGACGATCTGCTGATCGCCGCTCGAGAACACGCTGGCCGGACGTCAACATCAGCTTCGGCGTCACCGCGCTGCCGCACATGCGCGACATGACGATGCATCGGGCCGTCGTCGGTGACCGGCGTGTCCGACACGCCGAGCCGCCGCCTGATCTTCACCTGCCGCGCCGACGCGCGCCGAACGAAGAAGAGACCTGCGCCGCCGACGATTCGTCAAGCGCTCGGCGACGCAGGCCTATCGCGGCGTCGGTCGACGCCGACGACATCCAGGACGCGATGGAGTTCTATCGAGCAGGGGCCGCAAGAAGGGCGATTTCGAGAGCGGGCATCCGCATGGCGCTGCAGGCGATGCTCGTCAGCCCGCAGTTCCTGTTCGGGCTCGAGCAGGCGCCGCTGCGACGCCGCGGTGCAAGGGCGCAGGCCCTACCGCGATCACCGATCAGCGATCTCGCGTCGCGCCTGTCGTTCTTCCTCTGGGGCACGGTGCCCGACGCCGAACTGATCAGGGCGGCGAACGGCGGCACGCTGCGGACGCCGGCGGACGCTCGAGAAGCAGGTGCGCCGCATGCTCGCGGATCGCCGCGTCGGAGGCGTTGTCGACGCGGTTCGCGCGGCCAGTGGCTGCGGCTGCAGGATCTCGACAAGATCCACCCCGACTACCTGCTGCTATCCGCAGTACGACGACACGCTCGGCGCAGGCGATGCAGCGCGAGACCGAGCTCTTCTTCGACAGCATCGTGCGCGAGGACCGCAGCGTCCTCGACCTGCTGACCGCCGACTACACGTTCGTGAACGAGCGCCTGGCGCAGCACTACGGCATCCCGAACGTGCACCGGCAACGACGTTCCGCCGCGTGCCAGATCGCCAGACTATCGCCGCGGCACCTGCTCGGACAGGGCAGCATCCTCGACGCTCACGTCGTGTGCGGATCGGACCGTCGCCGGTGCTGCGCGGCAAGTGGGTGATGGAAGTGCTGCTCGGCGTCGCCGCCGCCGCCGCCGCCGCCGAACGTGCCGTCGCTCGACGGCACGTGAAGGCGAACGCGGGCGGCAAGACTGCTCGTCGACGCGCGAGCGCATGGAAGAGCATCGCAAGAACCCGCAGTGCGCTCGTGCCACCGCGTCGATCGATCCGCTCGGCCTCGCGCTCGAGAACTTCGACGTCACAGGCGCGTGGCGCATCAAGGACAACGAGGTGCCGGTCGATCTCCGGTCGGCGATCTCTACGACGGCCGAAGATGGACGGCCCGGCATGGTCTGCGGCAGGCGCTGATGCGCACCAGCGACGTGGTGCTGCCGCAGCTTCACCGAGAACCTGATGACCTACGCGCTCGGCCGCCGGTCGAGTATCCGGACATGCCGGCGATTCGCGCGATCGTCAGCGACGCCGCGAAGAACAACAACCGGATGTCTCATCCGTTCGTGCTCGGCGTCGTCAACAGCGGCGCGTTCCGGATGAGCGAACGCCGGCGCGACGACCTGACGAGCGCCTGACGCCGCCGAGCGGCCGTCGAACTCCAGCGCGATAGCAGGAGACTCACGCGAATGTTCATCACACAGAAGCATCTGTCCCGCCGCACGGTCCTGAAGGGCATGGGCGCTGACGATGGCGCTGCCGTTCCTCGAGGCGATGGTGCCCGCGCGCGGCGGCGTTCGCGCGACGGCGGCGGACAGGAAGATCGCGGCTCGGTCGTGCATCGAGATGGTGCACGGCGTCGGCCGGCAGCACGCAGATCGGCATCGAGAAGAACCTGTGGGCGCCGGCGGGCGTCGGCCGCGACTTCGATCTGGCGCCGACCAGCCTGCAGCCGCTCGAGCCGTTCCGCGACTACCTGACGATCGTCAGCAACACCGACGTGCGCAACGCCGAAGCGTTCACGGCGCCGGAGATCGGCGGCGATCACTTCCGCTCGAGCGCGGTGTTCCTCACGCAGATCGCATCCGAAGCAGACGCAGGGCTCCGACGTCCACGTCGGCGACGTCGCTCGATCAGATCTACGCGCAGCAGTTCGGGCAGGACACGCCGATTCCGTCGATGCAGCTCTGCATCGAGAACGTCGATCAGGCGGGCGGCTGCTGCGCTACGGCTACTCGTGCGCCTACACCGACTCGATCAGCTGGGCGTCGCCGACGCAGCCGCTGCCGATGATCCGCGACCCGCGCGTCGGTCGTTCGATCAGCTGTTCGGCGTCGGCGCCACGCCGGCCGAGCGCGCGCGAGCGGCGCGCCGAGGATCGCAGCATCCTCGACTGGCTCGGCGACCTCGGTCGGCCGCGTCTGCAAGAAGGACCTCGGCGCCGCCGACCGCGCGCGGCTCGGCGACTACCTGGACGACGTCCGCGAGATCGAGCGCCGCATCCAGAAGGTCGAGGCGCGCAACGGCAGCGGCGAACGCGCGCGAGCTGCCCGGCGCGCCGATCGGCGTGCCCGATTCGTTCTCCGAGCACGTCAAGCTGATGTTCGACCTGCAGGCGCTCGCGTTCGCGTCCGGACATCACGCGCGTGTTCGCCTTCAAGCTCGGACGCGACGCGTCGAACCGCGTCTATCCCGGAGAGCGGCTTCAAGGGCGCGTTCCACTCCGGCGTCGCACCACGGCGAGCGCGAGGACCGCATCATCGACTTCGCGAAGATCAACACGTACCACGTCAGCATGATTCCGTATTTCCTCGAGAAGCTGAAGAGGGATCGGCCGCCCCGGCGTCGGATCACCCGTCACCTCGCCGGGCCACAACAAGTAGACGTCCTGTGCGGCGTCGGCCGCGCTCCGGCCGGGCGGCAGCACGATGCTCCACAGCACGTCGACGGTGATGGACCGGTCCCCTCCGTGACATTGGCCCGCAGGGTGAGGGGCCCGATCGTGAATCCTGATCTGACGCGAGGCGATGAAGAGCTGGCCGCGCGCGGGGACTGGCGCGCTCAGCGCAAGGCCTGGCGAGAGCGGCGGGCCGACGGCGCAGGTGCGCGCCATCGCCCGCGCCGACATCAGGGCCGCGAGCCTGCGCGCGCGGCAGCATCCGGATAGCTCACGACGACAGGGGGTAAGCTGAGCCGTCGACGGAGACCCGCAGATGTCCCTGATCCGCCACCTGGCGAGGGCCGCCTGGCTGAGCACGGCGCTGCCGCGGCGTTCCCGCCATGACGCGGTCGAGGTCGCCGAGTGTCTGGACCGGCAGCACCCCGTACCCGAGATAGAGCGCCGTCCCGACAGCGGCGAGCGACGGCGCGC
>ERZ1370068.11183-contig-982_pt1 | contig 14320 bp, 22 predicted proteins | sample MGYA00561227_ERZ1370068 | MGnify/ENA primary metagenome ERZ1370068 (study PRJEB38410, sample SAMEA6850437) | metagenome | study: Metagenomic assessment of the ecological functions of the soil: analysis of the soil microbiota associated with the...
CTCAACCGCGAGGGCGATGACCTCACCGATTTCATATCGGCCACATGACCGATCTGCGAACAACGCTTTCCGCAGATCCGCTCGCGCCGCTGGCTCGACGGGCGGCGCGCGGATGGATCGTACGGCGTGTTGTGGCTGACGCCGGCGGCCGAAGGAGATGAAGGAGCAGGACTGGAATTTTCCCGAGGGGCGGTTTCTCGCTTATGTGCTGGGGTCCACCGGAGGAAGCACAGGCGCCGATTTTCATCGTGCTCAACGCAGCGCCTGAGGCGATCGCGTTCAGACTACCGAAGATGCCGGAATACAGGAACTGGCAGCAGGTGCTGAACACGGCGGACAGCAATCAGACGGTCGCGGACTTTGCGCCAGGCAGCGACGCAAACGCGCCTCCCGCGCACGGTGCTTGCCTTTGCGGGTTCGGCATGAATGAACGGCAATTCGGCGCGAGGCTGACATCGGACGGCACATCATTTCGTCTGTGGGCGCTGGCGGCCAAGCGCGTCGATCTGCTGCTCGGAAACCTCAGCCGCTGCGGCGCGGCGAAGACGGCTGGTTTTCGCGCCGACCTGGCAGGTGTGAAGGCCGGCGCACGTTACAAGTTCCGATCGACGACGAGATCGACGTGCCCGATCCGGCGTCCGCGTTTCAGCCCGGCGATGTTTCGGGCCCCAGCGAGGTGATCGATCACGCCAGCTGTCACCGATGGCGCGCCGCGGATTGGCGCGGACGCCCGTGGCAGGAAACCGTCGCGATCGAAACCCATGTCGGCACCTTCACACCCGAAGGCACCTACCGCGCCATGATCGGCAAGCTCGATCATCTGGTGGCGACCGGCATCACCGCGCTGGAACTGATGCCGCTGGCCGATTTCGCAGGGCAGCGCAATTGGGGCTATGACGGCGTGCTGTGGTACGCGCCCGACAGCGCCTATGGCCGCCCCGACGATCTCAAGGCCCTGATCGACGAAGCACATCTGCGCGGGCTGATGGTATTTCTCGACGTGGTCTATAACCACTTCGGCCCCGAAGGAAATTATCTCGGCCGATATGCGCCAGGCTTTTTCACCGAGGCGCAGACGCCCTGGGGCAGCGCGATCGATTACCGGGTGCCGCAAGTGCGCGCCTTCGCCATCGAGAATGCGTTGTACTGGCTGCGCGAATATCGTTTCGACGGGCTGCGGCTCGACGCGGTGCACGCCATCCCCGAGCTCGGGGAAATCTCGATGCTGCATGATCTCAGCGTCGCGGTGGGCAAGCTTGCCGCGCGAAACCGGCCGCCACATCCATCTGGTGCTGGAGAACGACGACAACACCGCCAGCGCGCTGGACGCCGAGCAGAGATCCGCGCCGCGCGGCAAATACCGCGCGCAGTGGAACGACGACTATCACCACGCCTGGCATGTGCTGCTGACCGGCGAGACGCAGGGCTATTACGGCGACTACACGACGTCGCCAATCGCTGATGTCGCGCGTGCGCTCGCGTCCGGCTTTGTCTATCAGGGCGAGGCCTCCGCGCATCGCGGCGGGCGGTTGCGCGGCGAGCCGAGCGGCGAGCTCGACTCCGACCGCCTTCGTCAATTTCCTGCAGAACCACGACCAGATCGGCAACCGCGCGCTCGGCGACCGGCTCGAAAGCACTGCTGAGCGCCAGCGCGATCGAAGCCGCACTGGCGATTACGCTGTTGGCGCCGATGGTCCCGATGCTGTTCATGGGCGAGGAATGGGGCTCGAAAGCGCCATTCCCGTTCTTCTGCGATTTCGAGGGCGATCTCGCGGAGGCCGTGCGCCACGGCCGGCGCAAGGAATTCGCAGGCGCCTATGCGAACGTATGGCGACGAGATCCTCGATCCGCTGGATCCCCTCGACATTTCAATCCGCCATGCTGGATTGGGAATCGCGCAACGAGCAGGCGGGACGCCAGCGGCTCGCGCTGGTGCAGAGCCTGCTCGCGATACGCCGGCGCGAGATCGTTCCCCGGCTCGCCGGGCACGACCTTTCGGCGAGAGCGCATGCGAGCGGACAGCGGTTTACTGACGGCCGACTGGCGCATGGGCGACGGCGCGACGCTGCGTCTGCTGGCCAATCTGTCGGACCGACGAGATCGCCGCACAAGCAAAGCGAAGCGACCGGCACGCCTGATCTGGGGCGATGCGAGCCAGCGAGCGCGTGCCGCCATGGTCGGTGTTCTGGCGTCTGGATAGCGCGATAATGCCTGCCGCCATTCCGATCGCAACCTACCGCCTGCAACTGACCGCGAATTTCGATTTCGACGCGGCTGCTTCCAGTCGTCGCCCTATCTGAAAGCGCTCGGCATCACGCATCTCTATGCATCGCCCTTCATGAAGGCGCGCAAGGGCAGTACCCACGGCTATGACATCGTCGATCATACCCAGGATCAATCCGGAGCTCTGGCGGCGATGCCGGCTTCGAGCGATTGAGCCGGGCGCTGAAGCAGCACGACCTCGGCCTGATTCTCGATTTCGTGCCCAACCATGTCGGCGTGCATTTCGCCGACAATCCATGGTGGCTCGACGTGCTGGAATGGGGTCCGGCCTCGCCGCACGCGGTATCGTTCGACATCGACTGGGACCTGCTGCCGTATCGCGCCCGTGGCGGCGTACTGCTGCCGATCATCGGCTCGTCCTACGGACAGGCGCTGGAAAAGGGCGAGATCGAACTTCGCTACGATCGCCGACGAAGGCAGCTTTTCGGCCTGGTATTTCGAGCACCGGCTGCCGATCGCGCCCGAGCGCTACAGCGAGATCCTGCGCAGCCATCGTCAAGGAAGCCGGAGCCGAAGCTGACGCGGCCGGAAAACGCATCCTCGAGCTCGCCTCGCGCTGCCAGGGGTTGCGTCATCCCAACCGCAAGGAAGCGCCCGCCTTCAAGGCGGAGTTGAAAGGCATCGCCGGCGGTGCCGACATCATCGCGCGCGGGCTCGAGGCCTATCGCGCGGGACCGGATCGGCCTGCGCAGATCCTGGCGCTGCATCATCTGCTGGAACGCCAGCACTACAAGCTCGGGCATTGGCGGCTGGCTTCCAGCGACATCAACTATCGGCGCTTCTTCGACGTCAATACGCTGGCCGGATTGCGTGTCGAGGATGCCGGCACGTTCGACGCCATCCATCGCCTGGTCAAGAAGCTGATCGCGGAAGACAGGCTGCAGGGCCTGCGGCTCGACCACATCGACGGCCTGCGCGATCCCGCGCAATATTTCCAGCGCCTGCGCCGCCTGATCCGGCGACGCGCAGGGGAAAGACGCAAAGCCGTTCTACATGGTGATCGAGAAGATTCTCGGCGAACACGAGAAGCTGCACGCCTTCAGCGGCGTGCACGGCACCACCGGCTATGAGTGGCTGAATGCCATCACCCAGGTGCTGGATCGACGGCAACGGCCTCGAACCGCTCGATGAGGTGTGGCGGCAGATCAGCAATACTGCCGCCCAGGCTCGAGCCGGTCTTGAAGGACGCCAAGCGCCGGGTTCTGGAAACCTTGCTGACCAGCGAATTCACCGTGCTGACGCGCCTGCTGGCGCGGATCGCCGGCGGACATTACTCCACCCGCGACTATTCCGCCGACAGCCTGCGGCAGGCGCTCGAACTCTACGTGCTGCATTTCCCGGTCTATCGCACCTATCTGACTTCGGCGGATCCGTCGGCGCACGACCGCGCGCTGATCTCGGAGACGATCGAAAAGGCGCGGGCGGACTGGTTCGCCGCCGACGACGGCATCTTCGAATTCCTGCGCGATGCGCTGACCATGGACCTGATCAAGCCGGGTGGCCGCGCGCACAGCGCGCCGCGCGTGCGCCGCTTTGCCTTGAAGGTGCAGCAGTTCACCGGGCCCCTGATGGCGAAGTCGCTGGAGGACACCGCGTTCTATCGCTATCACCGCCTGCTCGCGCTCAACGAGGTCGGCGGCGATCCCTCAGCCAAGGCGCTTTCGGTCGACGCCTTTCACGAGGCCATGAAGAGTCCGCGCCAGCGAGTGGCCGCACGGCATGACGGCGACAGCGACCCACGACACCAAGCGCGGCGAGGATGCGCGCGCGCGGCTGATGGCGCTGGCCGAGCTTCCCGGTGAATGGGCCAGCGCCGTCGGCACGGTGGAAAATCCTGAACGCACCGCATCTCGTCATCGACGGGTGAAATGCGCGCGCCCTCCGCGACGTTCGAATACATGCTGTATCAGGCGCTGCTCGGCGCGTGGCCACCGGATGGCGCGCGACGATTCGCTTCTGGAGCGGATGCAGGCCTATGCGCTGAAGGCGGCGCGCGAGGGCAAGCAGGAAACCAGCTGGCTCAATCCCAACCAGGCCTACGAGGCGGGATTGCAGACGTTCATCGAACGCATTCTGGATCCGCTCGGCTCTCGGCTGAATTTCTGGATTCGCTCGGAGACGCTGGCGCAGCGCGTCTGCGCTGCTGGGGGCGCTGAATTCGCTCAGTCAGATCACGCTGAAGGCCACGATGCCCGGCGTGCCCGATTTCTACCAGGGCACCGAGTTCTGGGATCTGTCGCTGGTCGATCCCGATAACCGGCGGCCGGTGGATTTTGCGGAGCGCGCCGCCGTGCTGGCCTCGATTGCAAGCTCCCGATTGGGAAAGCCTCGCGCAAAACTGGTCGAACGGTCATCTGAAGCTGGCGTGGACCCGGCATCTCCTGAAACTGCGGACCGAACTTGCCGACGTGTTCGCCCATGGCGACTATCAGCCGCTGGAAGTTACCGGGCCGCACCGCGACCATGTCATCGCCTTCGCCCGGCGCCATGGCCGCGATGCCGTGATAACAGCCGTTGCGAAATCATTCGCGCCGATGTCCGCAAGGCGGCCGGGTCTGGCCCGCGCGCCGACGCCTTTGACGGTGCGCTCAACCTGAACGGCTATTCCGTGGAAGGCATCGTCAGCGAGGCCGGCGCGACGGAGGTGCGGCTCTCGGCTCTGTTCCGGCATCTGCCGGTCGCGGTGTTGAAGGCCAGATCTGAAGGCGCCTTGAAGCCGGCGCGAAAACGCGTGAGCCTGCTAGAGCGAAAGGCCGCCGGGATCGATAGCCGGACGGCCTGGCGGATGTCGTGCCGACTAACTAGAGGTCGGTTCCCTTCCCCGCGCAGGATTGGATATTCCAGCGAAATTCGGTTACCAGCAAGCTTAAGCTGTGAAAAAATTTACAATTGCTGCGGAGCAACATGACTCTGTTGCTGCAAGCAATATCGATCGCGTCGCGTCAGCTCCGTTTGGTCAGCAGCAGGTTGCCGCGATTCCTGATCGCGACCTGGGCTGCTTGCGCAAATCGTTGCAACAGCCATGGGCAACGTCACTTCCAGCCGGACGTGATCGTCCGCCACATCGAGATGACCCGACGCCGCCTGCCCGAGCGCGCGGACGCGAAAGATCATGCGATCCTCCTCCCATCTCTCCTCATCGACTTTCAACACCGGAACGCTGGAAGCGGCGCGCGTCAATCCGTCCTTGCAGGCGGCGGGTTGCCTCCTCGCGGCCAAGGCGATGCGGAATCGAAACGACGAGAGGTGCGGACATTTTGCAAATCCTCAGCTGACTCCAACGCCATGTAATTCCACATCGTTCCGAAAAAGAGGTCGCGCGAATTATATGGCGTTGCGAGAAATCGGAACCTTATGGGTTCCCGCTCGTTTTTCGGCTGATGGCAGCGCAACGAGCGCCCACCTGCCGGGCTGGAGGAGATGCTACATGTCACTCGGAACTATCATCCTGATCATTCTCGTTATCGCCCTGCTCGGCGGCTTCAGCGGCATCGGCGGCGGACCGTTCTACGGCACCGGATATTATGGCGGCGGCGGCCTCGGCCTCATCATCGTCATCCTGCTGATCCTGCTGCTGCTCGGAGATAACTCTTGAGCTGTTCGCCATCTGCGTCATGCGCGCGAAACTGCGCGCAGCGCGAATCGTCAGCCGCACGCCTGGATACTCCGCTGGTCTGGATCTCCGGTTTCGCGCAGTGTGACGACGCGTCACTCGGCAGTGATCAGCGTCAGCATCATTTCGCGCGCGCCGAGCTTCTTGATCGCAGCCTTTATCGATGACGCGGCATCATCATAACCGTCCCACGCCTTGGTCTTGGCGAGCAGCGCCGGCACGGTGCGAACCGGTATAGCGTTTCGGGTCGAGATCGCCGCGCACCTGCGCCCATGTCAGCGGCATCGAAACGGTGGCGCCTTCGCGCGCCCGCGGCGACAGCACGGCGACCGCCGGTGGCCATGCGGTCGTTGCGGAGATAATCGAGGAAGATCTTTCCCTTGCGCAGCTTCTTCGACATGTTGAGCAGGTAGCGCTCGGGGCTTCATTGGCCATCCACTGGCAAACGCCTTGCGCGAAGGCCTTGGCCTCTTTCCATGTCACCTTGTCCTTTGCGCCGTACAGCCAACGGCGTCACCACGTGAAGCCCCTTGCCGCCGGTGGTCTTGCAGAAACTCTCCAGGCCAACGTCCGCCAGATGCTGCCGCATATCCCTGGCGGCCTCGATGACATCGGCAAATTCGACCTCCGGCGCGGGGTCGAGATCGAACACCAGCCGCCCCGGCACGTCAGGCGCATCCGGCGCGCAATTCCACGGATGCAGTTCGAGGCCGCCGATCTGCGCCACCGCCGCAAGCCCTTCGACGCGATCGATCTGCAGATACGGTTTGCGGTCGCCGGAAACCTTGACCAGCTCCAGCAGGTTCGAGGTGCCCGGCATGGCGTGGCGCTGGAAGAAGCGCTCGCCGCCGATGCCGTCGGGCGCGCGGACCAGCGAGCATGGCCGTCCCTTGAGATGGCCGATCATCCAGTCCGCCGACCGCCTCGAAATAGCGGGCGAGATCGAGTTTTGTCACGCCTTCGCCGTCACCCGCGTCCGGCCACAGCACCTTGTCGGGCTTTGAGATGACCACGCCCATCACCTCGGCGGATTTGCTCTCGCTGGCGTCTGGCCGCGCCTTGGCCGGCTTGCCGGATTTGGCCGCCGCTCTTTCGCGGCGGGTTTGGCGATTTTGGTCATGGCCGGCTTTTCCGCCTCCACCTCGTCGGCCGGCTTGTCCTGGCGCAGCCCCTTGAACGCAGCCTGCCGTATGTTTCCGCGCGTCGGTACAGCCGGCGAATTCGATTTCGGCGACAAGCTCGGGCTTCAGCCAATGCACGTCGCGGGTCTTGCGCGGCGCATCCTTGCCGCCGAACGGGCTCTTGTCCGACGCCGCCGCCTTCAGCGCCGGCATGATGCGCCGGACCTTGTCCTGCCCGAAGCCGGTGCCGACCATGCCGACAAAGGCCGAGGTGATCGCCGCGATAGACGCCCGCCATCAGCGAGCGGAATTTGCCGTTGGTGGTTTTCCAGCCCCCAGCACGACCTCGTGCCCGGCGCGGCATTTGGCCTTGGTCCAGTTCTCGGAGCGGCCGGAACGATAGGGCGCGCTGAGCTTCTTCGAGACGATGCCTTCCAGCGACAGCTTGCAGGCCGATTGCAGAATGGCGTCGCCGCCGGTCTCGAAATGCTCGACATAGCGGATCAACTTGGCCTTGCCCTTGGGCCGCGCCTCCAGCAATTTCTTCAGTCGCTGCCTTGCGCTCGCCGAGCGGCAGGCGGCGAAGATCCTCGCCATCGGCGAACAGCAGATCGAACGCGAAGAAGATGAGATCGTCGGTCTTGCCGTCGGAAAGTGCGGCCTGCAGCGTGGAAAAATCCGGCGCGCCGTTGTGGTCGAGCGCGACGATCTCGCCGTCGATCAAGCACGTCCGGAAGTGAGCTCGCCTCCTTCGCGATCGGCCTGAAACTTGTCGGTCCAGTCCAGACCTTTGCGGGTCTTCAGCGCGGCCTCGCCGTCCTCGACCCGCAATTGCACCCGGTAGCCGTCGAATTTGATCTCGTGGCACCATCCCTCCCGCTAGGCGGACGATCGACCAGGCGTGCAGAGCTGCGGCGCGACGAAATCCGGCATCGCCGCTGACCTTCTTGCCTTTGCGCCGGCTTCGCGGCCGACCGGGCGCGATGTGGTCGCCTTTGTTCTCCGCGCGCGCCTCGGCGGCATCGCCCCGGTTCGAATGCCAGACCGCGTCGGCCTTGCCGCGGCCGGACTTCGCCATCATGAACGGTTTTGGCGCCTTGCCCTTGCCTTCCGGCGATCTGCTCCATCGTGCGTCCCGACGCCACCGATCGGTCGGCGTCCAGGATATTGTTGGCCTTGCCTTCCTTGGCGAATTCGTCGCGATGCTTGATCAGCAGCCAGTTGGTGCGCTTGCCGCCGTTGCGGTCGTTGCGCATGCGCACCAGCACCCAGCTGCCGTGCAGCTTGTCGCCGTGCAGCGTGAATTTCAGGTCGCCCTTCTTGAATCCGCGCTCGGGATCATCGGATTCCCAATAGCCGCGGTCCCAGAGCTGCACGGTGCCGCCGCCATACTGGCCCTTCGGAATGGTGCCTTCGAAATCGCCGTAGTCCAGCGGATGATCTTCGACCTCCACCGCCAGCCGCTTGTCGTGCGGATCGAGCGAGGGGCCGCGCGTGACCGCCCAGGACTTGAAGACGCCGTCGAACTCCAGCCGCAGATCGTAATGCAGCCGGGTCGCGTCATGCTTCTGGATCACGAACCGCCGGCTGCTTCGAAGGCGCGACCTTGCGTCGCCGCTGGGCTCCGCGGTCTTTTCGAAATCGCGCTTCTTTCGATAGGTGGACAGGTTTCTCAGAGACACGATCAAATCCTTACCCATTGAACGTCTCGGTGCCGTCTCGCATGCCAGCAAGGGCCCGGAACCAAAACCCTCAATATCTAGTTGAAGTTCCCGAATTCGTTTTATCCATAACAAGCCGTGGAGATTGTCTCGCTTCGCTCCTCGCAATGACGGCGCTCTGATTTCAAACACACGTTCCGTCCCCGCGACGCGAAGCGCCCGAGGCGTTGATGAATCTTCCGCCCAAAGAGGGCGTGGGAACGCCGGATGCCCGTTGCACCCGCGGCCTCGTGTGCACTTGGTAGTGGTAGAACGCACACGAGTAACAACGAGTACACCGGAATCACCCGGCATTCCCGCACGCAATGGTTTTAACGGTTTCCTTCGAGCTCTCCCCGGTGACCGGGCTCTTTTGCCACCGTCGTCCGCGGATATGTTTTGTCTAAGCCCGGTTGGGCCGACTTAACTCCGCGAACTTGACGCCAGCGTCGGGGCGTCAGGACCACACGACTTCGCCGTACGCTGCAACATCTCTCGTCCGCTCGCTGTTGATCGCTCACAAGTCTTTCAACTCGCCCTGCAATCCCGTCGCGCGCAAAACGCTGCCGCGTCCACCGCATCCCTCCCCGCGTCCGTGACGATCGCGATACGCCCCTCTGTGGGGTGGGATGCGAAAAGTTCTAGATCTGATTTGGGGTGAGTGGGAACAGAAATATTTTTCGGAAAATCAGAAATAAGACTCGACAGCCCTGTCAACAAACCGCCCGACGGGCAAATCGCTCGGCTTGTAGATCCTATGGGGTGGCAGGTGGGTCAGGAGGTAAGTTGAGTTTGCAACCAGAGCAACTTACCGGAGGATCAACGATGCAAGCTGATCACACTGACGCACCTGCCGGGTGCGACTATGCCACGGTTTATTTTGCTTTCGAACTGAGCAAGTCGAAGTGGCAGCTAGGCGTGATGACGCCTGGTGCGGAGAAGATGAGCCGTTACCGGATCGAGGGCGGCAACTTGGCGGAGTTGTCGAGTGTTTTGGCGATGGCGCGAGCGAAGGCGGAGCAGCTGGGCAAGCCGGTTCGCATTTTGTCCTGCTATGAGGCGGGGCTCGACGGTCATTGGCTGCATCGCTGGCTGACCGATAACGGGATCGTCAATTACGAAGTCGATGCCTCGAGCATCGAGGTGAACCGACGGGCGCGGCGGGCCAAGACCGATCGGATCGATCTGGCGCAGCTGATGCGGGCGTTCCTGGCTTACCTGCGCGGCGAGCCGGGCGTCTGCAGTATGGTTTCGGGTTCCCACGCCAGAGGATGAGGATCGCAAGCGCCGCACGCGCGAGCGCGAGCGGCTGCTCAAGAGAGCGTACCGGGCACACCAATCGGATCAAGGGGCTGTTGCATGGGCAGGGTATCCGCGATGCCCTGCCATTGAAGCTCGAGCTTCCTGTCGGATCTCGATCAGATGCGCACCGGCGACGGACGTGCTCTGCCGCCGCGTTTGAGCGACGAGATCCGGCGCGAGCATGAGCGGCTGTTGCTGGTGCACAAGCAGATCAAGACACTCGAAGCGGAGAACCGCGCAGCGTATCGTGCGCCGGCGAACGGCTCGGTAGAGGCAAGAGGCCGCTCAGCTTGCCCAGCTCAAGGCCATTGGGCCGCAAATCGCCCAGGTTCTAACCAACGAGGTGTTCTATCGTGACTTTAAGAACCGACGTCAGGTCGGCAGCTGCTTCGGACTGACCGACACGCCGTACGACAGTGGGGCCAGCCGGCGACAGCAGGGCATCAGCAAAGCCGGCAACCACCGCGCACGAGCGGTCGCCATCGAGTTCGCTTGGCTGTGGCTGAGGCATCAGCCTGATAGCGAGCTGAGCCGCTGGTTCTTCGAGCGCGTCGGCCAGGCCAAGGGGCGGATCCGCAAGATCGCCATCGTGGCGCTGGCCCGCAAGCTGATGGTGGCGCTCTGGCGCTATCTGGAAACCGGCCTCGTGCCAACCGGCGCCGTGATGCGCCCGAGCTTCTAACCAACGCCGGCGCGCCAATGACGGCCGACGTGACCCAGGACAGACGTGTGACCGAACCCGGGCTTGGGTCTTCGGATTCCGCTTTCGTAGATGGGTCCCGTCTCTTCTGGGCCTTACCTTCACCCGTGCATGAAAGATCAGGGTCCGGGTCAACACACCCGACCGGATACAAGTTGATGCGGTGTCTGCCGCATACTGCTTCACGGCCCAATCCAGGAGATCACGCCATGCTAGTCACATCGCGCGCCAACATCTCCCGATCAAAAAGTCTTGCGCCGGGCTCGCCGCGGTCAAGGCCGCTACGCGCCGCCTCCGGCGGTGGCCTGCGGCCAGCCTTGACCGCGGCTGCGACCCGGCGCAACGGCTAGCCATCCGGGACGAAAGAACCATCACGAGCACTTCGCGCTCGATGCCAACGACCGAGGAAAAAGCATGTCTTGATCGATCACGCCTCTTGACAACCATGTCCCCATACAAGCCCGGATGGAGCGAAGCGCAAATCCGGGGCCGGCATCACGTGAGTTCCCGGATTTCGCCGCGCGGCATCCGGGCTACGATGTTGGCCAACGTCATGGAGGAGCGAACGCGGGCGTCTCGAAGGATGGACACAACGCATGGGACTCGGGGCCATCCTTCGAGACGCGCGCTTAGGCGCGCTCACTCAGAGCCTGTGAAGAATACCGACCTCCTGCTCGTCATTCCGGGATGCGCCCTTGCGCAGGCCGGAATCCATACTCCCTGTCGGGGTTATGGATTCCGGGCTCGCTCGTTTCACTCGCGCCCGGAATGACAATCTTTATTCTTGCGAGCGCCTCGCAATGTTACTTCTTCGACTTCCGTTTCTTGGCCGCCTTCTTTTTCTTCGCGGCCTTCTTCGGGTTTCTTACCCTCGGCGCTCGCCTCCGGAACCAATCGCGATCGCTTGCTTACGGCTCGTGACTTTCTTGCCGGAACGACCGCTCTTCAGCGCGTCCCGGCCTTGCGCTTCTTCATCGCGCTCGACATCGGCGGATGCCCTTTTCAGATATTTTCGTGCCATGACACTTCTCCCTATTGCCGGGAAAAATAATCTGCGCCGGATGGAGATGGTTCCGCGAGCGCGCCCGAAGCAAGATCTGGGATTCATCACTGATGGCGTCCTTACATTCCATTTGACGGCGGATTTGCCGGTGCTAGCCTTCCGGGAACTTTGCCTCGCAGCAAGTTTCAACGGCTACTATCGAAGACGGGAACCATGAACGTAGCGTCGTCAGCCGTCTTAGCAACCGAGCCTGTCACCTCCGAAGGTGTCGTCGCGGCCAGCGTCTATGTCGAAGGCCGGCGGGTCACCAATATAGCCATTGACGAAGCCTCGAGCTGGCGCAGCCGGCCGGGCCATGTGGTGTGGATCGGGCTGCACGAACCGGACATGGCGCTGTTGACCAGCGTGCAGCGGCAATTCCAGCTGCACGATCTCGCCATTGAAGACGCGGACCACGCCCACCAGCGACCGAAGATCGAACAATATGGCGACGGGCTGTTCATCGTGGCGCGCACCGCTCAACTGGTTGGCGACAGCATTGCATTCGGCGAAACCCATCTGTTCGTAGGTGAAGGATATCTTGTTTCGGTCCGTCACGGCGCATCAACGTCCTACACGCCGGTGCGCGAACGCTGCGAAAGTTGCCCGCGGTCGCTGGCCCGCGGCGAGGACTACATCCTCTACGCCATTCTCGATTTCATCGTCGATAATTACTCGCCCGTGCTCGAAACCATTCACGAGGAAGTCGAAGCTATGGAGGCGCTTGTGCTTGCAAGCGCGATGACTCGGGCGCAAATCGAGCGGTTGTATCTGCTGCGACGCGACCTGTTGCGCCTGCGAAATGCGGTCGGTCCCCTGGTGGAAGTCTGCCGCAGACTTGAGCATGACAATCTGCCGATGGTGCGGCCTACCATGCAGCCGCTGTTCCGTGACGTCACAGACCACGTCCGGACGATTCAGGAGCAGATCGATCTCGCTTCGAGAGGTCCTTGCATTTGCCTTTGAGGCGAGCCTTCTGGTCGGCCAGGCTCAGGAGACCGTGGTCTCCAAGAGGCTCGCCTCATGGCTTGCCATCATCGCAGTCCCGACCGCGATCGCCGGTGTCTACGGCATGAACTTCAAGAACATGCCGGAACTGCAATGGGAATATGGTTATTTCACCGTCATCGGCGTGATCCTGATTACCTGCGCGGCGCTGTTCTGGCGGTTCCGGCGCGTCGGATGGTTGTGAGCCCGATCGTCAGACGATCGCCGCATAAAGCTCGGATGGATTCTTTGCGCTACGCAATCGAGCCAGATTCTCCGGCGGTCTTAACACCCTGCGCCACCAGCGCGAGCGCGCTCGAGCTGTCCGCTCTCCACAGCAGCCGGCAACAAAAGAACGAAACACGATGTCCACCGCTTGCCCGTCGATGGCGTCGAATTCGATCGGCTGCCTTCAGCTTCGCAAGCAGCCCGTAGGGTCGTTGCGAAATCGGGCAGCCGGCATGCGGAATGGCGACACCACGGCCTATCCCCGGTCGATCCCAGCTCCTTCCCGCTTCGAGCAGGTGGGGCGCGATCTGATCCGACAGGCAGGCCGAGACTATCGGCGGCTCTGGCCGCGAGATTCCTGCAACAGCTAGCCGCTTGTTCGAGGTTCGGACGTCGATCATGACGATCCGTTGGCGACAGCAGATCGGAGATTTTCATGGTCGCTCCAGCAGGGCGCATCGTTAAAAGCATTGATAGGTCTCAGTTTGCGAGGGCGGTTTGCGCCATCCTCTCCCGACAAGCAGGAAGAGATCAAAAGCTAAAGCCAACTGACCGCGCTATTAATCCGGCGCCCTCAGCCGGTAGCCGATTCCCGGTTTCGGTCAGGACGAATTGCGGACGCTCCGGATCGGCTTCGATCTTCTGCCGGAGCTGGCGCACATAGACCCGCAGATATTGCGCGTCGGTCAGTTCATCCCACAACTCCTTCGAGCAGAAACCTGTGGGTCAACACCTTGCCGGCGTGCTGCGCCAGCACGCGCAGCAATTCGTACTCCTTCGGCGACAGCTTTACATCCCTTGTCGCCGACCTTGACGATGCGGCGCACCAGATCGACCGAGAGATCGCCGGATCCGAAACACCGGCCGCTCGCCATGGACCTGCAATTGATGCCGCAACGCCGCGCGCATGCGGGCGAGCAGCTCGTCCATCCCGAACGGTTTTGTCAGATAATCGTCGGCGCCGAGATCGAGCGCCTGAACTTTTCCGGCCTCGTCGCCGCGGCTCGACAGCACCACGATCGGCACGCTGTCGTTGCGGCCGCGGATCATGCGCAGCAATTCATGGCCCTGGATATCGGGAAGGCCGAGATCGAGAATGATCAGGGCGGGATCCTGCGGCCAACAGTTCGAGCGCGATCTTGCCGTTGGAGGCCTCCAGGATATTCGTAGCCCTGCGTGCTCAATCCCATCCGCAGCAGTTTGCGGATCGGCGGCTCATCGTCGATGACCAGGACCTTGATCGGCGGCGGCGTTCATGCGGCGGTGTCCAGCGCTGTTTGATGCCGCCGGGATCGGCAGCCGGATGGTCAGCACGGCGCCGCTTCGATCGCTGCGGTTGGCGGC
>ERZ1370068.3448-contig-2561_pt1 | contig 14303 bp, 19 predicted proteins | sample MGYA00561227_ERZ1370068 | MGnify/ENA primary metagenome ERZ1370068 (study PRJEB38410, sample SAMEA6850437) | metagenome | study: Metagenomic assessment of the ecological functions of the soil: analysis of the soil microbiota associated with the...
GCCCGACGAGGCTTGGATGATATTTGCTCTCGCGCACGATCACGCGGTGCACCAGCGCTTCCGGCACGTTGTTGGCGCGCGCATGGCTTGCGACCATGCTGTCATACTGCGCGCGGCTCTGCGCCATCGCATCGGGCGAAACCAGCAGCGCGGCGGCGGCGGCGAACCAGCAAACTTCGGCAAAACTTTTCATAAAACAATCTCTGCGGATGGGCGCGTTAACGATTGGTCGCTTTCGGTTAGTTCCATTACCGGGCGCAGATGTGGCGAAAAGCCGACGACATCGCGGCGAGATGTTCGCGGCTGGCGCATTCGTTAACGGACTCGGCGCCGGGCGTGACGCCGAAATTGTTAGTGCGATGCATCGCGTCTGCTACGCGAACTGCGTCATGCCGACGCGCATGATTGTCGTGCAAATGAATCGCAGTGAAAGTGTACGAAGCGCGGCCGCCAGAATGTTCAGTTTCGACAGCAAACCTGTCCCATTCAACACCATAAGCAATCAACGAGATAAACAAAACGTCGTCAGCAGACGTCAAGGGAGATGCGCCATGGCTCGACTTCGATTCCAGCTATCTGCCTCGCGGAAATCCCTGTGCCCAATGCGGCAAGCCGATCCCGAGACCCGATTGGGTCGAGAGCAGTCCGGGCCGCACGTCCTTCCTCTGGTTCTGCCGCGCCTGCGACTATCGCTTCGAGGCGATCGCGATCTACGAGGAAGCCGATCCCGACGCGCTCGCAGCCTGACGGCGAATGATCTCAGGCCGCGGAGCTGCTCGCGCTGCTGGTGAACCGGCAGTCGCATCCGAACCACCAGTCCATGCGGCTGCCGGTCGTGCAGCGACAGCGTGCCGCCATGCGCGCAGCTGCGATGGCGTTGCGCGATCGAAAGACCAAGGCCGAAGCCCGCCGCTTCGTCCATGTTGCGGGCGTCGTCGCCGCGCACGAACGGCTCCAGCATATTCTGCTTCAGCGCATCCGAAATGCCGGGGCCGTCGTCTTCGACGTCGATGGTGAGGCGATCCGCCGAGACGCGCAGAGCCGGATCACCGCTTCGGCGCCGAACCGCACGGCATTCTCCACCAGATTGGTGACGGCGCGGTGCAGATCGTCGGGCCGCACCGTGGCCATGGCATGCGCAGGGCCGTCATAGGCGACCTTGCGTCCCATGTCGGCGAACTGGTCGGTGATGAGCTGCAGCGTGCTGGCGATGTCGGCCAGCGTCATGGCCTCCAGCCTGCGGCCGTTGCGCAGGAACGACAGCACCGGATTCCAGCATCGCGCGCATCTGGTCGAGATCGCCGAGCATGCGGCCGCGATGGGTCTCGTCCTCGATGAATTCGGAGCGCAGGCGCATCCTTGTGATCGGCGTGCGCAGATCGTGGCTGATCGCGGCGAGCATTCTGGTGCGGTCGTCGATCAGGCCGGTGATGCGCTCCCGCATGCGATTGAGCGCCCGCGCGACCGAGCGGATTTCCTCCGGCCCGCGTTCGGGCAGCGGCGCCGCGCCGCCGTTGAGGCTGAAACTCTCGGCGGCCTTGGCAAAGGACGACAGCGGCGCGGTCAGCGCGCGCGCCGCCCACAGGCCCGAGCAACGTGACGCTGATGACGGCAAACAGCAGCGTCATCATCCAGGGGCCGCCCGAGAAACGGCGGCCGCGCGCCGGTCCGGCAGGACGTTGCGCCGAAATCATCGCGCCATCCGGCAAGCACGATGCCGAGCTTGCGGCGTTCGCCGCCGTCATGCAGAGCTGGAAAGATGCGATAGTCGTGGCCGAGGCGCCGCTGCAGGCCGTGCAGGTTGGACCTGTCGGGCTTCGCCGGCCGCAGGCAGCAGGTCCGTGCGGGAGGATCTCGATGCCGAGCTGCGGAAAGGCGCGCGCGATGTCGGCGGACAGCCGCGGCCGTTCTGACGCGGGCGCCGCGCCGAGCAACTGCACGGCCGCGACAAGCTGGCCGTGGCCGCGGTCGGACGACGGATCCGGCTGGTCGGGCCGGCTGCAGCAGGAAACTCGCGGTGATGATCAGATGAAGCGCTGCGATCGAGACGACGACGAGGGCTGCGATCTGGCCGCTGATGCCGCGCAGGTTCAGAAGGCCCTTCATGATCAGTGGCCGGTGGCGGTCACCGCCTCGACGCTGATCGGTTCAACCGCGGGGTGAACATGTAGCCGCCGGAGCGCACCGTCTTGATCATGGTGGCGGCTTGCGGATCGGGTTCGATCTTGCGGCGGATGCGGCTGACCAGCACGTCGATGCGAGCGCTCGAACGAGCCGGCGTTGCGGCCCTGCGTGAGGTCGAGCAGGCTGTCGCGCGACAGCACGCGGCCGGGCCGCTCGCAGAAGGTTCGCAGCAGGTCGAACTCGGCGCTGGTCATCGCGACGCGCGCGCCTCGGGATTGCGCAGCTCGCGCAGCCGCAAATCGATCCGCCAGCCCGCAAACGCAAGCGCGGTCGCGCCCTCGGTGGCGCTGGCGGTGTAGGCGGCGGCCTGCCGGCGCAGCACCGCGTTGATCCGGGCCAGCAATTCGCGCGGGTTGAACGGTTTTGGCAGATAGTCGTCGGCGCCCATTTCGAGGCCGAGGATGCGGTCGACGTCCTCGCCGCGCGCGGTCAGCATGATGATCGGGGTCTGCGATTGCGCGCGCACCTTGCGGCAGAGGCTGCAGGCCGTCCTCGCCGGGCAGCATGACGTCGAGGATCAAGAGGTCGACGCGGCGGTCGGTCATGGCGCGGACCATCTCGCGGCCGTCGGTCGCGGTCGTGACGTTGCAGGCATTGTTGCGCAGATATTTCGCGATCAGCGACCGCGTCTCGCGGTCGTCCTCAACGACAAGGATGTTGGGCATTGCCTGGGCCATGCCGACCTTTTGTCGGTGATTCGGGGGCCGCGCGCGAAGGATTTTTGTTTCCAGATGTTTCTGGATGACTCCGGGCAACACGGGGCAACAGGCCAGGGGGCGGGCGAAAGGCCTCGTTAAGATCCATTAACCCTACGGTCGAGACGTTCTCACACGAGTACCTCGCTGACAAGATTCTCCGGAGCTATCATGACCTCGATCTCGGCGGCCTCCGCCAGTACCTACCAGTCGCCCCTGCAGAAGTTGCAGGATGAGTTGCTGTCCGAAGTAACATCCGGCGCCATCAGTTCGTCCGACCAGGACGCGCTGTCGTCGGCGCTGACCGATATCGACTCCGCGATGCAGGCCAGCCGGGCCAGCGACCAGGCCAGCGGCACCAGACCCTCGCCCGACGACCTGAAGTCGAAGATCGACGATCTGATCGCCGGCGAAGTTTCCAGCGGCAAGCTGACCAGCGATCAGGCCACCGAACTGCAGGGCGTCTTCAAGGCGGCATTCGCCAACGGCCCCGGCGGGGCTGGCGGCTCGGCGGTCCGGGCGGCCCGGCGGCCCGGCTCCGGGCGGTCCCGGCGGTCCGCCGCCGGCGGATGGCGCGTCCTCCAGCGACGAGCATCATTCGTCGAGCACGACTTCGATCGACGACATCCTCAAGCAGTTCCTGCAATCGCTGCAGGAATCGCTGTCGGCCTCGTCATCGACGAGCTACGGCGCAACCGGCACTTCAAGCCGAGCAGCAGCAGCTCGTCGTTCTCGGCACTGCTGATCGACTATCAGAGCTGATCTCTCCCCACGCAGCTGCCGGGCAAGCCGCGCAACCATCCTTTCCGAAAGGGAAGGATGGTTGTCACCATTTTAGCAGTGCTGGAACCGGCGGCTGTTGCTCGACGTTGGTTCGCTTCATATCATGTGTGGAGGGTGCAATGGCAATCGACGTCATGACCAAGCCGCATCAGTTGATCGCGAGCGACCGCGTCGAGGGCACCGCGGTGCGCCGGCCGAACGGCGACATGATCGGCCATATCGAACGGCTGATGATCGACAAGGTCACCGGTAAAGTATCCTACGCGATCCTGAGTTTCGGCGGCTTTCTCGGCATCGGGCGCCAATCTGATGCCGCTGCCGTGGGGACGGCTTCGCTACAACACGAAGTTCGAAGCCTACGAACTCGACATCGACGATGAAGAGCTGAAGCGCGCGCCGTCGTTCCGCGCGGACAAGGATTTCGACTGGGGCGATCGCGCGAAGGAAGCCGAGCTGCATCGCTATTACGGCATGCCGCCTTACTGGGGCGGCTTCTGATTGCGGATCTGCGTTCATCGTCGCGCGATTGCGTTCCACGGTGTTCCTGATGAAATACGTGGAACACTTGTTGCAAGTGACGGGTTTTCCCAGAGCGATTTCTGAACTGAGGAGAACCCATATGTTAGCCAAATATGCCATTGCCGGCCTCGCGGGTTCCGCGCTGCTGGCCAGTGTCGCGTTCGCGCAAACGCCGTCTTCGCTGCAACGACCGATCAGGCCACCACCGCCGCGCCTGCGGCTGCGTCCGATACCTCGTCACGTTCAAGGGCAACTGGCGGTCCGTCGAAGACTGGTCGGCCTGAGCGTGTACAACGACAAGCAACGAAAGCCTCGGATCGATCAACGATCTGCTTGACCGACAAGAGCGGCAACATCAAAGCCGTGGTGATCGGCGTTGGCGGCTTCCTCGGCGTCGGCGAGCATCTGGTTGCGGTCGCCTTCGACAAGGTGAAGTTCGTCGATGAGCCGATTGCCTATACCGGCGCCTGCGAGCGCGCCCGCCGACCGGCGGCGCAAGGCCTTCGACCAGCACGACGACGACGGGTGCTGCGACGACCGCGCCTGCCGCGGCCTCAAGAACGAATCCGTGGTATCCGGATCACGCCGTGTTCAGCGCGACCAAGGATCAGCTGAAGGCGATGCCGGAGTTCAAGTACTCGATCGATTGAGGCTTCGGTCTCAACGACCCAAGCATTCTTCAAAATGGCCGGGCGGCGTGATGCCGCCCGGCCATTTGATTTGTAGACGCCTGTTCGCGCAATGGTGCAGCGCATCCTATTCACGGCGCGCATCCCGATGTTAGGTTGTGCTCGCGGCAGGAGCACCTGCGTCCTGCCTGACATCAACGGGAGGACCGACATGCCTGAGAGCGTCTACAAGGTCATCGAGCTGATCGGCACCAGCAAGGAATCCTGGGAGAAGGCCGCATCCGCGGCGGTCAGCCGCGCCGGAAAATCCCTGCGCGACCTCCGTGTCGCCGAGATCGTCAAGCTCGATCTGCAACTCGACGCCAAGGGCGAGGTCGAGGCGTACCGCGCCAAGGTGAATGTCTCGTTCAAGTTCGAGGATTAGCTGCATCGCTTACCTCTCCCCGCTTGCGGGGCAAGGTCAGATCGCCGTGCCGATCCGGGTGAGCTTTACAGGTCTATGCAGTTCGCATTGGATCGTCGGATGGCACGACGCCTCTCCCGCAATGAGCGGCGGAGAGGCGATCAGAAACGCTCACAGCGCCGGCAGCGCGCTTCACGTAGACGTTGATCGCGCCTTCGGCCTCGGCGATCACGCGCAGCGTTTTGGAATCGAAGGCGATGTCGGCGAGCCGCAGGCTTGCTGATCTCGGCCGAGACCCGCACGCCGTCCTCGTTCTTCTGAAAGTCCGCGATCACGGCGGCGATCTTCTTCTGCGCGTTGGCGGCGAACGGCTTGAGGTCGATGGTGGCCTTTTCCGCCAGCGCCTTCTGCAGATGCGGCATGGCCGCGCGCGCCGCGGCGCCCAACAGCCCGAACGCGGCCTCCGACTCGACGGCGAGTTCGATGTCGGTCAGCCGCAAGCGTCTGCTGCGCCTGATCGAGCACCGGCCTGCCCCAGATATGCACATTGGCCTCGCCGCCGAGGCCGAAGAAGCTCTTCTTCTCCTTGGCGTTGACCAGCAGCGAAATCAGCAGCCGGTCGCCCGACGCCGCGACGACTGGCGCGCTTGACGGTGACGTCGACCGAGCCCGGAACCGTCTTCCGGAAAAGTCTTGTCCGGCGAACTGCGCCTCGACGATCTTGTTGATCTCGGTGAACGGCATGTCGATCGGCACGCCGATCGCGACCCGTCCCGGCGTCGGCGGCACGATGGCGATGGTCGGCGGGAAACGGGCAGGTCGGCTTGGTCTCGGCCGGCGTGATGCGGGTCTCCGCCTCGATGCCGAGCGTCAGCGTCACGGCCGAGGCATCGACGCGCGGCTGCGCGCGCGATCGCGCGGGTCGGGCCGCAGTTCCAGCCACAGCGCCGGCATCGACGAGCCGGCCGGCGTGCCCTGCAGCGGGATCGAGCGGCAGGCCTTGGCCCATTGCAGCCCGCGCGTTCTGCTCGAAGGCCGGATCGTTGCTGCATCCGCGCCTGCACCAGCGCGATCTGCTCGGCGACCGTTCTTGTCGATCAGCGGCTTGACCTGCGCCGGGCACGTTGACGCGCGCGCCCGCCACGCTGAGGCTGGTGTCGCCGAGATTGACCTGCGCGGCGAGGTTGGGCTCGATGCGCCAGGTCGGCGGCGAGCTTCGGCCGCGCGGTGATGACGACGTTGCCCTTGATCTCGGCGCTGGCGTTGAGCGTTCTTGATGTTCACGCTGCCGATCTGTTTCGGCGACATTGCCGCCGAGCAGGCTGCCGAGCGCGTCGCCGACCGCGCCGGTCGCCTTCGCCGACAGCGAGCCGGTGACGTTCAGCGTGCCCGTCAGCGGCGTCGCCAGCGACAGCACGTCCTGGCCGCCGGTCGCGGTGATCGGCCCGCGCGAGGCGGTCCAGCCGATATCGGCGTTCTGCAGGATCTGCGACACCGGATTGTCGGCCTTGCCGGCGAAGGTCGCGGCGCGCCGCGATCGGCGGCGTCGCGGATCGCCGACAGCGTGATCGCGACCGGCGCCATCACGCGTGGAACTGCGCGGCGCCGGCGGCAGCGGCGGCAATTCGGCGAGCGCCGGCGGCCGGTTCGTGGCGCGCGGCGCGACGAGAGTCCATCACCTTCAGGCTGGCCGCAAACGAGACGACGACGACCGCGAGCGCGATCAGAAATCGTCTTCAGATGCATCGGCAGACGCATCGTCCCCCGAACCCCAAATGGATCGCCACACAACGTTGTACAGCGGCGGCGAGCGCCACGCCACCGCTGCAAGGCCGGGCATTAGGGCGTGTACTCATAAACGCGCAGATGGGATGTCCGCTTCTAGGGGTAAAGGGACAAGCATACTGCTCAGTGTGAAGTATTTCCGCTTTGTTGTACGGCGCAGGGCCCGAAGCGGGACACTTTCGGGCTTCTACTCATTGTCCCAGATCACGCCTCGATTGCTGCGAACGTGAACGACAATTGCGTGTTTCCGCTTTTCGCGGCGCGTTTTGGGTGTCACCATCCTCGTGAAAGGACGGGAGGGCCGCCATGCGCTGGTGTGTCTCGGTCGGGGCGGTGCTTGTTGCGGGAGCGATAGTCGGAGGTGACGTTGCTGGCATTGCCGCGCCGAGCCCGAAATCTCGATCTGCCGACACCAAGCAGAATGTACCATCCGTCAATGTCGAGCTCGTTATCGCCGTCGACGTCTCCTATTCGATGGATATGGACGAACTTGCCAGTTCAGCGCGAGGGCTATGCACAGGCCATCGTCTCGAAAGACTTCCTTCAGGCGCTGAGGGCCGGTCCGGGCAGCAAGGTGGCCGTGACCTATTTCGAGTGGTCGATGTCGGGCGACGTCGCTTCGGGTTCTTATTTGAGACGCCGCTCGACCTCCGACCGCGCCTCGACGGGAACGAGCGGAGCAGTTCCTGGTTCATGGGCGAGGGCACGACCTCCCCGTCCACGTGCCAGGAGAAAGTGTAAAGCGCACCGGCGTCCCTCGCGCTGCTGGGCCTCGAGGCCGCGCTTGAGGAGGCGCGCGATGGTGCTCTTGGCCAGAGCCCACCGGACCGTGCAGGAGGAGCACGCGCTTCTCCGGACGAGTCCCTGCGCGCCGGCGCGGAACACCTGCACCAGCTGGTTCAGCGGCTCGTCGAGCCCGAACACGGCGTCGCGCCCACGCGGTCGAAGGGATCGTCGAACGGCTTCCAGCGCGGGGCACGGCGCCGCGCTTGGTCGGCGTGCTCGTAGCCGCGGAACTCGATCATGTCGAGCAGCCGCTGCGGAGCGTTGCGCGCGACGGCCGGGTTGCTGCTCGGCCGAGCGACCAGGTACTCGGCGGAGCGAGCCTTCCCCAGTGCTGGGCGGCGTAGTTGCTCCCGGAGACTGACGTGCCGCTGGACAGCGTGTCCAGGAGCGACGGCTGGGGATGATCCATGGGTGGCTCCGTCGGCGAGCGGCCTGGGGATCCGCGCTCCCCACCTTCGGGCTTCGGGCACGCGGACTGAAGCCGTGCAGGGAAGGATACAGCGAAAGGCCTTCCGATCCGGAGCCGCTCGTCCGCGATACGGCCTATAGCCTCGCGCACGCCAGGCGCGCCTCCTACGCGCCGTAGGCAGCAGACGAGGACGCGTCAGTTCGGGGAGGAACGGCCTCGCTCGCGCTCACTGGAGCGCCAGGGCGACGGCAGACTCCGGCCCAGGGCGACGACGTGGTCACCCGCACCTCGGCGCGAGGGAGCCTGCGGAAGAGCCGCATCCAGCGTCCCTCGCCGCCGGCGAGCGTCCCGGCGCCGACAAGCTCGCGGACCTGGAAGGAGGCGTCGGTGTACGGCGCGCTGCGCTCCGGCTTGGCCGTCGCCACCAGCTTGGCGCTCGTCCATGCGCAGCGCGACGTCGGCGCCGCGGCTCGTGGCAGCGCGCCAGGGCGCTTCGAGGTCGGCACGATGCCGGCGTTCTGGATGTGCACGTCGGCAGCTGCCAGGTGTCGCTGGCCAGACGCTCGAGACCCTCCTCGGACGATCTCGACGCGCGGCGAGCAGCGCCAGGCAGCGCTCGACGCGGGCCACGACCTGGGCGCCGAAGGCCGACGAGCCCGCCGGTCAGCGAGCTCCTCCTCGGCCGGCAGGGTGATGAAGCAGCGGGTAGATGCCGCGCGCCTGGTAGGCGAAGTCGACGAGGCTCCCGCCCGTCGGGTCCGCGCTCGTACCACGGCACGAGCGCGCTCTTCGCGCCCTGGAGCTTCGAGCGCCGGCGGCCAGAGCCTCGCGAAGACCTCGCGGTCCGGCGGGCGGCAGCTCGGCGCCGGGATAGGAGCTCGCCGCGCGGCATCGGCGCGGACGTGAAAGCCGAGCAACGACCGCGCAGCCCTTGAGGTTCGCGAGGTAGCGCAGCGCTCGCCAGCGTCTCGGGCTGCGCAGCCGGCGGCACGCGGCCCGAGCCCGACGCGGACGGTCTCGTCGGCCGCCAGCCGGAAGGGAAGTTGCTGCTCGGAAGCGCACCGCCGGATGTCCTGCGCCGTCGCTCGCGACCGGACGGGGTTGCGCTGGCGCGGGCGCGTCCGGGCCGAGCGCGGGCGCGATCGCCGAGCGTGGTGCGCGTGAGCAGGCGCGCGCACGCGGTCGTCGTGACTCATGGAGTCTCCGGCGAGCTGCCAGGCGAGCTCGAGCAGGGCCTCGGGCCGGCCGAGCTCGCAGCCCTGGAAGTCCGCGAGGAGGAGCGGCACGGGCTTCCTCGGCGTCGCAGGCCCTCCAGCCCGCTCCCCGCGCGCAGACCGAGGCGCAGGGCGTGGATCTCGAGCCCGCTGGACGCTGCGCCCGAGGACGTCGAGGGCGGCCACCGTCGGGTGGGCCTCGGCAGATCCCGCGCAGGTGCAGAGGCGATGGCGTCGGCTCGCGAGCGGCCACGACGCACGGCCGGATGGCCCGGGCGCGGCGGCGCGCTGGCCGCCGGAGGGCCGGGGCGGCGCGGCGTCGGCGACCGTGCTCGGGGCGACGGGTGGCGGCTCCGGCGCAGGCTCCCGGGTCACGGGCGCCGGCGCGGGATCCGCGCCGGCGCTCCTCCGGCTGCTTCTGCCCGTCCTGCGTCGCCTCCTGTTCCGCCGGCTCCCGCCTCGTGACGGGCCTCCCGGCTGGGTCTCCTGCCGCGCCTCCTGCTTCCCCTCGCGAGCCCCGTCGCCGGCCGCCCGGGTCGGCGGTCCGGGCTACCGGGGGCTCCTGGGCCGGGGGCGACGCCGGCGCGAGGCAGCGCGGCGAGCACCGCAGAGGCGCGGGCGTTCCGGAGCTGCGCGAGCCTCGGCTCACCTCGCGCACGCTGGGCGGCGACCAGGCCGGACTCCGGCCGCGATGCGCAGGACGGAGCCCCTCCTGCGCCACCAGGAGCCAGGCGTACTCGTCGCTCGTGCCCCGGCCCCAGGCAGGTGGCCCGATGGTGGTCTCGAGCTGGCCCGGCGCGCAGCGCGACGCCGGCGTGATCTCGGAGACGCAGCCGACCGCGCTCGACTGGCGAACCGGGCCCCGACGCCCGAGGGCAGGGTCCCGAGGTTCTTCACGCGCGCCCTGATGAGGCTGACCTTGCCGTCGCGCTTGTTCTCGCGCGCGCATCGACCTCGAGGCGCGGCAGGCTGCGCGCGAGGTCGAGCACGAAGGCGTCCAGGCCGTGCAGCGCCTGCGGCAGCGACGTCGAAGCGGCGGATTGAAGACCGTGTCGGTCTCCCAGCCGCCGATCCAGCGCGCCGGTCGTGCCGGGGAGCTCGATCGGCTGCCAGTCGATGAAGCCGCTGCCTCCGCGCGTGTCGTCCAGCCAGCGCGCCCAGGCCTGCTCGACCGGCGAGACGTCCCGTGCCTGCATCCGACTCGCGGCTCCGCCGTTCTTGAAGTAGGCGTCCACCGGTCCGCGAGCGCCGGCTCCTGCACGCTGCGGGCCCCACACGCCGATCTCCATCGCGAGCGCGCCGAGGGCCTGCGTAGCGCCCAGTCGACCAGCGACCCGGGCCAGGGCTCCGCCGCGGGCCTCGCGCAGCGGCTGAGGACGCGCGGCTGCACGCGTGCGGTGTGCGAGCAGAACACCTGCGCGAGCTGGCGGTAAGGTCGGCTCGTCCTCGGCCAGCGGCATGCGATCGCGGCGCCCGCGCGCCCGCCCGGCGAGGCCAGCATGCCGTGGTTGCCCTGGAAAGCGAGCACGACCGCGATGCGCGCGCGAGCAGGAGCTGCGCGAGCGCGCGTTCGCGTCCGGCTCGGAGAGCGGCCAGGGCCCCGACTCGGGCCCCTTGCAGTCCTCCCAGCCGACCGGGAAGTTGTGGTCGAGCAGGACGCCGCCCGGACCGTCCTCGTTGTAGCTGCCCGTCGTCGTCGTCGTCGGCGCCCTCGCGCAGGCGCACGTAGCGCGGCGCCTCGCCCTCGCGCGCGGCGCGCAGGAAGCGCGTGTCGCTCGCGCGCACCCACGGGCCCGTCCGGAGTCTCGAGCAGCATCTCGAGGATCATCCCGTCGCGATCGAGGTCGTCCGGACCGTCCCTCGTCGATCAGCCCGTCGCCGTCGTCGTCGATCGCCGCGGTCGTTGCGCGCCGCCGCCCGTCCCGCGTGAGCGCCAGCGCGAGCCAGGCCGTCAGGGTTGGCCCACGGGGATCGGCCACGAAGGCGGCCTCGGGCGGCAGGTGCTCCGGATGAGCCGAGAGATCCGAGACGCACGGCGATCACGGCCTGGGAGCCGGAAGCGAGAAATCCCGTCGAGGCCACGAGGAGGAGCGTGGCGCGCTCCGGCGAGCGGGCGCGGCCCGGTGACGCCGCGAACTGGACGCCGAAGGGCTCGCGCCCGCCGGCGCTGCGTGCCGAGCTCGAGCGCTCGACCAGCGCGCTCTGCCCCAGCGTCCGAGCAGGGCGTTCTTGTCCTCGAGGAACGAGAGTAGCCGCGCGCGGGTCAGCTTGCGTCCGCCGACCCGCGGGCGGTCGCGACGGTCGCGGCAGGCTCGTCGACCGCTCGCGGCGTCGGCGGGCGACCTGCGCCATCTGAGGAACGCCTGGCGGCGACCGGCTACCTGTCACGGGCTCCTGGGCCGCGCGGCGACGCAGGCCGAGCTCAGAGCGCCATCCGGGCCGCGCTGCCAGCGCCGAGGGCACGCCGACGGCCAGCCAGTGCCGAGGCCACTGCGCCGCGCGACCAGCCGGTCGAGGTCGATGCTGCATTCTGGCCCGCTCAGGAGGCCGTCCGGAGCGCACACCCAGCGATCCGGGTGCGGATCCGCCGAGTCCAGCCCGCGCGCGGAGCCGCCCGGGGATCCGCTCGGGTCCGCCCGTCGGCGATGCGCCGCGGGCGAGGCGACCTTTCCCGGCTTCCTACGAAAGCGCTTCCGCGAGCCGGCCGGATCGCTCCGACCGCAGAGCTGCCTCGTGCGAGCGGGGACTGCTCCGTCGCGCGCGCCGCTCGCGACCTCGGCGCGCGCGCCCGGCTCGCCTCGGCCTGCGCGTCGCGCGCGGCGCGCGATGATCGTCGTCGACCTGCGAGAGCTCGACGCTGACCACGTGCGAGACGCCGCGCACGGCCATGGTCACGCCGTACAGCGATGCTGCAGGCCGGCCATCGTGCCCTTGTTGTGCGTCACGACGACGAACTGCGTCTCGTGCGAGCGTCGTCCGCAGCAGCGCCAGGAAGCGCCCGATGTTCGGCGTCGTCGAGCGCCGCGTCCACCTCGTCGAGGATGCAGAAGGGGCTCGGCTGCGCAGCGGAACACGGCGAACAGGATCGCGAGCGCCGTCAGCGTGCGCTGGCCGCCGGAGCAGGCTGATCGGCAGCACCTCGCGGCCCGGCGGACGCGCCGATGATCTCGATGCCGGCCTCGAGCACGCTCGACGCCCCTCGAGCAGCGTGATGTCCGGCGCGGCCCGCCGCCGAAGAGCTGGCGGAAGATCGTCTTGAAGTGCTCGCGGATCTCCTCGAAGGCCTCGAGGAACGCGGCGCTCGCTCTCCTCGTCGAGGCGCTTGCACGGTCTCCGTCGAGGACTTGCGCGCGTCCTCGAGGTCGGCGCGCTGGCGCGCCCAGGAAGCCGTGGCGCTCCTCGACCTCGGCGAGCTTCCGGCCACGGCCTCGAGGTTGACGGGTCCGAGCTCGTCCGAGGCTCGCGCTGCAGCGCGCGCACGCGCGCGGCCAGGGGCTCCTCGAGCGCGGGCGTTCGCGCCGAGCTCGGCTCGGGCGCGAAGTCGGCCGGGCAGCTCCTGCGAGCGCGAGGCGCGAAGTCCTCGCGCGCGCGGCGCACGCGACGTCCTCGCGCGCGAGCTCGCAGGCGCTGGCGCTCGAGCGGCGCTCGCCGAGCACGCCGAGCGCCGTGCTCCAGAGCGCGCGCGTCAGCTCCTCGCGCGCGCCAGGCGCGCACCTCCGAGCACGCGCCGCACCTCGCGCTCGCGCGCGCGCAGGACGACGAGCTCCTGCTCGAGCGCGCCGCGCCGCGCGAGCAGCTGCTTGTCGCGCTCGACCAGCGAGCGCGGCAGCCGCAGCCCTCGCCCTGCTCGGCGTTCTGGGCGTGCTCCTCGCACGAGCGCGCTGCGAGCGCCGAGCTCCGAGCGCAGCTCCTCGGCCGCGCGCGGCGCTGCACGCGCTCGCGCCGGTGGCCTTCAGGCGCTCGACCAGCGAGGTGGCCTCGACGCGCGACGCGGGCCTCGTCGCGCGCGCGCTGGTCGCGCTCGCCCTCGACGCGCGCGCGCGCGCCTGCTTCGAGCTCTCGAGAGGCGCGCGCGCTCGCGCGTCGAGCGCCGCCTCGCCCGCCCGCGAGGCGCGCGCTGCGCGATGGCCAGCTCGGCCTCGAGGCGCGTGCGTTCGCTCGAGCGCTCCGCGCTGCTCGGCCTCGGCCAGCTCGAGCGCGTGCCCGAGCTCCTCGGAGCCGCGCGCGCAGCCTCCGAGCGCGCTGCCGAGCGCGCGCGCGGCGCTCGAGGCTGCGCTTCGAGCCGAGCCGCCCGAGCGCACGCGCAGGTGCGTCGGCCTTCTCGTTCTGGTGGCGGTCCGAGGCGCCTCGAGCTCGACGCACCGGGCGGCGCGAGCTCGCGCTCTTCCGACGCGCTCGCCGTCGAGCTCCATGGCCGTCGAGCGCCGCCCCAGCGGACCGTGCGTGACCTCCTGGAAGCCGCCGCTCAGACCGGCGCCGTCGACCAGGTCGCCCTCGGGCGTCACGAAGCGCCAGCGCGGGAAGGCGCGCTCACGAGCTCGAGGCGACCGGCGAGGTCGCGCACGGCGCAGCGCGTTCGCCGAGCAGGAAGCGCGCCAGGTCCTCGAACTCAGGCTCCGGGCGCGCGAGGTCGTGGAGACGCCCGATCACGCCGCGGGTGCGCGGCGAGCTCGGCGCGGGAGCTCGGGCGCAACGCGCGGCCGCGGCTCCCACTGCGCCGGGCAGCACCAGCGACACGCGTCCCGAACGGCGCGCAGCGCAGCCAGCCGACGATCGCGAGCGCGCGCCTCGCTCGAGCGCGCCACCACGGCCTGGGCGCGCGCACCGAGGCGGCGTCGAGCGCGCGCGCAGACGCGCCTCGGGAGTGCAGGTGGTCGGCGAGGCAATGTACGTAGC
>ERZ1370068.5531-contig-4554_pt1 | contig 14296 bp, 19 predicted proteins | sample MGYA00561227_ERZ1370068 | MGnify/ENA primary metagenome ERZ1370068 (study PRJEB38410, sample SAMEA6850437) | metagenome | study: Metagenomic assessment of the ecological functions of the soil: analysis of the soil microbiota associated with the...
CTTCCATGAGATCGCCGCGGCGGCACTTGAGCCTCGCGGGATTGCTCTTGGGAATCACCTGCTCGTAGTTGGGATAGGGACCCTCGAGCAGGCGGGTGAGCACCTGGACGCGGTACTCGCCGACCTGTGCGGAGAATCCCGCCTGGTTCTTGGCTCCCGAGATCTCGATCTGGACCGGGCTCGTGGCCTCCTCGGCACTGCGGTTCACGGCCGCGAGCGCACGGCTCTGGAATGATCACGCCGTCCTTGCCGAGGCCGGTGAACGAGCCCCTGCGCGTGGCCTTGGCGAGCCGATGACCGTCGGTCGCGACCAGCCCGATCTGACCGTCGTTGCCATGCAGGAGCACACCGTTGAGCTGCGGGCGGGTCTCCTCGGTCGAAGCCGCGTATCCGCTGCGGGCGATCAGGCGGGCGAGCACGTCACCCGCGAGGCCGATGGTGGCCTCGGCCTTGAGCTCGGGAATGCGCGGAAAGTCCGCCGGGTCCTGGTCGGGAACTTGGACCAGCCCTTGCCGTCGCCGTAGCGAACTCTCAGCACTGCTGATCCTTGACCGCGATCGTGAGCGCTCCGCGCGACATCTTTGCGCACGACTTCGTTGAAGTGGCGTGCCGATACCGCGACTTTTCCCGGCGTCTTGACCGTGGCCGGAACCACCGCCGAGGTGGTGACGTCGAGATCGGTTCCGGTGATGCGCAGACCGCTCTTGTCGGCCTCGAGCAGCACGCAGCTCAGCAGGGGAAGGGGGCTCTTCGTGGAGACCGAGCCAGGGGCTTTCCCGACACCCGAAGGCGAGGTCACCCTGCTGGATGGTCAGCTCCATGCGATCACTCCCTGACAGGGCCGAAGTCGAGAGTCGGCCCAGGGGTTCTGGATTCGGATACTGAGGTCGTAGGGGCATTCATAGGTCGGCCTTGCATGATAGGTTTCGAGTGGTCCTGCTGCAAGCACTTTTGCTTCTTCTAAGTTCTTGTTATTCAATAAGAAAGAACCTAGTAACCGTAGAGGGTGTGGGGTCTGTGGAGGATCATCGATCTGATGCCGTAAACCAATATACCACAAAGACATTGAAACGGTGGATGGAGTGTGACAACTCGAGCCCTCTTTCAACAAACCCCTAAGCTTTCCCTAGCCGGGTTTCCAGCCGTCCCCACTCCTCCACGGTTTTCCACGCGTCACCCCGAGGCGAGCGTGGAAATGAGTCCGTTCCAGCTGTGCGCTGCAAACTGGATATACCGAGGTCAGCATCCCGGCGACCTTCTCGCACGCGTAGATCACCGTCGTATGGTCGCGACCGCCGAATATGCGTCCGATCTCGACCAGTGACAGGTCGGTGAGCTGTCGCATCAGATACATCGCGACCTGACGCGGCAAGGCCACGTTCCGAGTCCAGACGGTTGCCGTACATCGCTTCGGTCTTGGTCGAGAACCGCTCCGAGACCGCGGCGACGATGCGCCCGGGGTCATCTGATCGGGCTCGGGATTGACGTACTGCTGGAGCACCTCTCCGCGAGCTCCAGCGTGATGTCTTGATGGGTCAGCGAGGCGACCGCGACCAGAACGGACCAGGCACCCTTCGAGATCGCGAATGTTGTTGCGAATGCGATCCGCGATGAACAGCAGCACGTCGTCGGGCAAGCGCGTGCCGTCGCCTTCCTGGTCGCACCGGTTGCGAAGAATCGCGATGCGGGTTTCGAGGTCGGGCTGCTTGACGTCGGCGATCAGACCCTGATTGAACCTCGAGGTCAGTCGCTCTTCTAGCATCGGATGTCCTTGGGAGGCTTGTCCGCGGTGCACCACGATCTGCTTGTGAGCGTCGCGCAGCGCGTTGAAAGTGTGGAAGAACTCCTCCTGGGTGCTCTCCTTGCCGGCGAGGAACTGGATGTCGTCGATCAGGAGCACGTCGACGTTCCGCGGTACTTGTTTCGGAACGCGAGCGTCTGACGCGTGCTGAATGCCGTAGATCATCTCGTTCGTGAATCGCTCGGCGGACACATAGAACACACGGATGTCTGGAACGCGCGTTTCGTACCGCGTGTCCGATCGCGTGAAGCAAGTGCGTTTTTCCGAGCCCGGATCCGCCGAAGATGAACAGTGGGTTGTAGACCACGCCGGATTCTCGGCCACTGCGACGCACGCGGCGTGAGTGAAGCGATTGCCGTTGCCCACGACGAACGTCTCGAAGGCGTCAGCCGGGAGATGAGCTGTCCTTCGACGGGGACTCGCGGAGTGCTCGGAACGACGACGACGATCGGGGCGACCGGCCTCGCGCGTCGTCGCGACCGCAGGCCTCGTCACGGCCTCTGACGGGTGAAAGCGAACCTCCGGCGGGTGGCCGAGGATGTCGGCCAGACTCTGACGGAGCGTTGCGAGATGGTGCTCGTGGATCCAGTCCACGAAGAAGGTGTTGGGTACCTCGAGATCCACGAATTGGGGGCTGATCTCCCGGGGCACGATGGGTTTGAACCATGTGTCGAAAGCCTGAAGGCTTTCGAGCCTGCTCTGCACGGACGACAGGACCCGCTCCCAGAGTCGTGTGATTTCCTCCGGTTGCACGTGCTGGACGGCCATTTCAACGGTCCTTGCTGAAAAGGGGCCCTAGATTTTCCACAGGGACGGGGCTCTCGGAAGCGTTCTCATTTCCGGCCAATCATCCCGTGGCGCATCAGGTGTGGAATATGTTCCGGCCTGTTATCAACATTGAATTCGAAGATCCTAATTGGCTGGGAAATAATGCATTGAGTCTTTGGTTCGGCTCCTTTCCTCCACAGGATATCCACAATTGGGCTCGACCCTCCTTCGGGCGAATTGCACGAACGGGATTCCTGCCCGCGAGGACGGGTTTAAGTGCCTGGAATTGTGGATCATTTCGTGGTCGGGGTTCCGGGACGAGACGGGCAATGGAGTCCGCCGCGAGCAAGGGCACGGAAGCTAGCACCCGAGAACGGTGGGTACAAGGACCCGCTTCGAGGTCGATCTGAATTCGCGCAAGTCAAATAATGATAACGCGCTAGGCGATGCGATCTGGTGGGCGAACGGTGTGTCGCCGCGCTCCGGCCGCGCCGGGTCAGAAGGGTAAGTTGACGCCCCCGCCCAGCCGAAGTGATTGTTGAGATTGCCGCCGAGATAGAGCTGCATCTCGAGCACCAGGCCGAGCTGAGAGTTGAACCTCATGTCCGCGCCGGCGCGGATCGGCACCGCGAACTCGCCGTCGTGCTCGGTCCCGATATCGAAGCTCGTGAACGACAGGCCGATCCCGACATAGGGGCTGATCCCGCCGCTTCCCGTTCCGGTGCTGTCGCCGGAGAAGAAGGCATGGCTCACGACCACGTTCGGAACGAACAGCAGGGTGTGGAAGTCGTCACCGGTCTCGACCCCGATGCCGGCGCCCGCCGCGATCGACACGGGGTAGGAGTCGCTCTGCTTGCGCACCGCGGCCTTGAGGTCGGTCCCGAGCCTCAGGATGGAGCGGTCACCCGAGCCTCGTCGAAGGTGCGGCGAGCGACCCCGCCCTGGAAGCCGAAGTCGAAACCCGGATAGAAGCTCAGGCGGAGCTGGGCGAGCAGGCCGGCGATGTGTTCGCTCGAATGCAGGTATCCACCGAATAGCCGACCGTTGACGGGCAAGGTGGAGGCGTCGGTGTACTGCCCGAACACCTGGGCTCGCGCCGGCGTGGTGAGGGCCAGAGCGGCGAGCGCGAACGAGAACGCGAAAAGAACGTGAGGACGCGGGAAGATTTCAACGGCTGCCTCCGGTCGGACGGGTGCGAGAGCGCTGAGGCTCGGTCGACAATGCGGCCGGACGGTCGCAAATCGCCGAATTTGAGGTCAAGCGGAAACTTCCCTCATCCGGGGCTCTGCCATGCCTTCGTAGAACGCCGATGCCCAAGGCGACCGCGTCTCGAATCCCAATCTTCGATAGAGCGAGATGGCCGGAGCGTTGAAATCGTTGACGAACAGGCATACCGCCGTACTGCGCTCGAGCAGGCGCGAGCACAGCTCGGAGAGCCCCCGGCGCGCGAGTCCGCGATTTCGCCGCGTCGGCGTAGCGTGAACACCCGGACACCTGAGCGGCCTCCGGGGTGAGGGCGCTGACGCCTCGCCCGGAAGCACAGACCCTCATCGTCGACCCACAGGTGGGTGTAGCCGTCGCGGCACTCCTCCTCGACCCGCTTGGCGTAGCCGAAGGGGTCCGAGACGCGCGGATCCTCGTCGAGCTCCTCGGCTCGCAGCATCGCGCCGCTCTGGTAGACGAGGTCGTAGTCCTCGCGACGCGCCCGGCGGAGCGCCTCGAGATGATCGAACGGCGCGATCCGTCCACGCTGAGCCGCCATGTACCACTGGTGCGCGGATGAGGCGCGGCCGCACGTCCTCACGCTCGAGCCGAGATACCATGCGGCGCGCACGCCGTCCCGCTGCCCGATGATCTGGAACCGTCGCGGCAGCGCCGAAAGTCCGCGCGACCAGCTGATCCGCCATCAGCCCGAGCGCTCCCGGATCCTCTCCGATCGGGAGCACGGCGCCCGACTGTCCACCGAGATAGAGCACGGCGGTGATCTCGCCGTCGCGACGGGCGGCCCACAGCTCGTCGCGCGGCTTGGCCAGCTCGTCCCTCAGCGTCAGGGCCAGCAGGTAGACGTTGAGCACCGGGTCACGGTCCAGGAACCGAATGTCTCTGATCAGGTTCGAAGGGCCGAGGCGATCGAGCGAAAGAACGCCCGACCGATGATCCAACGCCATGCTGCGCGAGCCTCCTTCGTGAGGGGAACGTCGGATGGGGCCTACCATGGTACCTTCGCGCGCGGGAATTGTCGCATCGGGTTTTCCCGTCGACGGCGTAGGGTCGCGCCACTTGCCCCGATCGAGCGAGCGCGACCCCACGGCTCGATGCTCGCGCCACTCCTGAACGAAAGGGTCGCCGTGTCCGAATCCGAGATCATCGACATTCTCCTGCTCCTGGCGCTTCCCGCTTCCGGAAAGTCGGAGGTGCGGCGCTATCTCGCGAACCTGACGCCCGCGCAGTGCCGGGATGATTTCCACCTCGGGCCCACGGTTCAGCTCGACGACTATCCCTACGTGCACATGATGAGGCGCGATCAGCCAGGAGCTGCGCCGCCTCGGCCGTGACGGCGTGTTCTTCGATTCCGACGAGCTGCCCATGAAGGAGCCGCTCGACTGGGGCACGCTGATCGAGCTCCTGAACGAGGACTTCGACGATCTGGTGGAGCGCCGCGACCGCCTCCTCGCCCTCGGCGGCGAGCTGGCTGCTCGACCGCTTCGATGCCGCGCGCGCCATGGTGGGCGCCGAGCCCGTGCTCGGCGAGCTCCCGGACGATGTCCGCCGCCGGCTCGAGCACGCGATCGAGCGGGACGCCGGACCAGGTGATGCGCGACAAGAACGCCGGCATTCCGCCGACGCTCTGAGGGCAGGACCGGTGGTGATCGAGGCGGCGCGCGGCGGCCCGGACGGCGCGACCATGCCGTTGCCGTCGCCGCTCGGTATACCGCGTACTCGCTCGAGCGTCCTCAGCGACGAGATCCTTGCGCGCGCCTCGATCCTCTACGTCTGGGTGACTCCCGAGGAGTCGCGGCGCAAGAACCACGAGCGCACGGATCCCAACGATCCGGGCTCGATCCTGCACCACGGCGTGCCGATGGCGGTGATGATGGGCGACTACGGCTGCGACGACATGGATTGGCTGATCCACCACTCCGGCCGCCCTGACGCGGTCACGCGTGTCGAGACGCGCGGCAAGACGTTCCATCTGCCGATCGCGCGCTTCGACAACCGCGTCGACAAGACCACGTTCGTGCGCGCGACCGCGAGCAGTGGAACCCGGAAGGACGTCGAGGCGCTCCATGCCGGCCTGGCCGAGTCGCTCGGCCGTCTGGCGCGGGCCTTCCGCGGGGCGCGCGAAAGTCCAGAGCAGGGTGCCGCGCAGCAGCTAGGGTCGCCATCGTGAAGTAGATGACGATCCCGGTCACGTCGACCAGCGTCGCCACGAACGGGCGCCGACGCCGTGGCGGGGTCGAGCCGCGCCACCCTGAGGCAGAACGGCAGCATCGAGCCGGACAGCGTCCCCACGTCACCACGCCGAGGACGCTCGTCGCGATCGTGGCGGCGATGAACATGTGGTGCGCGCCGTAGGTGTGCGACACCATCTGCCACACCTCGATGCGCGCGAAGGCGATGGCCCCGAGGATCGTACCCATCGCGAGGCCCGAGAGCAGCTCGCGGTGGACGACGCGCCACCAGTCCGCGAGCCGGACCTCGCCGAGCGCCATGGCGCGGATGACCAGCGTCGATGCCTGCGAGCCCGAGTTGCCGCCGCTCGAGATGATCAGCGGAATGAAGATCGCGAGCACGACCGCGCGGGCGATCTCGGCCTCGAACCGGCTCATCGCCGGCGGCGGTGAGCATCTCGCCGACGAACAGCACCGCGAGCCAGCCGACGCGCTTGCGCACCATGTCGACCAGCGGGACCTCGAGGTAGGGGGCGTCGAGGGCTTCGGTACCGCCGATCTTCTGGATGTCCTCGGTCGCCTCTTCCTGGATGACGTCGACGATGTCGTCGACGGTGACGATGCCCTTCATCCGTCCTTCGGCGTCGATGACTGGGAATGGCCTGCAGGTCGGTCTGCGCGAACCGCCGCGCCAGCTCCTCCTGGTCCATGTCGTCGCGGGCCGTGACGAGGTCCCCATCATCGTCTCGCTCACCGTCTTGTCGGGCGCCGCCGCGAACAGCTCGCGGATCGACACCACGCCGAGCAGACGCTGATCGGTGTCGAGCACGTAGACGTAGTTGAACGTCGGCAGACCCGACAGCGCCTGCTTGCGCAGGTAGCTGATCGCCTCGTCGACGCTCACGTCGGGCCGCACGCGCGCGTAGCGCGGGTTCATGAGGCCGCCGGCGTCGTCCTCGGCGTAGGCCATGAGGGCGGCGACCTCGCGCCGCGTCGGCGTCGTCGAGCAGCGCGCAGCAGGCGTCGCGCGTCGCTCTCGTCGGCCTCCTGGATCACGTCGGCGGCGTCGTCTGGCGGCAGGAGCCGCATCCACGACCGGCGCCGCGGCGCGGCATCTCGCGCGAGCAGATCGATCTGGTCGCGAGCCGGAAGCTCGAGGAAGAAGTCCTCGGCGTCGGCCTGGTCGAGGTGATCGAACGCCTCGAGCCGTTCCTCCGGCGTGAGGAGCCGCCAGCTCTCCTGGAGATCGGTGAGGGTGAGCTGCTCGCGGTCGCCTTCGCTGGCTGGACTCACCATCGGTCTCCCTAGTGTCCCGTAACCTCAATCATGGAACCTGCAATGTAGCCCGCCCTCGCGCCACGGACAACGGTAAACGCCGGCGCAAGTTCACGACCTCTCCGTTCAGTCGTCCGCGCTCGCGCGCGGCGCCGCTTAGCCTCGCCGCGAAGCTGTTTGGTCACGAGCCGCCGCTCGACCGCCGCGGTAGTCGGCCGGGTCGGCCGCCGCGGCCTGGGCTTGCGCGCGCGACGGCGCAGCTCCTCCCACACCCGCTCGAGCGCGAGCTCGCGGTTCCGGCTCTGGGAACGGCTCTCGGTGGCGAGGCGCGTGATGCCGGTCGGGAGATGGCGGACGCGCACGCTCGACTCCGTCTTGTTCTTCTTCTGGCCGCCCGGTCCCGACGACTTGAACGCGGTGACGTCGCAGTCGCGCGCCAGAGCGGACGAGGTGAAGAGGCAACGGCATCGCGATCCCCGCTAGTCGAGCTGCTTGTGGAAGCGGAGCGTGCTGAAGGTGAAGAACAGCGCCGCGAACCCGACCAGCGCCAGCGCCTGCGGCCACAGCGCCTCGAGCCCGACGCCCTTGAGCACGATGCCGCGCATGATCTGGAGGAAGTAGGTGAGCGGCAGCAGCAGCCCGATGTCGCGCTGCACGCGCGGGCATGGCCTCGCGCGGGAACATGAAGCCCGAGAGCAGCACGTTGGGCAGCAGGAAGAAGAACGACGCCTGCATCGCCTGCGCCTGCGCGCGTCGCCAGCGTCGAGATGAACAGTCCGAGCCCCAGGTTGGCGACGATGAACAGCAGCGACGCCACGTAGATGAGCAGCACGCTGCCCCGGATCGGCACGCCGAACAGCAGGTGGCCCGACCACGCAGCACCGCGGTGATCTGCATCATGCCGCACCAGCACGTAGGGCGCGATCTTGCCCAGCATGATCTCGGTGCGGCGTGAGCGGCGTGACGATCAGCTGCTCGAGCGTGCCGGTCTCGCGCTCGCGCACGATCGCCATCGCGGTGATGATGATCAGGATGTTCGACAGGATCATGCCGATGATGCCGGGCACGATGAACAGCGCGCTCTTCAGCGCCGGGTTGTAGAGCGGTCGCACCCGCACGTCGAGCGGCAGGCGGTCCTCGCGCGACGTCGCCGCGCCGTGCGCGCGAGACGATGCGCACGGTTGTTGCGTCTGGCCCACGAGCTGGGCGGCCGCGATCGGCGCTCTGCGACGCGGTGGGATCGCGTGGCGTCGACCAGCACCTGCACCGCGCCGGCGCGGCCGCGCTTGATGCGGCGCGCGTAGTCCGCGGCGATCACGATCGCGGCGCGCGCGCCGCCGTCGTCCACGCGGCTGCGAGCGCCTCGTCGGTAGGAGCCGACGCATCGCCGCGGATGCGGAAGTTGCCGGTGGCCTCGAAGCTGCTGCGACCAGCGCGCGGCTCTCCTGGGTGCGGCTCGCGTCGTAGACCACGGTCGGCAGGTTGCGCACGTCCTGGCGGATCGCGTAGCCGAACAGCGCGAGCTGCATCGACCGGGATCGCCGAGCATGATGCCGAGCGTGCGCGCGGTCGCGCCGCATCTGGATGAACTCCTTCCAGACGATGGATCGCAGCCGTGCCGAGGTTCACGACGTCCTTCTCCTGCAGCTGGACGAAGATGTCCTCGAGCGCTCATGCCGTCGCCGAACGTGCGCCTGCACCTCGGTCGGGCGTGCCGATCGCGGTGAGGCGCCCGCGCGACAGGAACGCGAGCCGGTCGAAGCGCTCGGCCTCGTCCATGTAGTGCGTGGTGACGATGATCGTGGTGCCATCGGCCGCGAGCCCGCGGATGATCTGCCAGAACAGCGCGCCGCGCCGCGGATCGACGCCGGCGGTCGGCTCGTCGAGGAACAGCACCGGCGGGCGGTGGAGCAGCGCGCAGCCGAGCGCCAAGCCGCTGCTTCTGGCCGCCCGAGAGCTCGCCGCGAGCCGCGGGCCGATCTCCTCGAGCATCATGCGCTGCATGGCCCACGCGATGCGCGCGGCCGAGCTCACGGTCGAGTGCCGTAGACGCCCGCCGTAGAAGCGCAGGTTCTCCTCCACGGTGAGGTCGCGGTAGAGGCCGAAGGCCTGCGACATGTAGCCGATGCTCGAGCTTCACGCGATCGGGATGCGTGCGTCGACGTCGACGCCCCGCGACCGTCGCGGTGCCCGCGGTAGGCGCGAGCAGGCCGCACAGCATGCGGATCGTCGTGGTCTTGCCCGAGCCGTTGGGGCCGAGGATGCCGAAGATCTCGCCGGTGCGGATCGCGAAGCTGACGTCGTTCACGGCGACGACGTCGCCAAAGCGCTTGACCAGGCCACCGACCTCGACGACGCCCCGCGCCGTCTCTCGCCGGCATCGCGACCGGGTGCGTCCTGGCCGCTCATCGCGCTCGCTCGTCGGGTTCGTGGATGACGGCGTCCGCCGGCAGCCTCCGGCTTGAGCACGCCGCCGGTCGGATCGAGCGCGATCTTCACGCCGAACACGAGGTGACTGCTCCTCCTCGGTGAGCGCCGCGCGCGGCGTGAACTCGGCCTTGCTCGCCACCTCGACCACGCGGCCGGTGAAGACGCGCTTCGATCCACCACCTGACGCGGCGCGCGCGCCGAGCCTGCACGCGTGTCAGGTGGGGCGCGCCGATGTAGACCCGCACCCACAGCCGGTCCGACCCGAGCGTCAGACCGGGACGCCGGGCTGGGCGACTCGCCGCTCTCGTAATTGCGCAGCAGGACGACGCCGGAGATCGGCGCGGTCAGCAACAGCTCGCTCGCTCCGGCTGCGCGCGCCGGCGAGCTGCGCGACGGCCGCCTGGGCGGCCTGCGCGGCGGCCTGGACCTGGTTGCGGCGGACGCCGGCCTCGACCAGCCGGAGCTGATCGGTCGCGGCCTTGGCCTTGGCGTTGGCCGCGTCGCGCGCGCTCCGCCCGCGATCGAGCTCGGCCTCGGACGCGAGCTGGCCGGCGAACAGACTTCTCGATGCGCTTGGAAGTCCGGACTCCGCGAGCTGGGCCTGAGCGATCGCGGCGGCGCGGTCCCGCGCGGGCGGCGCCGATCTCGGATGCCCGGGGTCCCTGCTCGAGGTCGCGCCATTGCGAGGTCGCGCGACCGGCCTCGGCCGCCTGCTGCCTCGAGCGCCGCCGCGATCTCGCCGCGGTCGAGCACGGCCAGCGTGTCGCCCGCGCGCACGGGATCGCCTTCGTCGACCGCGAGCGTTGCCACGCGCCCGCCCACGAGCGAGGAGACGCCGACCTCGGGTCCATCTCGATCGTCCCGCTGCCGCGCACGCGGGCATCGTCGGCGCGGCAGGCGCCGAGCAGCAGCAGCACGATCAGCGCGGCGGCGCCCGGAAGCCCGCGTCCGATCGCTCGGCCGGGCGGTGCGGACCCGATCATGGAGGGCGACCCCCCTCCAGCGCGGGTGGTAGCGGCACGAGCGACGCCGAGGAATCCGCTCGCGCAGCTCGGTCTCGTTCCGGGCCTCGAGCACCGAGAAGTCGCTCTCGCCTTCGAAGGGCAGCAAGAGCAGCTGGCGTCCGTTCCAGAGCACGCGGCTCAGCAACACTCGTCCATGGTGACGCACGGCGTGCACATCATCGACGCTGCGGCGGCATGAAGTCACGCAGCACCAGAGGATGCGATCACCGGGAAGGGAAGCGGTGGCGGACGCGCTCTCGAGGATCGCGGTGCCGGCGCGGATCGCGAAGGGACGATCGAGCCGCTCACGCGCACCCGCGGGAAGCTGACTCCTCGTCGAGCCTGAGCCAGGCCAGGACCTCGCACGCCGGTCGCACCGCGTCGCCCGGATCGACTACCGCGGCGACCAGCGGAACGCGCGGAGCCGCGCCAGGCGCTCCGGGGTCGCGAGCGGGCGAAGAGCGCCGCCGCCGGCAGGTCGCGACCGCCGGCGCGGTCCCGGGCAGTCGGCACAACGTCTCGGCCGCGGCGATTCCGGACTCGAGGTCACGCGCTTTCGCGTCGTCACCCAGGCGCGGTAGAGCCGGGGTCCTCGCCGTAGGCACAGGCAATCGCCACCGCGATCGGCTCATCGGGGACCTTGCGGCCTCGCTCGATCAGCCACAGGTAGGACAGCGAGACTTCCGTTCGCGACCGCCGGCTGGGTCGACCCGTGCAGATCAGCTCACGAGCCACCGCGGTGGCCGGGACGCTGAGTCCACCCTCGCTGACGCCGGAGGTGAAAGAGGCGCTCGGCGACAACGTCCGGCGGTGGTGGATCGGCGGCTCGTCCCATGGAGAGCCACAAGATAGCGAGAGTTATACCATCTAGTAAAACCAAAAAACGAGTAACCCAGTGCCGTCCTGATTAATCCTTGTTTTGACCAGATAGTTAAAACAACGTATCGGCAATCAGCCCGGTGGATCGGACGAACGACCGGGTCCGAGTGGCCTGGCAACCGTTCCGGCTTCTCGGGCTTGTCGGCGAAGAACTCGTCGACGAGCTTGCGATCGGCGCCGGGATAGACGCCGAGCGGCGAGCTTGTAAGTCGTCGAAGACCATGTAGCGGCTCTTGGGGAGCATCCGCGGATAAGCAGAACTCGAGGCAGGTGAGATACGACTCGTAGAGATCACAGTCGAGGTGGACGAGCGTGAGAACACCGCTCGTGCTCGATCCGGACCAGCGTGTTCTCGAAGAATCCCTTCTCCACCGTTGATCCAGTCCGGACCACCCGAGCAGCTCGATCCGTGCGAGAAGGTCCTCGTAGGAAGGTGTCGCCGAGGGCGCCGAGATGGATCGGTCGGGATGGAGCTTCCCGTTCGGCTGCGCGTCGCTCCGGGGTCGGCTCGGGGAATCCCTCGAACGAGTCGAACGCGTAGAGGCGTGGACGGAAGGGCCGCGGCGGCGGAAGAGGTGCGCCATGCCGAGGAGCGTGGCGCGCCGCGATAGGTGCCGCACTCGAGGATCGAGCCCGGAACCTCGGGCATCGGGCCGATCAAGGTCTCGAGCGTGCGAGAACTCAGGCCGCCGGCGTGGCGTGGCGATCCCGAGCCGCTTGAGTACCAGGTCGGGGACCGCGGGGCTCACGCGGTAGAGGTACGCGGCGAGTTCGTCGATCATCGAGCGGGAATCTCCGGTTCGTGGAAAGGCTGTACAGCTTAGCTCGGCGCTCTCGTTTGCGCGAGGGTCGGGTCCACGGGACCCGTGGTAGCGTGAGCGGCGATTGGGCTCGCGTCCGCGTGACGGGTTGACGATCACCTCGGTACGCGGGCGCGCGCCTTTCCCACTGGAGGGGATTCGGAACGGTGCCTTCGCTGCGAGAGGTCAGGGGAGTTCGAGGTGATCCGGTGCGCCCGGTTCACGGTCGGGTGGCGCGTCGGCGCCGCCGGTGGGCGCGGGCGCGGAGGCCGCACACTTCCGGGCATCGTCCTCGGCAGCGGCGACGACGCCGCCGTGGTCCGGCCCACGCCACTTCTCAACGATCTGGTCGTGACCACCGACGCCTTCGTCGAGGGTCGCCACTACACCGACCAATTCGAGACCCGCCCGCGTCGGCGCGCGCCTCGCGGTCGCGAACCTGAGCGACTCCGGCCGCGATGGCCGCCCGCCCGCGCCGGGCGCTGATCTCGATCGGCGCGCGGCCCGAGCGCGAGGTCGACGATCTGGTCGGGCTCTCGAGGAGGGCATGGCCGAGCGGGCTCAAGGCCGAGGACGTGGCGATCGTCGGCGGCAACCTGGTCGCGGTCGAGGGCGCCGGAGTGGCAGAGCCTGACCCTGATCGGCGAGGCGCTGCGCGGGAAGATCCTGGTCGCGCTCCGCGGCAGCGCGCGGGCGACCTGATCGCGGTCACCGGCTTCCCGGGACGCGCCGGGGCGGGCGCGCGGCTGGTGTCGATCGATCCGGCGGCGATGCGCGAGCCGAGCTGGCGCGCGGCTGCTCGACGCGCGTGGCTTCGAGCCCCGAGCGCGCGTCGCGCTCGCGCGGGCGCTGGCGGAGTGGCGGCGGCGTGCGCGCGGCGATCACGACCTCTCGGACGGCTTCGCCGCCGATCTCGGTCACCTGTGCGAGGCGAGCGCCGCCGGCGCCGAGATCGAGGAGGCCCCGCTGGCCGAGCGATCCCGCTGCTCGGAGCGCGCGGCGGAGTGCGTTCCCACTCTTGCCGCCGTTGGCGCTGGCCTTCGGTCCGAGCGAGCGACGACTACGAGCTGATCCTGGCGGTGGATCCGTCCCCGCGCGACGCGCCTGCGAGGAAGTGGCGCGCACGATGGACGTGAGGCTCTCGTTCGTCGGGCGCATCGCATAGACCATTTCGCGCCAAGGCCGGCATCGTTCGAGGTCACGTCGTCGGGGAGGCGCGAGAAGCTCTCGGCCTCGGGCTACGACCACTTCGCGGCGCCGAGCGGCACCCGGCCGTCCAAAGGCCCAGCGGTCTGTCGCGACGCGCCGAGCGGGCGGCGCCCGCGGCGATGAGATCCGTCGCCGACAGCGGGCGGTTGGATGCTGGGCGAACCGGGTCTCGTGGTCGAGCAGCCAGCGCTTGCGCTTCATGCCGCCGCCGCAGCCCGTGAGGCTTCCGTTCGCGCCGATCACGCGGTGGCAGGGCACCACGATGGCGACCGGGTTCTGGTTGTTCGCGAGCCCCACCGCGCGGGCCGACCTGGGCTGGCCTGATCAGCTTGGCGGCGATCTCGCCGTAGGCTGTGCGTCTGGCCGTACGGGATGCGCAGCAAGCCGCCCACACCAGCGCGCTGGAACTCGGTGCCGACCAGATCGAGGCCGGACCATCGAACTCGGTGCGCTGCGCCGCAGAAGTAGGCCTCGAGCTGGTCGACCACCGGCTTGAGCTCGAGCAGCGACAGGCTCCCAGCGCGTCGGGGTAGGCCGCTGTCATGTGGCCCGCGATCATGCGCTTGATGCTCTTCCGGTCCATGAACTCGAGGTGGCGCAGGCCCCGCTCAGAGCGGGCGAGCGGAACAGGAGTCCGAGCGGCGAGGACATGACGTGGTAGGTCAGTCCGCATGGAGGCAAGATAGCGGGGACCGCGGACGCTGCCAGAGGCCGGTTGCGCGGTCGGGCAATACGTAG